>CABEAD010000028.1_pt1 | contig 41972 bp, 41 predicted proteins | sample 3132311 | NCBI WGS metagenome assembly CABEAD01 (sample SAMEA5534342, study PRJEB31848) | metagenome | biome: tundra; feature: field; material: soil | place: USA | collected 2013-05 | depth 0.45 m
TCCCCCCTCTGCACAGCCTCGACCAGCCCCCCCAACAGCCGCGCCGACTCGCCGAGGTCGCCGTCGCACAACAGCGCCACCGACCGGTCGTCGGTGGCGCTGCACGCAAGCGCCTCACGCGCCGCAAGCGTGACCGCACCGCCCTTGCCGACCCCGCCGTTCCGGCGCGGTGCCCTGCGCTCGCTGCGCACAACGCTGGCCCCCATTGCCTCGGCGATGGCTGCCGTTCCATCGGACGAACCGTCGTCGGCCACCCACACGGGGGCGCCCGGAAAGGCGTCGGCGAGCGCGGCGAGTGTCGCCGCGATGCGATCGGCCTCGTTGTAGGCGGCGACGATTACGAAGACGTCCGAAGTCATGATCGATCGGGCACGACGGCTATTGTCCCCGACCGTTATCGACATCGGCGTTCTCGGAGGTTCGCGCGTGGCTGAGGTAGAGGCTCACATCACCGGCACGGTATGGAAGATCGAGTGCGCCGTCGGCGACAAGGTCGAGGAGGGCGACACCGTGGCGATCCTCGAGTCGATGAAGATGGAGATGCCCGTCGAGGCCGAAGACGAGGGCACCGTCGTCGAGATCCGCTGCGAGGAGGGCCAGGCGGTCAACGAGGGCGACACGCTCGTCGTGCTGGGGTAGTTGGGGTCCGTCAGCTTGGGGTCCGTCAGCTGTTTCGCGAGCGGTCTGCGCCGACGCCGTGTGTTAGGGTCCCCTGATCAGGTTGCCCTAGTCGGCCGCCAGGAGGCCTGCTGGCGCCCCAACCGAATCGAAAGAGGTCGCGATGAGAGGCTCCCCCTTCTTTGACGGTGTCGCGCAGTCGGAGGTGACGATCGCCGGTGAGCAAGCACACGTGCCGATCTTCTACTACGACGGCACCGCCACCAGCGCCGTCTTCCCCGCGCGCCTGGGTGCCCTGCGCCGGCTGATGCCAGACCCGCGCCTCTGCCCCGCCCGGCTGGCTCCGGGACTCGGAGCCGTGGCGATCACCTGCTTTGAGTATCGCGACACCGACATCGGTCCCTACAACGAGCTGGCGATCTCGGTCGTTTTGAACGAGCCGTGGTTCCTGCCCAACCTGCCCGGTCTGGCTCTGATCTCAAGCCTGCGCAGACGTCAGCTGCACGCCTGGGTGCACCACCTGCCGGTCACGACCGAGATCGCACGGGCCGGGGGCGTGGACTTCTACAACTACCCGAAGTTCATCGCCGGAATCGACTTCGACGAGAGCGATGAGCGCCGCACCTGCCGCCTGAGCGAGGGCGCCGAGCACATCCTCACGCTCTCCGGCAAGCGGATCCCCGCGCCGCGCTCGGAGGAGTTCCAGCTCTTCAGCCACCTGTGGATGGACCGCCAGCCGCAGAGCTCGGAGTTCAAGATCAACGCGATCGAGATGGGCGTCAGCCTGAGCCCCTCCGCCGCGACGCTCAAGCTGGGCGAGCGTCACCCGATCGCCCGTGAGCTCGCGGGCCTGCTCCTCTCCAGGCGCCCGATCCAGTACCAGTACATGCCCCGCTTCGAGGGCATCCTCTACGGACCCGAGCACCTCTCGTTGGGGCTGCTCGATCGTGTCGCGGCGCAATCCGCCGCCCGCCCGCCCGCCGGCGTTGCCTAAGCTTCGGACCCACCGTTGGAGGACGAGCATCCCGCGGGCAGGTAGGGGCAGCTCGGATCGGAGGCCAGATGATCCCCGGTGAGCGCGAACGCGCGCGCGCGGCTGCCTCCACAGACCTGGCGGAACTCGCAGCGGCCGCACTTGCCCTTGAGCTTCTCCGGATCGCGCAGCTCGCGAAACAGCGGCGAGTCGCGGTATATCTCAACGGGATCGCGCTCGCGCACGTTGCCCGCCGCCACCGGCAGGAAGCCGGAGGGCATGACCTCGCCGACGTGGGAGATGAACATGAACCCGCAACCGTCGTTGACGCCCTTGCCCCCGCCGGGACGGTTCAGGCCGTCAGGGAAGCTGAAGCCGGCGCCGGCGAGGCGCCCAAACCGACGGTGCACGATCCGCCGGTACTGCGGCGCGGCGGTCGCCTTGACGTCGAACGGGGCGGTGTCGGACAGCTCGCAGAGCCAGCTCAGCACAGCCTCGTGGCGCTCCGGGGTGATCATCTCCAACTGGCTGCCCCTGCCGACGGGGACGAGGAAGAACACCGACCACTGCACAACCCCCCACTGCTCGAGCAGTGGCACGAATCGCTCCAGTTGATCGACGTTCTCCGCGCACACCGTTGTGTTGATCTGGACCGGCACTCCCTCCTGGCGGGCGTTCTCGATGCCCGCGAGCGTGCGCTCGAACGAGCCGGCGAATCCCCTGAAGCGGTCGTGCACAGCCGAGTCGGACGCATCGAGGCTGAATGCCACGCGTCGCACACCCGCCGCACCTGCCTGACGCATGCGCTCCCGTGTGGACAGCGCCGTCGCGGTGGGCGTCAGCGAGACTCGCAGACCGTTCGCGTCCGCATGGCTCGCGAGCTCGAACACGTCGCGGCGCATCAGAGGGTCGCCGCCGGTGAAGACGAGGATTGGGCTCGTGCCGAACCCTGCCAGCCTGTCGATCACGCCCTTGGCTTCGATCGTGTCGAGCTCGCGCGGGTCGCGCCTCGGCTGGGCATCGGCGCGACAGTGGGCGCAGGCGTAGGCGCAGGCGCGCGTGATCTCCCAGGCGATCGTGAAGGGCGCGCGGTCGAAGTCCAGCGTCTTCATCCGCTGGTCGCGCTCCACGCGCGCCAGCTGCGCGGCCGGTCGCATCTGGGAGGAGTGTGTCGGCGGCCCGCTCATCGCGCCTTCAGCCTAGCGGCTCCCCTATCCGTGCTGGCAACCGAGTGAGCTTCCATGCCACCCACTGACACAGTCCCCACCAAAAGCGCGCGGCGCGATGAGGCCGACACGGCCCGCACAGCAGGCGCGCGGCGCGCCGGCGCACCGGACGCGGCGGGCGAGCCGCTGCTGCTGCGCGCATACCGCGGCGAGCCGCTCGAGCGCGTGCCCGTCTGGTTCATGCGCCAGGCCGGCCGCTGCCTGCCCGAGTACCGCGCGGTGCGCAGGCGAGCCAACCTGTTTGAGATCTGCCGCGCCCCGGAGCTCGCCGCCGAGGTGACCCTGCAGCCGGTGCGGCGCCTCGACGTCGATGCGGCGATCCTCTTCTCCGACATCACCCTGCCGCTGGCGGCAATCGGCGTCGAGCTGGAGATCGTCCCCGGCGTCGGCCCGGTCATCGCCAACCCGATCCGCTCCACGGCCGATCTGCGGCGCCTGCGGTCGTTCGAGCCCGAAGAGGACGCGCCGTACGTCGCCGAAGCGGTGCGCCTGCTCGTGGCCGAGCTCGACAGGCCGCTGATCGGCTTCGCCGGCGGGCCGTTCACGCTCGCCAGCTATCTGATCGAGGGCAGGCCGTCCAAGACGCATGCGCTGACGCGGAAGATGATGTACGGCGAGCCGCTCCTCTGGCGGCGCCTGCTCGACGCGCTCGCCGACGTCGCCCTCGCGTCGCTGCGCTCGCAGATCGCGGCCGGCGCGCAGGTGGCGCAGGTCTTCGAGAGCTGGGCCGGCGCGCTCGACCCGGACAGCTACCGGCGCTTCGTGCTGCCTTCGGCACGGCGGATCTTCAGCGGCATCGCCGAGCTCGGCGTGCCGCGGATCCACTTCGGCGTGGGCGCCGGCGAGCTGCTGGAGCCCCTGGCGCAGGCCGGCGCGGACGTGATCGGCGTCGACTGGCGCGTGCCGCTTGACAGGGCACGGGCGCGGATTGGCGAGGGGATCCCGGTCCAGGGCAATCTCGACCCCGCCGTCTGCCTGGCCCCCTGGCAGGTCGTCCGCGAGCGGGTCGACGCCGTGCTGCAGTGCGGCGGCGGCGTGGGGCACGTGTTCAACCTTGGCCACGGGGTCCTGCCCGAGACCCCGCCCGACACGCTGCGGCGCATCGTCGAGCACGTGCGCGAGCACAGCCCCCGTCTCTGTGAGGCCCGGAATGCCCGAGCGGTCCAGCCGGATGCCCGAGCTGCTCAACCGAATGCCTGATCGGATGCCAACGGCGTCGAGGGTTTCGACGGCAGAGCCGATCGGCGTCCTCGTGATGGCGTACGGCACGCCCGCGACGCTGGAGGACGTGGAGTCCTACTACACCCACATCCGGCGCGGCAGACCGCCTGAGCCGGCGCAGCTGGAAGAGCTCACCGGCCGCTATCGGGCGATCGGCGGCAGCTCACCGCTGCTTGCGATCTCCCGTGCGCAGGCAGGCGGATTGGGGGAGCTGCTCGCGGCGCAAGGCGAGCGCCGCTTCCACGTCGAGCTCGGCTGCAAGCATGCGCCCCCGTTCATCGAGGACGCGGTCCAGGCCCTGCTCGACGCCGGCGTGCGAGAGGCGATCGGGCTCGTGCTGGCGCCGCATTACTCGACGCTCAGCATCGGCGAGTACGTGCTTCGCGCACGCGAGGCGGCCGGCGATCGGCTCGACTTCACATTCATCGAGGACTGGCATCTGGAGCCGGCCTACATACAGCTGCTCGCCGGGCGCCTGCGCGAATCGCTGGATTGCTTTCCGGTCGAGGTCCGCGACGAGGTGGAGGTCGTCTTCACGGCACACAGCCTGCCGGCTCGCGTCGTGCTGTCGAAGGACCCCTACCCGAGGCAGCTGCCTGAGACCGCCAGGGCCGTGGCGCTCAGCGCCGGCCACCCACGCTTCTCGACGGCCTGGCAGAGCGCGGGACGCACCTCCGAGCAGTGGCTCGGGCCGGACGTGCTCGAGGTCGTGCGCAAGCTCGCGGCCACCGGCAGCCCGGGCGTGATCGTGTGTCCGGCGGGCTTCGTCTCGGACCACCTGGAGATCCTGTACGACCTCGACGTGGAGTGCCGCCAGCTCGCCGCGAACGCCGGGCTGTCGTGGCGGCGGACGGCGTCGCCGAACGCCGACCCCGCCTTCCTGCAAACACTCGCCGGCTTGGTGCTCGACCGCGTAAGCGTGGCGAGGACGTGAGCGAAGCGCCACACATGAGCGAAGCGCCACACGTCGTCGTCATCGGCGGTGGCATCTCAGGCCTGGCCGCCGCCCACGCGCTCGTGCGCTCGGAGAGGGTGCGGGTGACGGTGCTGGAGGCCGACTCGCGCCTGGGAGGCAAGATCCGCAGCGAGTCGATCGCGGGCCAGAAGATCGACGTGGGCGCCGAGAGCCTGTTTGCGCGCACTCCGGTGGCGATCGAGCTGTGCCGCGAGCTCGGCCTGGCAGACGAGCTGATCGCGGCCACGCAGACCGCGACCGCCGTCTGGACGCGCGGGCGCCTGCGTGAGCTGCCGGCCGGCATCCTGGGCGGGCTGCCGGACGGCGTGGGGCCCGTGTTGCGCTCGGGCATACTCTCTCCGCTCGGGCTCGCCCGCGCGGGACTGGATCTGCTGCTGCCCGCCTCCAGCGTCGACGGTGACCGCTCCGTCGGTGAGCTCGTCAGGCGCCGGCTCGGGCGACAGGCGCTCGACCGGCTCGTCGATCCGCTGCTGGGAACGATCTACGCCGCCGACTGCGAGGAGCTCAGCGCACGGGCGACCGCGCCCCAGCTCGATGCGCTCGCACGGAGTCATCGCAGCCTGATCGGCGCTCTGCGCGCCGCCGGGCCGGCGCCGCCGCAGACGGGCCCGCTGTTCGTGACCCTCCCGGGCGGCCTGGAGAGGATCGTCGCGCGGATGCGCGAGCAGTTGCGGGAGGCCGACATTCGCTGCGATGTCCCGGTGAGCCTGCTCAGGCGATCGCCCTACGGCCGCTACCAGCTCGACACCCCGGGTCTCCAGGCGCCGCAACTCCACGAGCTCGACGCCTCCCCCGGCTGCTCGCCACCCTGGGACGGAGTTGTGATCGCGACTCCCCACCATCAGGCGGCCCGGATCCTGAGCGATCTCAGTCCGAAGGCGGCCATGGAGCTGCGGAGCATCGGCTGCTCCTCCACTGTCGTCGTCACCTTGAGGTATGCCGCGGCCGCCGTCCGAGCACCGCGACCTCTGGCGGGCTTTCTCGTTCCGCGGAGCGAGCGGCGGCTGCTCGGCGCATGCACCTGGCTGTCGTCCAAGTGGCCGCATCTGGCCGCCACCGGCGAGCTGTGGCTGCGCTGCTCCGTCGGACGGGCGAGCACGGCGAGCGCGCTACAGCTCGATGACACAGAGCTCGTGACCCGTCTGGCGGATGAGCTGCGCGAGGCGATGGGGCTGCATGGCAAGCCCCTGAGCACGCACGTCACGCGCTGGGAGAGGGCGCTGCCACGCTACGAGCCCGGCCATCTCGATCGTGTCGGACGCATCGAGGACGAGCTGACCGCGCTCCCGGGCATTGAGCTTGCCGGCGCGGCATACAGGGGCATGGGCGTGCCGCAGTGCATCGCGCAGGGGCGCGCCGCGGCTGAGCGCGTGCTCACCGCCATCGCCGACCTATAGGTAGAGCCGGGCGGCGCGGCGTCCCTCCACGGTGAGCTCTACAAAGACCTCGGCGGCGACTACTTCCGCCGCCGTGACCCCCAACGCCAAACCCGATGCCTCATCAAGCAGCTGGAGGTTCCTCACCCCAGCAGCGCGCGGGGTATCCCGGCGACGCCGATCATGCCCGGACCTCCGTAGGTGCCGATCACTGGCCCGACCTCGGAGACGAAGACCGGCTCGGAGCCGAAGATCTCGCGCCCGCGCTCGACCAGGCGCTGGGACTGCTCGTGGGCCTGGATGTGCTGGACGACCCAGCCGTCGGCTCCGTTGTCGTGGAGCTCGTGCATGTACTGGACCATGCGCTCGAATGCGCGTCCGGCGGTGCGCACGCGCTCGACGGGCGTGACTTCGTACTCGATCGACAGGATCGGCTTGATCTTCAGCGTGCTGCCGAGCCAGGCCTGGGCTTTGCCGATGCGCCCGCCGCGGCGCACGTACTCGAGCGTATCCAGGCAGAACCAGATCTTCAGCGCGGCGCGCGCCTCCTGCACGCGGGCCGCGACGGCATCCCGCTCGGCGCCTTCCCGTGCGGCGGCGCAGGCGGCGAGCACCAACAGGCCCAATCCTGCACAGGTGGTCTCGCTGTCGATCACCTCGACGCGGTCGCCGAGGCCGCGCTCTCCGAGCAGCCCGTGTGCTTGGCGGGCCGCTTCGCAGGTGCCGGAGATGCCACCGGACAGGTGCACTGACACGATGTCCTGACCGGCTTCGATCAGGGGCTCCCAGACGGCGAGGAAGTCGCCGATCGAGGGCTGCGAGGTGTTCGGCAGCACCGGATCGGTGCGCAGTCGCTCGTAGAAGCCATCGAAGCCGTCCATCTGCAGCTCGCGCTCGGATTCGCCCTCCCAGTTGACGTACAGGCTGACCTGGTGGATTGCCAAGCTGTCCGCGAGCTCGCGCGGGATGTAGTGCGTAGTGTCGGTGACGACCGCGACTGGAGGCATGCCGCGCGAGGACACTACAGCACCACCGGTTAGCGCGCGCCCGGCCCACACGGGTTGAAACTCCCCTGCGAGGCACTGCCAGACCACGCCTTCAAGTCCTTCAGAAGACGCCGACTTCGCCCATCGCGGCCTGCCGTGAGACGGGCCGCTTGCCCCAGCGAGTCTTGTGCGCGTAGGCGATCAGTCGTCCGAGATAGTCCCTCGGATCCGGCTTGCCCACACCCATCCGCTCAAGGATCTCGCGCGCGCGGGCATCGTCAAAGCGGCAGCGCACGTCAAAGTAGGGCACGAGCGTCTCCGCTCCCGCCGGCAGGCCTCCGGCGGTCTGCTGCGGCGCAAAGCGCACCGGCGCTCGCCCGGACACCAACGAGTGCAGCTCGACGAGTTCGCCGGCGCTCAGCGCCTGCTCGCCCGCCACCAGATTGTAGGTGCCGTGCGCACGCTCATCGTCGAGCAGCACCACGATCCCGTCGGTCACGTAGTCGACCGGCACGAAGTCCACGATCGAGTCCTCCCTTGCGGGCACCTCGTCGAGCAGGCCCCGTTCGAACGCGCGCATCGGCCAGTAGAGAACGTTGAAGACCGGCGTCCAGCCGCTCGCTTGGTGCCCGACCACGATGCTCGGCCTTGCGACCACCAGCGGCAGATCCAGAGCCCCGCGGAGCAGGTGCTCGGCCTCGTTCTTGGAGCGCTCGTATGTGTTGCGGAACTCCTGGCCGACGTCGAGGTCCTCCTCGCCGAATTCACCCGCGTGGCGACCGCTGACGTATGCCGTCGAGACATGCACCAGGCGACGCAGCGATCCCCCGGCCGCGATCTCGCGTGCCAGCTCGATCACCCGCGCCACGCCCTCGACGTTGATCTCCCGTGCCTCTGCCAGCGGCAGCTCAAACGAGATCGACGCCGCGCAGTGGATGATCCGGTCGACCGAGCCGATCAGCCGCTCGCGGTCTTTCACCGACAGTCCGAGCCCCGGCTGAAGCAGGTCTCCACGCACCGCCCGCACCTGCGCGGCTGCGGCCGGCGGCTCGTCGTACAGGCGCGCCAGCACCGTCTCCAGGCGCTCACGGGCCTCATCGTCGTCCCGCGCGCGGACGAGCACAACGATCTGCTCGCCCTCGCGCTCGATCAACCGCGCGAGCGCGTCCATTCCCAGAAAGCCCGTGGCGCCGGTCAGTAGAATCGCGCCGCTCACGTCGCCGGCGAGGGGTAGCGAGATGGAGAGGGACAGCCCATGGCGTGATAGCCGCCGTCCACGTGCAGGATCTCCGCGGTGATCTTGCGGGCCAGCGGGGAGAGCAGGAAGCAGGCAGCGTCGGCCACCGGTCCGGCGTCCTCGGGGTCCCAGGCCAGCGGCGCGGTCTGAGACCAGACATCGGCGAGCCTGGAGAAGCTGGGGAAGCCGCTGGCGGCAAGCGTCTCGATCGGACCCGCCGAGACGAGATTGACACGGATGTCGCGTGCTCCGAGATCGCGCGCCAGATAGCGCGCAACGGCCTCCAGCGCCGCCTTGGCCACCCCCATCCAGTCATACGATGGCCACGCCACGCCGGCGTCGAAGTCCAGTCCGACGACACCTGCGCCGTCCGGTGCCGCCGCGAGCAGCGGCAGCAGCGCTGCCACCAGCGCCTTGAGCGAGAACGCGCTCGTCTGGAAGGCGGTCATGGCGCTTGCCAGCGGTGTGTCGAGGAAGCCGCCGCTGAGCGCATCCGGTGGGGCGTAGGCGACGGCGTGCAGCAGCCCGTCGAGTGCCCCCCAGCGGGCATCCAGCTCCGCGCGCACCCGTTCGAGGTCCTCCGCGCTGTTCACATCAAGCTCAAGCACCTCGGCCGTCCGCGGCAGTTGCCCGGCCGAGCGTTCGGTCATGCGCTTGGAGCGACCGAAGCCTGTCAGGATCACCTCGGCGCCCAGCTCCTGGGCGCGGCGGGCCGTGGAGAAGGCGATCGAGTCCCGGTTGAGGACTCCCGTGACGAGGATGCGCCGTCCGTCGAGCATCACAGGGGCACCGGTATGAACTCGCCGGGAGCCGTGCCGGCGAAGATCGCTTCGGGCCAGAACTCCGCGTCGGTTCGCTCCATCGCTTTCGTTCCATCCCTGCGCCAGAGGACCTGCACGTTCGCGCGAGCCACCAACGCGTCGTCCTGGTTGCGGATCGCCCAGCTGAAGTCGACCAGCCCGGTGCGCTCGTCGATCGACCTGAGCGCGGTAAGCTCGCCAGCTACGGAGATGACCTCGCCCAGACGCACCGGGCGCTTGAAGACGACGTCGCCCACACGGCGAAGGGCGAGCACGCGCTCGGGGTCGAGCGGCACCAGGCCGACCGCAAGCGACAGGACGAGCATCCCGTGTGCGATCCGCTCGCCAAACGGGCTCGCGGCAGCCCAGCGAAGGTCGCAGTGCTGCGGATGCCAATCTCCGGTGAGCTCGCAGAAGCCGATCACGTCCGCCTCGGCCACGGTGCGCTCGCCGCTGCGAAACCGTTGCCCGACGGAAAGGCGGTCGAAGGGGTCCGACCAGCACATCGCCGGCTCGACGACGGAACGCCCGCTCATCCCCCGTCGCCTCTTATGGGTTGACTCCTCGTCGGTTCGATGCTCGCTCACTGTCCTTGCTCCCTAGAGTTGGATGTTGGTGGCGCGGGACTCGGGGCGGTAGGCGCCGGCAAGGGCCTCCAGGCACGAGGCGATACGCCCGCGCGTCTGGGCTGGTGCGATCACCTCGTCCACGAATCCATCCGCGCTCGCTCCATCGACATGCAGATGCTCGGTCGCGTAGGCGCCCGCCAGCCTGCGCCTGACGGCGCTCGGATCCTCGGCCGCCGCGATCTCACGGCGATTCAGGATCCCCACCGCCTGCTCGGCGCCCATCACTCCCAGCTCGACGTCCGGCCAGGCGAAGACGTAGTCGGCCCCGAGAGCCTTCGAGTTCATCGCGATGAAGGCGCCCCCGAAGGCCTTGCGCAGGATCACCGTGACGCTCGGCACGGTCGCCTCGGCGAACGCATGCACGAGCTTTGAGCCGTGGCGGATCACCCCGTCCTGCTCCTGGCGGGATCCCGGCAGGAAGCCCGGGGTGTCGACGAGCACGAGCAACGGCAGGCCGAACGCGTTGCACGTGCGCACGAAGCGCGCCGCCTTCTGAGCCGCTTCGGCGTCGAGCACGCCCCCCAAATGCTTCGGCTGGTTGGCGATGATGCCGATCGCCCGGCCCTCCAGGCGAGCCAGGGCGCAGACCACATTGCGCGACCGGCGCGGGGAGAGCTCCATCAGCCGTCCGCCGTCGACGAGGGCGGTGGCGACGTGGCGGACGTCGTAGACCTTGCGCGCCTGGGAGGGCACCGCCCCGTCGGGCGGGAGGTCGGGCGGGGCCACAGTCGGCCACATCTGGGACGGCTCGCCGGCGTGCTGGGGCAGATAGCCCAGCAGGTCCCGGGCGAGCAGGGCCGCGTCGACGTCGGTGGGCGCCGTGAAGTGGCATACACCGTTGCGCTCGTGCACGCGCGGGCCACCCAGCGAGGTGGCGTCCACCTGCTCGCCGGTCACCTCGGACACGACGACCGGCCCCGTGAGGAACATCGCTGCACGGGCGCTCATGATCACGAAGTCGGTCAGCGCCGGGCCGTAGGTGGATCCCCCGGCGGACGGCCCGCAGACGATCGAAATCTGCGGGACCAGACCCGACAGGCGGACGTGCTCTGCGAAGATCCGCCCATAGCCCGACAGGGCGGCCAGGCCCTCCTGCATGCGAGCGCCCGCCGACTCGATGAACCCGATCACAGGAACACGCGCACGGCCGGCCAGCCGCAGTACTTCGACGACCGTCTCCGCGTGGGCCTCCCCGAGCGAACCGCCCGCGAACGTCGCGTCCTGCGCGTAGCAGTACACCTGCCGTCCGTCGACCCTTGCGTGCGCCGCGAGCACCCCATCGCCGGGACGAGCACGGTCGCCCATGCGGCGCGAGCGAACCTGTGTGCGCAGCAGCTGCATCGACCCGGGGTCGGTCAGGATCTCCAGGCGCTCGAGCGGCGTCAGGCGCTCATCGAGGCGCTCGTCGAGGCGCTCGAGGAGCGCCAGAGTCATGCCGCCTCCAGGCACAGCACCGCGTTGTGGCCTCCGAAGCCGAACGAGTTGGACAGCGCAAGCGCCGGCCGACCCTCGGCAACCCGCAGCGGCCGGGCCGCGCCGGGCACGTAGTCGAGGTCCAGGTCCTCGTCGCGCTCTGACCATCCAAGCGTCGGCGGGGCGATCCGCTCGCGCAGGGCGAGCAGGGTGGCCACAGCCTCAACCGCGCCCGCCGCGCCGAGCAGATGCCCGATCGCGGACTTGGTCGAGGAGACCGGGATCTTGCCGGCGCGCTCGCCCAGCGCGAGCTTGATCGCGCGCGTCTCGGTCCTGTCGTTCAGCGGAGTGGCGGTGCCGTGAGCGTTGACGTAGTCGATCTCCTCGGCGGCGACGCCGGCGTCGGCGAGCGCCGCCAGCATCGCATCTGCCTGGCCCGCGCCGTCCTCGCGCGGGGCCGTGAGGTGGTAGGCGTCCGAGCTCGCGCCGTAGCCCCTGATCGTCCCGAGCACCCGCGCCCCGCGCACGCCGGCGGGACCGCTGCGCTCGAGCACGAGCACGGCCGCGCCCTCGCCCATCACAAAACCGTCACGGCGGGCGTCGAACGGGCGGGAGATACCAGACTTTGAGAGGGCATCGAGCGCGCTGAACGCCGCCCGCGCCAGCGGTGCGAGGCCGGCCTCCGATCCGCCCGCGAGCACCGCGTCGGCTTCGCCGCCCTGGAGCATGCGCAATGCGCAACCCAGCGCGTGCGCGCCCGAGGCGCACGCGGTGCTGACCGCGAAGCTCGGGCCTCGCAGCCCATGGCGCAGCGAGATGGCGGCGGCGCCCGCGTTGCTCATCATCAGCGGCACGGCCAGCGGCGAGACGCGCTCCGGACCCCGCTCGCGCAGGGTGTCCTGACCGTTGACGAGCGTCGATATGCCACCGATCCCCGTGCCCAACACGCAGCCAACACGTCGGGGGTCGTAGGGCAGCTCGTGCTCCCAGCTCGCGTCGGCGAGCGCCTCCGCGCACGCCGCGATCGCCAGTTGGGTGAACCGGTCGGCGCGGCGAGCCTCCTTGACCGAGAGGAAGTCTGCCGGGTCGAAGTCCGCGCACGCGGCCTCGCCGTCGCGGATGCCACACACTCCGGCGGACCAGCGCTCGTGCAGGGTGCGCGCGCCGACGCCAAGCGGCGTGACAGCACCCACTCCGGTGACGACGACCGATTCCACTTCCCTAGACTCTCGCGGCGATCAGCTTGATCGCGTCATCGACGGTCTTCACATCGGCCACGTCGGAGCCCTTCAGCTCGACGTCGAAGCGCTCCTGGACGATCTGGGAGAGCTCGGCCAGGTCCAGCGAGTCGATGTCGAGCGCCTCAAAGGTCGCCTCGCGGGTGATGTGCTCGGGGTCGGCCCCGAAGCTCTCCAGGGACTCGACCACGACCTTCTCTATCTGCTCTTCGGTTACGGCTGTGCTCATGAGGCTCCTTACGCTGTCGCTGGGTTGGGGTTGTGAGTTGGGGTTGTGGCGCGGAGCTTGCAAATGGGGGCAAAGGGCGAATGAGTCGCGTCCGGGGACTACGCGCTGAGACCCCCGTCGACATAGAGGGTGCTGCCGGTCACGTAGCCGGCCTGCTCGGAGGCGAGGAAGCGTGCGCACGCAGCGACCTCCTCGGGGCTTCCGGCTCGCCTGGCGGGAACGGCGTTTAGCAGCTTGCCGTCCAGGCCGGCCGTCATGCCGGTGTCGATCAGTCCGGGGGCGATCGCGTTGACGGTAACCCCGCGCCGCGCCACCTCTACGGCGATCGTCTTGGTCATGGCGATCAGCCCGGCCTTGGCGGCCGCATAGTTGGACTGCCCGACGTTGGCCCGCGGTCCGACGACCGAGGCGATGTTGACCACACGACCGAACCGCGCCCGGATCATTCCCCGCAGCCCGCGCCTGGTGACACGAAAGGCAGCGGTTAGATTCGTGTCGATCACCCGCTCCCAGTCGGAATCTCGCAGGGAGACGGCGAGATCGTCGGAACGCACACCGGCGTTGTTCACGAGCACCAGCACGCGCCCGAATGCCTGCTCGACCGTGCCGAACAGCTGCTCGACCTCCTCCGGTGCCGTCACGTCGGCGCGCACCGCCAGCGCGCGCCCCCCGGCGTCCTGGATGCGCTCGACGACGGCGGCGGCGGAGTTCTCGTCGCTGTTGAAGTTCACGCCGATCGACCACCCGTCGGCGGCCAACGCACCGGCGATGGCCGCGCCGATGCCGCGCGAGGCGCCTGTCACGAGCGCACAGCCCTCGTGCTCGCCGGTGGTCCTCACGAGCGACCACCCCACGTCATGACCGTGACACCCCAGCTGAGGCCGGCGCCGATCGCACCGAGCACCACGCGCGCACCCGGCGTGAGCACGCCGGCACGAACCGCCGCGCTCAGGGCGAGCGGCACGCTCGCCGCGCTCGTGTTCCCGAGATCGGCGATGCAGTCGAACACGCGCTCACCCGGCAACTCGAGGCGTTCGGCCACGGCGGTGAGAATGCGCGAGTTGGCCTGGTGGTAGACGAACAGATCGATGTCCGCAAGCGCGAGCCCGGCGAGGTCGACAGCCTCAACGGTGCACGTGCTGAGCCGGTGGACGGCCTGCAGGAAGGTCTCATGACCTTCCATCTCCAGCACGCGCCTCTCGCGAGTGACCTGAATCGTGTCCGCTCTGCCTCCATCGCTGCCGAAGACGAACGGCCCGATCTGCCCGTCGGCGTCGAGGGAGACCACCATCGCGCCGGCGCCGTCACCGAACAGCGGTGCGGTGCGTCGATCGTCTCGGTCCATGAAGCGAGTGAGGACCTCCGCGGCGATCACAAGCACGTGCCGCGCGCGGCCGGCCTCGATCCATGAGGTCGCGTGTGCCAGGCCGGCGATCGAGCCGGTGCAGGCCGCGCTCACGTCGATCGCGGCGGCGTGCACCGCCCCCAGCTCATGCGCCACGATCGGGGCAGCGCCGGGGGTGATCTCATCGGAGGCCACCGTCGCGACCAGCACCATGTCGATCACGTCGGCGTCGAGGCCGGCGTCCTTCAGCGCGATCCGCCCGGCGCTCACCGCCAGGTCGCTCACCCGCTGTCCGGGTGCCGCGTAGCGGCGCTCGCGGACGCCCGTACGCCGTTCGATCCACTCGGCGGTCACGCCGAGACGCTCGGCGACCTCGGCGCTCGAAACCCGGCGCTCGGGAAGCGCCGTTCCGAGCCCGACTATGCCGGCCGTGCGAATCGCTCGCGAGAACCGCCCGCTCGGCATCTCCTCGGTCTGGAGTGTGGGCTGCTCAGGCGACAACGCTCGACTCCAGATCACTCGAAGAGGGCAGCGCGTCCAGGTCGATCAGAACGGCGTCCGGGAGGTTGCGTGGCACCAGGCGCGCGAGCACTTCTCCAGGCCCGAAGTCAACGAACGTGTCCGCGCCGAGCTCGGCCAGGGCGAGCATGGTCTCGCGCCAGCGCACCGGCGTTACGATCGCCGCCGCCAGCTCCGCGCGCGTCTGCGCAAACGGTCGGGCCGTCGAGCCCGAGATTACGGGAATCGCGGGGGGGCGAAACTCGACGCTGTCAAGGGCCGCCCGAAAGGGCTCGACGGCGCCGGACATCGCAGGCGAGTGAAACGCGCCCGCCACGTCGAGCGGGATCGCGCGCACGCCCAGCTCGCGGGCCTGCTTCGACGCGGCCCGCAGTCGGCGCAGCGGGCCGGCGAGCACCACCTGCCCGGGCGCGTTGTCGTTGGCCACCACCACCTCGTGCCCGTCCACGAGCAGCGCGAGCTTCTCCTCGGAGGCGCCGAGGACGGCGAGCATCCCTTCCGCCTCGCCCGTCTCCGCCAAGGCCATCAGCTCTCCCCGCCGCACCGCCAGCTCCAGGCCCGACTCCTGATCGAGCGCCCCTGCGGCGACAAGCGCGCTGAACTCGCCGAGCGAGTGGCCGGCGAGCGCAACCGGGCGCACGTACGCTGCCCGCTCCGTCCACCCGGCGATGCTCGAGCAGAAGATGGCCGGCTGAGCAAAACTGGTGCTCTCGCGCACGCGGGGGAACGGATCCTCGCCGACCAGCTCGATGCACCGCTCCAGCAGCTCCGGGACGACGCGCTCGACGTGCTCGCGGAGATCGCTCGTCTGGCTTCCCTGGCCCGGGAAGAGACCCGCTATGACCCCGGTGGAACAGACACAGTTCTTCACAGACACAGTTCTTCCTCCGCCCCGCTGCCGGCGACTAATCGGTGGGCGGACCCCCCCAGGTCGGACATGACCTCCAGCGCCTCCACGTCAACGGCGCTTCCACTCACGTGAGGAACCCCGCCATCGAGGAGATGCCGTACCACGTCTTCGGCGTGGTACGGGCGCCCGTCGGGCGAGAGCGCCGCCACGACGGCGCGCACGTCGTCGCCGAGCGTGAGCAGTGGCGGCTCGGCGCCGCCGTCTCGGCGCCGCTGGGGAAGGCCCACGGCGGCTACCAGGCCGTTGCACATACATATGCGTCCCACGGTGTCTCTTGCCTGTCCGCCCTTGGCGACGTAGTCCTCCACGGGCTCGGCGGGACAGCGGTAGCCGAGCGTGCCGTCGGACTGTCGGTAGGGCGTCGTCAGGTAGCTGAGGTCGCAGCGCCGCCGCCGGGCGGCATGCGTCTCGGGATCGGCCGCCGTGCCCTGGACCCGCGCGACCTTGAACGGATAGCCGGTCGGCGACGCGACCGGATCGGTGTGCACGACGAGCCGCCCTGCCGCCGCTTGCTCGCGAGCGCGCCGCTTGAGCGCCGGGTCCAGCCCGGACTCCTCGCAAAGCGCGAACGCGGTGCCTATCTGCACGCCGCAGGCCCCCTCTGCGAGTGCCTCGCGGAGCTTCACCGGATGCGCATAGCCGCCCGCCAGCCAGAACGGAACGCCGAGCCGGCGCATCCGCGCGAGGTCAACGTCATCGCGCGGGCCGTAGACAGGCTCGCCCTCGGCGCTCAGCCGCAACGCCCCTCGCGGCGGTGCGTTGTGACCGCCCGCGATCGGCCGCTCCACCACGAAGCCGGCCGGTCGGCTCTCCTCGTCGCGGGCCAGGTGGGTGGCGAGCACGTGGGAGCCGACGATGGCCACGAATCGGGGGCGCGCGAGCGTCTCTCCGGGTTCTGCTAGGACGCTGCGAGGGTCGAAGGCAACCCTGTAGTCATCCCCAGCAGTGGCATCCGCGACCGCGAGCGGCAGGGAGACGGGCCGATGATCGGCGAGGGCCTCCAGCGCGGCAGGGATGTGGAGCGGGATCCCCGCCCCCATCAACACCCAATCGACGCCTGCCAGCATCGCGCCGTACAGCGACGGTAGCGTCGGGATCTGGATCTTCTCGAGCAGGTTGATACCGACTGGACCGCCGTGCCCCTCCTTGGCCAGATAGACCTCCACGAAGCTGCCGGCCACGGTCAGCTCCAGGAAGTGGCGACTCGGACGCTGCCGCGGCACCGGCACGGCGCGATAGCCGCCGCCGGCGCGCCGGCCGCCCGGCGAGAAGTAACGCTCCTGGATCCGAGCGGCCACGGCACGATCGACGAACGCCGAGAGCCCGCGTCGCAAGTGTCCACCTCGGTCGCCGTCCTGGAGGCCGCGAGCGAGGACGACCGCCAACGCGGTGCCGGACACCACGCCGAGCTGGCCCATCCGGGAGACCGTCGAGGCCAGCCGCCAGCCCGAAACGGCCACGCCCATGCCCCCCTGGATCACGCGGGGCCATGCTCCGGCCTGCGTCATCGCCCGCCGCCGATCCCCGGCGCCGCCCGCCGGGCCGAATGCCATGACTGTCGACGGACGCGCCTGCACGCCGGCAGCCTATGCCCGTGCCGAGGCGACGATCTACTGCGAAATGCAACAACCCGCGCGCGGAAGCTCGTATGAATGCCAAGCTTTCGAGGGCCTCCCGTAACTTCGCGCGCGGCGGGAGGTAGGACTGGCATCCACCTTTCGCTCAAACCCCCGTACGTGCTCGGATGAGCTCGCCGCCGACACCGAGGCAGCCCGCCCTGGCCGATGTGACGTGCTGGCCGGAGGGACCCTCGGTGTCGGCGGCGCTGCGAGGTGCGGTGCCCGCCCTGATCGAGGAGACGATCCGGGCGATCGGATCGGAGGTGCCGGAGTACGACCGTCCGCTGCGGGGCAGCTTCGGGGAGAACGTGCGGCGTGGCACCACCTCTTCGATCGAGCGTTTCCTCTCGCTCGTCGCGGGTGAGGAGCGCGACGCTCGCGCGCACAGCGAGATCTACGTCGAGCTTGGACGCAGCGAGCTGCGCGCGGGCCGATCGCTCGAGAGCCTGCTCGCCGCCTACAGAGTCGGCGCCCGCGTGATGTGGCGCGGCTTCGCCGCCGAGGGGCAGACGCGGGGCATCGAGCCGCATCTGCTCTACCGCCTCGCCGAGGCGCTGTTCGCCTACGTCGACGAGCTCTCGGCCGAGTCGGCCGAAGGCTACGCCGAGGAGCAGTCGCTGTCGGCGGGCCGGCGTGAGCGCGAGCGCGACCGCGTGCTGGAGCTGCTCGTGGCAAGCCCCGCGCCCAGTGTCATGGACGTGCGCGCCCAGGCCGCCAGAGCGGGGTGGCTGCTTCCAGAGCGTCTCACGCCCGTGGCCATGCTCGCAACGGCCATGCCCGCGAGCCAGCTTGCGCATCGGCTCCCCTCGGACTCCCTGGCCGCGTCACTGGAGGGGATGACCGTGGTGCTGGCGACCGACCTGGACGGTCCCGGACGGATGGCGGAGCTGCGCGGGGCGCTGGCCGGGGTCCCCGCCGCCTGCGGACCGACGACGTCGCCTGCGGAGGTGGGCGAGGCCGTGCAGCGAGCGATCCTCGCAGCCCGCCTCCAGCAGACCGGGGTGCTCCCGCGCGAGGGAGTCGTGATGGCCGATGAGCACCTCCTCGAGTTGATCGTCCACCGCGATCCCAAGCGCGCGCAGGCCCTCGTCGAGCGCGCCCTGGAACCGCTTCAGAAGCTCTCCCCGGGCGCTCGCGAGCGCCTCACCGAGACGCTCGAGGCTTGGCTGGAGCACGCCTGCAGCACCACCGAGGCCGCACAAGCTCTGCACGTGCACCCACAGACGCTTCGCTACCGGCTGCGCCAGCTGGAAGAGACAATCGGGGGCGAGCGGCTCTGGAGCGCAGATGCACGCCTGGAGCTGGCGCTCGCCCTGCGCGTACGACGAGCGCAGGACGTCGTGCCGGCAGTTCCCCGCAGCGGCCTTCGTGTCCTTTAGAACGTGTCTTGAAAAGATCGGCACGCCCGGATACGTCCCTGGACGCGGCGCTGGATCGCCACGTGCCGTCTTGCCCGTGCCACCAACACGGGCTTCAACGTCCCGCGTCGCCCAGCTTGGTCCATGAACGCCCCGGACGCACCGCCTATTTCAAGACACGTTCTTAGCGATGAAGAAGCCTTCGCCTCTTCGCGTCGCCGTCGGTCCTATGGCCGATCGAGCCGGCTCACCCCGGCCTGCAGAACATGCGCGAGGCGGGCGCCTGGATCGCCGTGGCCGTTCGACGAGGCAAGCCCCGCCGCCGGGTGAACCGCAGCGTGGGAGAACCCGGCCCGCTCGAGTGCGGCCGCGGCATCGTCCGAGTCTGTGAAGTGAAGGTGGACACGGCCCCGCACGAACACCGACAGGACGGCGCGGAAGGCGTGGACGTGCACGCCCGCGTCGTCCGCGAGCTGGACGTCTGAGAGGTACCGGCCCACGCGGAAGCCGGCGAGCTGGTGCGCGAATCGACCCCACATGCTCTCCACAACCTCTCGCTCCAGGTAGCCGAGCAGGCCCTCGGTGACAATCGCGAGGCCCGCGTCGGGGTTCAGCGTTCCGGCCAGCGCGGCAAGGCTGCCTGGTCCCGCCTCGCGCAGCGCGTCGAGATCCTCGACGCGGTGGCGCTCGCTCAGCGAGCCCATGCGCGCCAGCGCGCGCCGCTTGCGATCGGCCATCTCGGGTAGATCGGCCTCGATGTAGGTGAGCTTTCGAGGGTAACGGCTGGTGAAGCGCCAGCCGCGCGGCGAGAGACCGCACGCCACCTCGATCACCTGCGTCACTCCAGCCTGCTCGATCGCGCGCCGCAGCAGAGCGTCGAGGGCCCGGTGGCGGGCGAGCAGGTAGGACTCCAGCGCCGGCCCGCCCAGGACGCCGCTCAGCGTCATGGCCGGGCGAAGCGCCTCGAACAGCACCCGCCCCTCGCGCGTGGCGAGCTCGGGGTGGGAGAGCCCGTTGCGCACCCACACATATCCGGTGTAGTGGGCGGTGGGACTGATCGCCTCCGATCCGCGCATCCTCATGAGCAGGTCAGAGAGCCGCGAGCACGACCACGCCCACCCAGAAGGCGCTTGCCAGCGCAAGGTGCAGGTCCTGGGCCCACGGCGGGACGCCCGTGGTCGCCACGATGCCGCCGAACGCCGCCGTGGCGGCGAGCAGGGCGAAGACCGCGCCGGCCGCGACCCTGTGGACCGAGCGTGCGGGGGTCGACCGCCAGAGCCGCACCGCGGCCCAGACCACCGCGACGGCGGCGAGGAAGGCGAGTGTCCGGTGGGCGTACTGGAGGAGCACCAGTCGCAGTGGAGCTGGGCTTCCCGGGCACAGCGGCCAGGACGGACATGCCCAGCTGGCGTTCTCGTGCAGGACCAGCATGCCGCTCACCGACAGCAGGAACACCCCGGCCGCGGCCGCGAGAGCCGGCGCTCTGCCCGGGCGCAAGCCCTGTGCAGGAGTCGCGGCGCCCCCGGGCTCGACGGGGAGCAGGACCCTCACCGCCGTGACCGTGACAGCCGCCAGCACGAGCCAGGCGCATGCCAGGTGCAGGGCCACGGTCCAGCCGGCGTTGTGCGCGAACACGGTGATGGCGCCGAGGAGCACCTCGACGCCGATCAGGACCACGGCGGCGGCCATGGCGCGGCAGGCGAGACGATCTCGATCGGCGCTGCGCCAAACCGCCGCGAAGGTGGCGAGCACAAGCACCGTGACCACCGCCGCCGCGTAGCGATGGGACTGCTCCAGAAGCGCCTGGTAGACGCCGCTCAGTCCGACATTGCCGTTGCACAAAGGCCAGCTCCGGCATCCCATCCCCGACTCGGTGACCCGGACCGTGTCGCCGAGGACGACGAGCAGGTAGCAGGCGAGCACCGTGGCCGGCGCCAGGATGCGCAGCAAGCGGTGAGAGCCGCCGGTTGGGGGTCCTCGACGGAGGAGCCTGCCCGCAGGTGCGGTCCTCATGCCCATTTCCTCCCCCACGGTGACCTGTCCGGCTGGCTGCAAGCGCGATACCGGTCAGCGCTCTTTCGGCACCATCTGCACGAAGTCGCCGAAGCGCTCCGGCTCCTCCAATCTGCACGACCATACAAGACGGTCGTTCCACACCGTCATGTCGGGGCAGCCGTCGCACATGTTCTGCCGTCCGTCCTCGTAGATGTCGGCCGGCTGGATGATCATCACCGACTGGAAGCGCAGCCGCTCCAGCAGGCGTGAGGGCCTGCGCGCGCCCGCCGCCAGCCAGCGGCGCGCGACCGTCCGCAGGCGCGGGTCCAGCGGGGACAGCAGCAGCATCGCGCGGCCGTGGCTCAGCGTGCGCGGCGAGCTGTAGGCGAGATACCTGCCGGTCTTCAGGTGATTGAAGGTCTGCGCAAGCTCCATCGAGCGTGGCCCGACATAGCCGTAGACCTTCCCTTTCGCGCCGAGGCGCCCCGTCAACAGCCACTTGAACGTGTCCGGCCGCTCGGTTCCGTTGAGATAGGCGGCGGGAGCGAAGTCGGGGAAGCGCTTGCGGATCTCGGCCACGATGTCGGTCGACTGGAGCTCGTGCGGAGTCTGGTCGGTGGTGGCGTAGGGCATCGCGGAGAAATCGACCGGCTCCCCCCGCACGTAGTGGTCGAAGTCGTCGCCGACCACGCCCGCGCGGAAGGCGATGAACACGATCGTGTTGACGATCTCGATGTTGCGCTGCGCCCACTCGAGGACATCGGGCACGTAGCGCAGCGTGTCCTCGTAGACGGTCGCGTTGAACGAGCAGCCGATCCCTCCCGCTGCGGCCACCATCTCGGCGTAGCGCCGGCGCAGCTCGCACAGCTCGATCTCGTCCTTGTCCTTCCAGCCCGGACGGCCCTGCTTGGAGTCGATGTGAAACGTGAAGGCGGCCACGCCGGCGTCCTTCAGCTCCGCCAGCAGCTCCTCGGTGAGCGCCAGGCCGTTGGTGTTGACGATCGGCTTCAGGCCATCCCCCGCGACCATCCGGACGATCTCTACGATCTCCGGATGCACGAGCGGGTCGCCGCCCGCGATCGACACCCCGTCCACGGTGCGAAAGCGCTCGAACACGTCGAGGTCGTGGCGGACCTCATCGAGGGTCTTGTGGCCTCGCGGATCGTTCTCGCGATAGCAGCCCAGACAGGCGAGATTGCACTTCTTGGTCGGCTCCAGCCAAGCGATGGCGTTGTCGGGCAGCGACCACGGCAGGCGATAGAGCTCGCGATGGTCGATGGCGACGGTCACGTCGACCTCGCCTTCACCGCGCTCCACGCCCGGCGCGCTCCAGGCGCATCAGCTCGTCATGCGCCACCCAGTTGGACTCGGGGAACAGCTGGCAGTACTTGGCGTCGCGCATCAGCTTCTCGATCCCCGTCTCGACCATGTAGCCGGTGCCGCCGAACACCTGCACGGCGTCGGTCGTGCTCGCCACGGCGGCGTCGGTGGCGGCGATCTTCACCGCGAGCGCCTGGGCTTGGTCGATCTCCGAGCCCTGATCGGCGGCGATCTGGGGCCAGCACGCGAGTCTCACCGCCATCGCGGAGAGCATGTCGGCGACCGCGTCGTGCTCGATGATCGCCACCCCTCCCTGCTGACGGACCTGCGCGTACTCGAGCGCCATCTCATAAGCGCGCCGGGCGATCCCATGTGCGATCGCCGCGGTGCCGGCTCGCAGCAGCGCCAGCGCGCTCGCGGCGCTCATTGCCCCCTTGTTGGAGCCCTCTGACACATCGCCACCGCGCGCGCAGGCGACGCCCTGGAGCTCTATCGATGCCGCGGGCGCGCCCCGCAGGCCCATCTGCGCGAGATCGCGCTCGATCCTCAAACCGGATGAGCCCCCATCGACCGTCCAGGTCACGGGCGCGGGTCCGTCGAGCAGGAAGAGGAGTCCGTGAGCGCCGTGAGCGCCCAGCGCGCACGCCACGCGACCGTCGAGCGCTCCGCCTGAGACCGTCAGCTCTGTGGCGGTGGCCGGCACGAGCGCCCAGCGCTCGCCCCGGGGGACTTCCGCGAGCTGCTCGTCTGCGAGCGTCGCCAGAGCGGCGTTGCAGAGCAGCACGCACATCGCGACGCCGCCGTCCCCGACGGCCAGCTCCTCAACGGCGGCCAGCAGATCGAGCACGTCAAGCTCGACACCCCCGTTCTGCTCGCTCAGAAGCGCGCGATCCAGACCAGCCTCGACGAGGCGCCCCCAGCACTCGGCCAGGACGTCCTTGCCGCCCCCGTCAAGCGAGGCGGCCCGTGGTGTGAGCTCGCGGCGGGCCAGCTCGCGCGCCATCGCTCGCATCTCGGCGCGCTCGGCAGCGGTGGTATCACTCATGACCGGCCTCCCTCTCCGTTGACGCCCGCGTGGGCGAGCGCGTCCTCGTCAAGATCAAGATGAGCGCGCACGTCTGGGTTTGCGCGCACGTCTCCGTTCGTGTGAACTCCCCCGTCCTTGTCGAGCTGGGCGCGGCGCAGCGGCGGCAGGCAGTTGATCGTCTCTGAGTGGCAGAGCCCGCGGTAGACCTCGAGGCGGTTGAGCTGGTTGGTGCCCTCGTAGATCTGGCAGAGCTTGGCGTCGCGCCAGAGCTTCTCGAGCTCAGCCCTGAGCGGAGCGGAGCGCAGGCCGACGAGCTCCAGCGCCGCGCCGGTGACCCGCATCGCCACGTCGCCGCCGCGAGCCTTCGCCATCGAGGAGAGAGCGAGCGAGCGCGTCACGGCCCGCTCGCTGGTGGTGGCGTGAAGCAGTGCGACGGTCGCATCATGAGCGCGCTCTGAGTGAAGCCAACCGCGAATGGGCGAGCGTCTGCGGAGGCTGGCAGGCACGTGTCCGAGGGCGCGAACGGAAGGGTGGGACATGACGCCCCCGAGCGCTCTGTGGTCGAGCTCGGTGGCGGCATCCATGTAGAGCTGGCGCGCTAGGTGGATCTCCTCCTCCATGCCCGCCAAGGCCAGCTGCACGTGCTGGCGCTCTAAGAGGCCCCTGGCGGCGCGGTCCTCCTGGAGCCAACCAAGCACACGCTCATAGGCTCCCCGTGCGATGCCGGTGGCGATCGCTGCGACCGGTGGACGCGAGCAGGCGAGCACGATCATCGTCTCGGGCGCACCGTCTCCCTCCCTGCCCACGACCCGCTCGTCGGGGACGAACACCTCATCGAAGCTCAGTTCAGCCGCGGGACAGGCGCGCTGGCCCATCTTGTGCTCGACGCGGGCGACCGAGAACCCCTCGCTGGCAGCATCCACCAAGAAACAGGTCCAGGTCTGTGCTGGACGTCTGGGATCGGTCGGCATCAGGATCGTGATCCAGCGCGCGACGCTGCCGTTGGAGATGAACCGCTTGGTGCCGCTCAGACGAAAGCCGCCCGGCACACGGCGGGCGTGGCTTGTGATTCGCGCGCGGCGCAAGAGGTCGGGGTCCTCCACGTCGGTGCCCGCTTCGGGCTCGGTGATCGCGCACGCCATCAGCAGCGGCTCGCCGCTGCTCTGGGAGGCGATGAGCTCGCTCAGCACGCCATCCCACTGCGAGGGGCCGCCCAAGAGCAAGGGCGAGACCCCGAGCGCGTGAGCGCCGAAGATCAGCGCGATCCCCGGACAGGCGGCGCACAGCTCCTCCATCACGACCGCCGCCTGCGTAGACAGGCCGCCGCCACCGCCGGCCGGCTTGGGGATCAAGAAGCTCAACATCCCCCGCTCGGCGCCCGCGCGCACCAGATCCCAGTCGAACCAGCTCGGATCCTCGCCGGTGCGGCGATCGATCTCAAGCGCCCGCGGACGCAGGTGCTCCTCGGCGAAGCTCCGGGCGCCGCTGCGAAGCCGCTCGAGCTCGCGCACATCCAGACCGCCGCCGTTCGCAACGACGCGGGGGAACTGCTCAGAGATGGAGCGCCGCGGCGTGATCGATGTCATCGCCCTGCCCGCCTATGCCGGCTGCGGGGAGGCGTGGGCGGTGTCGCGCCGGATTGGGTGACGCCATCGAAGAACGGTGAGCACCGCATGCTGTCTCCTCCATATTAGGGCACCCTAATCGGGGTAACCTAACACAGATCGGCCACGGCAATCGAGTCCAAGGGCCGTGCTTCCAGCGCCGTCGCGATCCTGACGCTCGCGACGATCAACGACGCAGCGGGATCTCGGCGAGGAGCCAGTCGTCATCGGCGTCTGAGCCGATCCGGAGCGCCCCGCCGATCAGCTCCAGGCGGGCGCGCGCCGTCGTGAGCCTTGCCTCCAGCGGCTCGACTTCTCCGTTGGCCGGCGCTCCGTGGTCGCCGTTCACGACGATTCGCAGCCCTTCATCCTTCATGGCGAGGCTCACGTCTATCGCAGCTGTCCCGTGCAGGGTCTGAAGCATTTCCTCGATCACACGGTATGTGGAGGTCTCGACCTCCACGGGCAGCCGTCCCGGAAGACCCTCCGCGGAGAACGTGACAGACCGGGAGCTGCGCTGACGCTCCAGCTCGGAGATGCGCTCGAGCGCCGGCAGCAGACCCAGCTCGTCCAGGGATGCCGGCCGCAGGCTGGCGGCGAGATCGCGCAGATCGACGATGCAATCGTGGACCCTGTGGCGGACCTGTTCGAGCTGAGACTGCGTGAGCTCTCCGCTGGCGCCCCGCTCCAGCAGCCCGACCGCCAGCAGCGCGGCGGCCATCGTCTGCGCCGCCTCCTCGTGCAAGCGATCGGCGATCCCGCGACGCTCCTGCTCGTGGCTGTCGAGGATGTGGCCGGCGTTGCGCAGCTGATCGCTCAGGTGCCGGCGCACACGCTCCAGCTCGGCATGGAGCATCGCCTGATCGCGCTCGATTGCAAGCAGCCTATGGTTGTCCGCGGCGACCGCCGCCTGCTGCGCGAGCGTCTCGACCACCAGCCGATCTTCGGGGGTGAACAGACGCTCGCCGCCTGAGCTGACCTCGAGCATTCCGAAGTGGAGGTCGCGCGAGGCGATCGGAACACGCAGCGAATCTCCGCCCGCGCGCCCGATGGCGACCGGGCGCGAGCCGCTCAGATCGACGCGCACCGCCGCCGCGTCGACGGCTCGCCGCACATGCTCCGCGAGCACGGCGGCCAGCGCGTCGACGTCACCGAGGCGAGCGAGATCGAGCCCGGACCGCAGCAGGTGCTCCTGACGGGGCTGGCTGGATCTCATGCGATCGCTGAAGCGCCCCGCAAGCCCCCCGACCGTCAGGAACATCAGCCCACGGATGCCAATCGGGATCACGCCGAGATCGGCGTCTGTGGTGAGGTTCCAGACGGCGATGAGCGCAAGCGCCGTCACCGCGCAGAGCACTCCGGCGAGAAGACCCAGCTCCAGGGCCACCAGCGTCACCGGGATGACGTAGAGCAGGCTCAGCCCCTCACCGGTGCCACTGCTCAGCTCACGCAGCACGAAGATAACGACGAGGAGTGTTGCGGCCGTTGCCAGCACGACCTGGCGATGCTCCGGCCAGCGCCTGACAGGCGCAGCAGCCGCAGGCAGCAGCTCCGAAGCGTTGACGGCCCCCATATCAAGATCGATCGTTCCCATAACAAGGAGTTAGCTGTTGAATACACGCCAAGCCCTGATCCCGACATCCGGCGCTACTACGGGCCGGCCTCATGAGAACTACTGAGATGAGCGCTATAGATTGAGTGGGTTGCGCCTCTCGGCGGATGAGATCGAAGCGCGCGACCCGGCCACGGCCACGAGCGGCGCAGGCGCTTGCTCTCGTCTAGCCTGTGCGCTTCGTGTCCCGCAACGCACCCCAACGCGAGCTCGCCGACGGCAAGCTGCTCGTCGACGAGCCAGCCGGCGGCGAGCCGGCCGGCGGCGTCATACGCCTGACGATCTCGAACCCCGCCAAGCTGGGCGCGCTCGACCACCCGATCCTCGACGCGATCACGTCCACGCTCGCAGAGCTCGCATCGACGGACTCCGGAGCGCGCTGCGTGATCGTGACCGGCGCCCACGGCATGTTCTCCGCCGGCTACGACATCGGCGAGATCCCCGACGAGGAGTTCGAGCAGCACGCCGAGGCGCTCGTGGCGCACCCGTTCACCGAAGCCATCGAAGCGCTCGAAGCGTTCCCCTATCCGACGCTCGCGGCGCTCCCCGGGCACACGATCGGCGGCGGCTTGGAGCTCGCGCTCGCGTGCGATCTGCGCGTGGCCAAGGACGACATCAAGCTCGGGATGCCACCCGCGAAGCTCGGCCTCGTCTACTCCCACACCGGCCTGCGGCGCTTCATCGACGCGATCGGCGCCGCACGCACGCGCGAGCTGTTCCTGCTCGGCCGCTACATCACGGCGCCCACGGCGCTCGCCTGGGGCCTTGTCAACCGCGTGGCGAGCGCCGGGGACCTGGACACGGTCACGCTCGACCTTGCCGCTGAGCTGGCCGGGAACGCGCCGCTGTCGCAGACCGGCAACAAGCGCGTGATCGACGCCCTGCTGCACGCCCGCGGCGGGCTTGCAGCCGACGTCGAAGAGGAGCTCACCGAGCTGCGCCGCGCGTCCTTCGCCTCCACGGACATGCGCGAGGGGATGCGCGCCTTCGCCGAGAAGCGCCCTCCGCGCTGGCGGGGGGAGTAACTAATGAGACGACCGCCGGCCGGCGATCAGCTCGACGGCGTGTGGCAGCGCCGCCGCGATCGCCTCACCGGCCTGGTCGATGCTCTCAGGGCTGCCCGGGAAGTTGACGATAAGGCTCGACCCACGAATCCCGGCTACCGCGCGCGAGAGCATCCAGTGGCGCGTATGCTCGCGGGAGGCGCCGCGCATGGCCTCCGCAATCCCGGGCGCCTCGCGCTCGATTACCGCCCGCGTGGCCTCCGGCGTCACGTCGGTCGGCGTGAAACCCGTGCCTCCGGTCGTCAGGACGAGATCGCAGCGCTCGAGGTCGGTCCAGTGAAGCAGCCGCTCTTCGATCACCCTGCGATCGTCGGGGATGAGGTCCCGACCGGCGATCTCGGCGCCAAGCCGCTCGGCCAGCTCGGCCAGTGCGCTCCCCCCGACATCCTCTCCTTCGCCGGCGGACCTCGAGGTGCTGATCGTGAGGATCGCCGCCCGCATCGGAGGCTCAGCCGGCTGGAACGTCGTCGGAGAGCCGCCAGTCGCTGCGTCCGCCCCGCTTCTCGAGCAGCACGATCCTCTCCACCCTGACCCCTCGCTCCAGCCCCTTGACCATGTCGTAGACGGCCAGCGCCGCCACGGCGCACGCGGTCATCGCCTCCATCTCGACTCCTGTACGGCCTATCGTGCGCACCTCGGAGCTGAGCTCGACCAGGCCCTTCTCGGCATCGATGCTCGCGCTCACGTCGATGAACGTCAGCTGAAGCGGGTGGGCGAGCGGGATGAGCTCGCCGGTCCGCTTCGCGGCCTGGATACCGGCGAGCCGTGCCACTCCGAGCACATCGCCCTTGGGCGTGTCTCCGAGCGCGATCGCGTGCGCCGTCGCGGGTGACATGCGCAGCTGAGCGCCGGCGCGCGCTATCCGTTCGGTCGGCTCCTTGCCCCCGACATCGACCATCCTGGCCCTACCCTGCTCATCGAGATGGGTGAGGCGACCCTCGCTCATCGCGGCGCTCCGGAGGTGGCATCGTGGGCGTCGGCGTCGGACGACGGCTCTCCCACCCAGCGTGCAGCCCCACCTCGCTCCACTTCCCGCTTCCAGATCGGGGCCTCGGCCTTGATCCGATCGATCGCTTCCCGGGCCGCGTCGAAGGCTTCGGAACGGTGGGCCGCCGACGTCGCGACGATCACGCTGGGTTCCGAAAGGTCGACCTCTCCGACCCGGTGCTCGGCGGCGGCGGCCTGCAGGTCGTGGCGCTGCAGGCAGTCGCGCAGGATGGCGGTCATCCGCTCCTCGGCCATCTCCCGGTAGGCCTCGTAGTCGAGCCTGCCGATGTCGCGGGGCATGCCCTGGAAGGTGACGATCGCACCGGCTCCCGGGCGAGTCACGGCGTGGGTCAGCGCCTGCAGCGAGAGCGGCTCCTCGGTGACGCGAGCATGGACGTCACCATCTGCGCCTCCGCTGAGCGGGGGGATCAGAGCGAGCTCGTCCTGTGCGGCCAGGCGCGTCTCCATGGTGGCGTAGTCACGGTTGACGGCCATCTGCACGGGCAGGCGGTCGAGCACTCCGGCGAGCGCAGGAAGCGCAGCGAGCTTCCTGAACGCGTCCTCGACGGTGGCTCCCTCGGGCAGGTCTACCTCGATCGATTCGCTGCCGGCGCGTTCCCGCAGAATGGCGAACAGGCGTACGCGCACGATCACCGCTCCATGCTACCCGTATGGGAGCAGCTCGATCTCGACCTGCTCGCCCGCGTGTACGGTCCCACTCTCCGTCGGGATGATGGCGAGCGCATCGGCCCCCAGCATCGAAGTCGAGACGTGCGAGCCCTGGTGCTCGGCGGGCGTGGCATGCCAGCCGTCCTCGCCCAACTTGAGCCGGCAGCGAACCGCGTGGGCGCGGCCGGGAGACTTCTCATAGGCGCGCTCGAGCCGTGCCGTCGTCCGTCGGGGCGCCGGGGGCTCGCCGCTCAGCGCCAGGAGCGCAGGGCGGACGAGCAGGGTGAACGTGACCATCGCCGACACCGGATTGCCGGGAAGTCCAAAGACCAGCGTGCCCCGCTGCCCGCCGGGCTCCCGCTCCGCATCAGGCTGCCCACCGGCTCGGCGCCTGCCGAACCAGGCCGGCTTGCCGGGCTTGAGCGCTATGCGCCAGAAGACCTCCTCGACGTCGAGCGCGCTCAGCGCCCCCCGGACATGGTCGTGCACGCCGACCGAGACGCCACCGCAGATCGCCACCACGTCGGCCTCCAGCGCCCGAGCTATCGCCTCTGTGGTGCGCTCAGGATCGTCGCGAACCGTCGCCACCCCAATCACCTCGGCCCCAGCCTGTTCCACCAGGGCGGAGATCGCATAGGCATTCGAGTTGCGAACCGCTCCTGCTCGCAGGGGCTCCGCGGGCTCGATCAGCTCATCGCCCGTCGTCAGCACCCAGACACGTGGGCGCCGCGTGCAGGCTACGCTCGGGCGCCCGGCGGAGGCCAGCACACCCAGCTCGGCCGGGCCCAGGCGGGCGCCGCTTCCGAGCACGGTCTGGCCCTTTTCGATGTCCTCGCCCGCAAACCTGACGTCGCGACCGGGTCCCACCTCACGACAGATCTCGACCGCGCCCTCCCCGGGCGTGGTCTGCTCGACCCGGACCACCGCGTCGGCGCCCGCGGGGATCACCGCGCCGGTGGAGATCGCGATCGCCTCTCCGGACTTCAGGCTGGTGCTCGCCGGATGGCCGGCGCGCGACTCATCGACGACGCGCAGCGTCACCGGCGAATCGCGCCGGGCGCCGCGGGTGTCGGCAGCGCGGACGGCGAAGCCGTCCATCGCCGAGTTCTCGAAGCCCGGCACGTCATCAATGGCGAGAACATCCTCGGCGAGCACACGTCCAAGGGCCGCACGCAAGTCCACCGTCTCGCTCGGGAGCGCAAGGACACGCTCGAGTATCAGGCGACGGGCCTCCTCGATCTCGATCATCCTCGCCGCCACCTGTAGCGATGAGTCTAATCCCCACCGAAGCTCGTGGCAGACTCCGGGACATGACTGGAGCGGAGGCTGACGCAGACCCCCGTCCCGCAGTCGGCGTCGTCCTCGCCGGCGGGCGCGGCCGGCGGATCGGCGAAGCCAAGCCGCAGACGGAGCTGGCGGGACGGCCGCTTATCTCCTACCCACTGGCGTCTCTGAGCGCGGCTGGACTCGACACCTTCGTCGTCGCCAAGCCGCAGTCGCCGTTGCCGGAGCTCAACTGTCCGGTGCTCAGCGAGCCCGCCCTGCCGATCCACCCGCTCCTGGGAATCATCACCGCGCTGCGTTCCAGCGACGAACGGCCCATCCTCGTCGTCGCCTGTGACATGCCGTTCCTCACCGGACCGCTGCTCGCGTGGTTGGCCGGTCTCGACGGGCTCGTCGTGCCCGAAGTCGAGGACCGCCTGCAGCCGTTGCTGGCCCGCTATGAGCCGGCCCACGCCGACGCACTCGAGACCGCCCTGCGCAGCAACCACTCGATGAGGCGGGCGATCGCCGGCCTGGAACCACGCATCGTCAGCGAGCGCGAGCTACGGCGCTTCGGCGACCCAAGCAGGCTCTGTTTCAACGTCAACGATCCCTCCGACCTGGAGACCGCAGAGCGATGGCTCCTCCAGAGCGACTCACAGCCGGACGCCGGCGCGACTGGACGGCACCAGTAGGCTGAGACGACGTCATGGTCGCCACCATCGATCAACGCGCGCGTCCCATTCGGGATCTGCGCATCTCGATCACCGATCGCTGCAACTTCCGCTGCGGCTACTGCATGCCGAAGCAGCTCTTCGGTCGCGACTTCGTGTTCATGCCCCACGCCGAGCTGCTCTCCTACGAGGAGATCGTGCGTCTGAGCCGTCTGTTCGCCGAGCAGGGCGTCACGAAGATCCGCCTCACCGGGGGCGAGCCCCTGCTGCGCCGGGGCGTCGAGCGGCTCGTGAAGATGCTTGTGGAGGTGGAGGGCATCACCGACGTCGCCCTCACCACCAACGGCTCCATCCTCGCGACCAAGGCTCGCGCCCTCGCAGATGCCGGCCTGACCCGTGTCACGGTGAGCCTCGATGCGCTCGACGATGATGTCTTTGGCGCAATGAATGACGTTGGCTTCCCCGTCGCTCGAGTTCTCGCGGGCATCGACGCCGCCGCGGAGGCCGGCCTCGAGCCCGTGAAGGTCAACATGGTCGTCAAGCGCGGCGTCAACGACCACTGCGTGCTCCCGATGGCCGACCACTTCCGCCGCGCCGGCCACATCCTGCGGTTCATCGAGTACATGGATGTGGGGACAACCAACCGCTGGACCATGGACGACGTCGTCCCAGCCGAGGAGATCGTGCGCACGATCGACGCGTCCTGGCCGCTGGAGCCGCTGGAGCCAAACTACCCAGGCGAGGTGACCACTCGCCACCGCTACCGCGACGGCGCCGGGGAGATCGGAGTGATCGCTTCGGTCACGCAGCCCTTCTGCGGAAGCTGCACGCGCGCCAGGCTCTCGGCCGACGGGAAGCTCCACACCTGCCTCTTCGCCGCGGGAGGGCACGATCTGCGCGCCCTGGTGCGCGGCGGAGCATCCGATGATGAGCTCACCCGAGAGCTACGCTCGATCTGGAGCGCCCGAGATGACCGCTACTCGGAGGCGCGCACCGCCCAGACTGTCGGGCAGGCGAAGGTCGAGATGTCCTATATCGGTGGTTGACCGACAAGGTCTGCCGCCGCAGGCACTAGGACTCGGTCAGACGCGTCGCGGTGGCCTTCCACGAGGCGATGACCCGTGAGCCGACGGTGAGCCCGAGATCTCGCGCCGCGGGCTGCGTGATCTCGGCGACGATCGGCTGAGAGGCCTGCAGGCCGACCCTGACGCGGTTTCCAACGGTGGTCACCGACACGACCTGGGCGGGTAGGCGGTTCTGGGCCGAGCTGCCCACCGCGGCCTCGAGCGGCTGGATGACGATCTCCCAGGGGTAGACACTGACTGCCACCGGTCCCATGCTCGGCCCGGCCGCGGTCGCACTCACCTCTCCGCCTCCGTCGAGCGCGACCGTGGTCAAGCCGTCAGCAGCCGGGCGGGCAACGCCGGTGAGCACCACCGCTCCGGTGAAGTTCGCTACGAAGGCAGTCCCCGGCGCGGCGGCGAGGCCGGTCGCGGTTCCCTGCTGGACGATGCGGCCCCGGTCCATGACGGCGACCTCGTCGGCGAGGAGAGCCGCGTCGGCGAAGTCGTGGGTGACGAGGATCACCGGCGCTTCGCTCTCGCGCAGGATCTCGGCCACGACGTGGGCCGCGTCGGCGCGGGTGCGTGTGTCCAGCGCAGCGAGAGGCTCGTCGAGCAGCAGCACGTCTCCTCGCCGCGCCAGAGCCCGCGCGAGCGCGACGCGTTGGCGCTCCCCTCCGGACAGCGTGCCCGGTCGTGCCTCGGCACGATCGCCAAGTCCCAGTCGCTCCAGTAGCTCCACTGCCTGCGCCCGACGCTGATGTCGGGGCAGGTCCCCCAGTCCATAGGCGACGTTTCGCCACGCGCAGAGATGGGGGAACAGCGCGTACTCCTGAAAGAGGTAGCCGCAGCGGCGGTGCTCGGGTGGCTCCTTCACGCGGCGCGCGGTGTCCAGCCACACCTGCTCGCCGCAGAGGATCCGACCGCGACGGGGCGTCGCAGCACCAGCGATCAAGCGCAGGACCGTGGTCTTGCCCGCTCCTGAGGGGCCGGCGAGAGCAAGACAGCGACCGGCATCCACACGCAGCGACACCTCCAGCTCGATGTCGCCGATGGCCTTGGCGAGCTCAGCGTGCAGCACCGCGGAAGGCCTCCGGTCCGGACAGCAGCTTGACCGACAGCAGCAGGCTCGCCGAGACGATCACGAGGATCGCCGACAGCGCCAGCGCGCTGGGGAAGTCGGTGGCAAAGCGGTCATAGATGGCAAGCGGGACGGTCTGGGTGATCCCCTGGATGGACCCCGCGAACATCAGCGTCGCGCCGAACTCTCCCAGCGCACGGCCCCAGGCGAGCGCCAGGCCGGCCATCAGACCCGAGCGTGCCATCGGGATCGCCACGCGCACGAAGGTCCGGGCCTGCCCGGCTCCGAGAGTCCGGGAGGCGTCCAGATAGGAGCGATCGACCGACGCGAACGCGGCCTGCGCCTGGCGCAGGTAGAAGGGGGAGGCGACGAACACCAGCGCGACCACCACTCCCGCGGTCTGGAACACCAGCTGGATGTGCGCGTCGCCGAGGGCGCCCCCGAGCAGGCCGTGGGGGCCGAGCGCCGCGAGCAGCCCGATCCCTGCCGCAACCGGAGGCAGCACGAGGGGCAGCTCGACGAGCGTGACGATGATGGACTTGCCGGGAAAGGACCTGGTGGCCAGCAGAAACGCGGCGGGGGTACCGACGATCACGATGACCGCGAGCGCGATGGCCGTCGTCTCCAGGCTGAGCTTCAGGGCTTCAGTTGACCCAGGTTCGTCGAGACTCGCGATCAGCCGGGCGGGGCTCGTCTTGACGAAGATCGCGAGCAGGGGTAGCGCCAGGAAGGCGAGCACGAGCGTGATCGACACGCCGAGCGCGATCCCAAACCAGGGCGCCCTCGCCCTCCGACCGCGGTGACTCAGGGTCGCATCCACCGCGGTGTGCCGGAACCCATTCGAGCGCTCACGGGCTCGGCGGTGGAAGGAATCCGGAGGCGAGCAGGTCCGCGCGTCCGTCGCCCTTGAGGAGGCCTTGCACGAACGCCCGCGCCTGCTGCGGATGGGCGGCGCCCTTCACGACCGCTACGCCGTAGGCAACCTGCGGCTGCAGGCCCGCGGGCAGCTGGATGGCCCTCAGCTGTCCCTGGGTGGCGGCGACGTCTGTGATGTAGAGGAAGCCCGCATCCACCGCTCCCTCGGTGAGCTTGCCGAGGATCCCGGTCACATTGGGCTCGCGATCGACTACGTTCGCGAGCACCGCCGCGCGCTGCGAGGTGGGCAACTTGGCGAGGACCGTCTGGGTGTAGGCACCCACCGGCACGCTCGTCGTGCCGATCGACAGCGTGATCCCCCGCTTCTCCACATCGGCAAAGCTCGAGATCTTCGTCGAGCTCGCCGGAACCGCGAGCACCAGCCTGTTGGCGGCGAACACGATCGGCTTTTCAACGAGGCCCTTGGCATAGAGCGCTTCAGGAAGCTTGGTGTTGGCCGAGGCGAACACGTCGGGATGCACACCCTGCTCGATCTGGGCCGCCAGGAGGTCGGATCCCGCGAACGAGAAACGGGTCTGAGCCTGCGAGAACTGTCCGCCGTAGCGCGTGAAGGACTTCTGGAGGGAGGCCGCCGCGGAGACCACGAGGGTCGGCTTGCCGCCACTTCCCCCACAGGCGCTCAGCGCGAGCGCCGCCGCCATAGCCGGAACTGTGAGCATTCGAACGACGCGGGTCATTGGCTGCCTCCGTGGCTCTCTTGAGTGGTTGTCATCTCGTGCCTGCGCTCTCATCGTGTCCTCGCGCGATCATCACCGACGTCGCCTTGACCGTCGCTGTCGCCTCCACACCAGCGGCAAGACCCAGCTCCTCGACCGAGTCGCGTGTGATCGCGGCCGTCACCAGATACGGACCTGCCTGCATCTCCACGAGGGCCATCACCCCGTCAACCTCCACGGAACGGATGGTCCCCGCGAAGCGGTTGCGGGCCGAGCTCGCCGTGCCGGTTCGATGGCGCCGGGGGCGAGATGTCAGGCGGCGGATCTCCGACTCGGAGACACGACGCCGGTTGCGCTCGTCACGATGGGTTCGAAGCTTGCCGGCGCGATCCCAGCGACGCAGCGTGTCGGCGCTGACGCCAATGGCCTTGGCGGCTTCTCCGAGGGACAGATCCTTCCGCACCTGCATAAGTATTGCATAGGCGGGGCTCAACGCGGCTGACACTCCGTAGAGCACGCCGATCGCAGATCCGCCAAGCTGCGACGCATGGATGAGCCGACCCGCTATGAGCTGGCGCTCTTCTTCCATCTGCTCGGCGCGCTGCTGTTCGTCGCCGGCATCCTTCTGGCCGGAGTCGCCTTCGAGGCCGCCCGCCGCAGGCAGCGCCCGGCGGAGATCGCCCTGCTGCTGGGGCTCACGCGGGTTGGCGTGGTCCTGGTCGGCTTCGGCGCGCTGCTGCTGCTCGGCTTCGGTCTGTGGCTCGTGCATCTCGGCGGCTTCGGCTACGGCGCCGGCTGGGTCGATGCGGCGATCGCGCTGTACCTCCTCGCGCTTGCGCTCGGCGGCGTCGGCGGCCGGCGGCCAAAGCAGGCCCGACGGCTCGCATCGAGGCTTGCGGCCGAGGACGCGCCGGCAAGCGTCGAGCTGCGCGCACTGCTCGACGACCGCCTCTCGCTCGCAGCCAACTACGCCTCTGCGGCGGCCGTGCTCGCGATCCTGGTGCTGATGGTCTTCAAGCCGTAGCAGTCGAGGCAGCATTGGGAGCGCCCCCAAGGAGGCCTGGAGAGTCGGCGCGAGCCCGATAAGAGCAGCGGCCCTCGCCTCCGCGCCTTACTCTCCCTCCGCGCCCTACTCCGCGCCCGAGATCCGCCTGAAGCGGCTGCTGAAAGGCACCCCAAAACTATGTTACTCTAATCAAGGACATACTAAGGGTGCCCAAATATCGGCTTGAGGGTCGTTCTCAGCGCGAAACGCGGAGCGGCCGCGCGCTTGACCGCGGCGAGGGGCGCCGATCGAGGATAGGAGACTTCCATGGCAGAGGCAACGGAGCAGGGCGGCCCGGCGTTCGACCCGAGTGCGGTCGACGCCGCCGCGATGGACCCGGTGGAGTTCGCGAACATGGTCCGCACGGCCAGCGACGAGTTGCTCCTAGAGGCGCTCGCGGCCGGGCGCGAGATGATCCTGGACGAGATCTTCAAGCGCATGGAGGAGCACTTCGATCCCCAGAAGGCGGCGGGCGTCGAGGCCGTCGTCGACTGGAAGATCACGGGGCGCGAGGACGGCGGCCACGACCGCTATCAGGCTGTCATCCGCGGCGGCGCCTGCAAGGTCGCGCGCGACGGCGGCGAGGCTCCGCGCATCACGTTCGAAGTGCCGGCTCCCAGCTTCATGCGACTGGCCAGCGGCAACGCCCTCGGCGCGGCGCTGTATCTCTCAGGTCACTTGCGCATCGAGGGCGACCTCGCCCTCGCCCTGACAATGGAAAACCTCTTCTTGATTCCGGCGCCTTCGGCATCCTGACGCGGACGCCTATCCCGCCGACCAACCCGCCCCCCTACTCGGCGGCGCCCGAGATCCGCCTGGCGGCCTCGTTCGCCTCGTGCAGCGACTTGCCGCTGCTCCCCGCCAGCCAGGCCGCCACCGGCGCGGCGGTCCGCTCGGACGCGTGCGCGGCGGTCCCCGCCAGCTCGAGGATCGCGTCAACCTGATCCTGGCCGGGCGGGGAGAGCCGGATCTCCCGCGCGAATGCCTCGATCCACTGATCCCTGGTCATATTGGGTGTACTCTCCTAATCGACGGTTATGGGCCCCAGTCGGCCCCGCGTCGTCATGGTAACGGGGCGGCTGCTGGCGTGATTGTGACCTGCGTGATTGTGACCTAATATTATGGTACCATAATAGATGAGACTGTCCGTCTCCGCGAACGGGTCGCCGGGAGCGAACAGAGACAAGCTGCGAAGAGTCGGGTGGAGGAGTGCCGGGGTCACTGACGAGCAGAGCGGGAATGGTCTGGAGCGCAAGCGGAGCGTCGGCCCCATGAGCGGCGCCGGCTCCCCGGTCCGTTCGCTACCGGCGTGGAACGGGCCGTCCGCGGACGCCCGGCGGTCCACGAGGCCGTCTGACGAGGAGCTTCCATGGCGGCTGGACGCCTTCAACAAGTTCCTGCTGACCGCCTCGCCCGTGGCGCGCCTCACGGCCGGCATCGGCCGGGAGGCCTGTCGCGCGCTCGGCTTCTCTCGCGCGGCGTTCCTGCACGCCAACTTCGGCATCCGGCGGGTCAGGGGCGCCGCCGGCTATGGCCTGGACTCCTCAGTTCTCGGCAGCATAAGCGAGCCGTTCGAGTCGAGCCCCTGGATCGAGAGTTGCGCGGCCAGCGGGCGTCCGGTGTTCACGCTGAACGCGAAGCATGGTCCGGCGGTCCCGATGAGGTACGTCACGCTGTTCAGCCTCGGTCCCCTGCTCTGCGTTCCCGTGATCGACAGCGCCGGTCCGGTGGCCGCGGTGCTGTTCGACCGCCGCGGCGAGCCCTTCGGGGTCACCGACGAGCTGCTGAGGGCTGCCGCGTCCGTGGGGAAGAGCCTCGGCCTGGCGCTCGAGGCGGCGAGAAGCTATGACAGCCGGAGCTCCGGGCGGGAGCCGGCTCCGCCCCTCACCGCGCGCCAGCACCAGATGCTGGGTCTTCTGAGCCGGGGCCTGTCGAACAAGGAGATGGCCACGGCCACCGGCCTGAGCGTGTTCACGGTCCGCGACCACGTCTCCAGCCTGCTGCGCTGTCTGGATGTCGGCAGCCGCTCGGCCGCGGTCGCCCGCGGCTGGGAGCTGGGACTGCTCGGCGAGCTCCCGGATCCCCGACAAATGTCGGGGTTTACATCCCGGCCGCCACGGTGTTGAGTCCAGCTGCATCACGCCCAGGCACGCATCCCCGCAGGAGGCAAGCACATGAGTCGACCGGCCGGCAGCTCACGCTCGCGACGCGCACGTCGCGCGGTGAGAGACGAGGCCTGCACCGGCCCGCGCGACCGACTCTACCGCGAGCGCTGGAGCTGGGGCAAGGTGGGAGCAGTGGTCTGCGTCGCGCTGGGCACCCTCGCCATCGGTGGATGCGGGTCATCCTCGTCCAAGCCGAGCGCCGGCAAGGTGGCCGTGGAGAAGGCCGGCAAGGTGGCCGTGGAGAAGGCGGGCAAGCTGGAGATCGACGCCAACCCCGAAGGCCAGCTCGTCTACACGACTGACAAGGCCACGGCGACTCCAGGCGTGGTCACGATCACGATGGCCAACATGTCCGGCGTCCCGCACAACATCGCCATCCAGCAGGGCTCAAGCGGCGCGACGCAGGGTCCCACGCCTGTGCTTGGCGCGAGCAAGTCCATCACCACCGGCTCGGCCTCGGTCACCGTCAACCTCAAGCCCGGCACCTACACGTTCTTCTGCCAGGTGCCCGGCCACCGCGTGGCGGGGATGTGGGGCACGCTGACGGTCAAGTAGTCGCGCTCATGACCGACCCAACGGCGGCAGGCAGGAGATCGTCTCTGAGTGGCACAGCCCGCGATAGACCTCGAGGCGGTTGAGCTGGTTGGTGCCCTCGTAGATCTGGCAGAGCTTGGCGTCGCGCCAGAGCTTCTCGAGCTCCGCCCTGAGCAGACCTGAGCGCAGGCCGACGAGCTCCAACGCCGCGCCGGTGACCCGCATCGCCACGTCGCCGCCGCGAGCCTTCGCCATCGAGGAGAGAGCGAGCGAGCGCGTCACGGCCCGCTCGCTGGTGGTGCGGTGAAGCAGTGCGACGGTCGCGTCGCGAGCGCGCTCTGAGGCCAGCCAACCGCGAATGGGCGAGCGTCTGCGGAGGCTGGCAGGCACATGTCCGAGAGCGCGAACGCCAGGGTTGGACATGACGGCGCCGAGCGCTCTGTGGTCGAGCTCAGTGGCGGCGTCCATGTAGAGCTGGCGCGCTAGGTGGATCTCCTCCTCCATGCCCGCCAGGGCCAGCTGCACGTGCTGGCGCTCTAAGAGGCCCTTTGCGGCGCGATCCTCCTCCAACCAGCCCAGCACGCGCTCATAGGCTCCCCGTGCGATCCCTGTGGCGATCGCTCCGACCGGCGGACGCGAGCAGGCGAGCACGATCATCGTCTCGGCCGCTCCATCGCCCTCCCTGCCCACGACCCGCTCGTCGGGGACGAACACATCCTCAAGCGCAAGTTCGGCGGCGGGACAGGCGCGCTGGCCCATCTTGTGCTCGACGCGTGCGACCGCGAACCCCTCGCTGCGAGCGTCCACCAAGAAGCAGGTCCATGTCTCCGCCGGGCGCCTGGGATCGGTGGGCATAAAGATCGTGATCCAGCGCGCGACGCTGCCGTTGGAGATGAACCGCTTGGCGCCGCTCAGGCGAAAGCCGCCCGGCACACGGCGAGCGTGGCTTGTGATGCGCCCGCGTGCCAGCAGGTCGGGGTCCTCCACGTCCGTTCCCGCTTCGGGTTCGGTGATCGCGAATGCCATCAGCAGCGGCTCGCCGGTGCTTTCCGAGGCGATGAGCTCGCTCAGCACGCCGTCCCAGTGCGAGGGGCCGCCCAGCAAGAGCGGCGAGATCCCGAGCCCGTGAGCGCCGAAGATCAGCGCGATCCCCGGACAGGCGGCGCACAGCTCCTCCATCACGACCGCGGTCTGCGTGGCCTGACCGCCGCCGCCGCCGGCCGGCTTGGGGATCATGAAATTCAGCATCCCCTGCTCGGCGCCCGCGCGCACCAGATCCCAATCGAACCAGCCCGGATCCTCACCGGTGCGCCGGTCGATCTCGAGCGCCCGCGGACGCATGTGCTCATCGGCGAAACGGCGGGCCCGCTCCCGAAGCCGCTCGAGCTCGCGCACATCCACGCCACCACCATCCACAGCCAGGCGCGGAAACTGCTCGAGCAGAGAGCGCTCCACGGTGATCGATGTCATCGCCCAGCCCGCCTATGCCGGCTATGGGAAGGCGTGGGAGGATCGGCTGCATCGGTCGGCTCGTCCGCGCTCCAGGACCCCCCCGCCAGCTCGCCGATCAGTCCCTGAAGCGCCTCCGCGTGCTCAGCCCGCGCCGCGGGATCGTCCCCGACTGTCACCTGCCGCAGCATCGCGTCGCAGAGGCGGCACTCCTCGCAGTCGCGTGCCCCGCCGCAACCCCCGCGCGCGTGCAGGGCGCGCGTCAGCTTGCCCAGCCGCGCGTTGTCGATCTGGATGGGGGGGCGCCGGTAGGGCTCGGCCCCCCGCTTCCTCGCAAGCGCCGCGGTCATCGGGTGGCTGGAGAAGTCCACGGAGGGCGTCGCCAGCAGGTCCATGAAGTTCCCGTCGTAGCTGGTGTGCGCGTAGGCGGTGGCCATCCTGAGGATGCTCTCCAACGGCAGCTGGCGGCCGGCGATCTTGAACAGCTCGATCCCGAAGCGCTCCTGGTAGTAGGGCAGGTCCTCGGGTCTGATCCAGGGGGAGCGCAGGATCTCGACCGGATCGTGCGCGCGGATGGCCGAGCACTTCAGCAGCGGGTAGTCGATGTAGCCGTGCTCGGGCTTCTCGCTCTGGGATCCCTGGGTGCACAGGGTGTTGTGGTACGCGCGGTACGGGCAGAAGCGCAGACAGCCGTTGTTCACGACCAGCGACAGGTCCACGCTCGCCGTCCGCGCGAGCTGGTCGAGGAGTCCGAGGTCGCGGTTGCACTCCTCGGCGACCTGTATGCGCTGCACTCCGTACCGCTCGAACAGGCGCAAGCCATGTGTCGTGTTGACCTCGCAGATCACGGACACGCTCACCGGCAGCTCCGGGAACTCCGTGCGTATGAGCTCGATCAGGTAGGGCACCGCGATCGTCACCATGTCGATGCCCGTATCCGCCACGTCGCCGACGTAATCGACGATCTCCTGCCGTCCTGAGGAGGTGTACTCGGTCATGTTCAGGCAGGCAGCGTTCAGCAGGTAGTTGACCCTGATCCCCAACTCGTGTGCGCGCTCGGTGAAGCGGCGCACGTCGTCGAAGGTCGGCGATCCACCCTGCTGCATCACGCGCCGCGCGGGACGGCCGCTGCCGACGATCGAGCGCGACAGCGAGCCGTACACCTCGTGGATGCGGCCGGTCTGGAGCTGCAGCGGCTCAAGGCCGTCGAGCAGCTCGGGCTCGAAGCGGCTTGGGACACAGATCTTGATGTCGTGTGGCGCTTGGCGCTTCGAGGACACGGGGCTAGGCCTCGACGAGGTACATCATTCCGTTAGCGTCGAACGACGCTGACGCCCACGTCTTGAACCACCGATCCTCGATCCTCGAGGCCAGGCGCTCGTCCTCGGCGGCGGCGCCCTCATACTCGGCCATGAGCAGCGGAGCCCGGATCACCATGTTGGCGTAGTCGAGCAGCTCCCAGTTCGTGTCGAGCGGCTCGCCGGTCTGAGGATTGGCGGGCTGCACCTCGACGTTCGTCACCGGGATGCCGACCGACTCGTCGACGTACCAGCTCGGGTGCGACGCGAGGATCGGGCCCGTCTCGGCGAGCCCGAACACGGTCAGGATCGGCACGTCGAGCACCTTGCGCGCCTTGCGCCGGTCGCCCGCCGCGAACGGGCGGTCGGTGGAGAGCATCAGGCCGCGGAGGTTGCGCCTCATGCTGTCCGCCAGTCGGCGCGGCCGCCCGCGTGAGAGGTCCTGCAGGATGTCGAATGGCGCCAGCGCGTAGGCGACCTTGTGGTCGTCAACGAGGTCCGCCACCTGATCGGTAGCTCCGTCGGCGCCGCAGAGTACCGCGGTGCCACCGCCATAGAGAGGGATGAGCGCTCCGTACAGGCCCTCCCACGTCCACAGCGGCATTGCGCACAGCCACGCCTCCCCGCGCTCCAGCTCTAGGAACGCGCTCACCGAGAGCGCGCCGCTCACGAGCGAGTAGTGCGAGTGGCCGGCGGCCCAGCCATCGGCGCTCACGAGGTTCACGGCCGGCTCGTGCACGTCGCTCACCTCGCCCGGGCGCTCCCCTGGTGGGGTCGTGTCCGTGGCGCCTGTCTCCTCCAGCTGGCGCAGCTCCACTGCCTCGACTCCCGGCGGCGCTTGACCCGGGGCCTGCACGAT
>CABEAD010000056.1_pt1 | contig 39247 bp, 39 predicted proteins | sample 3132311 | NCBI WGS metagenome assembly CABEAD01 (sample SAMEA5534342, study PRJEB31848) | metagenome | biome: tundra; feature: field; material: soil | place: USA | collected 2013-05 | depth 0.45 m
GGCGAGGGGGAGCGGTAAGAGCGCCACCGAGGGGATGACGCCGGGGGCGGCTCTGAGGAGTACAGGGAGACGCGCGCGGGGCATGGGGCAGTGAGCGCCGCCGCCGCGACGGGCGTTCGCTACCATTGGCGGCCGCGTCGGCGAGTGCAGCGACTCCCGCTCACGCCGCGCCCCCCCTTCTTTGCCATGAGCAGCGTCATCGAAAGCCTTGAGCGCGCGCAACTGCGCCGTATTCCCGAGTTCGCAGCCGGCGATCGCGTCAAGGTGCACTTTCAGGTGATCGAGGGCACGCGCCGCCGCATCCAGGTTTTCGAGGGTGTTGTCATCAAGCGTCAGGGACACGGGGCGCGCGAGACGTTCACGGTGCGCAAGCAGTCGTTCGGTGTCGGCGTGGAGCGCATGTTTCCGGTGCACTCTCCCAAGATCGAGCGGATCGAGGTGGTGGCCCGCGGGGATGTGCGCCGCGCCAAGCTCTACTACCTGCGGGGTCGCGTCGGCAAGCGCGCTCGTGTGCGCGAGCGTCGCTACACGGGCCCCGAGCAGGCTGTCGAGTACGGCCTGCTTCACGAGGCGATGGAGGCCACCGACGCGGAGGGCGCCACGGCGGAGGAGACGGTCTCGGAGGTGGAGCACGCCGAGTCCGTCAACGCTTCGGACGTGGCTGCCGAGGGCGCCGATCAGCAGACCGGCCAGGAGCCCTCGGAGCAGGACGGCGATGAGGACGGCGCACGTGTGTCGACGGCGACCACCGACGGGGCCGATTCCTCCCCTGACGCCGGCGACGCTCCAGCCGGCGACACGGCGGCGTGAACGTCAACCCCACCTCGACGGCGGGCGAGAAGGCGAAGGCCGGCCCCAAGTCGAGATCCAACTCGATCCGCGAGCTGGTTGTGATCGTGTTGGTGGCGATCGGCCTCGCTCTCGGCATCCAGGCGTTCATCGTCAAGCCGTATCGGATTCCCAGCGGCTCGATGGAACCGACCCTGAAGGTTGGTCAGCGGGTTCTCGTGGACCGGATCGGGATGCACTTCAGCGATCCCAAAGTTGGCGAGATGGTGGTTTTCCATCCGCCCAAGGACGCCGAACAGGAGGTGTGCGGCCCCGCGCCCCACATGGTCACTCCGGGCGGCGCGGCCTGCTCCGCTCCCGAGCTCGAACGGTCGAGCGTGAACTTCATCAAGCGCATCGTGGCCGGTCCCGGGGACACGCTCTACATCAAGGAAGGCCACGCGTACGTCAACGGCAAGCGCGAGAGCGACTCCTACACGCGTCCCTGCGCGGGCGGCTCGGAGTGCAACTTCCCGACCCCCATCACGATTCCGGCCGGTCACTGGTTCATGATGGGGGACAATCGTGGCGAGTCCGACGACAGCAGGTTCTGGGGACCCGTCCCCACAGGGTGGATCATCGGAGTGGCATTCGCCACCTACTGGCCCCCCGACCGCATCGGGCTCCTCTAGGGCCCGCGCGTCTGTCCCCTCGGCTGCATCGAGCACGTCCGGGGTCTCCCCGGCCGCAGCGGGCTCCCGTGCGGCTCCGTCCTCCGGGCGGGCGGCTCGCCGGCGGGCGCGGAGCGGCACGAGCGGCCAGCGCCTGTTCGCGTTCGACCGTCGCCTCGGGATGCGTCTGGTCGCGGGCGCGGACGAGGCCGGCCGCGGATGCCTTGCCGGACCGCTCGTGGCCGCGGGAGTGCTGTTCGACTACGACGCGCTCACAACGCTCGAGCTCCGCGCCTTGGGGACGCTCAACGACTCCAAGCAGCACACCTCCGAGGCCCGCGAGGAGCTGTATCCGCTCGTCTTGCGCAGCGCGGCGCGCGTCACCGTCGTGTCGCGCTGCGTGCGCGGGATCGACTCGCGCGGCCTGCACAAGACCAATCTCGCGGCCCTGCGCGACGCGATACGCGGGGTGACGAGCGGCGTTGCGGGCGAGGTCATGTGTCTCGTGGACGGCTTTTCGGTGCCCGAGTTCGAGCGCCCCCAGCGAGCGATAGTCAATGGGGATGCCACGAGCGCGGCGATCGCGGCCGCGTCGATCGTCGCGAAGGTGACCCGTGACCGCTACATGCGCCACGCCGACTCCGTCCATCCGGGCTGGAGCTTCGCCGAGCACGTCGGCTACTCGACCCCGGTCCACCGCGAGGCGATCCTGCGCCAGGGCGTATCCCCGCTGCACCGCCTCTCCTTCCAGTCGCTCGCCTACCAGCAGCTGGCGCTCTAACGCATCCCGCCGAGCCTCTGTCGGTGCTGCGCGTACAGGCCCGTGCGGGCGGTGCTACACCGGTAGTAGATCGCTCGCCGGCTCGACCTGGAAGACCGTCGGGAAGCGGTCGGCGAGGCCGCTTGCATGCAGGGCATCGCTTACGACTCGTGCCGCACTCTCAGCGGCGGTTGCCGGGTCGGGCTGGTCATGGGCAAGCACCAGCACGATCGTTGACGCGTCGTCTTCCCAGGTAGCAACCGGGCCGAGCTCGGAGTGCTCACGCTCCAAGTGCCTGGTCAGCGGCAGCCACGTCGATTCATCGCTGAAGGGCACGTTCGCTACAGAGGTCCAGGTTCGGTACTCCACAATCATCTCTTATACCCCTTTTTCTTCAAACAGGCGAGGAGGTTTGCGAGCGATCGCGAAGATGATGGCGTACCGGCCATCTTGCACGGCGGCAGGCCACCATCGGGAGGGAAGAACAGCCAATACTCCTTGCGCTTCTCCACACGCCAGCCCTGGCCTTCGGCACGACGCCTGATCTTCTTGAAATCGCCCTTGGCGCTTATGTGGGTCGTTTCGTTGGTTGCCGGGAGATCACCACGCCCCCTCGATGTGGTCGAGGCGCAGGAGCTTGTCGGCGCCGTCGACGATCACTCCGACCGCATCGAAGCGGATCGTGTGGGCCCGCGGACGCGCGTAGGTGTTCTCGTAGAGCCATGCGCACGCCAGCTTCCTCAGGCGTGCGCGCTGGCTGAACTTCAGCCACGCCAGCGGTTGGTCCTCCGGACAGAGGCCCCTGCGGCGGTTGCTGGCGCGTCTCGTCTTGACCTCGGCGAACACCAGCACCCGCCCGTCGAAGGCGATCAGGTCGATCTCGCCATGGCGCGTTCGCACGTTGCGCGCCACCACCACGAACCCGAGGCGGCGGAGGTGGCCTACCGCGAGATCCTCTCCGATGGTGCCCAGCGCGCGACGCTCACCCCCAGGCGGTGGAAGGCCGAGATGGTGGGGCCCGGCGGTGCACATACCCCAACCCTATGCCGAAAAATGTGACGTAAAACGCACAAATGCGACGACTTTCACGCCGTGCAATGAGAACTTGACCGGCGGCGGCGATTCCCTCCGATAGACGCGCTGGCCTTCGCTTGCAGGACAGCTCTCGCCGACACGCCGGGCTTCGCTCGCGTAGCCTTCCGGCCGATGTCAACGGGATCGCGAGAGACCTCCGAGCCGTCGAGTCCCGAGGAGGCCCACACCGCCAAGCCCGGCTTGCGGGGGATTGACGGCGTCAGCGGGTTCATGGGGATGCGCTGGGAGAGCGCCAGCACGATCAGCCTGGAGATCCGCCCGGAGCTGCTCGGGGCGGGCGGGCTGCTCTCGGGCGTGGCCACCTATGCGCTCGTCGACTACTGCATGGGCTCGACACTGTGGGTGAACACCACCGAGGAGGAGCACATCGCGACGATCAGCATCTCGATCAACTACATCCAGAGCGCCGTCGAGGGCGAGATCGTATGCGCCAGCACGCTCGACCGGCGCAACCGCAGCAACGCCGTCCTGCGCAGCGAGGTGCGCCACGAGGACGGCCGGCTGCTCGTCACCGCCATCGGCAGCTACGCGATCTTCCCCGCCGGCCGCCCGCCGGCAGACTGATCCCGGATGCTCTCCCGGGGCACCCGCACACCACGCGCCCTCACCATCGCCGGCTCGGACTCCGGGGGTGGGGCCGGCATTCAGGCCGACCTCAAGGCGTTCGCGCGCTGCGGCGTCCATGGCATGAGCGCGATCACGGCGATCACCGCCCAGAACACGCTCGGCGTCACCGCCGTCCATCTCGTGCCCCCCGACGTCATCCTCGCGCAGGTCCGGGCGGTGGTCGCAGACATCGGAGTCGACGCCGTCAAGGTTGGGATGCTCGGCACCGCCGAGATCGTTTGCGCCGTCGCCCGCGCCCTGGACGAGCTGCCCGCCGGCACGCCCGTCGTCGTCGACCCCGTGATGGTCGCCGAGTCCGGCGCCCAACTGCTGCACCCCGATGCCCAGAGCGCGCTCGTCACGGAAATCCTTCCGCGCGCCACCGTTCTCACGCCGAACCTCCCCGAGGCCCGCGCGCTCGCCCGCCACGCGCCCGGGGTAGGGGCGCAGGGCGAGGCCGACGCCGAACCGGACAGCCAGGCCGAAGCGGACAGCCAGGACGAACCGGACAGCCAGGCCGAAGCGGAGCGCCTGGCGCGAGCCGTGCTCGCACTCGGCCCCCGGGTCGTGGTGCTCACCGGTGGCCACCGCGCTCAGGCGATCGATCTCCTCGTCGAATCGAGGAACCCCGAGCTGGTGCTCAGCATCCCCGGAGCGCGTCACCCCGACGGGGCCTCCCACGGCTCGGGATGCACCCATTCCTCGGTCCTCGCCGCCCAGCTCGCGCTCGGGCGCACCCCCCTGCAGGCGGCCCACACCGCTCGCGTCCTCGCCGGGGCCGCGGTCGCAGGCGGCTTGCGCGACGTGGGGGAGGGCGCCGGCCCGGTCGACGTCTTCGGGCTCGAGCGCCTCAGGCAGGCCGCGCCGATAGTCTCTGCGCCCGATGAGTGAGTCTCCCGCCTTCGACGTCAGGCACCGCTCCCGCGCCCTCACCGAGGGCCCGGAGCGTGCCGCCGCGCGCGCCTATCTGCATGGGATCGGCTACACCGCCGAGGATCTGGCCAAGCCGATCGTCGGCGTCGCCCACTCGTGGATCGAGACGATGCCGTGCAACTTCAACAACCGCGTGCTCGCCGCCAAGGTCAAGGAGGGCATCCGCGCCGCCGGCGGCACGCCGATGGAGCTCAACACGATCGCCATCTCCGACGGCATCACGATGGGCACGTCCGGGATGCGCGCATCACTCGTCTCGCGCGAGGTGATCGCCGACTCGATCGAGCTGGTCGCCTCCGCCCACCAGTTCGACGCGCTCGTCGTCATCTCCGGCTGCGACAAGACGATCCCGGGCGCCGTCATGGCGCTCGCCCGCCTGAACATCCCCGGCCTGATGCTCTACGGCGGCTCGATCCGCCCGGGCTGCTACAAGGGCCAGGACGTCACGATCCAGCAGGTCTTCGAGGCCGTCGGCGCATATGCCGCGGGCAAGATCACCGAGGAGGAGCTGCACGAGCTCGAGGAGGTCGCCTCGCCCGGGGCGGGCGCGTGCGGCGGACAGTTCACGGCCAACACGATGGCGATGGCCTTCGAGGTGCTCGGCATCTCGCCCGCCGGCTCTTCGATGGTGCCCGCCGAGGATGGGCGCAAGCTCGAGGTCGCCGTGCAGTGCGGCGAACTGGTCATGGACGTTCTCCGCAAAGGACTGCGCCCCAGCGAGGTCATCACCAAGCCTGCGCTGGAGAACGCGATCGCGGCCGTCGCGATGAGCGGCGGCTCGACCAACGGCGTCCTGCACCTGCTCGCCCTCGCCCGCGAAATGGGAGTTCCGCTCTCGATTGACGAGTTCGACCCGATATCGGAGAGCACCCCGCTGTTGTGCGACCTGCAGCCCGGCGGCCATTATGTTGCCACCGATCTCTACGAGGCCGGTGGAGTGCCGCTCGTGCTGCGGCGCATGCAGGAAGCCGGCGTGCTGCGCCCGGATGCGATGACCGTCACCGGCCGCACGATCGCCGAGCACGCCGCCGAGGCGACCGAAACGCCCGGACAGCGCGTCGTGCGATCGCTCTCAGAGCCGCTGCAGCCGACCGGCGGCTTCGCCATCCTGCGCGGCAACCTCGCCCCCGACGGCTGCGTCGTCAAGCTCGCCGGCCACGAGCGTCGCCGCCACGTGGGCCCCGCGCGCGTCTTCGACGGTGAGGAGGCCGCGATGGCCGCAGTCCTGTCGAAGAACCTCAACGAGGGAGACGTGGTCGTGATCCGCGGCGAGGGCCCCGCCGGCGGCCCTGGCATGCGCGAGATGCTCGCCGTCACCGCCGCCCTCGTCGGCGAGGGTCTCGGGGAGAGCGTCGCCCTGATAACCGACGGGCGCTTCTCCGGCGCCACCCATGGCTTCATGGTCGCCCACATCGCCCCCGAGGCGGTCCGCGGCGGTCCGATCGGTGCGCTGCGCGACGGCGATCAGATCACGATCGACGTCGACAGCCGCCGCATAGACGTCGCGCTCTCCGACGAGCAGATCTCAGAGCGCCTGGCCTCCTACACTCAGCCGCCGCGCGCCGACGAGCACGTCGACGTGGCGATCCAGAAGTACGCCAAGCTGGTGGGCAGCGCCGCCGAGGGCGCCGTCACCAGCTGAGCGCTACTCGCTCAGAAACCCGTCCAGCAGCGCATTGAACGCCGCGGGGCGCTCGAGCATCGCCATGTGGCCCGTGTTCTCGAAGATCACCTTGCGCGAGCTCGGGATCAGCTGCTCGAACACGTCCGCGTCCCGCACCGTTATCAGCCGATCTTCGTCGCCCCACACGATCAGCGTCGGGCAGGCGATCTCTCCGAGCCGCTCGCGGATCGGATACTCCAGGTTGGCCTGCAGCGCCTGCATGAAGCCCGGCTTGCCGGCGCCCCGCAACTGCTCGGCGACCAGTGCCGCGTCAAGTCGGCTCGGATGGCGAGTCACGAGGCCAAAGGTGGCGTTGCGCAGTCCAGGGCGCCGCGCGACCGTGTCAGAGCGGGCCGCCATCCAGGCGGTATAGGCCGCGAGCACTCGCTCCACGCGGCGCAGCGACGGCACGACCCGTTCGACATCTCCTCGACCGTGCGTGCTGATCCCCGCCGCCGACACGAGCACCAGGCGCTCCACCCGCTCGGGGAAGGCGATCGCCAGCTCCGCCGAGATGAACCCGCCCATCGAGTTGCCCACGAGCGTCGCCGCGTCGAGACCGAGCGTCCCGAACAGATCATCGAGGATGCGCGCATAGCCGGAGATCGTGATCCTCTCCGCCGGCATCGGCGAGTGACCGAAGCCGGGGAGGTCCATCGCGATCACGCGACGGCGCTGCGCGAACACCGGCAGCTGCTCCAGCCAGTTCGGCCACGAGCCCGACAGACCGTGCACGAACACGAGCGGCGGGCCCTCGCCCAGGTCGATCACGTTCACGGGCCTTCCCATCACCTCCACCCAGCGCTGGTGCTCCCGCCAATCGACGTCGCGCCACGGCGAGCGTCCTATCGTTCCGTATCCCTGCTTCCAGTCACTTCTGGGTAGGGTTCTCACGCCGGTCACCTCTTCATAATCTACCCATGCGCATCGCCATCGACGTCGACTCCACGCTCCACCACTACTGGGACGTCCTCTCGGAGGTCTCGCTGCGCCGCTTCGGGGTCGAGCTGCCCTACGAGGAGCAGTTCACGTGGGGGATCACCCGCCTGCGTCCCGACCAGCTGGAGCTCTGCATCGAGGAGACCCACACCGACGAGCAGATCCTCGCGGGCCGTCCCTACCCGGACGCTGTCGAGATCGTGCGCCGCTGGAGCGGGCAGGGGCACTTCATCCACGTCACCAGCCACCGCAGCACCGCGTGCGCCCGCGCCACCGCCCAGTGGCTTGACCGCATCGGGCTCCCGTTCGACGACCTCTGCTGCTCATACGACAAGGTCTCGCGCTGCGTCGAGCTCGACATCGACCTGTTGATTGACGACAGCCCGTTCAACATAAGCGCGGCGATCGACCGCGGGATCGCGACGGCCACGATCCTGCATCCCTGGAACAGGGACCTCTGTGAGGTCGAGGACATCGTCAGCGCGCACGACTGGCCCGAGCTTCAGCGCCTGCTCGACCCGCTGCTCGCCGCTTCCCCCCGGCCACTCGCCCGCAAGGGCTGAGAGAGCCCCCCAACCTTTCGGTGCCGTTCGCCGACACGGCCGAGAGAGCCACCGCGCGTGCATCTCGGAAGGGCGTTCGGCTCGCCACGGCGAACTTAAGGGCTGTGCCGGAACAGACCCCATGCGTAGTGATGAGCACCGTCCAAGCCGACAGTCAGACGAGTCTCAGCGGCCCCTGGCGCGAGGCCCTCGCCCAGCTCGACGAGGATCTGCGCCGCGTGAGCGCCGCCCCGCGCACCCGACGCGCCTATGGCGTCGACACGCTCCAGTTCGCCCATTGGGCCGGCTCGCGCGGCCTACAGCCGTCCGGCGTCGTTCCGCGCGACGTGCGCCGCTACATCGCCCGCCTCTCCGAGCAGCGCCTTTGCGCCACCACCACCGCCCGCAAGCTCGCGGCCCTGCGCGCCCTGTTTCGCAGTCAACGCGAGCACGGCCACATCGACCAGAGTCCCGCCGACCTGCTCGCAACGCCGCGGCGAGGCTCCTACCTGCCGCGCGTCCTGAAGGCGCCCGAGGTCGCCGGCCTGCTCGACAGCATTCCCGCCGACGGGGTGGGCGGGCCACTCATTCTGCGCGACCGGGCGCTGTTCGAGCTCGCCTACGCGTGCGGCCTGCGCGCCGAGGAGATCGTCTCCCTGAACGTGGGCGACATCGACTACGACGCCGAGCAGCTGCGCGTCGAGGGCAAGGGCTCCAAGACCCGCTTCGTCCCGGTCGGCGAGGTCGCGATCGCGGCTCTGCGGCTCTACCTGGACGGCCCCCGTCGGACACTGGGCGGCTCGGCCGCCACGAACACGTCTGGAGAGGGTGGGTCGGTGACACGGACACGCCAAGGCGGCGGCGCGGAGCAGGCCCTGTTTCTCAGCAAGTCCGGCCGGCGGCTGGGCACGAGCGACGTGCGGCGCAGGCTGCGCACATGGGCCACCCGCGCGGGGGTCCCGGGCGGCGTCTCACCGCACGCCTTGCGCCACAGCTTCGCCACTCACCTGCTCGACGGCGGCGCCGACCTGCGCTCGATCCAGGAGCTGCTCGGCCACGCGAGCATCTCCACCACCCAGGTCTACACTCGGGTAGAGTCCGCCAGACTCAGAAGCGCCTATGCGCGCAGTCACCCTCGGGCCTGATCGGCGGGAGAAGACCCTGGAGACGAACGTCAAAGCGATCGAGCTGCGAGAACTGTGGCGCCGTTACAAGTCGGAGAACAACCCTCGCGCCCGCGAGCGGCTTGTGGTCGCCTACTCGCCCTTGGTCAAGTACGTGGCGGGCCGCACCGCGGCCGGCCTGCCTCCGCACGTCGAGGAGGCCGACCTGATCTCCTACGGGCTCGTCGGTCTGATATCCGCGATCGAGCGCTTCGACCCTTCTCGGGAGATTAAGTTCGAGACGTATGCGATCACCCGAATCAGGGGCGCCATCATCGACGAGCTGCGGTCGATCGACTGGGTTCCGCGCAGCGTGCGCGCCCGCGCGCGGGAGATCGAGCGCGCCAACACCAAGCTCGAGCACCGCTTGCAGCGCACTCCCACCGACGAGGAGGTCGCGGCCGAGCTTGACATCTCCCTCCCCGAGTTCCACGACTCGCTGCTCACCATCTCCCACGCCTCGATCGCCGCGCTGGATGAGCTGTGGAGCGTCTCAGATTCGAGCGGCGACCAGGTGTCGCTGATGGACACGATCGAGGATCCCAACGCCCCCGATCCCTCGAAAGCTCTCGCCGTCGGCGCCCTGAAGGACCGCATCGCCGACGCGATCGCCTCCCTCCCCGAGCGCGAGAAGCTCGTGATCGCGCTCTACTACTACGAGAACCTCACGCTTCGCGAGATCGGCGAGGTGCTCGGTGTCACCGAGTCGCGCATCTCACAGCTCCACACCAAGGCGGTCCTCCGCCTGCGCGCGCGCATGCAGGACAGCTCGCTCGACGACTAGCGGCGCCGCGGTCAGCCCTCCTGGCGGGGGCTCTCGAATGGCTGTATCTTGCTGGGCAACGCTCAGCAAGGAGACACGCATGCGCCCGGCAGCCGATCGGATTCGCAACGTCGCCCTCGTCGGCCATCGCGGCTCGGGCAAGACCTCCCTGCACGAGGCGCTCCTGTTCGAGGCCGGGCTCACAACCCGGCTCGGGTCGGTGCTCGACGCCAGCACCGTCTCGGACTCGGATCCGGACGAGCAGGCCAGGCAGATGTCGATCTCGACGACGCTCAGCTCGCTGGAGTGGCGCGAGCGCAAGGTCAATCTGCTCGACACCCCCGGCGACCCGAGCTTCGTGGCTGACGCTCTGGCGGCGTTGCGCGTATGCGAGTCGGCCGTGTTCGTCGTCAACGCCGTCGCGGGCGTGGAGGTTTCGACCGCGCGTCTGTGGACGCGCGCCGCCGAGCTCGACATCGCGCGGCTGTTGTTCGTGAACATGCTCGACCGCGAGCGCGCCGACTTCTTCCGGACGCTCGAGCAGCTCAAGCAGGCGTTCGGTCCGCACGTCGTAGCCACAGAGATGCCGCTCGGCTCCACAGGCGAGATCATGGGCGTGATCGACCTGATCGACATGACCGCCTTCCGTCAGGACTCCGCCGACCCAGCCGTTCCGGCTGGGTGCCCTGCCGGATGGACGGAGATCCCGATCCCCGACGAGCAGCTGCAGGCGGCCGGCGAATACCGCGAACGGCTGATGGACGAGGTGTCCGAGGTCTCCGACGCGCTCATGGAGCGCTATCTCGAGGGCGAGCAGATCTCCCATGAGGAGATCGTGCAAGCGCTCAAGCAGGGCACCAACCACGGCGAGATGTTCCCCGTCGTGTGCGGCGTCGCCACGCGCAACCTCGGCACCTCGCGACTGCTCGACGCGATCGTCGAGGACCTCCCCTCGCCGGTCAAGCACGGACCGCTCGCGGTCGGCAGGCTGGAGCTCGAGCCGTCAGAGGACGCGGAGCTGTTCGCCTACGTCTTCAAGACCCGCGCCGATCCTTACGCCGGGCGCGTCAACCTGCTGCGCGTCTACCAGGGAATCCTCCGCCATGACAGCCACGTGCTCAACACGCGCGCCCACGCCCGCGAGCGCATCGGCCAGGTGATCGTGTTCTCCGGCAAGGCCACCCGCCACGTCGACGAGCTCGGCCCGGGCGACATGGGCGCCGTGGCCAAGCTCAAGGACACCAGCGCCGGAGACTGGCTCGCCACGCGAGACGAGCCGATCGAGATGCCCCGTCCGCGACTTCCCGCGCCCGTGATGGCCTTCGCGATCGAGCCCGAGAGCAGGGGAGACGAGGAGAAGGTGTTCGCCTCGCTGCGTCGCCTCCAAGAGGAAGACCCCACGATCGACCTGCACCGCGACTCTCAGACCGGCGAGCAGATAGTCGCCGGACTCTCCCAGGTCCATGTCGAAGTCGTCGTCGACCGTCTGCGCTCGCGCTTCGGCGTTGGGGTCACTCTCAAGCCGCCGCGCGTCCCCTACCAGGAGACGATCCGCGCGTCCGCGAAGGCGCACGGCCGTCACAAGAAGCAGACAGGAGGACGCGGCCAGTTCGGCGACTGCCACATCGAGATCGAGCCACTCCCGCCCGGCGGCGGCTTTCAATTCGTCAACCACATCAAGGGCGGCGTGATACCCAGCCAGTTCATCCCGGCCGTCGAGAAGGGCGTCGCCGAGGCGATGGAGAGCGGACCTGTCGCCGGCTACCCGGTCAAGGACGTGCGCGTGACGCTTCTCGACGGCTCCTTTCACGCGGTGGACTCCTCAGAGCTCGCCTTCAGGCTCGCCGGAGGGGTGGCGATGAGAGAGGCTTTGGAGCAGGCAAGCCCTGTGCTGCTCGAGCCGATCATGCTCGTCACCGTCTCCGTGCCCGATGAGCACGTTGGAGACGTGATCGGCGACCTCAACGGCCGCCGCGGCCGGCCGCAGGGGATGGAGCCGGCGGGCGCCACCACCGAGATCAAGGCCGAGGCGCCGATGGCCGAGATGCTCGGCTACGCCCCCGATCTCCGCTCGATCACGCAAGGGCAGGGCGACTACACGCTCGAGCTGCTTCGCTACGAGGAGGTCCCCACGCACCTGGCCAAGAAGGTGCTCGAGCAGGCCGGCGCCGAGCAAGTCGCCGCTCACGCGTGAGCCCCGGGGGAGCGCCGCCAGCTCCGTCCGGCTACCCTGGGGGACCGATGGCGACCCGCTCGATAGTCACCTCCCAGCCGGATGTCGTCTGCGACGTGTGCGGGCGGCGGCTGCTGCGAGGCGAGCATCCCGACGTGTTCCTCGCCGGCGGGCAGCGCCGCATGGTGTGCGAGCTGTGTGCGCCGCGCGCGGCGCACGAGGGGTGGCTGCGCGAGGCCGACAGTCATTCGCTGAGCCTGCGGCCCCCCCGAGGCCGGAGCGCTCGCTCGCTGCTCGGACGGCTGCGCCAGCTCCGGGAGCCGGCCGACGGCGTCGCGCACCCGGGCACTCGCGCGCCGCGCGGCCCCGCCGGCTCCGAGGACGAGCTGGAGAGCGAGCTGTATGACTTCCTCGATGGAGCGCATCGAGACGAAGGCGAGGACATGCTCGCGACGCACGACGAGCAGCCTGAGCCGGAGCTCGTCACAAGCGGCGAGCTGAAGATCGCACGCGCCCTGGAGGTCTTCAACGCCGGCGAGCAGCCCCGCAGGGTGGCAGGGGTCTCCCGCTCGCTGGGCGCACCGTCTGTGACCGTGCGCCCGCTGGCTGACTCGGGCAGCCGGGTTGCGATCGTGGTCGCATGGGAGCTGTGCTGGTATCGCTACGAGGTCGACCTGGGCGACGCGCTCGCCGGACCGCAGCTTCTCGCCAGAGGGACGGAGCTCGACGAGCTTTCCGAGGAGGACAGACTTGTCAACGCCGCCGCGGACGAGCGCGGCGAGCTTGCGGTGCTGGGGTAGAATCCGCGAGCGATGATCTACTGCGTCGTGCCCAAGCCGATGGCTGAGGAGCTCTACACCAAGCTCGTCAAGCACTACGAGAACGACGACAACGTGACGGTGATCGTCGATCGCCGCGAGTCAGACCGCCGCGCCCGCGGAGCGCGCCCCTCCGAGGACGAGAAGCAGCGCCGGGTGATCCGCGACCGCCGGCGCGCCCGCGTCCCGGGGGATCTGCCCCCGTTGGCCGACGCCTCATAGTGTCGCACCAGCAAGCACCGTTCGAGCGGCTCGGCGCCGTCTTGTCTTGAAGGTCGTCGTGCACGTCGACGGCGGCTCCCGCGGCAACCCCGGCCCGGCCGCGGCCGCGAGCGTCGTCTCCACGCCCGAGGGCGAGATCCTCGACGAGGCCTCGGAGCTGCTCGGCACGGTCACGAACAACGTCGCCGAGTACCGGGCTCTGCTGCTCGGCCTCGCACGTGCCCGCGCGCTCGGGGCCACCGAGGTCGAGCTCGTCAACGACTCCGAGCTGATCGCCAAGCAGATTCAGGGCGTCTACAAGGTCAAGCATGCGGCGATGCGGCCGTTGCACGGCGAGGCGATGGCCGCCTTGCGCTCGCTGGAGCGCTGGTCGATCCGCTCGGTCCCGCGCGCCCAGAACGCGCACGCCGACGCGCTCGTAAACGCGGCGCTCGACGGCGCCCGAGCTGCCGCGGCGGGTTGACGGTGCCGCTTGCCGGCGTCGCCGCACGACCGCCGCGGGTTGACGTCGCTGGAGCGACCACGACGGGCTGAGGGCGTCACTGGCCAGGCGGTTTGCCGGCTCGCGCTCGCGGTTGGCCTGCGCTCTCAGTGCAGCGGCCGGGTGGCTTGCGCGATCGCGATCATCTGCGGGTTCGACAGGTCCTCGAGCAGCGTGTTGCTCACGAAGTAGGTGATCTTGCCGGTGCGCCATCCGATGTCGTGGATGTGCGAGCCGTCGTCCACCATCAGGTACGTGCGCCCGCCGAGCTTCTGAGTGCGGGCGTGGGCGAACAGGGGAATGTTGACCCAGTCGATGCCCTCCACGTCGTAGTAGCCGCCGAGACCGGTCTGTTGCCATACCGCCACATACGCGTGGTGGCGGTGCTTGTGCTGGTCTTCGAGCGTGTAGGTGTGAACCTGTTGCGCCACCGCCGGACCCGTCTGCTGCGATGGGTACTCGAGCGGAAACGGCAGGCCGGGCGCGGCGCCCAGCGCCATCGCCTTGCCCGACGCCGACACGGGGTACAGGTCGAGGGACGCCGTGGAGGAGCGCCGCGCGCCGCGGCTGTGGTGAGAGTGGCGTGAGGCGGAGGGGGGGACGCTCACGCGTTCGTGGCCGTGCAGGAAGTCCCTCACCGTCGCCCTGATGAGCGCCGGCGAGGCCGTCACGTAGCTTTCGCCGCCGATCATCGCGTTCACGTTTTCAGCCTGGAACTTGACCTGGCGCAGCGGCTTCTGCTGTGAGAACGCGGCGAGCTTGGCGAGTTCGATCAGCTGGCTCGCGGAGGAGTGGAAAGTGCTCGTGACCGCCTTGCCAACCTCCTTGGACACCGTGTCGATCTCGCCCACGAGATTGCCCACGGGCACCTGCTCGCGCAGGTCGCGGATGAAGTCCTGCTGGCGTGCCACTCGCACGAAGTCCGAGTCGCCGTGGCGGTAGCGCACATAGCTGAGCGCGTTTTCATCGCAGAGCTTCTGGTAGCCCGGCTGCAGGTTGATGGCCGAGTAGTTCCCCGATTCGGTGTCTTCGTACTGGTGGAGGTAGCGGTGGTCCACGTTCACGTACACGCACCCGAGCGTGTCCACCACCTTGTTGAAGCCCTTGAACGTCACGTCGATCACGCCGTTGAGCTTGACGTGCAGCAGGTGCTCGATCGTTTCGCTCGCCAGTTCGGCGCCGCGGTCGGCGCCGCCCTGAAGGCTGCCGATCGTGTACGCCGCGTTGACCTTGCGCGGGTAGTAGCTCTGGCCCTTCTTGGTCGTGATCGTCACGAGCAGGTCGCGCGGCACGGACATGATCGAGATCTGTCCGGCGTTCGGGTCCAAGCGCACGAGCAGCAGCGTGTCGCTGTGCGGTGGGTTGTTGCGGTCGAACGCGTCCTTGGAGCCCGCTCTCCTGTCCGAGCCGATGATCAGGAACGTCTGCGGTTCGCCTTCGTAGGCCGGCACGATCACGCCGCTTGCGACACGGATCTGGCTGCCGCGCGGGAACACCTCTTCGGCGATGTGGTTGAGCTTGGTCAATGCGACCGTCGCTGTCGCGGCGGCGCTCAGCAGCAGGATCGACACGCCCGCGATCAGGAAGCGCTTCCACATGCCCCACGCCACCGAGGGCGGGCGCTCGTCTTCCAGGGGTGTCGCTCCGGGTAAGCTCATCTGCGGATCGAGGCAGGCGCCGCCCACCGCGGTCTGCCCGTCGGCCTAGCCTAGCGGGCGGATCGGCCGTCGCGCGCCGGGCATCCCGGTACGCTCGGCTCGTGCTCAAGCCCCGTAACCGCGAGCTGCTCGGCCTGCTGCCGTCGGCGCTGCTGATCAGCGCCGGCTTCACCGCGATCTTCATCCAGGCGGAAAACAGTTCGCTGAACGCCTCGACGAACGTCACGCTCAACCACGCCTCGAGCCTGTCGCTGACCTACGGCGCCCTGTTCTTGGGGCTGTGCCTGGCTGCGCACCTGGTGATCCGCTTCGTCCTGCCCGATGCCGACCCCTACCTGTTCCCGCTCGTGGCGGTGCTCGCCAGCGTCGGGATCGTGATGGTCTACCGCATCAACCCATCCCTGGCGCGCCAGCAGGCGCAGTGGATGGTGCTCGGCCTGATCCTGTTCGCGACCACGATCATCTGGCTGCGGCGCGCCGGTGTGGGGGTGCTCGAGCGCTACCGCTACACGATCGCCGCCGTCGGAATCGCAATGGCGGTCCTGCCGCGCTTCCCGGTGATCGGCGAGCAGGTCAACGGCGCCTACCTGAACATCCACGTCGGCCCGGTCTCCTTCCAGCCGGCCGAGCTCGCGAAGGTCGCGATCGTGATCTTCCTCGCGAGCTACCTGCGCGACAACCGCCAGATCCTCGTCACCGCGGGGCGGCGCGTGCTTGGCCTGACGGTGCCCCCGATGAAGCAGTTCGGGCCGATGCTCGTCGTGTGGGGGGCTGCGATGGCCACTCTCCTGCTGACCCGCGAGCTGGGCACCTCGCTGATGTTCTACGGCGCCTTCCTCGCGCTCCTATACGTCGCCACCGGTCGCTTCTCGTTTCCGTTGATAGGGCTCCTCCTGTTTGCCGCCGGAGCCTGGTTCGTGGCCGCTCACGTCGGCCACGTGCACAGCCGCGTGCTCGCTTGGGAGCACCCCTTCGACAAGACCCTCTACGAAGCGCGGGGAGGCAGCTATCAGCTCGCGCAGTCTCTGTTCGCCCAAGCCGACGGGGGCTTGCTCGGAACGGGGTTCGACCAGTCTCTGCTCGTGCTTGCACATCACCGCGAACCGATTCTCCCGGTCCCGGAAAGCGACATGATCTACGCGGTCATCGTCAACGAGCTGGGTCTCGCCGGCGCCGCCGCGCTGCTCCTGACATATCTCCTGTTCGTCGCCCGCGGTCTGAAGACGGCGATGCTCGCCCGCGACTCCTTCTCCAAGCTGCTCGCCACCGGCCTGTCGTTCGTCGTCGCCATGCAGGTCTTCGTGATCGTCGGGGGCGTCACCCGCGTGATACCGCTCACCGGCGTAACGCTGCCGTTCGTCGCCTACGGCGGCTCCTCGGTCGTCATGAACTTCGTGCTGCTGGCGCTGTTGCTCGTGGTGTCCGACCGCGCTCGGCGGCCCTATCAGCCCCGTGGTTGACGCGCCACTTGTGCAGATTTGAGGAGGTTTGCTGCCGCTTTCGGTCGAAAACCTCCACATACCCGCGCACCCGCGCCACAGACGCGCGTTCTGATCGAAGATCGCACCCAACATGCCAACCTCGACGACAGACGCCACGTCAAGCCTGCACATCCAGGTGCGCGACCTGCGCCCGCGGGACCGGCGGCGGCGGAGCTACCCGGGGACGACCGGTAGCTTCTCCTCAGCGGCCGGCCTGCACCGCCGGCCTTGGCTGCAGCGCTTGCGGCGCGCCCTGCGCGAGGACCTGTTCGTCCTGCACTACCAGCCGATCGTCTCCTTGAAGGCGGGGACCGTGTCTCACTACGAGGCGCTCATCCGGCTCGCCGACGACCCCGACGGGCGCCTTGCCCCGCCGTGCAGCTTCCTGCCTGCCGCCGAGCGCTACGGCCTCGTCCAGGAGATCGACCGGATGGTCGTCGGCAAGGTCGCCGCGCTGATGGGAGGCGAGCTCGCCACCGATCGAGGGCACGGGCACGGGCACGGGCACACAATCCAAAGGATTGGGTCCCAAAGGATTGGGTCCCAAGGGATTGGGTCCCGGAGGGCCGGGTCGGCCGGCGACGCGCGGGTCGCAATAAATCTGTCTGCCCTCTCGATCACCGATCGCGGGATGCTCGCCCACATCGAGCGGGAGCTCGCCCGCCACCGGGTCGACCCGGACCGCCTGATCGTCGAGGTGACGGAGACGGCCGCAATCTCCGACATGAGACAGGCGGTCGCCTTCTGCGAAGGAGTGCACACGCTCGGCAGCGCCGTCGCGCTCGACGACTTTGGCGCCGGCTTCGGCTCCTTCCACTACCTCAAGCACCTCCCGTTCCGCTATCTGAAGATCGATGGCGACTTCATCCGCGCCCTGCCCACCTCGCGCAAGGACCAGCTCGTCGTGCAGGCGCTCGTCGGCGTAGCCCGCGGCATGGGCAAGCAGACGATCGCCGAGTACGTCGGCGACGAGCCGACGATGCGGCTGTTGCGCGACTACGGCGTCGACTACGCTCAGGGCTTCCAGCTCGGGCGGCCCCGCTGCCAGGTCGAGGCGTTTGCAGCAGCCTGACGAGTAGGGTCCCGGACGATGCGTGCCGTCACATTCCAGGCGCCCGGCGAGGTGCTCGTCAAGGACGTGCCCGAGCCCGAGATCTCAGACCCGGGCGATGCGATCGTGCGGATCGAGGCCACGGGCGTGTGCGGGTCGGACCTGCACATCTACCACGGCCGCGTCAAGATCGAACCGGGCTTCACGATCGGACACGAGTACGTCGGCACGGTGATCGCTTGCGGCGACGCCGTCCGGAGCGTCAGCGTTGGCGACCGCGTGCTCGGGTGCTTTCAGACCGCGTGCGGCCACTGCTTCTTCTGCCGGCGCGGTTTGTTTCACAAGTGCGAGGACTCGCGCACGTTCGGTCATGGGGCGACGCTCGGCTCGCTTCAGGGCACGCAGGCGGAGCAGGCGCTGATACCGAACGCCGACCTGGTCCTGCGCAAGATCCCGCAGGGCATGAGCGACGACGCGGCGCTGTTCGCGGGCGACGTGATGGGAACCGGCTACCACGCGGTCATCCACAGCGGACTGCGCCCCGGCGACGTGGCGGCGGTGCTCGGACTCGGCCCCGTCGGACTGTGCGCGGTGCAGGTTGCCAAGGCCGCCGGCGCGGCGCGCGTGATCGCTGTGGATTCGGTGCCCGAGCGCCTTGCGGTGGCGCAGTCCTTTGGGGCCATCCCAATCCACCTGACCGATCAGGACCCGCGCGCCGCCGCACGCGAGGCCACCGAAGGACGAGGCGTGGACGTGTGCATCGACGCGGTCGGTCATCCCGCCGCGTTCGATCTTGCTTTGCGTCTCGCTCGCAAGTGCGGCACCGTGCAGGCGATCGGGGTGTACGCGGAGCGCGCCGAGGTGCATATGGGCCTGTTGTGGATCAAGTCGCTGCACGTGTGCGCCGGGCACGCCAACGTCATCGCCCACGTCGACCGGGTGCTCGCGATGATGTCGGCCGGCCTGCTCGACCCCGGCCCGCTCGTCACCCACCACATGAGCCTGGAGGACGCGCCGGAGGCGTACGCTCTATATGACCGTCGCGAGGCGCTCAAGATCGTCCTGACGCCCTAAGGAGCCGCAATGAACACCGTCGCACCCAATGCCCTCCCCGACGCGCTCGGCGACGCCGCGCGCGAGTTCATCGCCGGGATGCACAGTCTGCTGATTGGCTCAGAGCGCGCGCAGGCCGCCGATGGGCGCACGTTCGCGACGTTCGACCCGGCGAGCGGTCGCGAGATCGCCGAGGTGCCGCAAGCGGGGGTCGAGGACGTCGCGCGCGCGGTCGCCACCGCCCGCGAGGCGTTCGATAGCGGGCCGTGGGCGTTCCTCGCGCCGTCCGAGCGCGGCCGGCTGATCGGGGCGCTCGCCGATGCGGTCGACGAGCACCAAGAGGAACTTTCGCAAATCGAGTCGCTCGACAACGGCAAGCCGGTCAAGCTCGCCCAGTATGTCGACGTGCGCGGGACGGTCGCGCACTTGCGCTACTTCGCGGGTTGGCCCACGAAGATCGAGGGGAGCGTGCTGCCGGTCACCGCGCCCGACATGCTCTGCTACACCCGCCGCGAGCCGGTCGGCGTGTGCGGTCAGATCGTCCCCTGGAACTTCCCGCTGTTGATGGCGGCTTGGAAGATCGCACCCGCGCTCGCCGCGGGCTGCACGATCGTGCTCAAGCCCGCCGAGCAGACCCCTTTGAGCGCGCTGCGCTTAGGCGAGCTCGCCCTGGAGGTCGGATTCCCGCCCGGTGTGCTCAACGTCATCACGGGCGACGGGCAGACGGGCGCCGCGCTGGTCGACCACCCCGGCGTGGACAAGATCGCATTCACCGGCTCCACGGCGGTCGGCCGTGAGATCGGCGCGAAGGCCGGCCGTGCGCTCAAGCGCGTGACCCTCGAGCTGGGCGGCAAGTCGCCCAACATAATCCTCCCCGACGCCGACGTCGAGGCGGCCGTGAGGGGCTCCTACCAGGCGATCTACTTCAACTCCGGTCAGGCCTGCAACGCCGGCTCGCGCCTGTTCGTGCCGGCCGAGCGCTTCGACGAGGTCGTGGGCGCCCTGCTCGAGCGCGCCAAGGCGACGCGGCTCGGGGCGGGCCTCGACCCCGACACCCAGCTCGGGCCGCTCGTCTCCGCCGAGCAGCGCGATCGGGTGATGGGCTACGTCGATTCGGGTCGCGAGCAGGGCGCCGAGCTCCTCGCCGGCGGGCAGGTCGCGCTGGCGGACAGTGGGGGCTGGTTCGTCGAGCCGACGCTGTTCAGCGTCACCTCGGATGAGCTGAGCATCGCGCGTGAGGAGATCTTCGGGCCCGTGCTCGTCGCCTCGCCCTACAACACGCTGGAGGAGGTCGCCGCGCGCGCGAACGACACCGAGTACGGGCTCGCGGCGGGCGTGTGGACGCGCGACGTCGGCAGCGCCCATCGGCTGGCCGCGGTGCTGCGCGCCGGGTCGGTTTACATAAACCACTGGGGCGGGTCCGATCCGGCGGCGCCGTTCGGCGGCTTCAAGGCCTCGGGCGTCGGGCGGGAGCACGGCCACGACGGCCTCGACGCCTACCTGGAGACGAAGACCGTCTGGACGGCGCTCGGCTGATTCGAGCCCGGCACGAGCTCGACCCTGGCGGCGCACACCCGCGGTGCATTAGAGTCCGGACTATGAGCGGGCATGTTCCGAAGCCCGGGAGCCTGACAATCTCCAGCGTGCTCGTCGACGGCGCCGTCACGGTCTCCCTGCAAGGCGAGCTCGACCTCGCGAGCGCACGGCGGATGGAAGAGCGCCTGTCCGCAATCGACGAGGGGGGCCCGTCGCGGGTGATCGTCGACCTCGGAGGGCTCGCCTTCCTGGACTCCACCGGCCTGCGCGTGCTGCTGCTGGCAGACGCCCGTGCCCGCGAGCGCGGATACGAGCTCGTCCTGCGCCCCGGCGAGGAGTCGGTGCAACGCGTGTTCGAGGTCACCGGGGCGCTCGACGTGCTGCGCTTCGAGTCTTGAGTGCGATAGCCGAGCATCGACCGCGGGAGTCCGGCGGCGGGCCCTCGACCGGCGCCGCGCCGCGCTGGGCGCCGGCGCTCGCCGGCGTCTTCACCGTGCTGCTGCTGGCCGGGACCGCCGAGATCGTGCTCGACGGGGCGGCCGGCCACACGGCGCTGATCCCCAAGTCGCCGCAGATCGCCGGCTGGCTCAGCGGTATCGGCGAGCGGCTCGGCTACCGCGTCTTCCTGATCGCGCTGCTCGTGCTCGTGGGCGCCTACGCCGGCATGCTGCTGCTCGCCCGGCGCCTGTCGGCGCGCTGGGCGATTGCCCTGACGGTGGCGCTGCAGGCGATCGTGTTCGCCGGGCCGATCCTGCTCTCGACCGACGTGTTCAGCTACATCGCCTACGCGCGCATGGGGGTCTTGCACGGCGTCAACCCGTACACGCATGGACCGATATCGATCCTCGGCGACCCGGTCTACCACTACGTCGGCGAAGACTGGAAGAACGTCGCCACCGCCTATGGTCCGCTCTACACCCTGCTCTCCTACCCGCTCGCGCCGCTCGGGGTGAAGGGCGCGCTGTGGGGGATGAAGCTCGAGGCGCTGCTCGCGAGCGCCGGGACGCTTGCGCTGACGTGGCGTTGCGCGCGCCTGCGCGGCCTTGACCCGAAGCTCGCCCTGATCGCGGTTGGAGCGAACCCCCTGTATGTGATCTACGGACTTGGGGGCGCCCACAACGACCTGATCATGACGCTGTTCATGATGGGCGCCGTCAGCCTCACGCTCGCGGGGCGAGAGCCCCGTGCTGAGAGAGGAGATCGCGCTGGGATCGACGGCCGTGCTTGGAAGGAGGCCCTCGCGGGCGCATCGGTGCTCGCGGGCGCGCTCGTGAAGGCCACGGGGATCGCGCTGCTGCCGTTCATGGTGCTCAGCCGCCGGCGGCTCGCCCCGATCCTCGGCGCGGCCGCCGCCGGGGTGGTTGGCGCGGTCGCGGCGTACATCGCGTTCGGCATCCATGGGGTGGACGTCGTCTCGGCGCTGAACCGCAACGCCGCGTTCGTCTCCACCGACAGCTTTCCCACCGAGATCGCCCACCTGTTCGGCAAGCCCGGAGTGTTCCCGATCGATCACGACCTGCTCAAGGCGGGGCTCGCGCTGATCGTCCTGCACCTGATGTGGCGCACGTGGCGGGGATATGACTGGGTCGCGGCATCCGGCTGGACGCTGCTCGCGATCTCCGTGACGAGCACCTGGCTGCTCGCCTGGTACACGCTGTGGTCGCTGCCGCTGGCGGTCGTGAGCCGCGACCGCCGCCTGCTCTGGGCGACGCTCGCCGTGCAGGGCCTGTTCGTCATCCACCAGACCGCGCCGCTGCTGGCGCCCGTCTCATGAGCAATCCGCCGGCGGCGTCTGAGAGCGGCCTGTTGGCGCGCCTGCCCGAGTGGGCCCGTCCGCGCGAGGGCGAGCGACGCGGCATGGGCAGCCTGCGGCTTGCCGAGACGACCGTCCTCGTCCTGGCCGGCCTGTTTCTTGCGATCGCGACGGTCAACGACGTGGTAGGGCAGACGCACGTCAACCATCGTCTCCTCGCCGATCAGCACACGTGGCAGGCGGTCACCGGCCACGACTACCACAACCTGAAGACCTCACAGGATCTGGAGGGCCACACCACACGGGACACCGTCTGCGGGAACACGTCGCCCGGTGGACTTGACGAACGCACGCAGCTGTGTCTGTCGCTCCTCGGGCCGGTGATCGACGGGCGGCGCGCGGTCAGCGGCGGCTACTACCTGGTCCCCAAAGCAGCCGACGGGCCCCCCAACCGCTACGCGTGCTTCGGCGCCGCGGCCGAAGCGGGGCTGTGCGGTCTGAGCTCGCCGCCCGCCGGCTCGCCGCCCGCCCCGCCGATGAGGCTCGGCCGGCCATGAGAAGCCCGGCCCTCCCAGTCGCGGCCGGACAGCCTCGTCGCGCGACCGTGACGCCGGCCGCCGGCACGAGCGCAGCCGCCATGTGGTGGCCGCTGATCGCGATCACCGCGCTTGCGGCCTTGCTGCGCCTGGGGACGCTCGGGATGCAGAGCTTCTGGTATGACGAGGCGTTCACTCCCGTGCACGTGCTGCACGCGAGCCTCGGCGCCACGTTGCACGCGGTCGTGCACACCGAGAACACGCCGCCGCTGTGGTACGTGCTCGAGTGGGGCGTATCGCGCGCGCTTGGCACGGGCGTGGTCGCGCTGCGTCTGCTCTCCGCGCTCGCGGGAATCGCAACCGTGCCGGTGGCATGGGCGATCGGCCGCGAGCTCGCCGGCCGCCGCGCCGCGATTGTCACGGCGGCGCTCGTCGCCGTCAACCCGCTGTTCGTGTGGTACTCCCAGGAGGCGCGCGCCTACGGGCTGTTCGTGCTCACCTCCTCGCTTGCGATGCTCTGCTTCCTGCGCGCCCGCCGCGAGCCGACGCGCAGGCGTCTCGGCGCGTTCGCGCTCGCCGCCTCGCTTGCGCTGCTCACCCACTACTTCGCGGCGTTCCTGCTGATCGGAATGGTGTTGTGGCTGGGGTGGGAGCGTCGCGCGAACCTGCGCGCCACGCTGCCGTTCCTGCTCGCGCCCGCGCTCGTGGGGGTCGCTCTGATCCCGCTGATCCTCGCCCAGGCGGGCCACGGCACCCAGTGGATCGGAGAATGGGCGCTGTCGAGCCGCCTGGCGAGCATCCCGCAGTACTACCTGACCGGGTATACGGGCTCCTCGCTGGGTCACGGGGTGCAGCTGCTCGTGTTCCTCGTGATCCTCGCGGGCGTCGGCTACGGGCTGTGGAGCACGCTTCTGGCGCGCGAGGAGCGCGGCGCGCTGATCGCGCTCGCGGTTCTCGCCGGTGGAGTGGCCATACCGATCGTGCTGGCGGCGCTCGGCGCCGACTACCTCGCGCCGCGCAACCTCGTGGCGGCGATGGTCCCCCTCACCGCGCTGCTGGCGATCGTGATTGGCGCGCAACGCACTGGACGTGCCGGCGTGGCGCTCGCCGGACTGCTTGCGCTCACGTTCCTGGTGCTCACAGTCGACGTCAATCTCAGCCCGCGCCTGCAGCGCGGCGACTGGGCGGGAGTGGCGAAGGTGCTGCGATCGGCGCCGCCCGACCGCGTGATCGCGACGGTCGAGCTCGGCGCGGCGCCGCTCGAGTACTACCTGCCGCCGCTGCGCAACCTCGCGCGCGGATCGACCGTCGCGGTGGTCGAGGTGGACGAGACCGGCTACGCTCCGCTGCGCAGATCGGCGGGCAGTCCACCGGCCCCCGGCTTGCGCCTCGCCGAACGTCGCGACGTCCACGGACTGATCGTGTACCGCTTCACATCCCGCGCGCCCGTCACGATCTCAGAGGACACGCTGCGCCGGCACGTGATCACGCTCGCGCGCCCGGAGGTGCTCGTCCCCGTGCCGCCGGCAGGCAAAAAGATCTAGCTTTTGATCCATGCCATCGCCGATTGCACAAGCACGTAGCGAGGCGCAGGTGACACTGGAGCGCGCCCGCGATCGCCTGCTCTCCCTGCAGGACGATGGGGGCTGGTGGAGGGGCGAGCTCCAGACCAACGTGACCATGGACGCCGAGGACATGCTCCTGCGGGAGTTCCTCGGGATACGTCGCCCCGAGGAGACCGAGCGGTCGGCCGCGTGGATTCGCTCCCAGCAGAGGGCCGACGGGACATGGGCGAACTTCCACGGCGGACCCGGGGAGCTCTCGACGACGATCGAGGCCTACTGGGCGCTACGGCTCTCGGGCGACGCGCCCGACGCCGCGCACATGCTCACGGCGGCGAGCTTCATTCGCGGCCAGGGTGGTCTCCAGCGCGCGCGCGTCTTCACCCACGTATGGCTTTCGCTGTTCGGCCTGTGGCCATGGGAGCACGTGCCGGCGCTCGCCCCGGAGATCGTGCTGCTGGGGTCCTGGATCCCGCTGAACATCTACGACTTCGCCTGCTGGGCCAGGCAGACGATCGTGGCGCTGTCGCTGGTGATGGCCCACCGACCGCGGCACGAGCTGCCGTTCGACCTGAACGAGCTGTACGGCTCGGAGCCGTGGAAGCCGGCGAGGCCGGCGAGCGCCCGCGGGAGATGGCTCGCGCGCCTCGACCACCTGTTGCGGGCGTACGAGCGCCACCCGGTGGGCCCGCTGCGGCGCTTGGCGGTGAGTCGGGCCGAGCGGTGGATCGTGCGCCGCCAGGAGGCAGACGGCTCGTGGGGTGGCATCCAGCCACCGTGGGTCTACTCGCTGATGGCGCTCAGCTTGCACGGGTACCCGCTCGACCATCCCGTGATGAGGCGCGGAATCGAGGGGTTGGACACGTTCATGATCGAGGACCGCGACGATTCGGCCGGAGTTGGGGCGCCGGCCGGACCGAGCCGCCGTCTGGAGGCGTGCCAGTCGCCCGTGTGGGACACGGCGCTCGCGGTCGTGGCGCTCAGCGATGCGGGTCTCGAGGACGAGCACCCCGCGCTGGTGCGCGCGGGGGAGTGGCTGCTGGGGGAGGAGGTCCGCGTCCGCGGCGACTGGTCGGTGGTCCGGCCGGAGCTGGCGCCCGGTGGGTGGGCGTTCGAGTTCGCCAACGAGCACTACCCGGACGTGGACGACACGGCGGAGGTCGCGCTCGCGCTGCGCCGCGTGGAGCTCGCACGGCCGGAGCTTGTCGAGCAGGCGATCGAGCGGGCGGTGCGCTGGGTGACGGGCATGCAGAGCAAGGGGGGCGGCTGGGGAGCGTTCGACGCGGAGAACACTCGTGGGCTCGTGCGCGAGCTCCCGTTCCTGGACTTCGGTGAGGTGATCGACGAGCCGAGCGCCGACGTCACCGCTCATGCGGTGGAGATGCTCGCGGCCCTTGGGCTCGCCGACACAGCCATCGGCCGCGCGGGCGCGCGCTGGCTGATCGACCAGCAGGAGCGGGGCGGGTCGTGGTTCGGGCGATGGGGGGTCAACCACATCTACGGCACCGGGGCCGCGGTGCCGGCGCTGATCGCCGCGGGCATCTCGCCCTCGCACCCCAGCATCCGTCGCGCAATGCGTTGGCTGGAAGAGCACCAGAACGAAGATGGGGGATGGGGGGAGGACGCTCGCTCCTACGACGATCCCGCCTGGGTCGGGAGGGGTCCGAGCACCGCCTCACAGACGGCCTGGGCGCTGATGGCGCTGCACGCGGCCGGTGAGCGCACCGAGGCGGTCTCGCGCGGTATGCGGTGGCTGGTGGCCACGCAGCGCGAGGACGGCGGCTGGGACGAGCCGCAGTACACGGGCACCGGCTTCCCCGCCGACTACTACATCAACTACCACCTCTACAGGCTGACCTTCCCGATCATGGCGCTCGGACGCTGTCTGCGAGGTTGGAAGGCGTGATGGACATGGTCGCGCCGCTCGAGGGCGCCGCCCTCAGCGGTCATGTCGCTGCGCGTGAGGCTCTGCGTTGCGTGGACGGCGCCCTCCGGCGAGGCGCGGCGGTGGGGGAGGGCGCGAGATGAGCGATCTGCTGGTGGCCGCTCCACTGCGCTTGGAGGCGCTCGCGATCCGCTCCGCGGCGCGGAGGTTGAGGGTGCGCACGACCGGCATGGGCCCGCGCCGCGCACGCGCGGCGGTGCCGGCGCTGCTCGCCGACCCGGCGGCTGCGCTACTGGTCCTGGGCTTCGGCGGCGGACTGCTTGCAGGCAGCGAGCTGTGTGAGGTGGTGGTGGCCGACGAGGTGGTGGCGGTCGACGAGCACGGCCGTCCTTACGGCGAGGCGGTTGTGTGCGACGGCGCCGACGCGCTCGTACGCGCTCTGAGCGGCAGTGGGCTGCGGGTGCGGCGCGGCGCGGTGGCCTCCGTCGATCAGATCGTGACCGGCCAGGCGCGCGAGCGGATGCTCACGTGCGGCGCCGTCGCCGTGGACATGGAGTCGGCGTGGCTTGCGCAGGCCGCGCGGGGAAGGCCGTTTGCGGTCGTCCGGGTGTTGTCGGACACGCCCGAGCGGGAGCTCGTGCGCCGGCTGCCGGTGGGCCCGCCGCTTCCGAGCATGGCCGATGGGCTGCGAGCCGCCGCCGCGCTGCGCCGGGCGGCGGGCGGGCTGGATCGGCTGGTGCGCATGAGCAGCCTTCATATTGTGTTTGGCGGGGTCCGTGAGCGAGCGGGCGAGGTCGAGTAGATGTCGGTTCCAACGAGACAGGCTGCACGCATGGGCTGGTATCTGATGCGCCAGCGCTTGGCGAAACGAGAGAAGTTTCCCCTGCTTGTGGAGCTGGAGCCGCTGTTCCAGTGCAACCTCGCCTGCGCTGGCTGCGGCAAGATCCAGCACCCCGAGCATGTGCTGCGCAGGCGCATGTCCGTCGAGCAGGCGGTCGGCGCGATCGAGGAGTCAGGCGCCCCGATGGTGTCGATCGCCGGCGGCGAGCCGCTGGTCCACCCGGAGATCCATCTGATCGCGGCCGAGCTCGTGAAGCGCAAGCGGTTCGTGTACCTCTGCACGAACGCGATCCTGTTGGAGCGCAAGCTCGATAACTTCAAGCCCAGTCCGTACTTCGCCTGGGCGATCCACATGGATGGCCTGCGTGAGCGTCACGACGCCTCGGTGGAACGCGAGGGCGTGTTCGACAAGGCCGTCGCGGCGATCAGGGCGGCGAAGGCGCGCGGCTTTCGGGTGAGCACGAACACGACCTTCTTCACGCACGACTCCCCCAGGACGGTGCGCGAAGTGCTCGACTTCCTCAACGACGATCTTGGAGTCGACGAGATGGAGATCTCTCCGGCGTACGCCTACGAGAAGGCGCCCGATCAGGAGCACTTCCTCGGCGTGCAACAGACTCGCAAGCTGTTCGGAGAGGCGTTCGCGGAAGGACGGCGCAAGAAGTGGCGCTTGAACCACAGCCCGCTTTACCTGGACTTCCTCGAAGGCAAGGCCGAATTCGACTGCACCGCATGGGGGATTCCGAGCTATTCGCTGTTCGGCTGGCAGCGTCCGTGCTACCTGATGTCAGATGGATACGCCGAGACCTACAAGGAGCTCGTCGAGACCACCGACTGGAGCTCCTACGGGCGTGGGAGGGACCCGCGCTGCGAGAACTGCATGGCCGCCTGTGGCTACGAGCCGACCGCCGTGCTTCAGACTGCCCGCTCGCTGCGCCAGTCGCTGCGAGCGCTGCTCAGCTGAGCCCCCGCGGGGGCTCCTCCGGAGCGCCCCCCGCGGCGCGGCGGACGTCCCGCCAGGTCATGCCCTCGCCGAGCAGCGCCGGCACGCCGAGCGCCAGGGCGGTGAGGACCTCGACCGCCTGCAGGATGATCCCGTAGGCAAGGGCCGGTCCGGCGCCCACTCCGTAGGCGGCGAGCACGACCAGGCACGCCGCTTGGAAGACACCGACGTTCGACGGAGTCGCGGGCAGGGCGGCGCTGACGTTCACAGCGAGCAGCACCGCCGCGGCTGTGACCGGAGTGGCCTGGTCCTGGAGGCCCAGCGCGAGCACGATCGTGTAGCAGGCCGCCCACTGAAGCGCCCAGGCAAGCAGCTGCGTGCCGACCGCCGTGATGCCGTGGCGCGGTTGCGTGAACACGACCAGGCCGCGCCGGGCCAGGCGCAAGAGGCCGGCGAGCGTGTTTGCGCCGCGCCGGACGCGCGTGTTGCGCGAACGTCGTGCGAGGCGCATCAGGGGCGGCCCGCCAAGCATCAATGTGCCCACGATCAGCGGAAGGGCGAGGACGGCCTGCAGAGCCGAGGCGTGACCGTGGAGCAGCGGAACGCTGGTGAACGTCACCGCCGCCAGGATCCCCAGCGCCAGGAGGTTTATGAGCGTCTGGGAGAACACCGTGCCCGCGACCACGGGCAGCCGGCGGCCTGTTGGCCCCTCCAGGCGGCGCGCCAGCACGAGCATTCGTGTGGGCTCGCCGATCCTTCCGGGAAAGAGCGCGGAGGCCATCACTCCGATCATCGTGGCGCGAGCCACCGCGAGCCACCGGATCGGTGTGTCTGGGAGCGCGGCGCGCAGGGTCTGCTGCCAGGAGACGGCGCGCAGCAGAAGCGAGAGCATCATCAACGCCACCGCCGCCAGCACCCAACCCGGGCTGGCGGAGATCAGTGCGTGGCCGATGTGAGTCAGGTCCAGCCTCGAGAGCGCGAACACGAGCATCGCGGTGAGCACGAGGATCGCCACGGCGAGGCCGGCACGCCGCGCGGTGCGTCGTCGGTTCGTCGGTGTGCGCATTGCGTTGGGTGTGTATCAGAGGCGTGTCGGACCTCGATTCAGGCCCAGCTGATTACGCGGTGAACAATCGGGGTAGTACCACAAAGTGGATCGTAAGGGGTGTCCGTCGCGCGTGTTCCAGGTGCGCTTCCATATCGGTCTTCGAGACGACATGGGCGTTGGAGCTCGTGCTCGAGGGTTCGCCCGAGGAGTCTCCAGACGGTGGAAGGCCAGGACATGAAACAGGATCAGGACATTTCAATCGCGCTCTCGCCGGCGCAGATCGAGCAGGTGATCCGGTCTGCGGGTCAAACCACGAACGGGGCGGTATCGAACCTGCTCATCGCCGCGCTCGACAACGCCCATCGCCCTCCCGAAGGCGACGACGGGACGCGCAGGTCCCTTCACGAGGCGACGCGGCATGCGCTCGCCGATGCGTTGAGCGATTCCCAGCTTTCGCAGTCGCTGCTGCGTGGCCTGTTGATCCTGTCCTGTTACGATCCCGAGCGGCCCTGGCGAGCGATCATCGATCTCGCCAGAGAGTTGGACATGTCCCCCTCCACGACTCATCGCTACGTGAAGACGCTGCGCGCGGTCGGGCTGCTGGAACAGAACCCCACGAGTCGGGAGTATCGCCCGGTCGCCGTGTGAGAACGTGTTTTGAGCGCTGGAGCGGGTCAGCGCCCCTCGTAGGTCGCGTGGCTCCAGATAGGCATGGCGAATCAACTCGTCCCGCGAACCCACCTGGATGTGGCTTGCTCCTCTAGGCTATTCTCCCTCAGCAGGATCAGTCAGTCAGCTGGAAAGGCGGGGTAGGCTCTGACATCGAAAGCCGCAAAGCACGCCGCTGAAGGACCGGCGGGCAACCAGCGCTCCCGCGGCTGATGCTCGAGCTGCGGGAGGTCGTCAAGCACTACCGCGTCGGAGACGAGGAGATCGTGCGTGCCGTGGACGGGGTGTCGCTCTCGGTGGGGGCCGGCGAGCTCGTGGCGAGCCTCGACACGCATCGCGGCAGGGAGGTGCTCACGCTACTCGCGGAGGTCTGTCACGAGCGCGACGTCGGCATGCTGCTCGTGACTCACGATCCGGGAGCCGCCGCGTTCGCGGACCAGGTGCACGCGCTCCGCGACGGGCGGCTCGTCGACCATGAGCCAGATCTTGCGTATGCGCCGTTCGGCGCCCGCTGAGCTGCCCATGCGCGCTGGGCAGATCGCACATCGTCGCCCTCGGAGGCGTCCACTCGCGCCGCCACGCCGGTGAAGCTCTCCACGATCGCCTACCTGCACCGCGTTCGTCTGCGCGCGCGGCTCGTGCAGGAGCTGCTCGCGATCGCCGGGATAGCGGTCGGTGTGGCGCTCCTGTTCGCCTCGCAGGTGGCCAACACGAGCCTCGCCGGGTCGGTCGCCCACCTCACGAACGGCCTGGTGGGCAAGTCGCGGCTGCAGCTCGCCGCGCGCGACCCGCACGGCTTTGACGAACGGCTGCTCGGCGCTGTGCGGCGACTGCCCGGCGTGCGGGTCGCGGCGCCTGTGCTCGAGCGCAGTGTGAACGTGGTTGGGCGCTCAGGGGCGGAGTCGGTCGACCTCATCGGCGTCGATTCCCGCTTCATCGCACTCCAAGGCCAACTGCTCGCGCACGTCAGCGCGGCTCAGCTGTCAAGGCAGAATGGGCTCGCCCTCCCGGCGCCTGTCGCGGCGCGGGTCGGCGCCGGTCCGCTGCAGCCCGTGTTGCTCGAGGTTGGCGATCGCAGCATCAAGACAGTCGTTGCGCTCACGCTCGGAGCGAGCGACATCGGCGAGGTCGTCCACAGTCCGGTCGCGATAGCGCCGCTCGGCTACGCCCAGAGGCTCGCCGGCATGCCCGCGCGCATCACCCGCATCCTGGTCGAGCCGCGTCCAGGACGCGACCGCGAGGTCCAGAGGGGACTGGCTCGGATCGCGGGAAGCGCTCTGAACGTTCGTTCCGCGAACTTCGACGCGACCGTCTTCAGCCAGGCGGAGGGCCCCACGACGCAGTCCACCGAGCTGTTCTCGGCGATAAGCGCGCTCGTGGGGTTCCTGTTCGCGTTCAACGCGATGCTGCTGACCGTACCGCAGCGGCGCAACCTGATCAGCGACCTGCGCCTCGACGGGTACACGCCGTTGGAGATCGTCGAGGTGATGCTCTTCGACGCGCTCGTCCTCGGCCTCGCGGGCTCGCTCGTCGGCCTGCTGCTGGGTGATCTGCTCTCGCGCGGCCTGCTGCGGGCCAACCCGGGCTACCTCTCGTTCGCGTTTCCCGTCGGGTCGCTGCGGATAGTGAGTGGGCAGAGTGTCGCGCTCGCGATCGGCGGGGGCCTGCTCGCAGCGATGGTGGGCGTCACGCTTCCCCTCAGACGGGAGATCTTCGCGCGTCAGGCGCCGGCGGTGAAAAGCTCCAAAGCTCCAAGTCGGGCCAGGCTCGCGGCGCCGCTGCTCGCCGGTGTTGCGTGCATGGCCGTAACGACCGCGATCCTGCTTGCGGGCATTGAAAGCGTGCAGGTGGCGATCGCGGCGTTCGTCAGTCTCGTGCTGGCGCTGCTCCTGATTCTGCCGGTCGGGTTCCGCGCGGTCGTTGTGCTCTTCGACCGTCTTCAGCGCCCGATCATGGGCGTGTCGCCTCGCATTGCCGTGATCGAGCTGCAGTCGAGTGCGACCCGGGCCCGCTCCTTGGCAATCGCCGCCACGGGAGCGATAGCGGTGTTCGGAAGCGTCGCGATACAGGGAGCACGCCAGAACCTGCAGCATGGACTCGATCGCGTCTCCAGCGAGGTCACGCGCGTCACAGATCTGTGGATCGCGCCGGCCGGCACCTCCGACACTCTCGCCACCACACCATTCGAAGACGGCATCGCCGTCAGGCTCGCGGGCCTTGCGGCCGTCTCGGAGGTGAGTGTCTACCGGGGGGCCTTTCTCGACATGGGCGATCGACGCACACTGGTGATCGCGCCGCCGCGCTCGGCCGTGGGACCGATCCCGTCCACCCAGCTGGTCCATGGCAACCTTCAACAGGCGAGCGCCCTGCTCCGCGGAGGCGGATGGCTCACGCTCTCACAGGCGCTCGCCGACGGACACCACCTTCGGATCGGTCAGCCGTTCACGCTGATGGCGCCCCGGCCGACGAGCTTCCGGCTGGCGGGCACGACAACCAACCTTGGATGGCCTCCCGGCGCGATCATCATGAATGCGGAGGATTTCGCGCGTGCCTGGGGCAGCAGCGACGTGAGCGCCTACGAGGTCAAGTTGAAGCCGGGTGTCCCGGCCGTGACGGGGCAGCACGAGATTCGCCAAGCGCTCGGGACCGGGTCGCCGTTGACCGTGCAACTCGCGTCCCAGCGCGAACAGCAGTACCGCGCGACGCAGCGTCAGGGACTGTCGCGTCTGAGCGAGATCGCCGCGCTCGTCCTGATCGCCGCGGCCTTGGCGATGGCGACCGCGATGGGCGCCATGATCTGGCAACGCCGTCCGCGGCTGTCCGGCATGAAGGTCGATGGGTTCGATCAGGGGGAGCTGTGGCGCGCGTTGCTGTGCGAGAGCGCGCTGCTGCTGGGGACAGGGTGCTCAATGGGCGCCCTCTTCGGTCTATATGGCCAGCTGTTGCTGAGCCACGCGCTGGTATCCGTCACGGGCTTCCCGGTGGTCTTCGCGATAGGGGTGCCGATCGCGATCGGCATCTTCGCGATCGTGACGGTGGTCGCGGTGGCGATCGCCGCGCTGCCCGGCTACCTCGCGACACAGGTGAAGCCGGCGCTTGGCGACTGACCGAGCCTAAGCTCTGCCCTCCGGACGACATCGATGCCGGGTGCAGCTCAAGACGCGAGATGCCTCTCACTTGGACAGACCAAGGCGCTCGTCACCGCCGTCGTTCGCGAGCTGCGCTGGGGGCTGCGAGCCGTCTCGCGGGAGGTCGAGGTGTGGAGGGACAGGGCTGCCGTGATACCCGATGACGTGATTCGCGAGGACGCGCTCAGCTCGCTGGAGGGGAAGCGTGGCAACACCGACGGCGCCGCTCTCTTCTGGACAGTCCCCGACAGCCGCCGTCCGCACCTGCTGCGTCTGCTCGTCACATACGAGATCATGTGTGACTTTCTGGACAGCGTGAGCGAGCGCGGCGCCGCGGCGGGTCTCGCCAATGGGCGGCAACTGCACCTTGCCTTCACGGAGGCGCTTGATCCCGGAACGCCGATGTCCGACTACTACCGTCACCATCCCTGGCGCGACGATGGTGGTTACCTGCGCAAGCTCGTAGAAGCGTGCCGGGACGGATGCGTCTCATTGCCGTCATATGTGGAGATCCGTCCGACGCTGATCCGCGCTGCGAGTCTCGCACAGGTACAGGGGATCAACCACGAGCTCGACCCGCAATTGCGGGACATGGCGCTGCGAGAATGGACGGCGCGCGAGTTCGCGGGGCGAGAAGACCTCACGTGGTACGAGCTGTCAGGCGCCGCCAGCACGTGGATCGCCGTGCTTGCCCTCCTGACGCTCGCATCCGAGCCGAATCGCCACCACCGCGAAGGCGCCGAGACCTACGCCGCCTACTTCTGGATATGCCTGACCGCCACCGTGCTCGACAGCTACGTCGACCAGGCTGAGGACACCGCCAACGGGGACCACAGCTACTTCGGGCACTACCCGACCAAAGAGGCCGGAGTGCGGCGTGCGCAGGAGATAGTCCAGCGAGCCACGCGCGAAGCGCGATCACTCCACAACGGTCACCGTCACGCGGTGATCGTCGCGTGCATGGTCGCCCTGTACCTGTCGAAGGACAGTGCCCGTACGCCTGAGATGAGTAGGACGAGCCGGCGGCTGTTGCGCTCAGGCGGTCCGCTCGCGATGCTGCTGGGGCCGGTGTTGCGCGCTTGGCGGGTTGCCTATGCGCTGCGTTCGGCCTGAAGAGCGGCCCTGTGCGAGGAAGTTGCCCGAGGAACGCGGTTTGAGCATCACCGTGGGCAGGGCACGCGCGCGCCGGCCGTGGTGGCGGTCCCGTCTTCGAATGTGAGGTCCGCGGCGAAGGGGTAGCCGCCGTGGGGGCAGTGCTTGGGGACGCTGACGCCGTGGGGGTGGTAGGAGACGGTCCTGCCGTTGACCTGCTTGTGGTAGGTCAGGTGCAGTGGGCCGATCGTGGATTTGAAGCTCACCAGGGAGACGTTGGGGCCTTCGGGCCATGAGTGCACGAGCGGGACGGTCGTGTCGATGCGCTCGCCGAACGGGCTGGTGTCCGCGAGCACCAGCCCGGAGAATACGGCCTGCGCGAAGACGGGGGTCAGTCCTTCGGCGTAGAACAGGACCTTGATCTGTTCGCCGGCCGGCGGGCCCATGAGCGCGTTGATCGAGGCCTTCTCGCGGATGCCATGCGCGCCGAACGGGACGATCGCGAGCGCGTCGCCGAAGCCGATCCGCGCATTGGCCGAACAGCCCGCCAGGCCGTATTCGATCAGGTTTTGCGGCTCGCAGTTGGCCTGACCGAGCGTGGTCGTGGCGATCCCCATGTGGGCGGGCAGACGCAGGTCGAGGCTCGTGACGGGCGAGGGTAGCCGGCCGTCTGGGCTGCTGACGCTGAGGCCGAAGATGATCGTGGTGCGCGTGCCGGCCCGGTCGGGGTCGAACGCGACTTTCAGCTTGACGGTCTGGGTGGCGCCGGCCGGCGGGGCCCCCAGCGCGCAGAGCAGGAGCACGAGGGCCAGGAGTCGGGCTGTGCGCACGGTTCGCACTGGTACGCTCGCCGCCGGGCGGCTACAGGCTGATCCAGCCGTCGGCTTTGACGGTGAGGGCGAACGATTGGCGGTTGATCGTGCCGCTGATCGCGATGTTCGAGCCCGAGACGTGCCGGTAGCGGCCGGTGCCGCGCGTGATCTTGAGCGTGCCCCCGTAGTAGCCGGTGGAGCCCTTGACGACGAAGCGCGCTGAGGCCCTGCCGCTGATCGAGCCGCCGCTTGGATGGATCGTGAAGACTGCTGTCACGTGGCCTGGGGATAGGTTCAGGCTGGCTGTCAGCGGGGCGTTGAACGTGCCGTACGCCTGGCCGCGCTCGTACAGCGTCGATTCTTCGCCGCTCGTCAGGCGGAGCGCCGCCTTCTCCACGAGATGTGTCCGTCCAGCCTGTCTCGCAGAGGGCCCGCCGCTCGCCGTCACCGAGTCTGGCGCGCGCCCCGACATGCCGGCGAGCACGACGACGAGCACCGCGGCGGGCAGCGACACGGTCGTGGCGGGGATCGACAGCGCGCCGAGCCTCATACGCCCTCGATGACGTCCGATCGGACAGCCCGCGCGAGACACCGCCATGTTTGACCTTTTTGTTTCTTAATTGTTTGCATATTCAAGGGAAAGAGAGAGATGCAATCGAGACAGAGAGTCATACATAGCTTCCTCAGTTGGATTCCCCCGAAGCATATATTCCAAGGGTCGGCCGGTTGTGGCCTGTCCGGAAGTGTGTCCCGCCTCCGTTCGGTTCTTCAAGACCGTACACATTGCTCGCGGTTAGTTTACGATCTTGTTGCGATGCCACCTACTCGTACAGGCGAGTTGTCCGCCAGCATGGCGATTCTGGGCCTCGTGGTCCAGCAGCCGGACACGGTCGCGAGCGTCGGACTCCGCCTGACCGAGACGTTTCCGCACGCGCGCTGGTCGCGAAACGCCGCGCACGGCAACCTGCCGAGCCTTGCGAAGCAGGGACTCGTTCGGCTGGTTGGCAAAGGTGTTGAGCCGTCGCTTGATCGCTATGAGGCGACGGTCGATGGCGTGGCCCATTTCCGAGAGTGGGTTCGCGCGTCCGTCGCGGTGCCGCCGGCGTTGCGCGACACGCTGCAGGGCAAGCTCAAGTTCGTCGAGGAGGATGAGCTTGTGGCCCTCATCGAGACTGTGCGCGAGGTCGAGGCCGCACACGCGTCGGAGTACGCCGCCGCGCATGGACGTCTTAGGGCCGCGAGGCGACTCGTGCGACGTGGTGGCGCAGCGGCCACAGATATCACGGCGAAGCTGCGGACGATCCAGATGGCCGACGAGATGACGTTGTGGGGCGTGATGGCGCATCGGGTCGGGCGTCTCGGCAATGAACTCGAAGAGCTCCACGAGGAGATCCACCGGCCTGCTCGTGGACGGGACGTTGGCGATGAGTGATTCGCTCGTCTTGCGTGGCGTCAGCAGGAGCTACTGGCGTGGAGAGCGACGCTTGCCGGTGCTGGTCGACATCTCGTTGGAGGTGGGGCCGGGTGAGATCGTGGCGGTTGTTGGCTCGCGGGATGAAGGCAAGACGACGCTGCTGAAGGTCGCGGCCGGCATGGTGCGTCCCGACGAGGGCGACGTCAAGCTCGGAGGGCGCGACCTGACGAAGCTGTCGAGCATCGAGCAGGAGCGACTGCTGGGGAGCGTGATCGCGTGGACCGATCGCGAGCCGCCCCGAGTTCCCTGGAAGGTTCGTGACTACGTCGGGATGCCACTCACGATGGGACGCGGACTTGGGCGTCGCAAGGCACGCGATCTGGCGATGGTGGCACTCGAGCTGGTGGGCGCGGCGGGCTGTGCGACGCAGCGGTGGTGCGAGCTGTCCAACTGGGAGCGGATGCTGGCAGGACTGGCGCGCGGCATCGTCGCTCGTCCACAGCTGCTCCTCATCGACGATCTGCTCGACGGCTTCGGCATGCGCAGGACAAGCGATCTCGGCGATCTCGTGCGCTCGCTTGTGGACGAATTGGGCTGCGGTGTGCTGATGAGCTCAACGGGTGTGGAGGCAGCGCTGATCGCCGATCGTGTCTGGTCGTTCGGGCGTGGACGACTGAAGCTGATGTCTGACCAGGCCGGCGCGGACGCCGAGGTCATCGACTTCCCGAAGGGTGTCGGCCGACACCGACGTTCGCGCAGCCTGGGTTCGTAGGCGTGCTTGAGCTGCGCGATCTCCTCAAGTGCTATCAGGTCGGTGCTGGGGAGCCGATCCGTGCCGTAGATGGTGTGTCGATGACGGTCGCGGCGGGCGAGTTGGCCGTTCTCTACGGTCCGAGCGGGTCCGGCAAGACGACATTGCTCGAGCTGATCGCCGGGCTGCGGCATCCGGACAGTGGCAGTGTGCTCGTGGACGGTCGTGACGTTTTCGCGATGTCACGCCGGGAAAGCGATGAGTACCGTCTCAGGCAGTTGGGGATCATCGGCCAGCCGCACAGCCTGCTCCCGGGGGCGCGTGCGGTCGACAATGCGTCGTTGAAGCTCTGGTTGACGAGCACGCGCAGGGCGAGAAGGACGGTCGAACCGTTGCTCGAGCAGCTTGGACTCGCGGACCGGCTCGAGCACCGCACCGAGCAGCTGTCTATGGGTGAGCGCCAGCGTGTGCTGATCGCACGAGCACTGGCGATGGATCCGAAGCTCGTGCTCGCCGACGAGCCGACCGGGAACCTCGACACGCAGCGCACCCGCGAGGTGCTCGCGCTTCTGCGCGACCTCTGCGTGGGGCGTGGTGTGGCGATCGTGCTCGCAACGCACGACCCGCAGGCAGCGCTCTTCGCCGACCAGGTCCACGAACTGCGGGATGGGCGCCTTGAGGAGTACAGGCCCGAGTACGTGCCGGCACTGCACGCGTCGCCCCCAGCGCCGGCGTGACCACGACGAGCAGCCGGAGATTCTGCGTATGAGCTTCTCGGACATCCTGTTTCTCTACCGTGCGCGCCTTGGCGCCAGGGCCGTCCTCGTGCAGGAGGGTTTTGCGGTCCTGGGGATCGCGGTCGGCGTGGCGCTGCTGTTCGCTTCCCAGGTCGCGAGCACCAGCCTCGCGCGCTCCGTGGAACAGCTCAACCGTCAGATCGTTGGAGATACGCAGTACCAGCTCGACGCGCGAGGTCCCGCTGGCTTTGACGAAGGTGTGCTGGGTAGGGTGCGCCGCGTGCCCGGGGTGCAGACCGCGTTTGCGGTGCTCGAGCAGCAGGCGAATGCGATCGGGCCACGTGGAGAGCGTGCGGTGGACATGCTCGGGGTGGATCCGCGCTTCGTTCACGTCGGCGGTCCCCTGTTGCGGCGTTTCTCTGCCAGGCAGCTCGCACAGCAGCACATGATCGCCCTCCCCTCGCCGATAGCGAGTGCGATCGGCGCGGGATCGTTGGAAACGGTGAAGCTGCAGATCGGCGGGCACACCTCGGAAGCGCTCCTCGGCGCCGTGCTGGGCGCAGGCGACATCGGCGGTCTGGTCCAGAGTCCAGTGGCGATAGCCTCGCTCGGCTACGCGCAGCGCCTCGCGGGCATGGACGGCAGGATCACCCGGATCTTCGTGCGCGCAGAGCCCGGACGTGAGCGCGAAGTGCGCTCCGGGCTGAGCAAGCTCGTGGCCGGCGCCGGCATAAACATCCAACCGGCCGACTTCGACTCGACGCTCTTTCGGGTCGCGTCCTCCACGGAGAACCAGGGGGAAACGCTGTTCTCGGCCATCAGTGCGCTGGTGGGGTTCATGTTCGCGCTCAACGCGATGCTGGTCACAGCCCCTGCGCGGCGCAGGCTGATCGAAGACATCCGCCCCCAGGGCGCCACCCGCGCCATGACTATTCAGATCCTGCTCGTCGACGCCGCCGTCGTCGGGGTGCTGGCCTGCGTTCTGGGTCTTGCGCTCGGTGAGCTGTTATCGATCTCCGCGTTTCATTCGACCCCCGGATACCTGTCGTCCGCGTTCCCGGTCGGCAACAACCGGATCGTGACATGGCAGAGCGTCGTGCTCGCCTGCATCGCTGGAATCGTGGCCGCGTGTGTCGGGGTGCTCTGGCCCCTGCGTGACGTGCTCGGTCACGGACCGTCGCAGACGGTGCAGACGGGAACCGCGGGCAGGCGTGTCTGGAGGGTCAGCCGGGCTGTGGGTGGGCTTGCGTGCTTGATGGTCACGACGACGGTCCTCTTGTTGCGGCCACAGGACGCGTTTGTTGGGAGCGTGACGCTGATCATCGCGCTGGTGTGTCTGCTTCCCGTGTTGTTCGATGCCCTCGTGACGCTCTTCGACCGTTTCCAGGAGCGGTTCCTCGACGGCGCGGCGACGGTGCTCGCGGTCTGCGAGCTGCGCAACCCACGGACCCGCATCCGCTCGCTGGCCGTTGCCCTGACCGGAGCGATCGCGGTGTTCGGGGCCGTCGCGGTCGGAGGGGCACAGGTAAACCTCCAGCACGGTCTGCGTGCGTCCGCGGGCGGCATCGACGCCGGCGCGGACGTTTGGGTCAGCCCAAGCGGCCAAGCCGGTCTGCTCGCGACAACGCCTTTTCGGGGCGTCGATTCGCGAGCGCTCGAACGCCTGCCGGGGGTCGCCGCGTTCGGGGTGTACCGCGGGAG
>CABEAD010000113.1_pt1 | contig 32898 bp, 30 predicted proteins | sample 3132311 | NCBI WGS metagenome assembly CABEAD01 (sample SAMEA5534342, study PRJEB31848) | metagenome | biome: tundra; feature: field; material: soil | place: USA | collected 2013-05 | depth 0.45 m
ATGTACGCGCGGGCGAAGATCGGCGGCTTCCTGCACCTCTCGATCGGCGAGGAGGCCACGATCGTCGGCAGCGCCAGGGCGCTGCGCGAGCAGGACTATCTCGTCTCCACCTACCGATCCCACGGCGACGCGCTCGCACGCGGCACGCCGCCAGGGAAGGTGATGGCCGAGCTGTTCGGGCGCGTCGACGGCTGCTCCAAAGGGCACGGCGGATCGATGCACATGTTCGACGCCTCGCGCCGCTTCATGGGCGGTTATGCGATCGTCGGCGGCAACCTCCCGATCGCGGCCGGCATCGCCTTCGCGTGCGAGCAGCGCTCCACCGATGAGGTCACGCTCTGCACGTTCGGCGACGGCGCCACCAACCAGGGCACGTTCGGCGAGACGCTGAACCTCGCGGCGCTGTGGCGCCTGCCCGTCGTGTTCATGGTCGTCAACAACCAGTTCGGCATGGGCACGTCGCTCGTGCGCCACTCCGCCGTGACGGACCTGCAGCGCAAGGGCGAGTCGCTCGGCGTGCCCGGGATGCGCTGCGACGGGATGGACGTGCTCGACACGCACAAGGTCGTCTCCGAGGCGCTTCGCCGCGTGCGCGAGGACCGCCGGCCGGTGCTCGTCGAGGCCCTCACCTACCGCTTCCGCGGCCACTCGATGGCCGATCCCGAGGAGTACCGCACGAAGGAGGAGGTCGCCCAGTGGCGCGAGCGCGACCCGATCCCCGCGTTCGGCGATCTGTTGCGGCGCGAGGGGATGCTCAGCGCCGAGCAGCACGAGCAGATCGACCGCGAAGCAGTCGAGCAGGTCGATCAGGCGGTCGCGTTCGCCGAGGAGTCGCCCTTCCCCGCGCCCGACTCGCTCTACGACGACGTCTACGTGCTCGACGACCAGGTCCGCGGCCACTACCACGGCTCGCCACCGCGAACGGCGTGAGCCACCGATGACCGACGCCACCGCGATGAGACCGCCAACGACCCGGATGAGCCCGACGAGCAAGCGATGACCGAGATGCGCTACCGCGACGCCCTGAAACTGGCGCTGCGCGAGGAGATGACCCGCGACGAGAGCGTGGTCCTGCTCGGCGAGGACATCGGCGTGTTCGGCGGCGCTTTCAAGGTGACCGACGGGCTGCTCGAGCAGTTCGGGGAGCGGCGCGTGCGCGACACGCCGATCTCCGAGAACACGATCGTCGGCGTCGGCGTCGGCGCGGCGATGGTCGGCCTGCGGCCGGTGGTCGAGCTGATGACGGTCAACTTCGCGCTGCTCGCCTTCGACCAGCTCGTCAACCACGCCGCCCACATCCACTACATGTTCGGCGGCCAGGCTCGCGTGCCGCTCGTCGTGCGGATGCCCCAGGGCGCCGGCCACCAGCTCGGCCCAACCCACTCGCACTGCCTGGAGGCGATGTTCCTACACGTGCCCGGCCTGCTCGTCGCGGTTCCCTCCACGCCCGCCGACGCACGCGGGCTCTTGAAGGCGGCGATCCGCGACGAGAACCCGGTGATCTTCATCGAGCACGAGTCGCTCTATGGAGTGCGTGGCGAGGTGGACGAGGACGACGCGCAGCCGCTGCCCTTCGGCTGCGCGCGCGTCGTACGCACCGGCAACGACGTCACGATCGTGGGCGTCTCGCGCATGGCGCTCACAGCCGAGCGCGCCGCCGAGCAGCTCGCTTCCGAGCACGGCATCGAGGCGGAGGTGATCGACCCGCGCACGCTGCGCCCGCTCGACCTCGACACGATCCTCGAGTCGGTGGCGAAGACCAACCGCTGCGTCGTCGTGGAGGAGGGCTGGCCCCATGGCGGCGTCGGCGCCAACCTCGCGGCGCTCGTATCCGAACAGGCCTTCGACGACCTCGACGCGCCGGTGGTGCGCGTCAGCGGGGCGGATGTGCCAATGCCCTACTCAAAGCCCCTGGAGGACGTCGCCTACCCGCACGAGCCGCAGATCGTGCGCGCGGCGCTCGCGGTGCTGGGGCGCGACGGCGCGAGCGTCTCGGATGGACGGCGCCCGGTCGAGCACCCCGAGCCGGTCGAGCAAGCGGAGATAACGGAGGTACGCCGGTGAGCGAGCTCGTGATGCCGCGCCTGTCCGACACGATGGAGGAGGGCACCGTGCTGCGCTGGCTCAAGCAAGACGGAGAGCATGTGCGCCGCGGCGAGGAGCTCGTCGAGATCGAGACCGACAAGGCCACGATGATCTACGAGTCGGACCGGGATGGCGTGCTTCAGACCGTGGCGCGCGAGGGTGACACGCTCGCCGTCGGCGAGCTGATCGCGCAGATCGGGGGGACGGACGGCAACGGCGCGGCGGCGGCGCAACCGGTCCTCGCCGGCGAGCCGCAGCGTCGGACTCCCAATGCCCCTCCGTCGCCGGCGTCGCCAACCCAACCATTGTCGACCTCGCCAATGTCGCCCGCCCCAACAACTCCGCGCGGGGGGGATCGCGTCAAGGCATCCCCTCTCGCCAGGCGAATCGCGAGCGAGTCCGGCGTAGACCTGCAGACGCTCATCGGCAGCGGGCCGGGTGGACGTATCGTCAAGGCCGACGTGCAAGCCGCCACCACCGAGCCCGCGCCCGCCGAGGCGCCAGCTCCGCCGCAACCGCCGTCCACTCCGCCGGTCAAGGACGTCGCCGGCGCCAAGGGCGAGACGACGACTGTCGAGGAGGTCGCGAGCGCGAAGGGCGAGACCACGACGTGGGAGCTGTCGCGCCTCCAGCGGACGATCGCCAGGCGGATGGCCGAGTCCAAGGCGACGATCCCCGACTTCACGCTGCAGGCCGACGTCGACATGGAGCGCTGCGTGGCGCTGCGCGCCGAGCTGAAGCGGCTGGGCCAGGCGACGGCGCCGACGTACAACGACATGGTCGTCAAGGCGTGCGCACTGGCCCTGCGCGAGCACCCGCGCGCGAACGGCAGCTACCGCGACGGCCGCTTCGAGCTGCACTCGCGCGTAAACGTCGGCGTGGCCGTGGCGGTCGACTCGGATGACCCGCTGAAGAGCGCGCTCGTCGTCCCGACCGTCCTCGATGCCGACGTCAAGTCGCTCGGCGAGATCGCCCGCGAGACGCGCGCCCTGGCCGAGCGCGTGCGCGACGCCACGATCACGCCCCCCGAGCTGAGCGGCGGCACGTTCACCGTGTCCAACCTCGGCATGTACGGCATAAAGAGCTTCACCGCGATCATCAACCCGCCGCAGGCGGCGATCCTCGCGGTCGGCTCGGTCGCGCCGCGCGCGGTCGTGGACGACGCCAACGGGCTCGTCGCGCGTCAGGAGATGACCGTCACGCTCGCCTGCGACCACCGCATCCTCTACGGCGCCGACGCCGCCCTGTTCCTGGCGCGCGTGCGCGAGCTCTTGGAGGAGCCGGCCGCGCTGACGCTTTGAAGCGCGACGCTAGGCTGAAGGCACCAATGAGCGTCGCCGAGCAATCATCCGAGGAGCTGTGGGTCTGCCATCTCGGCTCGGTCCCCTACCGGGACGCGCTCGCTGTTCAGGAGCACGTCCAGGCGTTGCGTCAGGCCGACGAGCTGCCCGACACGCTGCTCTTGTTGGAGCACCCGCCCGTCTACACGCGCGGGCGGCGCTCGGAGGAGGGTGAGCTTGGGGCACACAGCCCGGACGGCTGGGTCGGCGAGCCCTTCTACCGCAGCCGGGGCATCGAGATCGTGCCGACCGACCGCGGGGGCAAGGTCACCTACCACGGCCCCGGCCAGCTGGTCGGCTACCCGATCATGCGCGTGCAGGACATAGGGGCCCACCTGCGCACGATGGAGGCGGCAATCGTCGCGGCTCTCTCGGGCGTTGGCATCGACGCGCGCTCGCGTTGCGAGGAGGGCGCCGACTACACCGGCGTGTGGGTCGACGATCGCAAGATCGCCTCTATCGGCGTGCACGTCTCGCACGGGGTCTCGACACACGGATTTGCCGTCAACGTGACCAACGACCTAACTCCGTTCACGTGGATCGTGCCGTGCGGCCTGCCCGGCGTGAGCATGACCTCGGTCGAGCAGGAGCTTGGCGACGAAATGAGCGGCGGGGTCGAGGCTTTTCGCGACCGGGTCGCGCGGCGCTTCTGCGAGGCCCACAATCGCCGCGAGCGCTTGGTCGCTCGTCAAGACGTCGGCATTGTCGAGCGCGACCGCGGACTGGCGATCGCGTGAGCGCGACCCGCTCGCGCGCCAATCCCGGCGGCATGGACGTGCTGAAGGTGCTCGGCCCGGACGTGCGTCCGCTGCGCGAGCGCAAGCCACCCTGGTTCAAAGTGCCCGCGGCCGGCGGCGAGCGCTACCGCGAGCTCTCGAAGCTGATCCACTCGGAAAGCCTCCACACCGTCTGCCAGGAGGCCGCCTGCCCGAACGTCGGCGAGTGCTGGGAGCGCGGCACCGCGACGTTCATGATCCTCGGCGACACCTGCACGCGCCGCTGCGGCTTCTGCAACGTGAAGACCGGCAAGCCCACCTGGAACGACCCCATGGAGCCGGCCCGCGTCGCGCGCTCGATCGCGCGCATGGGCCTGCGCCACGCGGTCGTCACCTCGGTCGACCGCGACGACCTTCCCGACAAGGGCGCCTCCGCGTTCGTCGGGGTCATCCGCCAGGTGCGCCTGCAGGCGCCCGGCTGCCAGATCGAGGTTTTGACGCCCGACTTCCAGGGCCAGGAGATGCCGCTCGCCAGGGTCATCGCCGAGCGCCCCGACGTCTTCAGCCACAATGTCGAGGTCGTCCCCCGCCTTTACCCGATCGCGCGCCGCGGATCGGAGTTTGAGCGCTCCTGCCGGGTGCTGCGCGCCGCCGGGGAGATGGGCGAAGGCGAGGTGCTCACCAAGTCGGGGCTGATGGTCGGCCTCGGCGAGACCCACGAGGAGATGGTCGCCACGTTCGAGGTGCTGCGCGAGCACGGCGTCCAGGTCCTGACCGTCGGCCAGTACCTGCGCCCGTCAGAGCGCCACCTCCCGATCGTGCGCTACTGGCACCCCGACGAGTTCGCCGCCCTGGAAGAAACCGCCTACGCGCTCGGCTTCGAGCACGTCGCGGCCGGCCCGCTCGTGCGCTCCAGCTACCACGCCGAGGAGCACGTGCGACAGGCCCGGCCAGGCGTCGGGCCGCTGGCGGCGAGTGGATAGTCTCGCCCGATCTTCCCCATCAAGGACAACATCCCCCGCAAGCGCTTCCCGCTCGCGACGGCGATCCTGATCGCGATCGTCCTGGTCGCCTACCTGCTGTCGATCCACCACGAGGGACTGCTGCCATTCCTGCTCGACATCCTCTTCCTCGTGCTGCTCGGACCCAGCGTCGAGGGCGCCCTCGGGCGCGTGCGCTTCTGCGCCTTCTGCCTCCTCGGCGGCCTGCTCGCGCTGGCGGCACGCGCTCTCGCCGGGGCCGGTTCGCCCTCGCCCGTGCTGTTCAGCGCTTCGGGCGTGACCGCGGCTGTCCTCGGCGGCTACCTCCTGTTCTATCCCCGCGCGCGCGTGCTGACCCTGGTCGCGGTCCCATTTTTCACGACGATCGTCGAGATCCCCGCGGTGCTTCTGATCGGCCTGTGGCTTGCACTGCAGCTCTACTTCGGCGCGGCGGGCCTCGGATGAGCAGCCTCCGATGACCCGCATCGCCGTGCTCGCCGTCTCGCTCGCGTTCATCCTCGGGTTCGCGTTCCTCACGATCGGCGGGATCGCCGAACACGGCCTCACCGCCGAGGCGGTGCTGTCGGTCTTCGTGCTCCTGCTCCTCACGGTTGGAATCGTCGGGGCGTTGCGTCATCCTCCACGGTGATGAGGAGCAACCCCCCGTTCCTCACCCCCGGCGCCTCCCGCTCGCGCCACGCCGCCCGCCGGCGCGCGCGCAGGCGGGCGATCGCTGCCTCCACGTTCACGCTCACGCTCGCCGCGGTGGCTGTGCTTGCGCTCACAACGGGCAGCTTCAGAGCACACGGCCACACAAGCCAGAGCAGCAGCTTGCACGCGTCGACGGCGACCCGCCAGGTGGACCTCCTCCCAGCCACCCGCTCGCGCCTCGGCGTGGCGCTCGGAAAGCCGCCGCTGCGGCTCACGCTCGCAGACCCGAGCGCCTCGGTGCAGGTCTCCTTCCGCCACCCCCCGCGCGCCGGCCTGCTGTTCGACCTCGACACCGGCCGCGTGCTGTGGGAGCACCAGCCCACGCGAGTGCTGCCGGTGGCAAGCCTCGTGAAGATGATGACCGCGTTGCTCGTCGTCCACTCGCGCCCGCCTGACGCCGAAGTGCTGATCACCAGCGGCGCCGTCAACGCTCCGGGCTCGAAGATCGGCCTGCTTCCGCTGCACAAGCACGTGTCGCTAGAGACGCTGCTCTATGGCCTGTTGCTCCCTTCGGGCAACGATGCGGCTGTCGCGCTTGCCGAAAACGTCGCTGGAAGCGTTCCCCGGTTCGTCTCGGAGATGAACGTGGAGGCGGCCAAGCTCGGCCTCGGCTGCACCCGCTTCACCTCGCCCGACGGTCTGGACGACGGAAACAGCTCCTGCGCCGCCGACCTCGCCGAGCTCGCCATCGCCGACCTCGCCGAGCCGCGACTCGTGCCGATCGTGCGCAGCTCGAGCGCGGTCCTGCCGTTCCCGATCAAGGGCGGCAAGCTCTACCTCTACAACAACAATCCCCTGTTGCGCTACGGCTTCCCCGGCGCCACCGGCCTGAAGACCGGCGAGACCGAAACGTCCGGGTTGTGCCTCGTCGGGACCGCCCAGCGAGGTCACGTCAAGCTCGGTGTTGTCCTCTTGCACTCCCCCGAACTGGGCCGCCAGGCCGCCCTCCTGCTGAACCGCGCGTTCGAGTACGTCTACCATCAGGCGCCCCTCCCCGAGCCGCTGATTCCGGCCGGCCGCTGAAGGAGTAGCCTTAGCCCGCAAGTATTGACTGGCCAGTCAGCCAAGGGAGAATCGGTGGACCTCGACGACACACCGGAGCAGGCAGCGCATCGCGCCAAGGTGCGCGCCTGGCTCGAGCAGAACGGATCACAGGCGCCTGTCCTCACCGGACCCGACGCCCTCCAAGACGAGGCGGAGATCATCGCCGCTCGCCGCGCCTGGCAGGGCAAGCTTGCCGAGGCGGGCCTTGCCGGAGTGACCTGGCCCAGGGAGTACGGCGGCCAGGGACTCGGCCCGATCGAGCAGGTCATCTGCAACCAGGAGATCGCGCGTGCGCGCGTCCCCGGGATCCTCGACGCGATCGGCGTCGGCATGCTCGGCCCGACGATCATCGCCCACGGCTTCGAGGAGCAGAAGTCGCGCTACCTCGGCCCGATGCTCCACGGCGACGAGGTCTGGTGTCAGCTGTTCTCCGAGCCCGCGGCCGGCTCGGATCTGGCCGCGGTGCAGGCCCGCGCGCGCCAAACCGAGGACGGCACCTGGCGATTGAGCGGCCAGAAGGTGTGGACGACCAACGCCCAGTTCTCCTCCTACGGCCTGCTGCTCGCGCGCACCGATCCCGAGCAGCACAAGCACAAGGGCCTGACCATGTTCATCGTGCCGATGGACGTCCCCGGCGTGACGGTCCGCGGCCTGCGCCAGATCTCCGGCGAGGCGGAGTTCAACGAGGTCTTCTTCGACGACGTCCAGCTCGATGCGGACGCGGTGCTCGGCGGCGTCGGCAACGGCTGGGGCACGGCGCTCACCACGCTGATGTTCGAGCGCGTCACGATCGGCCTCGGCGGCGAGGGCCTCGGCTACAACTCGGCGCGCTTCGCCGGCGCGATCGCGAGCGACGAGCATGCTCGGCGCGACCCCGAGGTGCGCAGGGAGCTCGGCGAGATCTCAAGCGAGCTGCTCTCCGTGCGCTTCACCGGCTACCGCACGCTCACCGCCCTGCAGAAAGGCCAGATCCCCGGCCCGGAGGCGGGTCTCGCGAAGGTCACGATCGTCAACGGGGCGATCAAAGCCGGCGATCTGATCGTCGACGTGCTCGGCCCCGACGTGCTCTCGCAGGACAGCGAGTGGGCCTACATGATCTCGTTCCTGCCCGGCCTGAAGTCGGCGGGCGGCACCGAAGAGATCCTGCGCAACATGATCGGCGAGCGCGTCCTCGGGCTGCCGCCCGAGCCGCGCCTTGACAAGGGAATCCCGTTCTCGGAGCTTCGCTCCAAGGAAGGAGCACCAGCATGAACCTGGCCCTCTCAGACGAGCAGGTCTTCCTGCGCGAGGCCGCCCGCGGGGCGCTCTCGCGCGTTAAGACGCTCGAGGCGGCGCGTGAGGCACTCGATACCCCACAAGGGGGCACAGGCGGCTCCGAGAGCTCGCTGCCAGACCTTTGGCCGACCGCTTGTGAGGCGGGCTGGCCCGGCCTGCTGATCGACGAGTCCCACGGCGGCGCCGGCCTCGACGCGTTCGACGCGATGCTCGTGCTCGGCGAGTGCGGCCGCGTGCTCGCGCAGGTCGCGCTGCTCGGCCATCTGCCCGCCACCGCGATCCTGAACGAGTCGCCCGCCGGGGCCGGCCTGCTCGAGGCGCTCTCCAGCGGCGCGCGACGCGCGGCCTACCTGCCGACGATGCCCCCCGGCGACCTGTCCGACAAGTGGACGGTGGATCCGGCGCACGGCAGCACGCGCACGCCCGCGCCACTGGCCACCCGCGATAGCGCAGCCGACCGTCAGGCGCTCGTGACCGGCACGTTTGCGTTCGTGCCGGACGCTCCGAGCGCCGACGTATACGTGGGCGTGGCGCTGCTCGAGGGCAAGCCCATCGGTGTCGCCATCGAGGCGTCCGCCGCGGGCGTCTCAGTGGAGGCGGTGCGCCGCTACGACTCCACGCGCTCACTCGGCCACGTCTCGCTGCAGAGCGCGCCCGCCACGGTGCTCGACGCCGGCGCCGCCGCCAAAGGCGGTGGCGAAGAGGCGCTCGCGGACGCCTGGCACCTGGCCCAGGCCCTGATCGCCGCCGAGTCGCTCGGCAGCGTCGAGACCGCCCTGGAGGTCTCGGTGGCATACGCCAAGGAGCGTCACACGTTCGGACGGGCGATCGGCTCCTATCAGGCCGTCAAGCACTCGCTCACCGAGGTTCTGCGCCAGCTCGAGAACGGGCGCTCGCTGCTCTACTACGCCGGCTGGTCGCGCCACGGCGCGCCCGCGGAGTTCCCGCTGGCGGCGAGCGCCGCGCGCTCGGTGGCGGGCCGCGCGCTCGACCATGCGGCCCGCACGATGATCTCCGTGCACGGCGGCACCGGCGCCACGTGGGAGCACGACGCCCCGCTGTACTTCCGCCGCGCCCAGCTCTCCCGGCGCCTGCTCGGCGGGACCGCTGGAGCGACCGACAGGGTCGCGGGCGAGCTCATCGCCCAGGCCGACGCCGCCTGAGGGGCTTGGCACTCGACACGGTGGCGGTCGCGAACGTGGCCGCCACTGGCGCGCCGTAGGCGGCGTGCACCGCTTCCACCATCGCGGTCTCCACGCCGCAGTTGACGCAGAAGCCGTGCTGAGACCAGCCGATCGCACGCGCCAAGACCTGGTCGGCGTAGGTGACCCCGGTGGCGTCGTGACCGTAGTAGTCATACGCGGCGTTCCAGGCCGTCCCGTCGAGCGCATATCCCGCCCCGTCGGCGGACAGCAGGTGGGCGGCCGCCATGATCGCGTCGAAGTCGTCGTAGATCGAGGGATGCTTCGCGCTCATGTGGTCGTAGGCGGCGGGACGCGCCCCATGGCGGTAGGAGTCGCTGACGAGCGCCCACGTGGTGACGGGACCGTTGGTGACGTTGAACTGCATCGGCCCTCCGCAGCAGCCGGCGAAGTTCAATCCGTGATAGGTGGTCGGGTCGGTGGAGAAGGCCGACTCCTGCCTGTGGATCGAGGCGATCAGCAGCCAGTTGACGCCGAACGTCTGCTGCGCAACGGCGTAGATCGGGTAGAAGCCCTGCATCCAGCGGTCGGCGACATGGGTGCTCGTCTGGGCTTCATAGACCGCGAGATCGCGGCTCTGCGTGGCCGGTGAGGGGTCGCCGACCATCGCCCGCGCGCCGCGCGCCGCGCGCCGCGCCGCAATCTGAGCCGGCGATCCCGGACGCCGCGCCTGTGCGCCTCCGACAGTCACCTCGCTCACCCCCAGCGCATTGGCGGGGGTCGGAGTTGGGGCCGCCGCAAGCACCGGGGGCGGCCCCGCGGCGGGCGAGCCGGACGCAACGCGGCCGATCGCCCCGGCCAGCACCAGAGCCAGCACGCCGACGCCCAGCGTGCCGAGGGCGATCGCCGTCGCCCACGCGCCCCGTTCGGATGGGGGCGCGGGAAGGTGCGTCTCGGACTGCTCCATGCCGCCCCATGTTAGGCGCGTGCGCCGGCGCGCGTGGCGTCACGCGGGCGTGAGCGAGCCGAGCTTCTCGGCAAGCGCCCCGAGCAGATCCTGGAAGGAGGCTTCGAACTTCTCGACCCCCTCGCGCTCGAGCGTGTCGGTCACGTCGTCGTAGTCCACGCCTGCGCGCGCGAGCTCGTCGAACACGGCGCGAGCCTCGGTGAGCCCCACCTGCAGGCGCGGCTTGGGGCTGCCGTGGTCCTGGAAGGCCCTGATCGTCTCTTCGGGCATCGTGTTGATCGTGTCGGGCCCGATCAGCTCGTCCACGTACAGCGTGTCGGGGTAGTCCGGGCTCTTCGTCGACGTCGACGCCCACAGCACCCGCTGCGGCGTGGCGCCCTTGCCCGCCAGGTACTCCCATCGCTCACCGTGGAAGACGTCCAGATAGTGCTGATAGGCGAGCTTTGCGTTGGCGACAGCCAACCGGCCCTTCAGGTGGTCGTGCCCAGGGTGGGAGGGATCCGATTCCTCCAGGCGCCCGTCGGCCTCCGTGTCTATGCGCGAGACGAAGAAGCTCGCCACCGAGGCGACCTTGCGCGGATCCCCGCCCTCTGCCACCAGGCGCTCGATCCCGCGGATGTAGGACTCGGCCACCTCGGCGTAGCGGCGCAGCGAGAAGATCAGCGTCACGTTGATCGAGCGGCCCTTGGCGATCACATCCTCGATCGCGGCCAGTCCCGGCTTGGTGGCGGGGATCTTGACCAGCAGGTTGGGCCTGTCGATCGTCTCGTGCAGCCTGATCGCCTCGCGGAAGCTCTCGAGCGCATCGTATGCGAGGCAGGGATCGACCTCGATCGAGACGTAGCCATCGCGCCCCAGGCCCTCCTCCCAGACCGGTCTGAACACGTCACACGCCTCTCCGATGTCCTGCTCGGCCAGCCTCCAGAAGACCTCTCGCGCCTCGCGGTGGCCCAGCTCGCGTATCTGCTCGTCGTAGGCCTCTCCGGCGGTCATCGCCTTCTGCAGGATCGTCGGGTTGGACGTGGCGCCGACGACCGCGTCCTCGTCGATCAGCCGCTGCAGATGGCCGCTGCGGATCGATTCGCGCGAGAGATAGTCGATCCACACGCTCTGACCGAGAGCCGAGAGGCTGTGCAGTGGTGAGAGATTCGAGGACATCAGCAGTCTCCAGTGAAGTTTGACGTGTCAGCTCGTGGGAGCCGGTGTCTGGCCCTTCAACAGCGCGCTCGCGCGCGCGGCGATCGACTCGGCGGTGAAGCCGAGCTCCTCCAGCACCTTCGGACCCGGCGCGGACGCCCCGAAACGATCGATCCCCAGCACGTCGCCACGGTCGCCGACCCACTTCCACCAGCTCATGCTGGCCCCCGGCTCGACGGCCAGGCGGGCGGGCACCTCACGCGGGATGACGCTCTCGCGGTACTCGGGCGATTGGGCTTCGAACAGCTCCATGCAGGGCATCGACACGACCCGCACCCTCCTGTCCTGCGCCGCGAGCGTCTGTCCGGCCGCGAGCGTCGGCGCCACCTCCGCGCCGGTCGCTATCAGGACGAGCTCGGTCGGGGCTGCGCGCGAGTCACCATCGGCCTCGCCGTCCCCAGGGCCAGCGCTCCAATCCGAGTCCCACAGCACATATCCCCCACGCTCCAGTCCGTCCGCCGCCGCCAGCCGCGAGCGGTCGAGCACGGGCACGTTCTGGCGGGAGAGCAGCAGGGCCACGGGGCCGTCCTCGCGCTCGAGCGCAACCCGCCAGGCGGCGGCTGTCTCATTCGCATCGGCCGGTCGCACCACCCACAGTCGGGGGATCACGCGCAGCGCCGCGAAGTGCTCGACCGGCTGGTGGGTCGGCCCGTCCTCGCCGAGGCCGACGGAGTCGTGTGTCCAGACCCACACGACTCCAAGACCCATCAGAGCCGAGAGCCTGACGCTCGGGCGCATGTAGTCGGAGAAGATCAGGAACGTCGAGCCGTACGGCTTGACCATGCCTCCATGGGCGGCCAGTCCGTTGACGATCGCACCCATCGCGTGCTCTCGGATGCCGAACGGCACGTTGCGGCCCGCATGAACCCTGGAGAACTCTCCGGCGCCGCCGAACACGGTCTTGGTGGACTCCACCAGATCGGCGGCCCCCCCGATCATCGTGGGCGCGAACGAGCCGAACGCCGCCATCACCTTCTGGCCGGCTGAGCGCGTGGCGATCTGCTCGCCCGCCGCGAAGCTCGGCAGCGCCGCCTGCCACCCCTCGCGCAGTTGGCCCGCCCAAGCGCGGTCCCAGTCCTCGGCGAGCTCCGGGTAGCGCTCGCGCCAAGCCCGCTCGCGCTGAGCCCAGGCTTCCTGGGCCGCGACGCCCGAGTCGTGCAGACCCATGTGATCGTAGACGCGCTCGTCAACCCAGAAGGAGCGCTCGGGGTCGAAGCCCATGGCTTCCTTGGTTGCGCGAACCTCACTTTCGCCGAGCGGGGCGCCGTGCGCTTTGGCGGTGTCGACGGCGTTCGGCGCCGGATGGGCGATGTGCGAGCGGACCTGAATGAACGACGGACGCTCGCGTTCCTCGCGTGCGGCAAGCAGCGCGGCACAAAGAGCGTCGGTGTCCTCGGAGTCCTCCACCCGCTGCACGTGCCAGCCATCGGCCGCCAGCCGGGCAACGTGGTTCTCTCCGTCGAAGGAGAGCGCGGTCGTCCCGTCGATCGTGATGCGGTTGTCGTCGTAGCAGACGATCAACTTGCTCAGGCCGAAGTGCCCGGCGATCGAGGCGGCTTCCTGGCTGACCCCCTCCATCAGGTCGCCGTCGGAGCAGATCGCGTAGGTGTGGTGGTCGACGACCTCGTGCCCGGGTCGGTTGAAGCGCTCGGCGAGAAAGCGCTCGGCCATCGCCATGCCGACGGCGTTGGCGACTCCCTGCCCGAGCGGTCCCGTGGTCGTCTCGATGCCCGGAGTGTGGCCCCGCTCGGGGTGTCCCGGCGTGCGCGACCCCCACTGGCGGAAGCGCTCCAGGTCGTCGAGGCTCAGGTCGTAGCCACAGAGATGGAGCAGCGAGTACTGGAGCACGCACGCGTGGCCCGCGCTCAGCACGAAGCGGTCGCGGTCGCGCCAGGAGGTGTCGCTCGGGTTGACCCGCATGACGTGGCGATAGAGCGTGTAGGCGAGCGGGGCGAGTGCCATCGCGGTGCCCGGATGGCCCGAGTTGGCCCGCTGCACGGCATCCATCGCCAAAGCCCTGATCGTGTCGATCGAGAGCTTGCGGACGTCGCGCTCCTGGGGCGCGAACGCGGGCGCGGGCGCGAGGCGAGGGGAGCCGCTCGACTGGTGTGTCGCCGCCATCACACTCGATCCTATCGGCGAGACCAGTTGGGGTCTCGTCGGGGTCCCGTTGGGGTGCCTCCCCGACAGCCGGCCGCGTCCATCGGCCGGCGGGTCGGGATGCGCTCAGTCGACGTGCGGTCGCCGCCGGTTGGGGGGCAGGCCGGCCACAGAGTGCCTGCGGCCGCGGGAGCACCAGCGCCTGCGCGGGCGCACCCGGACGAGCCAGTGCAGATCGTGACGACAGTGCGAACGACGGTACGGCCAGCGGGCGTGCAACGCCCTGACCATCAGCTTCTCCTCACATGCACGTATTCGCATCTCCACTGAACCTCCAAGACGTGCTTGCCCCTGTCGATGCGGGGATCACAAATAAATCACTTCCTACTTAGCTTGTCAAGGTCTATGATCTGAGCATGGCTGAGACCCGCGCACGCAAGCAACAGGGCCGTGGGCTGCCTCGCGGACCCCAGGCGCTGCCGCGCGAGGAGGTGGCGGCACACCAGCGCGAGCGGCTGTACGAGGCGATGATCCAGGCCGTCAACGAGCGCGGCTTCGTCGCGAGCACGATCTCCGACCTGGTAACGCGCGCGGGCGTGTCGCGGCGCAGCTTCTACGAGCACTTCGAGAACAAGGAGGAGTGCCTGCTCGCCACGTATGACGCGCTGATCGAACGCCTGACGGCGCGGATCGCCGAGGCATACCGTCCGGAGGAGGAGTGGATCGAGCAGATCGAGGCGACCGTGCGAGCTGTGTTCGAAGCCTCGAGCGACCGTCCCGACGCCGCGCGACTGGTGTCCGTGGAGATGGGCGCCGCGGGGCCAGTCGGAATCGAGCGCTGGGCGCGGGACGCTGACCGGCTCGCCCGGTTCATCACCGTCGTGTTCGAGCGGGCGCCCGGACCCGGGACGATCCCCGCGCCGGTGGCGAGAGCGATCGTGGGAGCGCTGCGGACGATCCTCTACTCACGCGTCCGGCGTGAACGCTCCAGCAGAGCCCTGAAAGCAGAGCTGGAGAAGCTGACGCCGGACGTCGTGACGTGGATCGCGGCGTTCTACCCGACGCCGCCGGAGATCCCCGCGCAGCCACGGCCACGACGTGCCGGCCGCCTGCAGGGCGGTCGTGCGCCGGGCACGCTGTCGCCCTCGCCGCGATGGGCGCCGCGCGGACTGCCGCGTGGAGAGCACAACCTGCCGAGAGGGTTCGTGGCGCACAACCAGCGCGAACGGATCTTCGACGCAGTCGCGAACCTGACCGCCGCCAAGGGCTATTCGGCGCTCAGCCTGGAGGACGTCGTGGCGGAAGCGGCGATATCGCTGCAGACGTTCTACGAGCACTTCGAGAACAAGGAGGAGGCGTTTCTGGCCACGTTCGAGATGGCCCACGCCAAGGCGATGGCAGCTGTCAACCGCTCGCTGAACATGAGGCTGAGCTGGGCGCAGAACGTGAGGCTGGGCGTGAACGCGCTGCTCGAGATCATCGCCTCGGAGCCCTCGGCCGCGAAGCTCGCGTGCGTGGACATATTGATCGCCTACCCGCACATGGCGCACCGCGTGAACGAGGCCAACTTCTCCTACATCGAGCTGCTCGACATCGGCACGGCGGGCAACTACCCCAATATGCCCCCCCCGGTGGTGCGCGAAGCGGTCGTGGGCGGCATATTCGAGCTCATGCACGACTACATCCTGCACGGGCGCACAGAGCGCCTTCCAGAGCTGGCGGATCACGTGATGTACATCGTGATCACGCCGTTCGCCGGCAGCGAGATCGCGGCGCGGGCTGTCATGGAGACATAGGCCCTGCGGCGCGCCACACCCCGAGTGTGCCAGACCCCGAAGAAGTGCGCCCGGCGGGAATCGAACCCGCGGCCTGCGGTTTGAAAGACCGCTGCTCTTTGACTCCCCGAAGAGAACCGTTGACCACTGAGCTACGGGCGCGTGAGGCTCGAGATGCTACTACGACCACCACGATCGGCTTCCCAGGCTTCGGTCATCGCGAGCCTCTGCATGATGGTGGGATGGTCGGCATCGAGCACGTAGGACCAGCTCGGCGGGTTGGGGTCGCTGAGACTCGTGGTCGCGAGGCGCCGCAACAGCGCCCTCGCCCCCGCCGGATCGTGGGTCGCCCTCAGCGCCACCCAGTCCGCCTCCGCCTCCACGCGACGGGAGATGACGTTGCGCAGCGGGGCGAGCACGAGCATCAGGGCGACGAGCACGAGCAGCGCGACCGGGACCGCCTCCGGGCGCGCCATCCCTCCGCGGCCCCGGGTGGCGATCGCGATCAGCGCGGCGGCGGGAATCAGCAGCAGCGCGAGCCAGCCGACGCCCTTGAGGATGTGCTTGCGCGAGACGTGGCCGAGCTCGTGCGCGACCACAGCGCGCACCTCCCGGCGGCTGAAGCCGTCGTGGAGCAGCGTGTCCCACAGGATCACCCTCCTGGTCGGACCGAAGCCGACGGACTCGGCGTTGGGGGCCGTCGTGAAGCGGGAGACTTCCTGCACTTCGACCTTCGTACCAGGGACCCCCTCGACGCGAGCGAGCGTCTGCGCTTCCGCGAGCAGCACGTGGTCGCGCAAGGGGTGAACCGACGGGATCAGGTAGATGCTGAGGAACGCCGACAGCAGAGCCAGGCCGGCGAACGCCGGGACGGCCGCCACCCACCACCATCCGCGCAAGAAGCGCGCCAGACCCATCGCGACGAGCAGCGCGAGCGAGACGAACAGGAACCTGCCGCCGAGGGCGGCGAAGCTTTCAAGGGTCCAGGAGACATAGCCCTGGTGGGAGACACCGTGCCGTCGCTCCCACCACACCCCCGCCAGTCCGAACGGCAGCTCGGCGATCCACACGACCGCGAACCCGAGCATCCCGAGCATCATGCCGGTGCCGATCGGGCCGGCGGCAGACTCGCGCATCAAGCGATGACCGCGCAGCGCATAGACGCACAAAACGGCGAGCAGGGTGAGCTCTGCCAGCAGCGCGTCGATGTCCAGGAAGCGCTCGTATGAGGCGCTGCGGGCCAGGTACGCCCGGCTGAAGAAGCGCGCCGGGTCGAGGTGGGGAAGACGAAGCCCCGAGGGAACCGTGGTGGGCAGCAGCCAGCGAGACGCCGCCAGCCACAGGGCTGCTCCGATCAGGAGCGTCGCGACCGCGAGCAGCAGACGGCGCGGCGCCCGCGCGCCACGGGTGCTCGCCGCTTCACTCACCTACACAGCGTCTCACACGAGTGTCGAGACCGGGCTCGGCTGGACCTGCGGGCTCGCGCTCACAGACCGGGCGGCGATCGGGCCGCTGTAGGGGTAGGCGTCGGTCAGCAGGTAGAGGTAGCCGTTCGTCTGAGCGGAGTAGCGCAGGCCGAGCGCGCCCGCGTTGCGCAGACCGAGCGGCATCCTGGCGGTGAAGAGTCCCGTGAACCAGCCGAGCAGCGCGATGGCATACAGCAAACCACCGTACGCGCCCGACACCAGCAGGGCGGGAACAGCGAGGAACAGGCGGAAGAACACGGTCCACCGGTTCTGGGACCGGGGACCCTCGATCGACAGTTCCACCGGATAGCTGCCGGCCTTGCCGGTGAAGCCCGGGAATGGGTTGGCGATAAGGTACAGATAGGCGTAGACGTGCGTCTGGTAGCGAATGTAGGCCGCCAGGAAGCGGTGCAAGCCGTCCGGCGCCCGACCGGTGAACAGCGTGGCGAACCAGTTGACGATCACGGCGAGCAGGGCGACGATCCCCCAGAGCGTCAACCACACGATGTGCGGCAGCGCTAGCAGCAGACGGAAGAACACGGTCAGGCGCGAGCGCTCGAGCCGTGCTGCGCCGGCGTCCAGTTGGATCGGGTCCGCGCGAGTGGGAAGCTCGCCGATCGCGAGGAGCGGATCGCTGTTCGGATAGCGGTCGGTGAGCAGGAACACGTAGGCGTCAAGCTGGGCGGCGTAGGAGAGCGCATAGGCCATCGCGTCGCGCAGCCCGCGGGGCATGCGCGCGCGTGCCAGCGCGGCGAACCAGCCGAGGAAGGACACGACTCCCAGCAGCCCGGCGCCGTAGTTGGCGCCGTAGCTGCGGGCGCCCGAGGTCGTGAGCGCCCCCGCGAGGAGCAGGGCGGGGATCGCGAGGACCATGCGAAAGCCGACCTTCCAGCGGTTCTGGCGCCGCGGCGGGGCGATCTCGACGTCGATCGGGTAGCCGGGCTTGCCGAGGAAGTCCGGGAACGGGTTGGCTGTGAGCGAGAGATAGGCGCTGACGTGGATCGCATAGCGGATGTAGGCGGCGAGGAAGCGGTGCAAGCCCTCCGGGGACTGCCCGCTGATGAGCGTCGCGAACCAGTTGGCGACGACCGCCAGGAACGCGACGATCCCCCAAAGCCCAAGCCAGACGATGTGGGGCAAGGCGAGCAGCAGGCGGAAGAACACGGTCAGGCGGCTGCGCCGCAGGTCATCGGTCAGGACGAGATGGACGGGGCGCTCGTTCACGGCGGTCACCTCTCTACGTAGGGCCGGTATGACTGTCGAAGACCGTGCCGCATGCGGCACGGTCCGGGGCCGCACATGTGCGGCCCCGCCGGTCGGCGCATGCGCCGACCGGGAAATGAATGAGGACCATCGATCCTCGAAGCATCGCTCTATTGGTATCCGCATCGTCGGACGGGTTCGTGGCGGCGGTGCGATACAAATGACCGATGGCGCCACGCTCTGCCCCCTCAGCGGGCCTCACCGTCGCGGTTACCGGCCCCACCGGCGAGATCGGCCAGGCGGTGGTCACGGCGCTCGAGCGCTCACGCGAGGTGGGGCGCGTGCTCGGCATGGCGCGGCGGGCGTTCGACCCTTCCAAGCGGGGCTGGAAGAAGGTCTCATACCGGCGCGGCGACGTGCTCGACCATGGGGCCGTGGCAGACCTGGTGAAGGACGCCGACGTGGTCGTGCACCTGGCCTTCATCATCATGGGCGGGGCGAAGGAGAGCTCGGCGGTGAACCTCGATGGCTCGCGCAACGTGTTCGAGGCCGCCGTCTCAGCCGGCGCCAAGCGATTGGTCTACGCCTCCTCGGTGGCGGCCTACGGCTTCCATCGCGAGAACCCTCAGCCGCTCACCGAGGAGATCCCCGCGCGCGGCAGCGCCGGCCACTACTACTCGGCCCAGAAGGCGGAGGTCGAGGCGCTGTTGCGCGAGACGCTCGACCCCAGCTCCACCGCGGCCTACGTCTTCCGTCCCTGCATCGTCGGAGGGCGCTACGCGCCGCTGCTGATCGACAGCCTGCCCTACACGCAGATCTCCGAGCGGCTGCCCGGGCCGGTCCTGCGGCTGCTCGACGGCGTGCCGATCCTCAAGCCGGTGCTGCCCGACCCGGGCGTGCCCTTCCAGCTGGTGCACCACGACGACGTGGCCAATGCGATGCGTGCCGCTGTCCTCGGCCGCGGCACGCCCGGCGTCTACAACCTCGCCGGGCCCGGTCAGCTCACCGTCGCAGAGCTCGCCCGCGAGCTCTGCTGGTACTCGATCCCGGTGCCCGAGCTGGCCGTCGACGCGGTGGCGGAGATGGTCGGGCGCCTGAGCTTCTTGCCCGCACAGGCCCAGTGGGTGAGCGCGTTGCGCGAGCCGGTGATCATGGACACCACGAAGGCGCGCCGCGAGCTCCGCTGGCGCCCCAAGCACGACGCTCTGGAGACATTGCGCGAGACGATCACGGCCGCACGGATGGGTCGCTTCGTCCGCTGAGGTCCCTCGCTCCTGCCCATAACGGCCGCGGGCATAGGATGTAGTCATGCCCCTTGCCGGCGCCATGAGGATCGCGTGGAGGACGGTTCCGGTCGTGGCCTTAGCCCTCGCGGTCCTCTCCAGCTCCGCTCAGGCTCGAACGCCAGTCCAGGTGCAACCGGGTCACGGAGGCCCACATACGACGTTCACGATCTCGTTCAGGGCGCCCATCGACACGACGATCGATCCGTTCAACGAGAGCTACGAGATGGGCGTCACGGGGCCGGCACACTCGGCCTGCTCAGGGGACCTCGAGCTTTACACGTCATCTGGTCGCGGCATTCGCAAGGGCCACCTCGTTCGCGTGCACGCACATTCGCCATATCGCCACGCCCGCTGGTGCCGGGGCGTCTACTCGGGGTCGATCCGCGAGTTCTCCGTCAACCCCTCGAGCACATGCGAACAGGAACAGGGGCTGCTTGCCTGTGCCGAAGGCGACACCCTGGTCGGGGTCTTCCGCTTCCGCGTGTCTTGATCTGACGGTCGCGAGAGCCGCCTCCAGGTTGCGCTCCCGCAGGCGCGCCGCGTCGCGCCCGGGTCCCAGTACGCTGTGTCGATGGAGTCCACAAGCGCCGGCGCACTCGTCAAGGTCGCCAGCGACGGCCCAGTGCTCGACGGGATCGTGTTCGACACTCCGAGCAGATCTAAGGTCGTGGTGGCCGTGGTGGACCCCGGCCGGGGTCCCGTGTTCCGAACGGTTCATCCGAAGACCTTGACCGAGCGGACGGAGGAAGGTCCCGACGACCGAGCGCTGCATCTCCTCGTCCGTCGGACGCCGTCACCTGTTCACGGCGCGGCCGGCGGCGGGATGGCTGCCGGGCGGGAAAACCCCGGTCACACGCGTGGGACGATGCACCGCACGACCGGCAAGTAGCGCCGGCAGCATACTGCTTGGAAGCACCCTCAGCGAATAGGAGAGAGACGATGGGAATACTGGACAAGGCAAAGGCGGTCGCTGAGGAGGCGAGCACCCGGGTCAAGGAGGGCGTCGACGACGTGCAGGCCAAGCGCTCGCTCTCGCAGGCGTACGACCAGCTCGGCCAGACGGCGTACGAGCTGATCGAGAAGGGTGAGCTCACGCATGCAGGCCTGACCGCGCAGGCGCAGGAGATCCGCGTCTTGCGCGAACGTCTGGCAGACGAGGGCACCGCGGCGTGACGGGACAGCGCTTGGCGCCCTTCGGCGCATGGGGATGGATCGACTGAGACCGTCAGGCGATCGCAGGCGCCTGCGGGAGGCGAGCCAGCGCTTCGTCCATGTCCTGCTCTGAGAACTCGGGGTCCTCCAGCTCACCCGCCAGGTAGGCGTCGTAGGCCGACAGGTCGAAGTGGCCGTGGCCGCACAGACCGAACAGGATCACCCGCTCCTCACCGGCCTCGCGGGCCGCGTCGGCCTCCTCGATCACCGCGCGGATGGCGTGGGCGGGCTCGGGCGCGGGGATGATGCCCTCGCAGCGGGCGAAGCGCACCGCGGCTGCAAAGGTCTCGTTCTGGGAGTAGGCGCGCGCCTCGATCGCGCCCGCCCGCACCAACCCGCAGAGCATCGGGGCGTCGCCGTGGTAGCGCAGTCCGCCCGCGTGCACGGGCGCAGGCACGAAGTCGTGTCCAAGAGTGAACATCGGCATCAGCGGTGTGAGACCGGCGGTGTCGCCGAAGTCGTAGCGGTAGACACCGCGCGTGAGCGTCGGGCAGGCGGATGGCTCCGCCGCCAGGAAGCGCATCTTCGTCTCCCCGCGCAGCACTCCCCGCAGGAACGGAAACGCCAGTCCGGCGAAGTTCGAGCCGCCCCCCACGCAGCCGATCACCACGTCCGGCTGCTCGCCGGCCATCTCCATCTGCGCCGCCGCCTCCTGACCGATCACCGTCTGGTGCAGCAGCACGTGGTTCAGCACCGATCCCAGCGCGTAGTTGGTGTCCTCGCGCGCGACCGCCGACTCGACTGCCTCGGATATCGCGATCCCCAGCGATCCGGTGGGGTGCATCTGCTGGGCCCGCCCGGACTCCGTCAGCGTGCTGGGCGAGCGGTGCACGGTGGCGCCCCAGGTCTGCATCATCGAGCGCCGATAGGGCTTCTGGTCATAGGAGGAGCCGACCATGAACACCTCGCACTCCAGCCCGAACAGCGCGCAGGCGAACGCCAGCGAAGAGCCCCACTGTCCCGCTCCGGTCTCGGTCGCCAGACGCTTGATGCCGGCGCGGACGTTCTCGTAGGCCTGGGGCACGGCTGTGTTGGGCTTGTGAGAGCCGGCCGGCGAGACCCCCTCGTACTTGTAGTAGATGTGCGCCGGAGTGTCCAGCTCGCGCTCCAGGCGCCGGGCGCGAAACAGCGGCGTCGGGCGCCAGAGCTTGTATGCCTCGCGCACCTGCTCGGGGATCGGGACGAGAGGCTCGGGGGAGACCTCCTGTTCGATCAGCCCCATCGGAAAGATCGGAAGAAGATCAGGGGGACCGGCGGGCTGCAGCGTCTGCGGGTTCAGCGGGGGCAGTGGCTCACCCGGCAACTCCGGGAGCAGGTTGACCCAGTGCGTGGGGATGTCGCGCTCACCGAGCAGGAACTTCACCGGATCCTCGGTCATATCTCTCCTTGTGGACATGCTCCAGTTGGACAGCCTACAACTCGTGGGGTCACCGCGTGCGGCGTGGGTGGTCGAGCTCGAGTCGGGGGAGAAGAACCCCCCAGGTGGAGACCCTCGTGAAGATCGCGGCGGCCACGGGCCTCGAGCTCGCGATCGACATAGCGCCCGCTGGTCAGGAGCCGAAGCTGGTCGGCAAGACCGTCAAGGACGCGCTCAAATGCAGGTTTTTTGTCGATGGACCCTACCCGGCTAAGACGAAACCGTCGAGCCCGGGTTGAGGCTTTGCGGCAAGCCCTGGTAGGTGGCCACTAACTACAGCGGTTCGAGGCCCTGAGGGCTGGAGGTTTCCCGAGGTGCCTAGTTGTCGGTCGGTACGCTCTCAACTAGAGCGAGCAGGATCGCTATTGCTGTGCCACGGCAAAGTCGCTGCACGAGACCGAGTTCTTCGGCGTCAATCACATGTCGGGTATGTCCGGGATTGCCGAGTGGTCCAGTCCAAAACTCTATTCCTGAAAAATCGTCAAGATAGGTCCAGCGGCCATGGGCGACGGCGTTGCGGAGCGATTTGCGCAGACCTGTCGTGAGGTAGGTGGAAATGTCAGCGGCGACCGATGGCTTGACGTGCTCGGCAATCGCCAGCAGTAGCGTCTCACGTACCAGGATGAGTGATACGTAGAGCTGTGTAATGACATGAGCACGCACAATATGCGGGTTATTCGCGCGCGCAAGGGCAAACCGATTCCACGCCTCATATGAAATGAGCTGCTCATGCAGGTCACTGGCAGGTACCGTGATTGCCCTATGGATCGCTGCATGTACTTCCTGTGGCGCGCTCTGTACCTCGTTGTAGATAGTGGTAAGTAGTCGGTCCCAGACATCTGACGTCAGGGCGGGAGCATCTGGAAGCATCCGGCACTGACCGACTTGGAGGTCAAGGTCAGTAAGGTCACTCATCCTCCTAGCATTCATGCGGAATCACGGCTCTACCCGGATATGGAGCATAGTGCCAGTGACTGGCTCAAGCTCAAGTTCTGCCCTCAGATCGCGCCGCAGATCCGCGAGGAGTTCGTCCATTGATCCACTCGATTCTTTTGCCATCGCTACGGCGAGCGCCTGGGCTAGCTCGATCTGATGGGCCGTCCCGAGCAGCTGAATCTTCGCGATTGCACTCTCCAGCGCCGGTAGTCGTGAGCTGTCTTCGCGCTGAGCGGCGTCCTCAAGCGTGACCCAAGCGTCGATCAAGAACTTGGCCCTATAGTCGCGGCGGTCGTTTCTCCGCTCTCGCCTCGCGGCAAGGTCGTTGACTACAAACCAGCCGCCCACGGCGACCACCGCTGCAATTACGATCCCTGCGGCTGTCATGGTCTGCACTGTAGCCGCAAACGAGTAGCCATCAGGAGCTCGATGTTGTTACTCATGTCGGCTCGTCATCTATGGTCGCTCCCTCATCCGGGTCACGAGGGTGATCGCCCTGCAGGACGGCGAGCAAACGTTCCAGCCATTCTTCGGGGCCAAGTTCGTCAATGAGGCGGACGTTAGCTTGAACCCACTGTGCCTCGGACACTATGGGGGCGTGCTCGGTAACGAAGTCAGGATCGAAGTTGATCGCGTAGTAGGGGTTAATGAGCTGCTGCTTGAGTTGATCCTCGTCCATGTGGCCTCTCGACAATATGCTGGAATTATACAGGAGCGGGTGATGCCGATGCTAGGGCGGTGTCGTACAAGCGGCAAATGGCGACATAAGATACCCTCTCACTCGGCTCGGCGAAGAAGCTGTATCGGTGGAGACTCGAACACATCGCCTGTCGAGAGCTTGGCGATCGCAGTAATCGGACGATAGATATCTAGTGCGTCCTCGCCGGACCGAAGCCGAGCAGAGTCGAACATGACCTCCCCTGCATCTTGGGGCTCAATAGTCTGCGGCAGGCCACGAGAAAACGCAAACGTGAATGATACAAGCTCATAGCCAGGCTTATCTTGGTGCCGAAAGCTGACGCCCGTTAGCTTGATCGCATGGCGACTTCGATTGACGACTTTGACGGTGATAATCTCAAGCGGTGGTTCGGTACCTGCTACACCCATGCGAATATCGACGTCGACTTTGGTGGCTGATTCATGAACTCGGGCACGCTCTGAAAGCCGATAGCTATATACTTGCCAACCTAGACCTCCGGTGGCAACGATGGCTGCGTATAGCGCTACAGCAGTAGTGGTGCCCATAAACAGACTGCCGCATGCCTTAGTGTCGGTTGGGACTAACAGCAGAGACTACGTCGTCTAAGTGTCGTAAGCAGTGTATCAACACTGTTGCATGGTTAAGATGTGGTCGCAACGCCCTCCGCTGATATCTCAGGTATCGCCCTAAGCGCTGCAGTTCCGACGTGCTCTTGGCGGGCGTTGTAACGGGCATTAGCCTCAGCCGTCACCCGCTCAACTACTCGCTCGTCTGCGCGGGAGAGCTTTCGCGCGACTCGTGGAATAAAAATTGCGATGTCATCACGTTCGTCCATCAAGATGGCTCCGTCGCCGGCTCACGAAGAAACTCAAGACAACGAGCAGCCCCGAGAAGACGACCGACCCGATCAGAAAGTTGAACAGAAAGCGAGTCAGGCTGCCCTGTGTGTTCCTCATAAGATTGTCTAGGTGCACCTTTTGGTACGAAACGCAGTGCGAACTCGGGTCATCTGGTGCTGGCGGGCATGGGGTGCTGATACTGGTCCCGACGCTAGCAAACAGCGCTCCGACTGTCAGGACAGCGACGATAGCTGGTGCGAAAAAAAACTGCCGGCGCATCTATGAAGTTTAACACAATACGATCACGAAATCGTGCTGGCAATCGCGGTTGTCTTAGATGATGACAACTAGCCGGTGTATCTAAAAATAACTATAATCGTAGTAGACATTCGTATTGCAATGAGAGACCAGTGAATCGAAGACCCACCCGGAGACCTTAAAGAGGCGCTTGTCAGATTGCGAGGTGGCGGTTTGCGTGTACCAGCGCCCAAAGTCTCGATAGGGTCCGCACTTACGGATTATGTGTATATAGGCACGCTTGACGTGCCGCCCGTTGCACGTGTCACTAGGGCGGAAGCTGACGTACCCGTGCACTCGAACTCCACCCAACCAATCCTCCCAGTGTGCGAAGGCCGGACAATGGTTCGCAGCTGGTGCGGACGAGGGATTGGGAGTGGGTTGGACCGAGGGACTAGGCGTGGCTTCGGGCGAAGGCGTCGGGCTGGGGCTAGGCGGTGTCGGCGGCGCCGGGGAAGAGGCTGGTGGAGCCGGAGGAGACGCACCGCATGGCGGCACTCCGGGTGATGGTTGGTTAATTGGTTGGCCATCATTGATGAAGTGCTCGTTGACCCAGCCGCTGCCATAGCCGCGTCCGCCGACGTCTGTGGCCTGCTCCCACATGGTGTCGGCCGAGCCTTCGACTGTCGTACCGCTCTGGTAGCAGTGGACTTCGATAATGGTGCCGTTGTAGACGCCGAAGCCAGAAATCCGCTCAGCGGCAGCCCAGTTCGGTTCGGAGCGCCAGTAGACGCCTTCCGGAGCATTCATGACTTCGTAGCGAGGATCGGCCAAGGCCGAGACAGGAAGGAGCAGGCCAAGCGCGGTAGCCAGTGTGGCGATGACCAATACAAGGCGATGCGACATCAGGCCAGCCTCCTTAGTCGAGATCCAGTAGCGCGAACAGTATCAGTTCTACCATGCAGGCTGAGCGCCGCGTCGCACAAGTGCCATTTTGCGAGGGCGCCGCGTCTGCCTGCCCAGCGCGGCGCCCCTGATCGCTACATCTCCAGCTGATCCAGCCGCACCGCCGCCCGCGTGGGGAAGACGAAGCCGTCGCTGGTGCGGTGGATGAGACCGACGGCGTGGAGCGCGGCTATAGCGTCAGCGACGGCGACGGGCTTGCCGATTTCGCGCACCAGCTCCTCGGTCGACCAGGGTCGCTGTTCGTCGTCGACGAGCAACAGGCTCATGATCGCGCTTTCGGTCTGGGAAGGCTCGGGGGTAGGCTGCGTCTCGGGCATGGGAGGATTCCTCTCCTGTGTCGAGGGCGCCGACGCGGTCGTGACCACCGCCCGGTGCCCGCTTGGTCAGGGTCGCCGACGCTACGGCTGAGCCGAGTGTGCGGTCAAGCTGTGACGGACGCGCTTAAGGGCGCTACAAGGCAGCCGGCGTCGCCACAGCGGCCGTATCGGCCGGGCCGTGTGCCTCGATCTGCTCGGCGCGGGCGATCAGCTCGGAGGCGCTGAGCTCGAGGGCGGCGGCCAAGCGTCGAAGGCTGGAGTAGCTGGGGTTGCGCTTGCCGGTCTCCACGTTGGAGATCCAGCGCTGGTGCAGTCCGCTGTCGTTGGCGAGCTGCTCCTGGGTGCGTTTCAGCTCCTCGCGGCGGGCTTTGACGGCGGTGCCGAGAGCGGCCTGGAAGGCCAGGGAGGCGGACATAGGCCCAGCCTCCCTGGCTTCGGTGCCAGGCTCAATGACATCGGGGTAGACATAGAGGCGGACAATGCGCTACGGTTCCCGCGCATGACATCCCAGTAGAGGAGATTTGGGGCGTCGGTTGGCGAACGCCAGCCGATGCCCACGGGTCCGCGAGGCAAAGGAACCGAGCGCATGGGCAACCGCAGCAGCCATCAGGCAGATCACCGGAGACCGGCGAGGCACAGAACCGCGTCGGCATCTTGGGCGCGGCTCGCCGTGGTCGGGGGTGGTGACCATGGCTCGCTGCTGGTCGGCCTCGCAGCGTTCGCCGTGTTCACGGTGTTCTGCGTTCTGCTGGCGTTCAGCGCCAACGGTGCTGGCGCCCAGGGCTCAAACCCGTTTGCCAAGTGCAACAAGTACAAGCCGAACACACAGCCATGGGCGAACTGCCATCTCCGGGTTCAGACGGAACTTACACGTTGTAAGAAATTTCCGTTCGCGCCCTGTCTCGGCACAGTCGATTCAATGTACGCCATGACCGGCGCCGGCTTTGGTGACACCAAGCTCATCAAAGCAACCCGCAGCGCCCCAGGGACTGAACGCATCATGCCGGAAGGCACCCTGGAAACCCAGGCCTTTGCCTGGAAGTCGGTGTCCAACGTGAAGATTGTGGCGGCCTACATCGTACACAAAGGTATCTATAGATCGACGTACCAGCGCATACCCACCGGTTCCCATAGCGGACAGGTGACCTTGAAATGGCTGCATCAAGCTGCTCGGATACGCACCGGTCCGGACCCCAATCCGCCGGAACTGTTGCTCGAGGGTGAAGAAATCCACAAAAAGCCGGTGCGTAAAAAGCACCACTAGCACTGGCTTTACCTCGGTGCCCCCGGCAGAATAAGAGCGGGGTTGTCCCCAGATGAGCCGACAAAGGTTCATCTGGGGACGGTGAATCGCCGCTCGCGCGGCTACCGACGGCGACGCTCCGGGACCAGTCGGACGACCTGCTTCCAGCTTGGTCCGAACGGGATGGTGTCCTTGGTGTACTGATACGGTGGTGGGCCGTTGAGGTTGTAGTGGGTTCCGCAGATCGTTAGGCGCAGGCTAACGAGGTTGGCCTCATAGCCCGTGTCGATCCGGTGCCAACCCAGTTTGTCGGCCTGGCTGGTCACGCCGATACTGCGCGCATAGGCTTCAACGATCGTTTCCTCCAGATCGTCCATACGGTCAGGCGGCATTTCGTGCATTGGGCGGAATGCGCACTCCGGGCTCCTCGTCCAGCCGATCAGCTCAAGCCAGCATCCGGCCCACATCCGGTCGATGTAGTCCGGTGCCGTCCGGACCATCTGCTCTAGCTCCCGAGCCGGTAGTTTGCGGTAGTGCTCGGGAACCGCAATGGTCTCGACCACCACAACCTCCTCCTCAGTCAGCACCGCGTGGGCGACCTCAAGGCGCTGCTCGCGGTTAAGCTCTGGGCGCAGTATCGGACCACCCTTCTCAATGAAGCCCATGTAGGCGAAGGCGACCCAGGCGGTGAACGGGTCGTGCGGCCGTGGCTCTCGCGTAATGGGTTTCTGCGTCAGCACTTCCCAAACTACTCCCTCGTCATCGAGCAGATCGAGTTGGTTGAGGTTCGTCTCGTCAAAGAACCGAAACGGCACCATGACGTTGCCGATGTACCACGAGACTTTGGGCCGGTCGGTCGTCGGTCGGCGTTCAGGCATAACGTACTCCTTGGTCGGCAGTCGACGCGCACTATGCGTGTGCGCCCGCCTCGACCAAGGAGTGCCGGAGGCCGTCACAACTGGCACCAGTATGTCAAAAGAGTGGTAGTTACACAAGAACTAGAGGTACTTCGCCCTCGCTGTCGCGCCGTTCGCATCCAGTGCCCTCTCAAGTATGTCGGGGTGCGTTACCAGGTCATACAGCTCGTCGGCCAACCGTCGCTGCATGCGCTGAACATGGCCGGCTCTCTGGTAATGCCGTGCATCACTAACAGGTCGCCTACGCGCTTCGCCCGCCCGCTTGTAACGGTATTTCAGTTCGGCACCGCGCGTATCGACTCTTCGAGCGGCCACTAGCCGCAGTGCCTCGAGCGCGTCCTCATCGGTTCCCACCTGCATAGCCGCCAAGACGACCAGCAGCCCGCCTGCGCGATAACGCTCGGATTGCGGGTTGAGTTGCTCTGCGTCGGCGTCTGGCGCCAAGTAGGTGAAACAGCGCTCACAGGCTGACGAATCTAGCAGCCACGCAAGTGATGGGTCCTTGATCGATTCGCTCAAACTCAGACCGGCCTCATCAGTCGTCACCTTCTTTACCGCGTCTAGAAATGTGTGCACGTGCTTGTTCTCCTATGCGAGATGGCACTGCCATCGGGATTGACACCATGTCAAATCTCCTAGAGTAGAAAGTCATTTCGAACTGCAGTACTACAGAACTGCAAGTAGTTGAGCAACATGCGTGGAACTACATTGGTATGCACCTCCTTCGGGGCAGGGTCCAAGCGGCAGCACTGTGGCCTCGCTGGGATGATGCCCCCTCTATAGCACCGGGGGGCGGTGTTTACAAGCCGCTCGTGGCCACAGCCGAACACCGAGCTGGCGACACTACGCCCGCCCGCGCGAACGCCACTGTTTTGCCAGGAGTCGCACCACTCAACGCGCCAGCAGCGGGGCCTAACGTCCTGGCAACGGTGCAAGACCGATCCGAAAGGAGCCTGATGCCGTCCAACCACCCCGTCCACCGTGCCGGCCACGCTGCCCAGCTTGACCGCCGCGAGCGCCACCAGCTTGCGAAGCTGGAGACCTCCGCGGCCATGACCCACCGCGAGATCCAGCTTCGCCAGCATCTCGTCCAGGCACAGATGCTGGCCGACACGACCGTCGCGCAAACCGCCATGGCCTGCGTCGCCGGCACCGCCGGATGCGTTGCCGCGCTGCGCGACGCCGCCCCCGAGGTGGCCGAAGCCCTGGCCTTCCTCCAAGCCAAGCATACCGCCAACCTCGCCCAGCGCATGGACGACTTCTCGTGGCGGCCCTAAGCGGCGATGATCGAGCGCGCCGTCATCTACCTCATCACAGCGGTTGTGCTGATGAGCCTGTTGGCGTCGGTGCTGCCGCGTATCACCCCGTCGCTCGTCGCGCTGGGCCTGCTGATCCTTGTCGGGCGGCTGGTGTGGTGGTACACGCGCTGACCCCTGTTGGGTTGGGTTTTTGACAAAAAAGGTCTTGACTCACTAAACGCTTTTGAGCAATACTCAGGAGGTTCCATAGGCGAACATAAACCGAACAACTACAAGGAGGTCTCAGATGTAACAACTAGGCAGGAAGGGGGTGCGATTACTTATGGCAACAAGACGTATACGAGTGAAGGGAGTAAGAAAGAGCGAGATCGACACGGAGCAGCTCGCTCTTGTGTATTGGCTGCAAGCCAAGCGCATATTGAGAGAAAAGCGCGAACGCGAAGCCAGGGAGAAAGCCAAGCGTCAGCGGCAACGGGAGCAGCACCATGAACGCTGATCTGGCACCAGCCGCAATCGCAGCCGGTGGCGGATCACTGCTCTTGGGTGGCATCTGGCTGCATGAGCACCGCCGGGATGAGGCGATGCGCTCCAGCCGGGTGCGCCTGGCGCTGCGTTTTCCAGTTGGCTTGGAGCCGCTGCGAGCGTTCGCCGCCCTGGACGGGCTCTCCGGCTTGCCGCATACCACGGAGCTGATTGCCGAGCTCTCAGCCAGCGAGGGATCGATCGCCCACGCCCTGTGGGTGCCGGCACCGCTGCGCTCCTCGGTGTGCTCGACCCTGACCGGCGTCATCGGAAGCCTGCGGATCACCGACGCCTCGCCATCGCCCACCGAGCCGGTGACTTTGAGCCTGCGGTTGTTCGTCCCGACGCCAAGCCTGCTCTCGAGCGAACACGCCACCGAGGCGTCACGGGCGCTGCTGGCGGGGCTGTCCACTTTGAGAGCATCGGAGCAGGTCGTCGTGCGCTGGGCGCTGCGGCCGGGCACCCCGCGGCCGTGGCGGCAGTCAGACGATCCAGATCGCCACCAGCGTGAGCTTGACCGGGCCTGGCGGCGCAAGACGGCGACGGGCGGCTTCAGCACCAGTGGCTTGATCTTGATTCGTGCGCCGAAGCCGGGCCGTGCCCGCGAGCTGGCCGGTCACGTCGCAAGCGTCATCCGCAGCCGCCGAGGGCTGACCGGCGGGATGCGCGTCACGCGAGGTCGGGGCAACCGCACGCTGGCCTCCGTGCCCCGCGTCACCCGCACCAGTGGATGGTGCAACGGCGCTGAGCTGCTTCCACTGCTGGCCTGGCCGCTGGGCGCTGAGGTCGCGCTGCCCGGCGTGGAGGTCGGTGCCTCCCGCGAGCTGCTGGCGGGGCGTCATGTCCCCCGTGCGGGCCGTCGGCTGCTGGTTGGCCGGGACTCGAGCGGTGAGCGCCCGGTTGCCCTCTCCGCTGAGGCTGCGCGGCTGCACCTGGCAGTCGTGGCACCCACCGGCGGCGGGAAGTCCAATCTCCTGCTGCGCTGCATCCTGGACGACCTGGCCCAAGGCTACGGCGGGGTGCTGCTCGACCCCAAGAACGATCTCGTCAGCGACCTGCTCGACCGCATCCCGCCCGAGCACGCCGACCGCATCGTGGTGTTGGACCCCTCGGCGTCCGGCCCGGTGCCCGGCCTGGACCTGCTCGGCAGCGGTGACCCCGACGTGCGCGCCGATGTCGTGCTGTCGGCGCTCAAGGGCATCTACCGCGACGCCTGGGGCGTGCGGATCGACAGCTACCTGCGGCTGGGGCTGCGCACCCTGGCAGAGCTGCCCAACCCGGTGCTCTCGGACTGGATGCGCCTCTACACCGATGCAGACCTGCGGCGCTCGGCGGTGGCGCGGCTGCACGACCCGATCCTCACCGCCCAGTGGCGCACCTACGAGGAGTCCCTCAGCGCCGCCGAGCAGTTCGCCCACGTCGCCCCGGCGCTGTCGCGCATCACCAGCCTGCTGTCGCGCCCGGCGCTGCGGGCCATCATCAACCAGCCGCAGCCCAAGCTCTCGATCCCGCAGCTCTTGGCCGAGGGGCGCTGGCTGTTGGTCGCGCTGTCCCCGAGCGCACTGGGGGAGGCGGCAAACGACCTCCTCTCGGCCATCGTCGGCTACCTCGTCTGGAGCGCCGTGGAGGCGCGGGTGGCCCTGCCGCAGCACCAGCGCCGCCCGATCTTCTTCTACTGCGACGAGTTGCAGTCGCTGAAGCTGCCGGTCGGTCTTGAGGTATTCCTGGAGCGCAGCCGGGGGCTGGGCTGCGGTGTGGTGGCCGCGACCCAGGGGCTCGCCCGCCTGCCTGACAGCGTCCGTAACTCGCTGCTCGGCAACGTCGGCAGCCTGCTGACCTTCAGGGCGGGTGCCGATGAGGCCGCCCGTCTGGCGCGAGAGCTGCCCGGCCTTGCCGCCAGCGACATCATGGGGCTGCGCCGTTTTGAGTGCGCAGCGCGTGTCAACACCGGCAGCCTGGGCGGCGGCTCGGCCGTCGTCACCGGGCGCACCGAGGGACCGCCACCACGCATTGGCCATGCCGACGCCATCCGGGCGATGTCGGCCCTGCGCTACGGCACCGACCCACGCGAGGTCGAGGAGGAGCTGCGCCGCCGTATAGCGAGCCCGCAGACGAGCCGTAAGGGGCAACTCGGCCAGGTCAGGAGGGCCACATGAGCGGTCCCACCGCCAGTCCCACCGCGTCAAGCGCGCTCGCCCAATCACCCCGCTCGTCCGCCACTTCAGCGCTACTAAGCGCGGCGAAGGACTCCGCCCCTGCTCGTCCTTCCCGTATCTCTGCCCACCAGCTCCACCAGCTCGCCAGCCGCCTGTCCGACCAGGACTGGCGGGTGCTCAGCTTCCTCGATAGCAGCCGCCTGGCGAGCGGCAAGCAGCTCGTCAAGTGCTTGTGGAACGCCGACCGTCAGAGCGCTCCCAGCAGGGCGCGCATCGCCCGCCGGGTGCTGAAGCGCCTGTGTGACTGGCGGGTGATCGACGCGCTACCGGGCCGGACGGTGGGAGGTCTGCACGGAGGCTCAGACACCCTGGTTTACGGCGTCGGGACGGCCGGGGTACGACTGCTGGCATGGCGCAATCAGCACCAGAAACGCCTTGGTACTCCCGGTGCGCGCTACGTCGCCCACACGCTCGCGGCAACCCAGCTCGTGGTTGACCTGCACGCGGCCGACCACGAGGGCGAGCTTGAGCTCATCGAGACTCAGCAGGAGCCGGTCTGCTGGCGGGCCTTCATGGGAGCGATGGGCGCGTCGCTCACGTGCAAGCCCGACCTGTTCGTGCGGGTCGCAGTCCCCGGCAGCGCCTACGAGTACCGCTGGATGGTCGAGGTCGACATGGCCACCGAGGCCAGCACCACGATCCGCGCCAAGACGGAGCGCTATCTCGCCCACTACCGTTCTGGTCGCGAGCAGCACGAGCACGGCGTCTACCCGCGGGTGCTGTGGGCGGTTCCTGACGGGCGGCGAGCCGAGCAGGTCGCGGGCGTTCTGCGGCGATTGCCCACCGAAGCCCAGCGGCTGTTCAGCGTCTGCCTGCTGGATGAGGCCGCG
>CABEAD010000156.1_pt1 | contig 30363 bp, 28 predicted proteins | sample 3132311 | NCBI WGS metagenome assembly CABEAD01 (sample SAMEA5534342, study PRJEB31848) | metagenome | biome: tundra; feature: field; material: soil | place: USA | collected 2013-05 | depth 0.45 m
GTTCCAGGCGGGATATTCGGGGCTGCAGGCGGCCGGGATCGTGCAACCCAAGGTACTGATGGGCGAAACCGCGCCGACGGGCACCGCACGGGTTGTCGCGCCGCTGGCGTTCCTGCGTGGCGTCCTGTGCCTGAACGCGCGCTACCGCCGGTCCTCGACGTGCGGGTCGCTGCCGGCGTACGGCTATGCACACCACGCCTACACGAAGGCGGCTGGACCCTCGTATGTGCCGCCGAATCCCGACGATGTGATGATCAGCGTCATCCCGCGCCTCACCAGAGCGCTCGACCTCGCCGCGCGCGCGCACGCGATCAAGGCTGGCATGAAGGTGTACCTCACCGAGTTCGGGATCCAGAGCAAGCCCAACCGATTCCTCGGCGTGCCCGTCTCCCAGCAGGCCGAGTTCGACGCGATCGCCGAGCGCATCGCCTGGTCGAACCCACGCGTGGCGGCGTTCTCGCAGTACCTGCTGCGCGACGACCCGCTCGGCGGGCGGCCCGGCTCGGCGGTGATCGGCTTCCAGACCGGCCTCGAGTACGTCAACGGCAAGCCCAAGCCGCTCTACTTCGGCTTCCCCGTCCCGCTCGTCGTCTCCCGGCAAGGCCACGGCTTCTCGCTGTGGGGCCTTGTAAGGCCTGCCAAAGGCGCCACGAAGGTGAAGGTGCTCGTCCAGCGGAAGGGATCCAGGCGCTACCGGACGCTGAAAGTCGTGCAGACCAATTCGCTCGGCTACTGGACGTTGCGCTCCTCCACACGGGGCGCCCACTGGCGCGTGAGCTGGCGCAGCCCGAGCGGCGCGGTGTACACCGGGCCGCCGATCGCCGCCTCCTGAGAAGGGTCGGCCTCCGGCGTCGCCCTACGATGGAGCCGTAGGCTTGGGTTTGTGCCCTGGCTTTCAGCGCCGATCGCGCACGGCCTCGCCGTAGTCGCATCTACCTCGATCACCCACAGCCTCGACGCGTTCGTCGAAGCCGCGGGGCAGTTCTTCTCCGACCTGGCGGCCGTCCACTGGGGCGCTCTGGCGCTGGGCCTGACGTTCTTCGCGCTGAACCTATCCCTGCGCTCGCGCGCCTTCTTCCACAGCCTGCGCGCCGCCTATCCGGCCGTGAGCTTCCAGTGGCGGCGCATCTGGGGCGCCTATCTGGCCGCTGTCGGCTTCAACAACGTCGTGCCCGCCCGCGGCGGGGACATCATCAAGCTGTTTCTCACACGCAGCTCGATCCCGGGCTCGACCTACCCCACGGTCGCCGCCGCCTTCTTCGTGGAGTCGCTCTTCGACATCGCCGTCGGCATCCTCGTGCTCCTGTTCGCGTTCACCCAGGGGGTCTTCCCCAAGCCGCCCGACTTTTCCAAGCTGAACTCGTTTGACATCTCCTACCTCGCCGAGCACTTCCGCTTCACGCTGTTCTTGATAACGCTGCTTGCGGTCCTCGGCCTGGTGGCGTTCGCGTTGCTGTCCGTCCGCGTGAGGGCCTTCTGGGCGCGCGTGCGACAGGGGCTCACGATCCTCACCGACCGCCGCCGCTACCTGCGCGAGGTGGTCACCCTGCAGGCCGCGGGATGGCTCTGCCGCTTCACCGCCTTCTGGTTCTTGCTTGACGCCTTCCGCGTCGGCGGCTCCGTGCAGAACGTGCTGCTCGTGTTCGCCGTCAACCAGGTCGCCGGCGCGGTGCCGTTCACGCCCGGCGGCGCCGGCGTTCAGCAGGCGCTGCTCGTGAAGGTCTTTGCCACAAGCGGCACCGCCGCGGTCGTGGCCGCCTACTCGGTTGGCCAGCAGATAGCGATCGCCGCGTTCACCGCCCTCGCCGGTCTCGGCGCGGTCGTCTTCATCTTCCGCTTCCGCTCCTTCAAAGAGGTGATCACCGCCGGACGCGCCTCGCGCGAAGCCGAGCGCGAAGCCGAGCGCGCCGGCGTACTGCTCGTCGAGGATCCCTCCCCGCAACCGGCGCCGTCGCCGCGAAGGCGGCGCAGCGTGCGCTACTGAAGTCCCTCGCGCGCCTCGCGCACGAGTGTGACCGCCTCGGGGAACACGAGCGCTATCACCTTGCGGATCTGCTCCGCCTGGGCCTCGGCGTTGCCCTGGAGGTTCACGCGATTGACCGCCGCCACCGTCATGTCCACCGCGAGCTTGATCGCATTGTCGGCCCACGCCAGAGCCTGCTGGCCCTGCATCTGCTCGGCGAACTGGGCGAGCCTGCGCTGAAGCTCCTCGGGGTCGCCGAACAGGTCACCGAAGCCTGAGCCCTCCATGCGGTCATCGTAGCGCCGCTGCTCATGCGGGGTGAGGATCGCCCCACGACATTGCCCGCCCGGTCGTCAGATCACCGCCATGGCGCCGCTCACGCGCGCCCAAGCTCATACACTGCCGTGCCGATGACGAGCACCCGAGAGATCGAGCCGCAGATCGCGTTCGAGTCCGCGCGCCGTGCCCGCCTCGCCGTGCCGGCCGTCGCGGGCGGCGTGCTCTACCTGCTGAGCGGCATCATCCTCAGTGCCACGCTCAGCGCGCTGCCCACGGCCGGCCTGGTGCAGGGGCTCTCGCCCGCGATCAACGGCGAGGCGAACCCCGTTGAAAGTCCCCGGGCGGCCGAGGTGAAGTACATCGACCACCACGCCTTCGGCCTGATCGCCGGCAGCGTGCTGACGGCGATCGCCGTCGTCTTCCTGACGCTCGTCCTGGTGTTCCTCGCTGACGTCACGCGTTTCCGCAGGCCCGAAAGCTGGCCCGCGGCGCGCCCGCTCGTGCTCGTCGGCGGCATCGGGGTGGCGCTGCTGAACGTCATCCACGAGGCCGTCCTCGCCGTCGAAGCCCACAGCTTCGCGACCGGCAGCGACCTCACCAACAAGGCCGTCGACCGGGCGCTGCTCACGACCGGCTCGGCGGGAGTGATCCTCGGCCTGGCCGGTCTACTCGCGGCGCTCGCGCTCGCCGTCGGGATGATCGCCGTGATGGTCGGCTCGATGCGCGCCGGCCTGCTGCCGCGCTGGCTCAGCGTGCTCGGCATCCTCTCCGGGCTCTTGTTCCTGCCGCTGTTCGGCACCACCACGCTGCAGCTGGTCCCAACCTTCTGGCTGGTGGCCACCGGCATCCTCTTGATGGGCCGCTGGCCTGGCGGCGACCCGCCCGCCTGGGCCGCGGGCGAGGCGCGGCCGTGGCCGACACAGGCGGAGCTGCGCGCCAAGCGGGGCACACGCGGCGAAGCCGTGGGTCAGCAGAGCGGCGGGGCCGTCGACGGGTGGTCGCCGGGCTCCAAAGACGCTCGCGCCGAGCGCGAGTCGGCCGTCGACGTGGCTCCCGCGCCGACGCCCGCGGGATCGGGCTCCAGGCGCAAGCGCCGCAAGCGCGGCTGAGCTCGAGGCGCAAGCGCCGCAAGCGCGGCTCCGAATCTGCCCCCCCCCTGCGCGGGCGCCTGCCCCGGGATGATTGGTCTGCGGCGTGCGCGGGAATAACAAGAGGGAGAACGTGGGAATCGCCACGAGCGAACCCTGCGACGAAGGCCACTTGACAAGCATCAATGCCGCCCGGGCGTTGGGGCGGCGCGAAGGGAGGGCTCCATGGAGGCAGCCTCGATCCATCCTCGTCCAGCGCAGGGCGTCAGCCCGCCTGTCGCGGAGGAGCGTCCGGCCGCGAGCTCGTGGACGCCGGCCAACCCGGCGCCGCTGGGCCTCGCCGCGTTCGCGATGACCACGTTCGTGCTCTCGATGTTCAACTCCAACCTCGTCGACGAAAGGGGCGTGCCGGTCGTGCTCGGCTTGGCGCTCGTCTACGGCGGGATCGTGCAACTGCTTGCCGGCATGTGGGAGTTCCGCACCGGCAACACCTTTGGCGCGGTCGCCTTCTCCTCGTTCGGCGCCTTCTGGATCTCCTTCTGGGCGCTGGAGGTGTTCTACGCGAAGAGCATCGGCGGCAACGTCGGCCACGCCGTCGGCGTGTATCTGTGGGCGTGGGCGATCTTCACCGCCTACATGATGGTCGCGGCGATGCGCGTCAGCGGAGCGGTGCTGCTCGTGTTCGTGCTGTTGACGGTCACGTTCATCCTGCTCGCGATCGGCGCTGTCGGCGCGCACAAAACCGCCACTCACTGGGGCGGCTACATAGGTCTGGCGACCGCCGCCGCGGCCTGGTATGCGTCGTTTGCCGTCGTCACCAACTCGACGTTCAAACGCACGGTCCTGCCGGTGATGCCGCTCGGCGATCGTTAGAGTCAACTTTCAACTTGATGGCGACCGGAGGGAGGTCACCGGAGGGAGGTCAAGATCATGGCGAGCAAAGAGAACCAAGCACAGTCCGCGAACGAGGCTGCCGAGGCAGCGGTCTCCGAGGCGCAGATCGCGGTTCACTGGCGCGAGGAGGACTACTATCCGCCCCCGCCGTCGTTCGTGGCGCAGGCGAACGCAAACGATCCCGCGATCCTCGAGCGGTTCAGCGAGGAGCATTTTCCCGAGTGCTTCACGGAGTACGCCGAGATGCTCACATGGGATCGCAAGTGGGATCAGATCCTCGACACGAGCGATCCGCCGTTCTGGAAGTGGTGGGTCGGCGGGCGTCTGAACGCGTGCTTCAACTGCGTCGATCGCCATCTCGACTCGCGCGGTGAGAAGGATGCGCTCATCTGGGTGCCCGAGCCCGAGGAGGCCGAGACGCTCCACATCACCTATCGCGAGCTGCACCGCCGGATCAACGAGTTCGCGGCGCTGCTACAAGACTTCGGCGGGGTGGAGACCGGTGAGCGGATCACCTTCCATTTGCCCATGGTGCCCGAGCTGCCGGTCTCGATGCTTGCGTGCGCCCGCCTGGGCGTGATCCACTCGCAGGTGTTCGGCGGGTTCTCGGGCGCCGCGTGCGGCCACAGGATCGCCGACTCCCGTAGCAAGATCCTCGTCACGATCGACTCCTACTACCGCAACGGCCAGCTGCTCGACCACAAGGCGCATGCCGACGAGGCGATCGCGGCGGCGCGCGCGGAGGGCATCGAGGTCGAGAAGGTGCTCGTATGGCGGCGGCGCCCGGGCGAGTACAACTCGAAGAGCCCGATGGTCGAGGGCCGCGACTTCTTCATCGACGAGCTGCTCGAGAGCTACCGAGGCCAGCAGGTCGAGCCCGTGTCGATGCCCGCCGAGGCGACATTGTTCCTGATGTACACGAGCGGCACGACGGGTCGGCCGAAGGGCGCCCAGCACTCGACGGGCGGCTATTTGTCGTACGTCACCGGCACGTCGAAGTACTACCAGGACATCCATCCGGACGACACGTACTGGTGCTTTGCCGACATCGGCTGGATCACCGGTCACTCCTACATCGTCTACGGACCGCTGTCGCTGGGGACGACGAGCGTGATGTACGAGGGCGTGCCGACATATCCGGACGCCGGCCGCCCATGGCGGATCGCGGAGAAGCTCGGGGTGGACATCTTCCACACCGCTCCGACCACGATCCGGATGCTGCGCAAGCTCGGGCCGGACGAGCCGGCCAAGTACAACTACCGCTTCAAGACGATGACGACGGTCGGCGAGCCGATCGAGCCCGATGTGTGGCGCTGGTACTACGACGTCGTCGGCAAAGGGCAGGCGGCGATCACCGACACCTGGTGGCAGACCGAGAACGGCGGTTTCCTCGGCAGCACTCTGCCCGGGCTGCAGCCGATGAAGCCCGGCAGCTGCGGACCGGGTGTGCTGGGCATCTACCCGGTCATCTACGACGAGAACGGCGAGGAGGTTCCGAAGGGCTCCGGCAAGGCGGGCAACATCTGCATCCGCAACCCATGGCCGGGGTCATTCCTGACGATCTGGGGCCAGCCCGAGCGGTATGTCGAGACCTACTACGCGAAGTACTGCAGGGACAGGGACAGCAAGGACTGGCGCGATTGGCCGTACTTCGCGGGCGACGGCGCCGTGCAGGCGGCCGACGGCTACTTCCGGATCCTTGGCCGGATCGACGATGTCATCAACGTCGCCGGCCACCGGCTCGGCACCAAGGAGCTCGAGTCGGCCGCGATCACTGTCGATGAGATCGCCGAGGCGGCGGCGGTGCCGGTCATCGACGAGCTGCGCGGCAAGGTCGTCGAGATGTACGTATCGCTCAAGCCCGGGCACGAGCCGAGCGCGGCGGTCGAGCAGAAGGTGAGCGACGCGATCGACCGGGAAATCGGGAAGATCGCACGCCCGAAGAACGTGTGGATCGTGTCCGACATGCCGAAGACCCGCTCGGGGAAGATCATGCGCCGGGTGATCGCCGGGATATCCAACTTCGCGGACGTCGGCGACACCTCGACGCTCGCGAATCCCGAAATCGTCGAGGACATCCGCCATCACGTGCAGCATGAGAAGCTCGAGCGCGGCGAAACCCCACGCGAGCTCTCCGAGCAGGAGAAGGAGGAGATCGCCGCATTCGGGCTAGCGGAGTAGCCATGAACCTCCCCCGCCTGAAGGCCGGGGTTTCGCTCACGCCCCGAGGGGCGTGAGAATAGCTTGGGCTTGGGGTGCCGGTCGCCCGGCTCCTTGCTCCCTTTGCTTCCTGGAGGGTTCGAGCGTCTCAGGGGTCTTCGACGACGCCCGTCCTTCACAGGCTCTTCGGGTCCGTGGACCCTCGGGAACCGGCGTTCCACCGGCCGATACTGCGGGTGCTTGCTGTGCTGCTGTCGTCTGCGCGAGCCCTCGCTCGCGGATGTTGCACGCGGCGTTTATGTCCGCGTGGCGCTCGAACCCGCAGGCCACGCAACGGAAGGCCGCTTGGCTTTCGTGGCTCTCCGCTGCGACGTGCCCGCAGGCAGAGCATTCCTGCGAGGTCCGGTAGGGGCTCACGACGCCGAGGGCCGACCCGTACCACACGCACTTGTATTCCAGCTGGCGGCGACCCTCGCCCCAGCACTCATCGAGGATCGCACGGTTGAGTCCCGCCTTCTGCGCAACGTTGCAACCGGGCTCCTCGATGGTGCCCTTCGCCGAGGCGGTCATGTTCTTGATGGGAAGATCCTCGATGAGGATGAGGGGGTGGCTCTTCGCCAGGCGCGTGGTCAGCCTGTGCAGCTCGTCGTGCTTGCGAGCGCACAGGCGCCGACGGTAGCGTGCGAGCCTTCGCAGAGCCCTCTCGCGGTTACGCGACCCCCTCTCGCAGCGGTTCACCACCGACTGCAGCCGTCCGATCTTCGCCCACTCGGCGTCGGTGAGGACCGGCAGGTGGACGAGCTCGCCCTCGGAGGTCGCGTAGCTCCTCGCCACCCCCGCGTCGATGCCCAGCGGTGGACCCGCGGGGGCGAGAGGGTCGGCCATTAGAACCTCACAGCTAAAGCTCACGTACCAACCGTCGGCCTCGCGCACGACGCTCGCGTGTTTGAGCTCCCCCTCATAGAAGCGCTCGCCCAGGCGCGGCCAGCAGTTGCGCACCGAGCACCACACGAGCTTGGGCAGGCGCACCTGGCCGACGCGGGCGGGGTCGTGGACACCGATCTGCCTGGGGTCCGGGTCAGGGAAGCGGAAGCCGTCGCGCTCGCCGCGCCTGCGCGGCCTGGGATAGGAGGCGGTCCCCTTGAAGAAGCTGGAGAACGCCCGGTCGAGGTCGAGCAAAGCCTGCTGGAGCACGTGCGCGGGGGCCTCGTTCAGGAACGCGAACTGCGGGTCTTCCTTCACCTCCTTCAGGTAGTAGGTCTGGCGCTTGTAGCTCATCGAGCGGCCCGTCACCTCGTAGCCCAGGGAGCGCTGTTCAAGACCCGCGTTGTAGATGAGGCGCGCGCAGCCCGCGAAGCGGCGCGCCTGGCGCTCCTGCGCGGGCGTGAGACGGAGCCTGTGCCTATAGGAACGGTGAACCAGCACCGCTAGTAACTATAGTTGGCCTCATGGACGGAAGGCATGAGTTTCGCGCCGGCAGGCACGTAGTCTTCAGCCTTCACGTGCATTTGGTCTTCATCACCAAGTACCGCCGGGGTGTCATCACAGAACAGGTCCGCTCAGAGCTTGAGCAGAGCTTCCGCAAGGTCTGCGGCGACTTCGAGAGCGAGCTGCTCGAGTTCGACGGGCAGGACGACCATGTCCACCTGCTCGTCGCCTACCCGCCCAAGGTAGCGCTGTCGCGACTCGTGAACAGCCTCAAGGGCGTCTCCGCCCGACGCATCAGAGCCCTGGACCTACCCGAGATTCGCGACAAGCTATGGGGGCCATCCCTCTGGTCGCCCTCCTACTGCGCCGTCTCCTGCGGCGGCGCGCCCCTGGACACCATCAAGCGCTATATCCAGGATCAGCGTCGGTCGGCTTGATCCCCACCTGAAGGAAGGGGCTTGCGCCTCCCATTCGGTCAAGCGCTCTGCCGGTCGCCCTGCCAATCCTCATCTGGCGCTTATGTTGTCCTGCGAGGCTGCTGCGGCTGGCGCTCGAGACACGCCATGCGCCGCCATCCAAGACCACCGTGTGTCGTGTGAGATAGGAGCCGATCGTTGATGACACCCAGCCATGACGGCCAACCAGCGGTCGATGAGCCCGGTCCGGCGATTCAGACCACCGGCCTGACCAAGCGCTTCGGCATACGCACCGCGATCGACCGGGTCGACCTGCACGTCCCGCGCGGCAGCGCCTTCGGCTTCCTCGGCCCCAACGGGGCGGGCAAGACGACGATGATCCGGATGCTGCTCGGCCTGACGCGCTCGAGCGCAGGGAGCATGAGCCTGCTCGGGCATCCAGTGCCCTCCGGGCGGGCACAGGCGCTCGAGCGGGTGGGAGCGATCGTCGAGGAGCCGCGCTTTCACCCCCATCTCTCCGGTCGCGAGAACCTGCGAATTGTCGCGGCGGTGCGCGGTCCGGAGTCCTACGCGCGCATCGCCCCCGCGCTCCAGCGCGTTGGTCTTTCAGAGCGGGCTGACGACAAGGTCAAGAAGTACTCGCTTGGCATGCGCCAGCGTCTCGGCGTGGCTCGCTGCCTGCTCGCCGACCCGCTCCTGCTGATCCTCGACGAGCCCACCAACGGCCTCGACCCGGGCGGCATCCAGGAGTTCCGCGAGATGATCCGCGCGATGGTCGACCGGGAAGGGCGCACGGTCTTCCTCTCCTCGCACCTGCTCGACGAGGTCGAGAAGATCTGCGATCACGCGGCGATCGTCGACCGCGGCAAGATCGTCGTCCAGGGAGCGATCTCCGAGCTCGCGGAAGGAGGCACGCAACACGAACTGATCGTCGGCGTGGACGACCCCGATCGAGCGTTGGCTGTGCTGGACGGGTCCGAGCAGGCGCGCGCGGCGCACCGCTCCGACGAGGGGCTGCGCGTCGTGCTCACCGATGGGCCGGGCGTGTCCGTCGTCGATAGGGCCGCCGCGGTCAATTCCGCGCTCGTCGGCGCGGGTCTGGCCGTGTCCCGCCTGGAGCCGGTGCGCCAGAGCCTCGAGCAGCGCTTCTTGGAGGTCACGTCCAGACTCAGCGATTCGACCATCGAGGAGGTGAGGGCATGAACGCGACGATTGCAGCCCAGATGACGGGCGCGGACGTGCTCAAGCTGCGCAAGAAGCGCGGCACTGTTATCTGGGCGCTGGCGCTTGCGCTGGCGCCGCTCTTGATCCTGTTCACGGTCAAGGCGATCCAGCACTCCTCGAATCCCGGTCGCTACGGGCCCGCCGGCGGCATCTCGGGCTTCAGCGACGGCATTCGCCTGCTCGGCCTGTTCTTCGGTCCGCTCGCCGCGATCCTGATCGGTGCTGAGGCCGGCGCGGGAGATACCTCGGCAGGGGTCTTCCGCGATCTCGTCGTGACCGGCCGCTCCCGCGTGGCGCTGTTCGCCTCGCGCGTTCCGGCGGCATTGACCCTGATGCTGTCGATCACCCTGGCCGGGTTCCTGGTCTCGGTGGGGGCGAGCATCCTGCTTGCTGGATCGCTCTCAACCCCGAGCTTCGGCCTGATCGTCGAAGGGCTCGGCTTCGTCCTGCTCGCCAACGGCGTCGTCTGCGTCGTGGCGGTGGGGCTCGGGTCGCTGACGAACTCCAAGCCGGCCACGATCACATCGCTGATCGGCTGGCAGCTGGTGGCCAGCCCCCTGATCGCGAGCATCGGCTCGCTCGGCAGCGCACGCGATGGGATCTTGAGTCAGGCGCTCGTGCACTTCAGCCCGGTGCGCTTCGGCGACCGCGGCGGGAGCGTCACCATGGGAGAGGGCGTGGCCCTGCTCGTGCTCGTCGCGTGGCTCAGCGTGTTCCTCGCGCTCGGCGCTTGGCGCACCCGCACGATGGACGCCTGAGTTCGCGCGCAGGCGATAGTCGCGAGTCACGGTGTGGGTGACGCGCTGCCCGGGGCCGATCGGACTCAGACCTTGCGGTGCTCGGGCACCCAGGCTCCGTCCTCGGTGCGCGTGAAGTCCTGGAACAGCCCGGGGGCCTCGGTCCGCATGATGCGGGCAACCTGGTCGAAGACGAGCCGCAGCTCCTCCTCGGCGCCCTCGGCCGTGCGCATCTCGATCACGTGGCGCAGGGTGCGCGCGTTGGCGGTCCACACGATGTCGGTGGACAGCCCGATCGGCGCGATCCGCCGCAGCGCGGAGGTGACCTCCTTCTTGACGTGGAAGGGCACGCCCTCCTCGTCGATTCCGAGCGCCTTGGCGCCCTCGACCTGGATCTGCTCGAGCTGCTCGACGATGCTCAGCACCTGCTCGCGCAAGGGCTCCAAGGCCGGCGGCACGCGGAAGCCGATGTCGGCCAGGCGCACGTAGCGCAGGCTCTCCTGGCTGAACGCCGAGCCGGCACGATGTCTCACGAGCTCATGTGTAAAAACACGCGAACAATTCCGAATAGCGAACGACCAGTTGGCGTGCTCCAGCACGCTGCCGTGGCCGCTCTTCAGGATGTTGGCGAAGTACTCGCGCTGGTCGGTCCGGACCTTGGAGACGTTCGGGTTCAGGCCGGGCTCCCAGCTGCGGTAGCAGGCCCTGCCTCCGAACTCGACGATCAGCTCGCCGCCGTTCGGGGATCCGCCGGACTCCTCGAGGCGACGCTCGAGCCATGACTCGCCGCCGACGTCCTCCAGGTAGCCGTGCATCCCCTCGACGACGATCGAGGGCCTGGCGATCAAGAAGACCTTGGGCGTCGTCTCGTGCATGGGATCGGCGATGCTAGCGCGCCCCCCGGCGTTTGGGGGGATCGCGCCGGCGGCCGCGGGCGTCCCGTCCCACCGCCGCGGATAAGCTCCGAGCATCATGTCGAGTGTCGCCGCATCGCAGCCCACGGACCCCGAGCTCGAGCAGACCTCCTGGGATCTCGACCCGCTCGTCGATGGTCAGGGCGAGGCGGGCGCACGGGCGCAGCTGCAGGAGGCGCTCGAGCGCGCGCAGGCGTTCGCGGCGCGCTACGCGGGCAAGTTCGTCGAGCTCGACAGCGCGGCTCTGGAGGAGGCGATGCGCGAGCTGGCCGCGATCGAGGAGCTCGCCGGGCGCGCCGGCACGTATGCCGGGCTGCGCTTCTCGGTGGACACCTCCGACCCCGCCCACGGAGCCCTGCTCCAGGAGGTCCAGGAGCGCGCGACCCAGATCGAGACGACGCTGCTGTTCTTCGAGCTGGAATGGGCCGCGCTCTCTGGGGGGCAGGCCGAGGCGCTGCTCGCCGATGAGCGGCTCGAGTTCTGCGCCCACCATCTGCGCAACGTGCGCCGCTACCGCGAGCACCTGCTCTCAGAACCGGAGGAGAAGATCCTCGCGGAGAAGTCGGTCACCGGCGCGAGCGCCTGGTCGCGGCTGTTCGAGGAGTTGACCTCGGCGATCGAGGTGCACCCAGAGGGCACAAGACAGTCCGACGGGGAGACCATCTCACTCGACGTGGCGCTCAGCCGCCTCGTGCTGCCCGACCGCGAGCTGCGACGCACGACCGCGCAAGCCGTCACGCAGGCGCTCGCCCCGGGGCTGCGCACGCGTGCCTTCCTGTTCAACACGCTGCTCGCCGACAAGGCCGTCGATGACCGCCTGCGGCGCTACCCCAACTGGCTGGCCGCCCGCAATCTCTCAAACGAGGCGAGTGACGAGTCGGTCGCCGCGCTGATCGAGGCGGTCAGGGCGCGCTATGAGCTTCCGCGGCGCTGGTATCGCCTGAAGGCGCGCCTACTCGGCGTCGAGCGGCTCGCCGACTACGACCGCATGGCGGCCGTCACCGAGGACGAGGTCACATTCTCGTTCGCCCGTGCCCGCGAGATCGTGCTCGACTGCTACTCCTCGTTCTCCCCCGAGCTCGGCGCCCTCGCCAAGCGCTTCTTCGACGGGCGCTATATCGACGCGCCGGTGCGCCCGGCCAAGCGCGGCGGGGCCTTCTGCGCCTCGGCTGTACCCTCGGCGCACCCGTACGTGATGCTCAACTACACCTCGCGACGGCGCGACGTGCTCACGCTCGCCCACGAGCTCGGCCACGGCGTCCACTTCGCGCTCGCCGCTGGTCAGGGCGTCTTCCACCAGGGGACGCCGCTCACGCTGGCGGAGACGGCCTCCGTGTTCGGCGAGACGATCGTGTTCGGACGCCTCTTGGAAGAGGACAGCTCCCCCTCGTCGCGCTTGGCGCTGCTCGCCGAGAACATCGAGGGCGCGATCGCCACGGTCTTCCGGCAGGTCGCCATGAACCGCTTCGAGGAGCTGGTCCACACAGCGCGCCGCGAGCAGGGCGAGCTGTCGGTGCAGCGCTTCGGCGAGCTGTGGGCAGAGAGCCAGGCGGAGATGCTCGGCGACTCCGTGGAGATCACCGACGGCTACCGCTCGTGGTGGTCGTATGTTCCGCACTTCATCGGCTCTCCCGGCTACGTCTACGCCTACGCCTACGGCCAGCTGCTCGCCCTGGCGGTGTATGAGCGCTACGAGCAGCGCGGCGAGGAGCTCGTGCCGCAATACCTGCAGCTGCTGGCCGCCGGCGGCTCGCGCTCGCCCGAGGAGCTTGGCCGGATCGTCGACATCGATCTCGCCGACCCCGGCTTCTGGGACGCGGGGCTCGATCTCCTGGAGCGCCAGCTGCAGGCGGCCGAAGAGGCCGCCCGCGACGCCGGCCGCCTGTAGACGGCCTGCAGAGCCGCCTACACCCTGCCGTCGGTCAGAACAGCCCCAGCCCGCCGGCGACCCCGCGCACGAGGTCGAACAGGGGCTGCGGGACGATCCCGAAGAAGATCGTGGCGGCTCCTGCGAGCACGGCTACGAAGGCGACCTCGGGCTGGGGGCCGCGAGCCTCGGCGACGCTTGCGCCGGGGCCGGTGCTCAGAGTGGCGCTCGCCGGGTCGTCGTCGAGCTCCGGTGAGCCGCCGGCGATAGAGGGCAGCGCGCCCGCGGCGGGTGTGAGCGGCCTTTCGGCGGGCTGGGCGCCGTCCGCTCGGGCCGAGGCTCCCAGGGGGGCCTCTCCCATCCACATGGCCGCGAGCACCGGCAGGTAGTAGCCGAGCGAGATCATCGAGCCCACCACGATCACGACCCCGAGCCACGTGTACCCGCCCGAGACGGCCGCGTCGATCAGGTAGAACTTGCCAATGAACCCTGCCGTAGCGGGGATTCCGGCGAGCGCGAGCATCGAGATGGTCATCGGCCATGCCAGCCACGGCCGCTCGCGCCCCAGGCCGGCGAGCGCCTGGATCGAGTCGCCGAGATCGGTTTCGCGCTCGCGCGCCACGATCACGGCGAACGCGGCCATGTTCATGAACACGTAGACGGCGAGATAGAAGACGGTCGCCTGCGCCCCGAGCTGGGTGGAGACGACCACGCCGGCCAGCATGTAGCCGGCCTGGGCGACCGAGGAGTAGGCGAGCATCCGCTTCATCGAGGACTGCCCGAGCGCGCCGACGTTGCCGACGAGGATCGTGATCGTGGCGAGCGCCGCCAGCGCGGGCGCCCAGCTGCTCTGCGCGTCGATGAAGGCGACGTCGAACAGGCGCAGCAGCACTCCGAGGGCGGCGACCTTGGTGGCGACCGCCATGAAAGCGGTGACGGGCGTGGGCGCCCCCTCGTACACGTCGGGCGTCCACTGGTGGAACGGCGCCACCGACGCCTTGAACGCGAGGCCGGCGACGCACAGCGCGATCCCGGTCAGCAGCATCGCGTTGGAGGCGAGCCCATTGGCTGAGATGGCGCTCGCGATCGCGTTGAAGTCAGTCGCGCCGGTCGCGCCGTAGACGAGCGCGAGGCCGTAGAGCAGCGTGGCCGAGCCCACCGAGCCCACGATCAGGTACTTCAGGCCGGACTCGAGCGAGCGCTCGCGGCGCATTTCGGCAGCGCACAGCACATACAGGGGGATCGACAGGAGCTCCAGGCCGAGGAACAGCGCGACCGTGTTCTGGGCGGCGGCCAGCAGGGACATGCCCCCGATCGTGCTGAGCAGCAGCGCGTACAGCTCACCGTGGGAAGCTTCGCGCGCCGCCCGCGAGCGCCAGGCGAGCAGCACGGTCGCGATGCCCCCGGATACGAGCACCAGGTTCAGCACGAGCGACAGCCGGTCGATCCGCAACGCCCCCGAGACGACCGACTCGGGCGTGTTCCAGCGCCAGATCGTCAGGCCAAGAGCCGCGCCGAGCGCCGCGAGCGCGAGCGCCGGCACGAGTTGCTCTCGAATCCAGCGTGAGCGGGCATCGACGGCGGAGCCGTTGGTCAGGCCGACCATGAGCACCACGATCGCCCCGCCGAACAATGCGATCAAGGGCGAGAGCGCCGCGAAGTCGACGTGCGGGCCCTTCAGGTGTGCGGTGGCGAGCAGGATCATGGTTCCGTGTTCGCGAGCGTCGGCGGGACGGGGCTCAGCGCGGCGTGCGCCGCGGACACCGACGCGCTCACCGAGCTTTCAGAGCGCTTCAGAGCCCCCTGCGGGTAGAGAGCCAGAAATACGATCACCGCGACGATCGGAACGAGCACTGCGCCGTCCATCAAGGTCATCTCACGCGACTGCACCCCTGGGCCGACGCGGTTGTGCATCGCGCGGATGAACAGTCGCAGCGCGTACACGCTCGCCATCACGACGCCCGCGAACGCGACGATCGCGATCGCGAGCTTGGCGTTGAACACGCCGAGCAGGATCAGGAACTCGCCCACGAAGTTGGCTGAGCCCGGCATTGCGAGGGTGGCGAGCGCCACCACCAGGAAGATCGTGGCGAGCACCGGCGCCCGCAGCGCGATGCCGCCCATCTGGCGGATGTCCTCCGACCCGCCCGCGCGTTGGGCGAGCAGGGCGATGATGAAGAAGATGGGCGCCACCACGAGACCGTGGTTGACCATCTGCAGGAGCGCGCCCTGGGCGCCCTGTGGGTTCAGCGAGAAGATCCCGAGCGTGATGAACCCAAGCTGGGCGACCGAGGAGTAGCCGGCGATCAGGCGCGCGTCGGTCTGGGTGAAGGCCACCGCCGAGCCATACAGGATCGAGGCGAGCGCCAGCAGCAGCATGAGCGTCTGGAAGTGGGCCGCCGCGTGCGGGTAGAGCGGCAGCACGATCGCCAGGAAGCCGTAGGCGCCGACCTTGGAGAGCACCCCGGAGAACACCATCAGCACCTCGATCGGCATCGCCCGGTAGCCGTCGGGCATCCAGCCGTGCAGCGGGAACGCGGGCATCTTCACGAGGAAGGCGGCGGCGAAGAACAGGAAGATCCACTCCTGCGAGCCGCTGCTGAGCGGCAGGCCCTGGAGCTGGGAGAGCACGAACGTGATGTGCCCGCCGTTCTGCTCTCCCGCGAGCACGCCAGTGGCGATCGCTGCGGCGAGCATCAACAGCGAGCCGACGAACGTGTAGATGACGAGCTTGAGCGTCGCTTTGACGCGGTCCGGTCCCGCGCCCCACCCTCCGATGAGGAAGTAGAACGGGATCAGCATCAAATCGAAGAACGCCACGAACAAGGCCAGGTCCTGGGCGAGGAACGCGCCGAGCACGGCCGACTCGGCGAGCATGAAGTGGAAGTAGAAGAGCTTCGGGCGCTTCCACGTGCGCAGGTTGGCGGCGAGTACGGCAGCGAAGAACAGCAGCGCCGTGAGCCCGACGAGCAGCACGTTCAGGCCGCTGAGGCCGAGCTTGTAGTGGATCCCCAGTTCCGAGATCCACACGACGTCGGTCACGTCCTTCAGCCCGTGGGCGCCGGGCCCGTACTGGACGATGTAGGCGACGGCGAGCCCCAACGCGGCGAGCGAGCCGGCGAGGGCCAGGAGGCCGGGGGCGCTCCACGTGCGGGCCGGCGCGCTATCGGGATCTGATGTCGCGGGGACTGAGACACTCGTGTGGCCGCGCCGCCAGCCGGTGCCCAGCAGCGCCCCGAGCAGTCCGCAAGCGGCGGGCAGCCAGATGATGATTGAGAGAGGCGGCATGGGTTAGAAGTGGAAAAGGATCGGTGGGTGGGTCACGGTTGGGTTGCTCATGTCTGCAGCAGGAAGTAGAGACCGAGCGCCGAGACGCCGAGCACGAGCAGCGCGGCGTAGTAGCGCAACAGGCCGCTCTGCGCGGCTCGCACGGACGCCGAGCAGGCGCGCACGACCGACGTGGCGCCGCCCACCAGCGCGCCCTCGACGAACACGCGCTCGAAGGTGGTGCCGGCGAAGCGCCCGGCGGCCGCCGCGGGTCGCACGACGATCGCGTCGATCAGCTCGTCGAAGTACCACTTGTTCACGAACAGCTCATACGCGGGGGCGAAGCGCGCTCTGACGGCCGCCGCGGTCTGCGGGCGGGCGACCCAGATGCGCCAGGCGAGTGCGATGCCGGCGAGCCCGATCAAGGTGCCGAGGATCAGCCCGAACACGAGCAGCCCGTTGCGCGTGTGCGTTTCATACAGCGCCGAGGAGGCGAAGCTCGGGCGCAGGAAGTCCTCGATCACGAAGTCCACCTTGGGGATCTGCACGAGCCCCGCGCCGACCGCGCCGATCGCCAGCACGCCCATCGCGAGGCGCATCGGGAGCGCGCGCTCGGCGATCGCATGGGCCGGGCCGGGAAAGCCGACGTCGGTGTCCTCGGCTTCTCGGACCACCGGCTCCGCCGGCGGTGCCCCGGGGTTGGTCGGCTGCGCGGCGTGGTGAAGGTGTCCGCCTTCGAGCTCGCGCGCCTCCTCGACGGGCTCGCCGTAGAACGCCCGGAAGATCATCCGGAACGTGTAGAGCGCGGTCAGGAACGCGCCGATGTAGCCGATCACGTAGAGCGCCCAGTGCCAACCGCCGCGCTCGGCGGTCACGAGCAGGATCTCGTCCTTGGAGAAGAAGCCCGAGAAGGGCGGGATGCCCGACAATGCCAGCCCGCCGATGATGAAGCTGGCGAACGTGAAGGGCATCGCCCCGCGGAAGCCTTTCATGCGGTCGAGCGACTGCTCGCCGGCCATCGCGCCGATGATCGAGCCGGCGGCCATGAACAGCAGCGCCTTGAAGAAGGCGTGGGTCATCAGGTGGAACAGGCCCGCCGCGTAGGCGCCGACCGAGACGCCCATGATCATGTAGCCGATCTGCGACATCGTCGAGTAGGCGATCACGCGCTTGATGTCGGTCACGGCGAGGCCGATCGTGCCGGCGATCAGCAGCGTGGCGGCGCCGACCACCGCGCCCACGTCCTGGGCGGCGGGCGCCAGTTCGAAGAGCGGGTGCATGCGCGCGATCAGGTAGACCCCGGCGGTGACCATCGTCGCTGCGTGGATCAGCGCGCTCACGGGGGTGGGGCCCTCCATCGCGTCGGGCAGCCACGTGTGCAGCGGGATCTGGGCGGACTTGGCGAACGCGCCGACGAGCAGCAGCAGGCATCCGGCCACGACGTCGCCTTCGCCCTTCGTGAAGACGTGGGGCGCCGCGGCGAACGCCTTGAGGAAGTCGAGCGTGCCGGTGTGCTTGAAGATGAAGTACGTCCCGAGCACCAGTCCAACGTCGCCGACGACGTTGATCACGAACGCCTTGATGCCCGCCTTCGTGGCGGTCGTGCGCCGGTACCAGAAGGAGATCAACAGGTAGGAGGCGGCGCCGACGAACGCCCAGCCGACGATCAGCGCCATGAAGTTGCCGGCGAGCACCAGCAGGAGCATCGAGAAGACGAAGAAGTTCAGGTAGGCGAAGAAGCGCGCGTAGCCGCGGTCCTTCTCCAGGTAGGAGACCGAGTAGAGGTGGATCGTGGTCGAGACTCCGGTGACGACGAGGATCATGAACACCGACAGCGGGTCCACGAGGATCGACATCTGCGCGTCCACGCCGGCTGTGCTCGCGTAGCTCCACAGCGACGAGGTCAGCTGGCGGTGATCGGCGGCGTGGCTCTGGAGCGAGATCAGCGCTCCGATCGCGGCCAGGAATGCGAGGAAGATCGCGCCCGTGCCGATCCACCCGGCGCTGCGGGCGGGCAGCTTGCGAAAGCCCGCGCCGATCACGAGCATGCCGAGCAGCGGGAAGGCCAGCACCAGCCAGCCGTATGTGGTCGTGCTCACGAGAGCGCCCCCCTGGCCGGCGTCATCCCTGCAGCTCTCTCAGCTCATCCACATCTATGGGCAGGCGGCGGCGGTGGATCGCGACGATCATGCCAAGCCCGATGCACACCTCGCAGGCGGCGACGGTCATGACGACGATCGCGAAGATCTGGCCGTCGCCGTTGCCCCACATGCGCGCGAACGCGATCAGGGCGAGGTTCGCCCCGTTGAGCATCAGCTCCAGACAAAGAAGTACTACGAGCGGGTTGCGACGGATCATCACGCCGAAGGCGCCCGTGCAGAAGACGATGGCCGACACGGCCAGGTACCAGGCGATGCTCACCAGTCGCCCTCCCCGTCGCGCCTGCGCCCGAGCACCACGCCGCCGACCGCCGCGATCAGCAGCAGCAGCGAGGCGGCCTCGAACACGAGCAGGAAACGGGTCAGCAGCAGGTTGCCGATGTAGGCGGGGGTGCCGAATGAAGACGGACCGGGCGCGTAGGGGGCGCCGCTGCCTTGCACGGCCTTCAGCCCGCTGCCGAGCAGTGCGATCAGCAGCTCGACGAGCAGCGCGCCGGCGAACAGCGCGCCGCTCGGCCTGCGCCCGTCCGAGCCGCGTGAACGGGAGCGGCGTGCGAGGTGATCGCCGAGCGACTGCTCCTCGCCGCCGACATAGGCCACGACGAACACGTAGAGGACCATCACGGCGCCGGCGTACACGACGACCTGGGCCGCGGCCACGAATTCGGCGCGCAGCAGCAGGAATAGGACGGCCAGCGATAGCAGGTGGCCGACGAGCGCGAGCACGCTGTAGAAGGGGTTGCTCATGCTGACCACCCCGATCGCGCCCGCGATCACGCCGATCGCGGCGATGAAGAACAGGACCGCGCTCACGGGGTCCGCTCCGGAATAGATAGTGGGATCGAGGTGGTCGGGCCCATAGCTACTCGCCCTCTTTGCGTAGGGGGGTGCGCTCGAGCGGCTCGGCGAGCAGCATCTCCTTCGTGAAGATCAGGTCCGAGCGGTCGTAGCTGGAGAGCTCGTAGTCGTGGCCCATCGTGATCGCGTCGAACGGGCACGCCACCTCGCAATAACCGCAGAAGATGCAGCGCGACAGATTGATCTCATACACCGCGGCATAGCGCTCGCCGGGGGACACGCGATTCTCGGGCGTGTTCTCGGCTGCCACCACCCTGATGCAGTCGGCCGGGCAGGCCGCCGCGCACAGCGAGCAGCCGACGCACTTCTCCAAGCCCGAGTCCTCGAAGCGGTGCAGCTTGTGACGCCCGCGGAAGCGCGGGTAGACAGGCGTCTTCTCCTCGGGGTACTGGATCGTCACCGGACCCTCCGGGATGCGCCTGAACGTGGTCATCAGGCCCCGCGCCGTCTCTCTGAAGGCACGCCATGCGCCGCGCGCCGCGCCGGGTCGCGGGCTGCGCACGACCTCGATCACGTCCTGTCCTGGATCCCAGGTCATGACAGCCTCCAAAGGAGGCTGGAGTGGGGGGTGTGGGGGGCTCCCGTCATCAGTGCGTCACCACCACGAGCACGGCGGTCACGAGCGCGTTGAGCGTGGCGAGCGGCAGCAGTATCTTCCAGCCCAAGCTCATCAGCTGGTCGTAGCGCAGGCGCGGGAGCGTTGCCCTCACCCAGATGAAGAACGTGATGAGCAGGAACATCTTCCCGAGCACGACGAACGGGTCGAGGAAGCCGGGCGGGTGGATGCCGAACGGCAACAGCCAGCCGCCGAGGAACACGGTCGTGACCACGCCCGAGATGACCATCATGTTGAGGTACTCGGCGAACATGAACGCGACCCAGCTCGTGCCGCCGTACTCGGTGAAGTAGCCGCCGACGAGTTCGGCGTCGGCCTCGACCAGGTCGAACGGGGCGCGGTTGGTCTCGGCGAAGCCTGCGATCAGGAAGATCAGGAAGCCGAAGAACTGGGGTATGAAGTACCACATGCCCGCCTGGGCGTGGACGATCCCCGTCAGCGAGAGCGTGCCCGCCGTGAAGATCACGCCGACGAGCGCCAGCCCCTGGGAGACCTCGTAGGAGATCAGCTGGGCCGCGCCGCGCATGGCGCCGAGGAACGAATACTTCGAGCCCGAGGACCAGCCGCCGAGCATGATCCCGTAGAAGGCGACCGCCCCGAACGCGAACAAGTAGAGCGGGCCGATCGAGACGTCGACCCCGTAGAGCCCGACCTTCGTGCCGAAGACGTCCTGGACGTCGCCGAACGGGATGATCGCGAAGGCCGCCACGGCGGTGAGGATCGAGATGACGGGCGCCAGCCGGAACAGCAGGCCGACCGACGTGCTCGGCCGGAACTGCTCCTTTGTCGCGAGCTTGATGATCTCGGCGAGCGGCTGCAACACGCCGAAGGGGCCGACGCGGTTGGGTCCATAGCGATTCTGGAAGCGCCCTATGAGCTTGCGCTCATACACGATGATCATCGGCAGGATGCCGAGCGCGACCGCGAAGATCGCGATCACCTTGACAATCTGGATCCACCAGGGCTCGTAGTAGCCGACGACGGCGAGCGTCATGAGGCCACCGCGAGCCCGATGCGCTCTGCCAAGTCGACCAGTACCTGCTGCTCGTCGCGCGTCTCGCCGATGTGGCGCACGGCGCGGCGCACGCGCTGGATGCGCCCGTCCGGATGTGTGACGGTGCCTTCCTTCTCCGGATATGCCTCCGCAGGGAGCACGACGTCCGCCTGTTCGCGCAACGCGTCGGTCAGGAAGGCTGCGTGGGCGATGACCGTCCCGCTCCCGCTGGTGGGCGGATCCACGCCGAGCAGGTAGAGGCAGCTCAGCTCGCCTCGCTCGAACGCCTCGGCGATCCCCTGCGCATCGAGCCCGCCTGCCCCCCCGAGGGGGTCCTCGTCGATCTCGCTGAGCTCCGGTCCGGCGTTGGGGAGCACGCCCGCCTCGCGCAGGCCGCGGCCGTTGGCGTGGGCGGGGACTTCGAGCAGCCCTGCGCCGTCGATCTCGGCAAGGCCCAGCGTCGCGGCCAGGTCGAGCAGGGCGCGCACCGCCCGCTCGCCGTCGGTACCGGCGGCCAGGCGCTCGTGCCAAAGCACGACGACCTCGCCTGCCCCCTCAGGGGGGCCGGCGGCGCGCAGCGTGTCGAGCAGATCGTCGCGCTGCGCGCCGTCGAGCAGCTGCTCGCGGCCTGCGCGCACGAGCTTCATCCCGTGGCGGCGCACGCCCTTGCGCATCCGCAGGTCGAGGATCGGCGCGTCGGCGATCGGGTCGCAGTCGAGCACCAGCACGGCGTGGGCGAACTCCAGGTCGGGGACCTTCGCCTGCAGGCCCGGCTCGGCGAGCGCGCGGTGCAACTCGAGCGGCAGCCTGCCCGCGGTGCGCGAGTCCAGGTGCGGCGAGCCGAGGCCCTCGCGCATGAGACGCGCGAGCAGGAAGCCCTCCTCGTTGGTGGTCCCGCCACCCGCGATCGCTCCCGTCGCCGCGCCTGCCCGCCGGAGGCGGGTGGCAGCCTCCTCCAGCGCGCGCTCCCAGGAGACGGGGCGCAGCTCGCCGCCGTCGCGGATCATGGGCTCTGTGACGCGATCTTCGCCGAGCTTCGGGTAGGCGAAGCGGCCCCGGTCGCACAGCCACCCGTCGTCCACCTCGGGATGCTGGCGGGAGAGCACGCGCAATACCCGCTCGTCGCGCACGGTCAGGGTGACGTTGCACTGGGCGGGGCACAGCGTGCACACCGAGCCCGAGCCCTCGACGTCCCACGGTCGCGCCCTGAAGCGGTAGGGCAGGGAGGTGAGCGCGCCGACCGGGCACAGCTCGATGATGTTGCCGCTGAACGGGGCCTCGTAGGGACGCCCGTCGAACGTCGCCACGTAGGAGTGGGCGCCGCGCTCGGCGAGCACGAGCTGGTAGTCCTCGGAGATCTCCTGGGAGAAGCGCACGCAGCGGTAGCACAGGATGCAGCGCTCACGGTCGATCGCGATCAGCGGGGAGAGCTCGAGCGGCTTGACGAAGTGGCGCTTCTGATCGACGAAGCGCGAGGTCCCGGCGCCCCAGCCGAAGGAGATGTCCTGCAGGGGGCACTCGCCGCCCTTGTCGCACACGGGACAGTCGAGCGGATGGTTGAGCAGCAGGAACTCGACGACCCCCTGCTGCGCGGTCTTGACCTGCTCGGACCGGGTGTGGACGACCATGCCGTCCTTCACGGGCGTCGAGCAGCCCGTCTGGAGCTTTCCGATGCCCTCGATCTCCACCAGGCACATGCGGCACGCGCCGACCGGCTGGCCGAGCTTCGGCTCGTAGCAGAACACGGGGATCTCCACGTCGCCTCGCTTGGCGGCGTCGACGAGCATCATGTTCTCCGGCGCCTCTACTTCCCTGCCGTCGATCGTGAAGGTGATCGTGCGTGGCTGCGGTCTGGGCATCAGCGCACCCCCCCGGCGGCGAGCGCGCCCTCGGATGCTGCCGGGAGCGGTGCTCCCAGCCCGCGGCGCGCGCGCGCCGCCTCGATGTGGGCTTCGAGCTCGTCGCGGAACTTGACGAGCATCGAGCTGATCGGCATCGCCATCGCGTCGCCCAGCACGCACAGGCAGTTGCCGCTGATGTTCTCGCACACCGACGCCATGATCTCGAGATCCATCGGCGTCGCTTCGCCGGAGTCGATCCGCTCGAGCAGCTTCACGGTCCAATTGGTGCCCTCGCGGCAGGGGGTGCACTTGCCGCAGGACTCGTGCCGGTAGAACTTCGCGACCTTCAGCGCGACGTCGAGGATCGGCGTGGAGTCGTCGACGACGATGATCGCGCCCGAGCCGAGCATCGTTTTGGCCTTGGCGAGCGAGTCGAAGTCGTACGGCAGGTCGAGGTCCTCGGCCTTCAGCACCGGCGAGGATGAGCCGCCCGGGAACCAGCACTTGACCGCCCGCCCCTCGGGCGGACCGCCGGCCAGCCCGTAGATGATCTCGCGCGCCGGGATGCCCAGCTCGATCTCGTAGTTGCCGGGCCGCTGCACGTGGCCGGAGACCGACACGAGCTTGGTGCCTTTGGACGTCTCGGTGCCGAGCTCGGCGTACTGCTCTCCACCCATCCTGATGATCGTCGGCACGGTCGAGAGCGTCTCGACGTTGTTGATCAGCGTCGGCCCCTGATAGAGGCCCTGGTTGGCGGGGAACGGCGGCTTCAGGCGCGGGTTGCCGCGCTTGCCCTCCAGCGAGTCGAGCAGGCCGGTCTCCTCGCCGCAGATGTAGGCGCCGGCGCCGCGGTGCACGACGAGCGACAGCGAGTGCCCCGATCCCAGGACGTCCTCGCCGACGTACCCTGCCGCGCGCGCTTCCGTCAGGGCGGCGTCGAGCATGTCGGCCTGCAGCCGGTACTCACCGCGGATGTAGACGAAGGAGCGGCTGGCGCCCGCCGCATAGGAGGCGATCACGATGCCCTCGATCAGCATGTGCGGGCTCTTCTGCATCAGTTCGCGATCCTTGAAGGTGCCCGGCTCGGACTCGTCCGCGTTGCACACCAGGTACTTGTCGATCGAGCCCTTCGGCAGGAACGACACCTTCTTGCCCATCGCGAAGCCCGCTCCGCCGCGACCGCGCAGGCCGGAGGCTTCGAGCTCGGAGAGGACCGCTTCGGGCGAGGACGCGAGCGCCTTGCGCAGCGACTCGTAGCCTCCGCGGCGCTCGTACACCTCCAGGGTGTTCAGGCCGGGCTCGTCGATGCGGTCGAACAGGAGCTTGTCGGTCATGAGCCCGCCCCCGGATCGGCGCATGGCCGGCGCGCGAGCTGCTTGTCGGGCAGCACCGGCCGGCCGGTGCGCACGTCGTCGAGCAGCCGGGGGACGTCCTCGGTGGAGAGCGGTCCGACATACACACCGTCGACCGACGCCATCGGGGCGATGTCGCAAGCCCCCAGACACTCGAACGGGCGCACGTTGAAGTCGGGATCGTCCCCCGCGGCCTTGCGCACCGCCTCGAACAGCGCGTCGGCGCCGCGCAGCGAGCAGGAGATGTTCGTGCACACGTACACGCTGTGCCTGCCGACCGGCCTGGTCTCGAGCATGTCGTAGAACGTGGCCACCGCGGCCAGATAGGCCGGGGTCAGGCCCATCACGCAGGCGACCTCCTCGATCGCCTCGGGCGAGCACCAGCCGTGCAGGCGCTGGGCGGCGGCGAGCGCCGGCAGCGCGGCGGAGCGGGGGTCGGGATAGAGGGCCATGTGCGCCTCGATCTCCTCGCGCAGCTCGGCGGGCACCTCGATCTGCTCCGGTGTGCTCACCGGTCGATCCCTCCCAAAATTGGATCGAGCATCGCCAGGGTGGCGATCAGGTCGGCGATGTAGGAGCCCTCCGCCATGTGCGACAGCGCCTGCAGGTTCACGAACGAGGGGTCGCGCATGTGCACACGCGCCGGCTTGGAGGAGCCATCGGAGCGGACGAAGCAGCCCAGCTCGCCGCGCGGGCTCTCGATCGGGAAGTACACCTCGCCCGGCGGCACCCTGAAGCCCTCGGTGACGAGCTTGAAGTGGTGGATCAGCGCCTCCATCGAGGTCGCCAGCTCGTGGCGCGGGGGCAGCGCCACCTTGCGGTCGGTCGTGATGTGCGGACCCTCCGGCAGGCCGTCGAGCGCCTGGTCGATGATCTTCACCGACTCGTAGATCTCCGCAACGCGCACGGCGAAGCGGTCGTAGTTGTCGCCGACGGTGCCCACGGGGATCTTGAAGTCGAAGTCGTCATACGAGCTGTATGGATCGGCCTTGCGCAGGTCCCACGGGTTGCCGGCCGCGCGCAGCAGCGGGCCGGTCACGCCCAGGCCGAGCAGTGTGTCGGCGTCGAGTGGGCAGGTGCCGCGCAGGCGCTGCAGAACGATCTCATTCGCGTTCAGGATCGCCCCGTACTGATCGGCCCGCGCGGGCATGATCTTCGTGAAGGCGCGCACCTTCTCCGCGAAGCCAACGGGGATGTCCTCGATCACGCCGCCCACCTGGAAATAGCGCGTGTGCATGCGCGCCCCGGAGGACATCTCGAACAGGTCGAGGATGGCTTCGCGCTCGCGGAAGCAGTACCAGAAGATCGTGACGGCGCCGAGATCCAGGGCGCTCGTGCCGAGCCACACCAGGTGGGAGGCGATGCGGTTGAGCTCGAGGTGGATCACGCGCAGGTACTGGGCGCGCTTGGGCACTTCGACCTCGACGAGCGTCTCCACGGCGCCGCAATAGGCCATCGCGTTGAAGTAGTAGGAGAGGTAGTCCATCCGCTCGACGACGGGGATGACCTTCCAGTAGGACTTGTCCTCGGCGGTCTTCTCGATACCGGTGTGCACGTAGCCGATGATCGGCTTGATCGAGCGCACGACCTCGCCCTGGAGCGTGACGAGCAGGCGCAGCACACCATGGGTGGCCGGGTGATGCGGGCCGAAGTTGAGCGTCAGCAGCTCGTTGTGGGCGTCCTGCTCGATCTGCTCGCCGGCGGCGGAGAGCGTGATGCTCTCCTCCTGGCGGCGGTAGTCGGAGGGCCTTTGGCGGGAGCGCTCGGCCACGGTCATCCCCGGGCTCCCCGGGAGGCCGTTTCGTTGAACGTGAAGATCACCGGTTCCCCGCCCACGGGGAAGTCGCGTCGCTGGGGGTGGCCCTCGTAGTCCTCGGGCATCAATATGCGCCGCAGGTCGGGGTGGCCGCGGAAGATCACGCCGAACATGTCGTAGACCTCGCGCTCCTGGTGGTCGGCGGTCGGCCAGCCCGTGCCATCGGGGCCGTCCGGCGTGACGGAGTCCACCTCAGGGGTGTCGGTGGGCACGCGCAGCTTGACCGTGATGCGGTCCACGCTGCTCATGTCGAGCAGCTCGTAGTGGACGCCCAGGCGCGGCTCGTGCGGGTGGTAGTCGACGCCGTGGACGCTCGCCATGAACGAGTAGCCCCGCTCGCGCAGCGCGGCGAGCACCGCGCGGATCTTCTCCGGGGCGACGATCAGCGTGGCGCGGTCGCGGAAGTGGAGCTCCTCGAGCACGCCGTCGGCCCCGACGGCGTCGGACTCGCGCAGCTCTCGCGCAAGCAGCTGCAGGCCCGTGGCGTCAGGCACCGGCCGGGTTTCCGTCGCTGAGGAGCTCGCCGCCGACGGTTGCGCCGGGCGTCGCGAGGATCTCCTCGGTCCCGTGCGCGCCGTAGCGCTCGCGCCAGCCGGCGGCCGGATCGTCCTGGACCATCTGGCGCAGCTTGAGGACCCCGTGCATGAGCGCCTCCGGGCGGGGAGGGCAGCCGGGCACGTGCACGTCGACCGGCAGGAACTTGTCGGCAGGCACGAGCGCGTAGTTGTTGAAGACGCCCATCGAAGAGCAGCAGGCGCCCATCGAGATCGCCCACTTGGGCTCGAGCATCTGGTCATAGAGCCTGCGGATGATCGGCGCCATCTTGATCGAGACGCGCCCCGACAGGATGATCAGGTCAGCCTGGCGCGGAGAGGCACGAAAGGCCTCGAAGCCGAAGCGCGCTATGTCCATACGCGAGGCGACGACGTGCATCATCTCGATGCCACAGCAGGCCAGCCCGAAGGTGAGGGGAAAGAACGAGTTGGAGCGCGCCCACGTTACGGCCTTCTCGAGCGTGGTCGTGAACACCCGCTGCTCCACATAACGTTCCAGCTCGGCGCCCTCCAGGCGCGCGGGCGCGTTGCGCCCGAGCAGGTCCGCCCCGCGCAGCAGCTCGCTCGAGTCGTGTCGTTTGACACGCAGCGCCGCCGGGTCGACCGATCCGCCGCCGGCGTCGTGCGGCCCGATCCGCTCTCGCCTCACTTCCACTCGAGCGCCCCCCTTCGCCACACGTAGACGAACGCCACGAACAGCAGCGCGATGAAGACGACCGTCTCGGCGAGCGCGAAGCCGCCGTAGGCGCGCAGCTGGACGGCGATCGGGTAGAGGAACACCACCTCGATGTCGAACAGGATGAACAGCATCGCGATCAGGTAGAAGCTGATCCCGAAGCGCATCCCGTGCTTGACCTCCGATGGCAGGCCGCACTCATAGGGGTCCTGCTTGTGCTCTACTCGCCGGCGGGGGCCGGCGAAGGAGTTGAGCACCGCGAACAGCCCGCCCACGGCGCCCCCCAGGATGAGGAACACGATCGCCGGGAGGTAGCTGCGCAGCACCGCGCTGTTATATCACCCTTGTGGCAGAGTGTTACATAGTGGCAATTGACTCGAAATGCTGCACGGTACATAGTGACGATTGACTCGAAATCCCGGGAAGCGGCGCTCTCATGAGCGGCGCGGTCGCAATTGGGGCGTTCGCGCTTGCCGCCTTGAGCGCTGTCCCCGCGCTGCTCGGCGGGTGGCGCTGGCATCGCGGTGAGAGCAGCCGCACGTTCTGGGTGCTGCTGCGCGTCGCCCAGGTGGGCGCGCTCGTGTTCGCGCTCGCCGTCGGGCTGCTGGCGGCAGCCGGCCGCTCCTCGACCGAACAGCTCTTCTATCTCTACGCGCTGCTGCCGCTCGCCGTGGGATTCCTCGCCGAGCAGTTACGCGTCGCCTCGGCTCAGACGATCCTCGACCAGCGCGAGCTCGCTGACGCGCGCGCGATCGGCGCGCTCCCAGAGGGCGAGCAGCACGCGATCGTCGCCGCGATCGTGCGCCGCGAGATGGGCGTGATGGCGCTGTCGGCGCTGGTCGTCGTGTTCCTCGCGCTGCGCGCCGCGGGCACCGCCCACGGCTTCTGACCGATATATTCCGCCGCGCATGAGGCCCCCCCTGAAGATGTTGTTTGCCGCAACGGTGCTGCCGGCAAGCGCCGTCGCGCTTGCGGCCTGCGGGTCGCAGGGCATCTCGGTCTCCAAGTCGAGCCCCTACCACCGCGGCGCCGTGCTGTTCCGCGACCACTGCTCCGGCTGCCACACGCTGTCGGCCGTCGGCGCGGAGGGGTCGGCGACGAGCATCAAGGACCGCGTGAAGACGAGCGGGCCGAACTTCAACATCCGCAAGGAGAACGCCGAACAGATTCTCTACGCGATCCGCAACGGCGGCTTCTCCGGGGCGGTCATGCCCGAGAACATCGTCGTCGGCAACGACGCCCAGGACATCGCCAACTTCCTGGCCGCCTACTCGGGCAAGCAGTCCCAGAGCGTGCCGTCGGTCAACATCACCCTGACCACCAAATAGCGCCGGTGCGTGGGGTCTGACGTGCTCGACCTCAAGCTGATCCGCGAGCAGCCCGAGCGTGTGCGGGCCGACTTGGCGCGGCGCGGTGAGGGAGCCGCGGCGGGGCTGGACGCGGTGCTCGAGCTCGATGGGCAGCGGCGCGCGCTGATCCCGCACCTGCAGGAGCTACGCGAGTCGCGCAACGCGGCCGCCGACGCGATAGCGCAGGCCAAGCGCGCAGGGGAGGACGCCGCCGAGGCGATCGCTCGTCAGCGCGAGATCGGCGCGCGCGAGAAGCAGCTGAGCCGCGAGTTGGCGGAGATCGAAGAGCGGCTGCAGGCGGCGCTGGCACCGCTGCCGAATCTGCCCGACGCGACCGCGGCCCCCGGTCCGGAGGACTATCTCGTCAAGGTCGTCGGCGAGCCGCGCGTGGGTCCGGGAGCGAGCGAGGACGCGGAGCGGGCCGGAGCGCCGGATGTCGGAGGACAGGCGGGTGAGGCGCTGGCCGAGCTGGCCGCCGGCGTGCGCGACCACCTCGAACTGGCCGGGTCGATGATCGACATGGACCACGCCGCCAAGCTCTCCGGCGCGCGCTTTGCCTACCTGAAGGGCGACCTCGTGATGGTCGAGCTGGCGCTCGTGCGCTTCGCATTGGAGAAGCTGCGCGGCCACGGCTTCGAGCCGGTGATACCTCCCGTGCTGGTGCGCGAGCGGGCGCTCTACGGGACGGGCTTCCTGCCCGACACCGAGCAGCAGATCTACCGCCTCGCCGACGACGATCTCTACCTCGTGGGGACCTCCGAGGTCGCGCTTGCCTCGTTGCACGACGAGGAGATCCTGCCCGTCGAGCGCCTGCCCCTGCGCTACGCGGGCTTCTCGCCCTGCTTTCGCCGCGAGGCGGGAGCGGCCGGCAAGGACACGCGCGGGATCTTCCGCGTGCACCAGTTCGACAAGGTGGAGATGTTCAGCTTCGTCGAGCCTGAGCAATCGGTGGACGAGCACGAGCGCATCCTCGCGATCGAGGAGGAGATCCTCGGCGAGCTCGAGCTTCCCTATCGCGTCGTCAACATCGCCGTGAACGATCTCGGCAACTCGGCCGCCAAGAAGTACGACTGCGAGGCGTGGCTTCCCAGTCAGGGCCGCTACCGCGAGCTGACGTCGTGCTCGAACACGACCGACTACCAGGCGCGTCGCCTCAACATTCGCCTGCGGCGCGAGAAGCGCGTGCAGACGCTCCACACGCTCAACGGCACGGCCGTCGCGGTCGGCCGCACGATCATCGCGCTGCTGGAGAACGGTCAGCGCGAGGACGGGACCGTGGCGCTGCCCGACATCCTCGCCGCATACGGCGCTCCCGCGGTGCTCGGGGCCTGAGCGCGGACCCCCTTTGGCTCGTCAGGTAAGCCGGGGTTGTGTTGTCCTCTTTGTCTTAACTACTTTTATAGCTACATTTTGTAGATACTATCGGCAATTTCGTAAATGATGCCATCTACTACGCCGCACCGGGCCGATTATCCGAGCTGTATGTGATCGGCCTCGGCTGCGCCGGGGAACGGGCGCGTGAGGCCAAACTGATTGAGCGTTCCCTCGGGCACGCCCTCCACGCCCGGAGTGTCCGAGGCTTCCCCGCGCGTGTGCGGGTCGTTGGCGAAGCCCCCCACCTCGACCGAGTGCTGCGGGGAGCGGTAGCCGGAGATGCCGATCAGGTGCAGGTGAAGCGCCTTGCCCATCGTGTTCAGACGCGCGGCGATCGCCGGCTCCTCGCCCACGCTGTAGTTGGTGCCGGGCGCCTGGAAGAACCCGTATTCGCCCGATGGCACGCCCACTTCGACCGGCACCCCCGTCGCGAACGACTGGTTCTGGGAGGCAAGCTCGCGGACCTGGACCTGAGCGAGCTCTTTTTCGAGCGCATTGCGCTGCGAGCGCAGTTCGCCGAGCTCTGCGCTCTTGCGG
>CABEAD010000203.1_pt1 | contig 28134 bp, 24 predicted proteins | sample 3132311 | NCBI WGS metagenome assembly CABEAD01 (sample SAMEA5534342, study PRJEB31848) | metagenome | biome: tundra; feature: field; material: soil | place: USA | collected 2013-05 | depth 0.45 m
ACACCTGCCAAATGACAGCTTGCTTAAATCACGACTTAACGGGAAAATCGTTAAGCCATATTAACTAAAAGAAAGGAGGGTATATGACACAAAATCACACCAGACCAGATCAAGCTAATACCGATGCAGAGTTTCAGGAGGTCGCAGCGGTCTACGCTCGCGTGTCCAGCACCGGACAGCTCGGCCGCGGCGACGATGAAGGCGGCGATGGCTACTCGATCCCGGCGCAGGTCAAGGCGTGCGAACGTGAGGCCGAGGCTCGGGGCGCCAGGGTTATCAAGGCGTACATCGAGCGAGCCGAGTCTGCTCGCAGTGATGACCGGCCGGTGCTCCAGCAGATGATGCGTGAACTACCGGCGCTTGGGGTTCGCTACCTCATCGTCCATAAGGTCGATCGGCTGGCGCGTAACCGGCTGGATGACGCCCAGTTGTATGAGCGCCTGCTCGGCATGAACATCAGACTGGTATCGGCATCTGAGAACATCGACGAGACGCCTGCCGGTCGCCTCATGCACGGGATGCTCGCCACCTTCGCCGAGTACTACTCGAACAACCTGGCCAGCGAGATCAAGAAGGGACTGCGTCAGAAGCACGAGAACGGCGGCACACCGTTCAAGCCACCCGTCGGCTACCGCTCCAAGCGCACTCTCAACGGCAACCAGGACATCCGCACTGTCATCGTGGATAAGGAGCGCGCGCCGTTCATACAGGAAGCCTTCGACCTCTACGCCACCGGCAACTGGACGACTCGCACCCTGGCTGAGCACCTGAAGCAACGCGGATTGCGCAGCCGCGAGACCCCCAAGGTTCCCGCTCGACCGCTGAGACTGACTGGCATCCAGGAAATGCTGCGCAACCCCTACTACATCGGGATTGTGGTCTACTGCGGCAAGCGCGTACCTGGCCGCCACAAGCGTCTCATCGACCCCGACACCTTCGACCGGGTCCAGGCGCTGCTCTCCGCCCGCTCGGTGGCTGGAGATCGGCCGCACAAGCATCAGCACTACCTGCGCGGGACGCTCTACTGCGCCGAGTGCGGCGGGCGGCTGCTCTACAGCAAGCACCGAGGCAATGGCGGCGTCTACGAGTACTTCTGTTGCATCGGACGCCGCACCCGCAGACAGGGCGGGACCTGTAAGAGCCGCCACTACCACGCCCAGCAGATCGAGGATGCCATCGCTGAGCACTACCGCACCGTCCACGTCCCCAAGCCGGTACGCGAAGCGATCTGGGCCGATGTGCGCCGCGACGCCGATGAGCGCACAGCCGTCGTCGCCAAGGACATTGAGCGCCACCAGCGCAAGATCAAGACGCTCACAGACAACCAAGCCCGGCTCGTGCAGCTCTCCTACCAGGGGCTCGTCACAAACGAGGTGCTCGCCTCAGAGCAGCAGCGACTGGAAGCCGAGAAGCTCCAGGCCCAACGGCTGCTTGACGCCGCCGAGCTGCACGCCCGCGACATTGAGAGCGCCCTCGACGGAGCGCTGGCCAAGAGCAAGACACCCCACGCGACCTACCTCGCCAGCACTCCGCTGGAGCGCCGCCTGCTCAACCAGACGTTCTTCAAGCGCATCCTGGTCGGGGAGGAGGGTGCGATCAAGGACGTCGAGCTGACGCCGGTCTACGCCGCTCTCGCGGCCTGGGAGCCCAGCCTGGGCCAGCCACAGCCCCCGAAGGCCGCCCCGTCCGCTAGACGGCCCCGTTGTGCAAACCCCGACCCTTTTTCTTGGGGCCAGGGTTCACACAACGACGTTATGGTGGACAGGGGCGGGGTATGGTCGAAAACTGGCTTTACTAAGCCGCTTTTGGGGTTCTGGCTGGCGGGCGGCGGGCTGGCCGAGGCTGGGCTGCCAGGCGGATAGGGCCTTATAGACGGGCGTGAGGGTGGTGCCGGTGATTTCGGCGTCTGGCCCGATTTCGATGCGCTCGAAGATGGCACGGTTCATCAGGCGGCGCTCCAGTTCGGTGCCTTCGCGGTAGACCTCATAGGGCCGGTTGACGCGGCTGAGGGCCAGGTCGAGGGCTTGCTGGATGTCGTCAAGCTCGGTGATCGCGGTGTCTTGGAGGCGTTGGGCGGCGCGGCGCTCGATCTTGAGCTTGTCTTGCTCGGCTGCGAAAACGTCCTCTGAGACGAGATCGCGGTAGTAGAGCTGGATGAGCTTTTCCTGCTTGGCTTCGATGGCTTTCAGGGCGCGTTGGTGGCGCTCGGCCTCGCGCTCGATGAGCGCGGTGCGGTCGGTCAGCTCGGCGCGTAGCTCGGTGCGTATCTGCTCCTGGATCTCTGCGGGGATGCGCACGCTGCGGTAGTGCTGCTCAATATGGTCTTCGACGGTCGGGACCGAGGAGTGGCCGCTTGAGCATTTCGTTTTGCGGCGCCGCACGGTGCGGTTGTTGCAGCAGAAGTAGTCGTATTGGCGTCCGCCGCGTCCCCGGTGGCGTCCGTAGAGCAGCCGTCCGAGGCACTCGTCGCAGACGACGGTTCCACGCAAATAGTGTTCGTGCTTCTGTGGGCGTTCGCCGCCGACACGGGCGACGGCGAGGAGTGCTTGAACGTGGTCGAAGGTGTCCTCGCTCACGAGCCGCTCGTGCTTGCCGGGGTAGCGCTTGCCGTTCCATGCCACGATGCCCATGTAATAGGGATTGCGCAGGATCTTCTGGAGCCGGTTATCCCCCAGCGGCCGCTCGGGGTAGCGCTGGGTGCCTCGGCTACGCAATCCTTGCTCCTCAAGGTGGGCTGCCAGGCGCTTCAGTGGCCATTCCCCGGTGGAGTAGAGGGTGAACGCGAGCTGCACCAGCGGGGCGCGCTCGGGGTCCACGATCACGCTGCGAATGTCTTGCGCTCCGATCAGCTTGCGCTTGGAGAGGTAGCCGATGGGTGGCTTGAACGGGGTGCCGCCTTGTTCGTGCTTGCGGGTGAGTCCCTTCATGATCTCACTGGCGAGATTGTTGGAGTAGTACTCCGCGAAGGTGGCGAGCATCCCATGCATGAGCTGCCCCGCCGGGGTGTCGTCGATATTCTCCGAGGCCGAGACCAGTTTGATGCCCATGCCGACGATCCGCTGGTAGAGCGTGGCGTCATCCAACCGGTTACGAGCCAGCCGGTCTACCTTGTGGACGATCAGGTACTTGACGCCGAGGGTCGGCAGCTCTTTGAGCATACATTGCAAGACCGGCCGGTCATCGCTCTTGGCTGACTCGGCCCGCTCTACATACACCTTGGCGACCTTCGCACCACGGTTGGCTGCCTCAAGCTCGCAGCCTTTGACCTGTGCGGGGATCGAGTAGCCGTCCTCGTCGCCATCACGGCCGAGCTGGCCGGTGCTGGAGACGCGCACATAGATCGCGGCCGCCTCGGCGGCTTCGGGTTCGGTGTTAGGTTGATGTGACTCTACTTGGGATTGTGACATATATGGCCTCCTTTCTAGTTAATATGGCTTAACGATTTTCCCGTTAAGTCGTGATTTAAGCAAGTTGTCATTTGGTAGGTGTGGGCCGGTCCGAACAGATTGTCCAGACCGACCCACGGTTCTCTCACTTCAGGCTCTCCAGGCGCTCGGCGATGGCCGCCTTGCGTTCGGCGGCTGAGCCGCGGATCGCCTCGTACTCGGCCGCTGCCTCCTGCGCCCTGCTCTTGGCCGCTTCGACCTCCTTGTCGATACTGGCGATGGAGCGCTCCAGGGATGCACGGGCATCGGCCAGCGCGTCATCGGGTGTCGTCTCACGACGACGTGTCCGTGACGGTTTGGCACCCTCACCACCCTCGAGCTTGCGCTTGTGGGTGTAGTACGACCCCCTCAAACTGTCGAAGGGGCGAGCTGTCTCCTCGGCGAGCTGCTTGAAGGCGTCCGCCTTATCGACGCCCGAGGCGATCATCGCCTCGACCTTCTCGTAGACCTCTTGGGCCTTCGTCACTGCCATGAGCTGTCTCCTTTGGGTTGAGTGGCCATGACAGCGGGTAGAAAGACCGGAGCCCTTCCACCCGCCGTGAGGCCGCCCAGCCCTCACGAGGACTCCCTTGCCGCTTTGTGCGCCCAGTGGGTGAGACGGGCGCAGGCGACATCGACGTACCGCGCCTCGCGCTCTATTCCGAGGAAGACTCGGCCTTCGAGCACCGCGGCGATGCCGGTACTGCCGCTGCCGGTGAACGGGTCGAGTACGGTTCCACCCGGCGGCGTCACCAGCCTCACCAACCAGCGCATCAGCTCCACGGGTTTTACCGTGAGGTGAGTGTTACGCCGAACGCGCGCCGGTCGGCCGCTGCCGGTGTAGAGCTGCACCTGTCTCGCCGGTAGCTGCTCGCAGCCTGCCTCGCGTTCGGCTCGTATGGCTTTGGCGCAGAAGAACAGGCGGCTCAGGTTCTCTTGTTCCTGGTCGAGCAGCTGCACCGGGCAGCCGGTGGCGCAGGAGCCATACCGGCAGTCCTGGGCGTGGGAGAGCGTGAGGTGGGCGGGCCAGTACCCACGTTCACCGATTCGTGTGGCGTCGATGTTCAGCGCCCCGGTGCCCCACGCATCGAGGTTGTCCTTGGTGGTCCCGACGAGTGGCGTGCGGGCGAGCAAAACCGGCTCGTAGCTGGGTTTGAGGGTGGTCGCCAGGCCACCCGGCAAGGGTCGGGATTTCGGCATGCCGGTGCCGTAGAGCCACAGCAACTGGTCGCGGATCTCCAGCCCTGAGTCCTCGATTCCGGCGACCAGCCGGTGGAAGGTACGCGGCGCACCGAAAATAGCCGCATGGGCTCCAGGCTTCAGTACCCGCTTGGCCTCAGCCGCCCACCGTGCCGTCCAGCGCTCGAAGGCTTCCGGGGCCGCGAGCCCACCGCCACCAAAGCGATCCCACGCTTCGCCTCCGAGGTCGATCCCATACGGCGGGTCGGCGACAACGCAATCGACCGAGTTCTCCGGCAGTTTGGCGAGCAGTGCCTGAGCGTCGCCCTCGATGAGCCGCCAGCGGTCGGTGGCGTCACGGTAAACGGAGAGCTTACTGGTGGCGCTCATGAGTGGGCCTCGCCGGTGAGCAGCGCCGCAGCCCGGTCGGTGGTCGTGACCGCGAACAGTCGCGCAGCCGCTTCGGGCAGGCCGTGCAACGCGCGCTGGAGTGCCCGCGCCCGGTCCTCGTCGGGCGCGATCCAGGCGACGCGCGGCGAGACGCCGTGGGTGCGCTTGGCCTCCCCGGAGCGGTGGTAGTCGAGGTGACGGCGGGCCTTGCGCTCGATGGTCGAGAGCGCCTCGGTCGCCATGTCCAGCTCCAGCAGCCAGGAGAAGATGTACTCGCCGACGCCGAGCTTGGCGTAAGCGTCCGGCTTGCAAATCTGGCGTGTACCGAACCCGGCCAGGTACGGTCGCCAGCAGAGCGGCTCGGGGTCGTAGGCAAGCACCTCTGAGCCCTCACGACGCGCTCGCTCGACCAGCTCGACGTAAACGTCGACAACCGCCAGGGTATGCGCCAGATGCCTCGCGCCGGGGGTATGGGGGTAGCGTGCCCGACGCGTGGAGTCCCCGCGAGCGAGCAGCCGCTGGCCAGCGACACCGACCGCGAACGTCAGACCCTGGCTGCCGGAGCGCACACCTCCCACCCGGCGCGCGAGCGGCGCGATCACCCCCAGGCTGCTGAGCCGCGCCAGTCCGTGTCGGGCGAGACGTGCCCTGGTTGCCGGGGAGCCATCCGGCCAAAACAGCCGTTGGAGCTGCTGCCCGTCCATCGCCCTGAACCGGGCTACCGCCTCCAAGATTTCAAGGTCACGGCCTGAGAGGCGCTCGCGGATACTGGCCAGCTGGCGGGCAGAGAGATGGGAGGAAGACCGTAGGTCTTTCGTTGGGGGAACCGGCCGAGAACCCGCATCCTTGCGCGTGTTCTGGACGGTCGCACTCGACGCGAGCGGACAGGCGACCGGATAGCTCACACGCCCCTCCTCTCGAAGCCCAGCGCCTCCTCCTCGGAGCGTGTCGAGGCGTCTGCGGTCGCCGACGGCGCCTGCGGCCGTGCTCCGTACTCACGCGCCGAACGGTCACGAATCGCCTCGGCCTGTCCGGTCGTAGGCGGTAGCGGCTCGGTGCGTCCGGTCACGACCGACACGGCGCTGCCCGCGCCGGTGCCGACACGGGCGGCTACCTCGAAGCGGCCGAGGGCCATCAGGTCATCCGCGGAGATTCCCGGCAGCTCTCGCGCGATGGTGGGCGCTTCGGTCGCCCCAGCTCTGTAGCTGACAATTGTCGCCAGATTTCCGAGGATCGCCGATCTCGTCGGCTCAGGAACACGCCCCAAGGTTTGGACGGCGACGGTCAGGCTCGCTCCCAGCCCCCTGGCCCGCTCAGCGACCAGCTCGATATCGCTCGGCAAACCACCCACGACCGTCGCCAGCTCGTCTACGAAAATACTCACGGGATGGCGCTGCTCGGGTGGCAGGGAGATCCGGCTCTCGATGGCGTTCCACGTCGCCAGCATGACCGCTGAGCCAATCAGCGGGGCGGCTTCCCCGAGTACGCCGGGAGCGAGCGACACCAGCAAGAAGCGCTTTTCGGCGAGCAGCCGCCCGACATCGATCTTCGCCTCGGCGCTGGCCACAACAGCGCGCACCCGCGGCCGCGACAGCAACGCCATAACGCGAGCCATCGGGGCCTGCACCACATCCACCTTCGCCGCCGGCGACAGAGACTCGTACTGCGCCCACGACTGGCGCAGGAAACTGTCGCTGAGCTTTGCGACCGCTGCGCGGCGGTAGTCCTGGTCAGCAAACAGCCGGCCGAGATCCATCAGGGTCGCGCTGGGTGTCTCGCTCAGCGTTCTGATTCCGAGCCTCCCGAAAATTTCCGAGCGAATACCCCAGTCCGGGAACATCGCCTTGAAGGTGCGAATAAGCACATCCGCACGGGCGTCCGGGTCACCACCACGTAGAACGTCCAGGCCAGCGACGGCGCGGGTGTCATCACCAGCGTCAAGCACTACAATCCGCCCCGCTTCCGCCTGCTCAGACGCGACACGGTCAAGTACCGTGGCGATGAGGTCGCCCTTCGGATCGATCACCACCCCGCCGTGACCGGCTTCGATCTCACTGAGAATAAAATTGGCTAGAAGGACGCTCTTGCCGACACCGCTTGGGCCGATCACCATTACGTGATGAGTCGCAGCCTCCGGCGAGAGGACGACGGGACGCTCTCCGCCGGCGTCCCGGCCGATGAGCAGCCGGCGACCGCCCTTGCGGGGAACATGACGCGGCACCAGCAGCTCACGCGAGGCGCCAACCTCCACCCCCGGCACCGGCTCGCCCAGGGGTAGACCCAGCAGCGGCACCAGCTCCGAGACAGACAGCCACCCCGACGTCCGATGGCTGGCCTTCGGCAGCGTGCCCAGCGTCCGGTGCCCACGCTCGCAAGCGACCCGGACACCACCGGCAAACCCCCGGCGGCTGCGCAGCAGGTTCTCGATGTGCGAGGCCAGCTCGCGGGCGCGGCCCCTTGTCCCAGCCTTGATGACGACCAGACCGCCGACACTGAAACCGGGGGTAGCGGTCTTGGACGCCCAGGCTTTGGCGATCTCGCGCTGCCGGGGCGTCGGCTCGGTCGGTTCCTGGCGCCGGCGCGGGCTTCCCGGCGACAGCGCCCAACGGACTGCGGCGGTCTCGCCTTGGCGCAGATTGGCCAGGCCGGAAAGCAGCGACCGGGAGGCGAATGCAGCGTTGTCGGTGAGCAGGAAGCTGGGTTCGGATACGACGAGCCGCAGGCTCAGCGTGGCCAGCACACTCGAATTGAGTGGCGCCTCGGTGATGCGCACGCTCGGCACAGCGCCAACCAGCGCCGCGCGCACAGATTCCCGCGCTGCCTCCGGCACCAGCAGGCTGTGGGTGATGCTGTTCTCGGTCGCTACCACTTCAGCTACCAGCTCGGTCGCGAACGGCAACCCGGCCAGACCGTTCCAGATCGCGGCTACCTGCGTGGCTTCCAAGCCCACCGGATAGCGGGTGGAGAGCCGCACCCGGCTGGCGCGCATCTTCTCGGCCTGGGCGTGCTCGTGGGCCGCAATCCCGGCAAGCATGGTCACACCACTACCGGCGGCGAGAAGGGCTGGGAGATCAGCGTTCACGGTTGCTCTCGATCTCCCGGCGCTTGGCCTTCTCTTTTGCAGCCAGCTCGTTGGCCCGGCGCTCTTTCAGTATTCTTTTGGCTTGGAGCCAGAGCACGAGAGAAAGCATCTCAACATCCTCAGTCTTTCTGACCCCTTTTACTTTGATACGACGTGAATTTGCCATAGATAATTCCTCCTTTCTGTGAGTTGGTGTTACATTGGTCATCTCCGTTGTTAGTTTGTTCGGTTAATGTTCGCTCAAGCGAACCTCCTGACGATAATCTAAGTGAAACGTGTGAGTCAAGGACTTTTTTGGATTAACGGGTGTAGAACCACACCGCCCGCAGAGTTCCCACCACCACCCCAACGACCAGCACCAACGGCACCAGCGCATGGGCCAGCCGCAGCAGGATCGGAGCGGCCGCCACCAGCACCGTCAGGCCCACGACCAGCCAGATCAGGGCGGAGGTCATCCGGTTCATCGCCACCAGCCTCCGCTGGACACAGGCGGGCTCATAGCTCCGACAAGGCCCCGGCGATGAGCATGACGACGGCTGCGGTGATGGCTACGCCGAGCATGATCCACAGCGCCAGGTCGAATAGGACAATGGCTGCCAGCAGGCCGTCGAGACCGAGACCGGCGGCACCGAGCGCCGCCTGCCCGACAATCACGATGCGCCAGGCGGCGTGACGGCGTCCGGATTCGAGGCAGAGGTTGAGCGCCAGCAGCCCGCACCCCAGCGCCAGCGTGAACGGCCCGAGCGCCTGCAACGTCCCGGTGAGCGCTGCCGCGACGGCGCCGAAGAGCAGAAAAAAATGAGCCTGGCGCACCAGCGCCGGACTCGGCATCAGCGCCGCGATCAAGGCGGTCAGCAGCAGCGCTGCCGCCGCCAGGAAACCGAAGCCCAGCAGCTCGCTCGGAATCGGGGCGCCGGCCTGCTCGTGAACCACGCTACGAGCCAACAGCCCCAGCAGCGCGTTCTCCTCCCGCCTGGCCGGCGACTCGGCTCCGGCGAAGCTGGCGGGCACCAGTTCGCGTGCGCCGACCGGGCTCACTGCCACTCCCACCGCGTCAACTCCACCCACCCCACCAGCGGCAGCGTGGGATGCTCGACGCCACCCAATACGATGGGATCAAGGCCGATCCCGTCGAGCATCGCTAGCGGGGCGACGGCAATCGCTCCAAGAGCCAGCCCGCCCACGGCCAAGACCTGCGCGGCGGTTCTGCTGGCCGCCTTCAACCCTCGGGCCAGGCGCTGGTCGCGCTCGCGCAGATGCTTCGGATCGGGCACCGGAGCGTGGGCCGGCTGCCCGGGGTGCCAATCTCTTGGCAGTTGGTGGGCCAACCAAACGTGGTCGGGTGCCACCCCGGCCGCGGCCAGCTCGGTCAGGCGCGCGTGCGGCTGGGCAGGTATTGGAATGCGACCGCCGTACAGGGCGGCGGTGGGGTCTGACCGGTAGTTGGTTAGAAGCCACGTGCCCTGCTGCGTGCGGCGGATCACCTGGCCCCTTGGCAGCACCGTGGCACCGAGCAGCGATAGCTCATAGCCGGCCTCGCGAGCGGGCGCCAGAAGGCGCGCGTCAGCCCGCTTGGTCAGCGTTCGGATCGGAGCCGGGTCGAGGTTGGAGGGCGACACTCCGCCGGTCGGGATGAGTAGATTGTTGGGCATCGGAACGGAACCTCCTGGTTAGATAGAGTGCGTTGTGTGTACGGCGACGAGGGTGAGCTGGAGCCGTCCGGCTGGCGTCTCGGCCCAGCCCTCACTCGTGATGAAGTAGGCGACCAGGCGCTTAGCCAGGGTGACTGCCTCGTCGATGTTGAGTCCGTGATCGAGCGCCAATCTCCTCGCCCGGGTCCAGGCGTAGAAAACGGCAGCACTCCTGCGCTGAGACCGAGCCAACCGGGCCAGCCGGAGGGCCTCATTTGCCCAACGATCGACGGCCAGAAGCGCCTCGGCCGAGCCCTCGACTGCTGTGCGAGGCGCCAGAATCTCGTGCATGCGTACTCCTTCCCGTGCGCTGGTGCTTACCACGACCGAACCTTGCGCTGGTCCGGGTGGCGGGTTCTAAAGACAGCTCCCGCCAATGTTCTAGACGGTCGTTCCCGCCTTGGGTAGGATCGGAACCGCTATGCATTTCCGATCTACAAAGACGCCGTGTCCGGTCTAGACGCGCTGGTGGACAGTCTCTTCAGACTGTCCAAGGTGGTCGGTCCGATCGATGCGATCGCGCTCGATCGCGCCCCGCAGTTGCTGGCTCTTCCACGTTATGCCGAACTCGAAGATGACGCGGAAAGGCGTCGAGCGCTACTCGTCGATCTGGAGGATTCTGTGGACGCGCTACCCGCCGACTATCGCCTGCATGCTCGCCTTCTGCTGTCGTTCGACCATGCCGGTACGAACCTGACACACCGGCGCGGCCTATTCGAGAGCGGAAACGTGCCGTACGCAGTCACAAAGTGGAAGGAGCGCTACACACTTGCACAAGTGGCTTCAGAGCTGCTGGCCCGCGGTGGCCGAAGCGTGTGGCTGGACCGCGGACCCGGGTATCTTCATGACCGGATTGGCTATCGCATCGTCGTTTCTCCCGATGACAACCTGGTACATACATGCATTGCCAATTACGACATCCACATTGTGCGCGACGCCACGTATCTATTCCTGGTCGCTAACGACGACACCAGCGATGGCATGTTCGAGGCGCCACCGTGGAGGGTCCGGCCATGCCATGGCCGAAGCGACGTCGGAACTGTGCAGCTCGATCCGTCGGTGGACGCGGGTACAACAATGAGTGTGGTGTACCTGGGCCGACCGTACTCACAAGGCGAACCGTGCCATATCTCAATGATCCAGGAGCGGAAGTACCGATCGTTGCCGCCTGTGTGTGCGTGTCACTCAGACACGCCGGTGCGGCCCATTGAGTTGGACCTTGTGGTGGAGTGTCCACGAACCTTGGCGTCTTATTATGATCGCATCACGTACGCGTCCGGCGGTCAGACCGCGCCTGAGCTGGCGAAAGAACACATCATCCGCGACACAAACGATCCCATGACGTTTCACATCCCTGTCACAAAGCCGCCCCGGAGTTACGCGATTCGCTGGACAATGTAGGCGCTCGGCGTGTATCCTAAATATGAATTAAGGGATACTGCCGTGGGAATCATTCCGATAGAATAGGTAAGGATGTCTGCGAGTCGTACCGTGGGGGTTGGGTGCATCCGCTCCATTATCCTTTGGCCGCTGGTGTGAACCGGTTCTGGTCACAGGACGTTAGTAATCGTAGCGCTCGACGAATCGGCCGAGCAGGGTCTCAGCAATTGCATCATCGTGTTGTCACCCTTGCCATAGGACTCGGATAAGCCCGGTACCTGAGGTGCTCACTGCATGGCTGATCTCCTCCAAGCTATTGCTGCTGGCGTTCCCCATTGCAACCGCGCGGCGGCTCGTGACCTGGTGGACGCCGGGTGTGAGCACGGTAACCGTGCCCGGCTGGCGCAGTCCTACCCACTCCCGCACGACCAGGCGGTCTCCAGGCTGTACCGGCACGGAGAGCGTCACACCTTGCGCGGTTGCCTCGTAGATGAATGTGGCCGGGCGGATCAGATGCTTGCCATCGCCATCGATCCAGCCGCCGTGGATCACGACACGTCCGGGCATGACCCGCATGGTCTGTCCGATCGGTTCGTAGTCGTGGCCGCGCAGGATCAGGCTCGGTCCTTGTTGGCCGGGTCCGAGCGGCCTCCCCGTCATGGTGCTGGTCCAGGTATCGGCTATCAGCTTCTGTATAGCCATGAGCCCGAAGCCCCAGCGGCTGTCGAGGGGATCGCTGTCCTCCCGGTGAACGGCAAACCAGATGTCGCCATGACTGGTCGTGGCCAGGCCGGGACCGCCAGCATCAATGAACTGCTCGCCACTCGTGCCAGCGGGCAGCACCCGCTCGCCAGGATCAGGGAGTCCGTTGAGGGCGTCGGCGGTCAGGTTGAGGGCGTAGACGCACAGCCCGTTGTAGTCGGTGCGGTTGACGTAGCCATCGACGCCACGTGTCCAGGTGAGGCGGGGAACGGTGGCGATGCCGACCCCGCCGAGGCTCCGTCTGATGGTGAGCGCGGCCAACTCGGTGTCGATCAAGCCCTCGCAGCGTGACGTGATGGCGCGCTGGGCGGGCAGAAGGCGCATGGCCAGGGCGCAAGCCGCAGCCGCGCTGGCGATTGTCCAGACCTGTCCTTGACCGCGACCCATGTAGCTGATGTCCCCGTCGGGGGCGGTCAGACCCAACAGCGCCACGATCGCCCGCTGGAACGCCCGCAGGGCCGACGGTGGAGGTCTGACGGCCAGCTCAAGAGCCCGGCCGAGCATCATGGCTGACAGCGCGAGATAAGCGGTGGCATCACGGGTCGGATCGGATAGGACTGCTCCGGTGAGCCGGGTGCCGCCGACTTCCAGCCGACCGTCAGCTATCTCCACGCGAGGGATGGTGATGCTCAGCAGGCTGAGCGCTCCCCGGGCCGCTGTGGCTGGCGTGGCAAAAGTTGTACGAGCGGGTCCATGGCGTCCTGGCAGGGCGGCCAGCGTCGCCAAGATGGCGGTGGCGTTGACGAGCTTGAGGTTGTCGTAGCAGCCGACCCGCTGATAGCACGCGGCAGTCGGTGCGTGGCTGCCGAATGGTGGATCGCTCAAGATCGCCTTCTCGATTATGTCGGTGGGGGCGGGAGCGAAGTTGCCCGCGGCCCGCATCAGAGTTTCGGCAAGGCCCAGCAGGTTGAAGGGCGCCTGGGCCACCCCGTCTGACGTCAGCAGGGCTCGGACCACGATCGGAATGAGGCCCAGTGCCGGATCGCGCTCTGTTGCCCGCAGCATGCCGTAAGCCAGGAAGGTCCGACCGTAGCCGCCCTCGATCCGTTTGGTGAGAGGATCAACGATTGAGCCGGCCGGGTTGAGCGAGTGCGACCAGTCGATACTGATGGCGTCCGCGAGCGCCGCTGCTCGCTGAGACAGCGCCGTTGGTGTCGCAGCGTGTTCGGTTGCTCCAGTCGTCCCTGACACGACAGCTATCAGCGTGGCCGCGAGCAGGGCAACTCGCGGCCTGCGATCTGGACGTTGCACAGGCCTCCTTGGTGGCCCTCCGTTCCAGGAGGGCGTGCACGGGGTTCAGCCTTGGAAGCCCGGCCGACCCCTCTACTGCGATGTCATAGGGATGGGACTGTAGCGGAATGTCGGTGCGCTGTCTACCCCGATGTCATTGTGCCCTGAACGGCTGCCGGGGAGGCTGGGCCTATGTCCTCTTCCCCAGCCTTCCAAGCCGCCCTCGGCACCGCCGTCAAAGCCCGCCGCGAGGAGCTGAAACGCACTCAGGAGCAGCTCGCCAACGACTCGGGCCTGCACCAGCGCTGGATCTCCAACGTGGAGACCGGCAAGCGCAACCCCAGCTACGGGAGCCTCCGGCGCCTGGCCGATGCTCTCGAGCTCACCGCCTCCGAGCTGATCGCCCGCGCCGAGCAGATTGAGGCCAGTGGTCCGGCCGATACGGCGCGAGCTGTGACGACATCTGCTGCGTCGTAGGGCTCAGAGCGCTCCCGCCACAGCTTGACCGCACACTCAGCTCAGCCGTAGCGTCACGGTTCCTTGAAAACCAAGCGGCCCCGGCACGGACGTTGACCCGCGCCGAGGCCCGAGACACGAGGAGAGGAATCCTCCCATGCCCGAGATGCAGCCTACCCCGTATACCCCTGCCGATCAGACTGAGGGCGTCATTATGAGCCTGTTGCTCGTCGCCGACGAACAGCGACCCTGGTCGACCGAGGAGCTGGTGCGCGCAATCGGCAAGCCCATCGACGTCGCCGACGCCATCGCCGCGCTCCACGCCGCTGGCCTCATCCACCGCACCAGCGACGGCTTCGTCTTCCCCACGCGGGCGGCGGTGCGGCTGGATCAAATCTCGCTGTAGAAGACCACCGAGGGGCGCCGTGCTGCGCAGGCAGACGCGGCGTCCCTATTCGCAAAATGGCACTTGTGCGACGTGCGGGAGGACCCACTTGCCATCGGCGCATTCCCACCGGATTGTTGCTGAGCACCTGTGCCTCACGGACACCACAACGAGACTTGATCGACACCCCGGCGCCCGTCCGTAATTGGGATAGATCCCGACTAAGAGTTGCTCTGTGCTGTGTGCGCTAGGACGCTGGCGCAACCAGGCAGACTACGCGGTTTGGTGAGATAGGTGCCGGTGAATCGCTCAGATGGCGATTTGCTTTCCCGGCTTGCCTCTTGCAAGCCTTCGGTCTCGCAGTCGACGCCAGGTGGCTCGGAGCTTCGCTACCTGCTTGGGGTCTAGGCCAGCTCCGGCGATGAGGAGCCGCTCGTCGACGTAGTCGAGCGCCGCTTCTAGCCCGTCAGCTCGTAGCAGCTCATCCACCATCGCGATGTCGCGGGTGTCCAAGATGTGAGGGTCGGGAAATGGCAACCCCTCAGCCTCGCGGGGCTCAAGCTCAAGGACACCACCACCATAAGAGCGGCCCATCACCTCCGAAAAGGCGAAGGTCATTGAGTTGATCGAGGCAGCCGCCAGCGCAGCGGGTGTCGTACCGTTGAGCATACGAACACGATGAATCGTGTCTGTCGAGGTGGCGTCCGTAGTGTTCGCGATGATCCGTGGGTGATCGTAGATCTGGCGAAGCATGAAGGCATCCGGACGCCAAGTCGATGGGACTGCCCACCACTGCTTACGGATGGAGCACTTATAGCCAAGATGTACCTCGGCCTGTTCGCCCTCGACGACGTAGTTACGGAGCGGCTTATAGCTGGGTAGAGCAACGGACGGGTCAAGGGCCAGGAGCTGACACCGCGCATCCTCGCTTGCTAGAACAGCGAGGTCTGATGCATCAAAACGTATCCCGCGAACGTGAGCAGACTTGCTCACCAGCGGCACCACGTAGCTATCCAGCCGGCGCTCGCTCGTGCCAGATGGACGCAGTACAAAAAACTGATTGCGACCAGTCACGACGCCGACATCCACGTCGGCGAGTGCACCGAGACGCTGTAACGGAGTCAAGCCACGGCGTACCTCGCGCAATACGGCGATCTCATCCGGCGAAAGGAAGTACTTAGTCCACTTCTCCGTCTCGTGGAGCAAGGCTGGCGCATGGGGGGTTCCGGTCAAGGCGTCAGGAGAAGGTAGAACGCTCGCATCGTCGACTTCAACGACACGGATTCGCGCGGGTCCCTTTCCCCTTACCCCAAGTAGCAACACGACCTCTTGGAGCACACCGTCAAAAACAAGGCGGCGGAACGTGACGACGGTCAGCTCCTCGAACCCGTCCACAAGGAATGCTCGCAGCTGGGAGGCGTATGTCACCTGGAGCAGCTCGGCCGGTACTACCATCGCAAGCCGACCACCAGGTCGAATAAGGCGGGACGCCGCGACAACGAACGGGACCCAAGCATTCGTGAGCTTTGTCGGCTTCATTGACACTTGACGCATCACGTCGAACGCCATCGTGCGCGTCGGCTCAGTCCAGTGTTGGAAGCGAATGAACGGCGGATTGCCGACGACGCCATCCCATGAGGCGAATTGCGTCGTGCCAAGCCAATCAAAGAAGTCTGCCTCGACGACCTCGGCCGCCGGTGCGGCAGATCTAGCCTTGCTCGCCTCGTCAGTCATGCACTCTATCCCGACGACTCCACCGGAGGGAGACAGATACCGGAGAATCGCTCCGTCTCCGCAGCTTGGCTCTAGGAGCTTCGGGCCAGCAGCGCTCACCCATTCCGCAAGAAACTGCGCAATCGCGGGCGGCGTATAGTAGCCACCACGGAGCTTCTGTGCCGTCGGCGCGGACGCAAGCGGGAAGGTGCTCATTCCCCAACCACCGCTTTCAAGTCGTCGGCCGAAAGGCCGAGTAGTGACGACATCTCTGATTCGATCTTTGTGCGCTGAGTAGCACGATCTCGTTCGAGCACTAGACGCACCTCGGGATCTTGCTCACCGCGATATCTAATCGTCGTGTCAATCAGGCCCTGCGTGAGACGAGCGATCTGCTCAACGTGCGCTAGATCATGAACCGGCACTGGAAGATCTTCAAGAAACGCCTTGCGGTGCGGGAAGTAGCCGCCGCGGTACTCCCGACCGCCGGCTTCCCAGACCATCGCATCTATGGCGGGATGCGAAAGAAGCGCGATAAGAAACGACAGCGGGACTGGGCTGTCTGAGCGCGGGCGTATCAGGTAGTACGGCCCGCCATCTCCACCACCGGGCACGAGTAGTCCGTCTGGATCCCAGTTGTACTGCGGCACCAAGGAGAGGACGCGAACGATGATCTTCTCATCGTCAAGCTTGGTCAGACTCTGCGATCTACCGTAGCGATACCACGTCTCGGGTGTGCTGGGGGTGATGCTTCGGCTTTCGAGCTTCTCACGATGAGCAGACAAGTACGCCCAGGCGAGCGGAAACTCTGCGGCCATGCGCTCGGGCGAGATGACGTTGGCGCGTCGGCCCTTCTCGGTCTCTTCAACGTCGTAAGGAAAGATTGCCCATGCATCGGGCTCTGGCTTACCGTCATAGGGAAGGAGGCTGCGATCGCGGAGCGCTGGACGACAGAGTTTACGCTCCACCTGCCAAAGCCTGCCATCCTGCCTGAAGCTGATCGCATCGTCACTGACGGACTCTGGCTTTACCAGGTAGATATCGTCAGCGCTGGTTTGGACGCCAACGAAGATGTCAGCAACCTCCCGGAGTTTGCGTGTATGGTGCGCTCGTAGACCGTCGAAAATTGCGCGTGCCTCATCAGTGCCAAAGCTCCACGGCGCGGCGCCTATCGCGCTAGCGGGCACTGTCCGAACCGTCGCGGTGCCATCCTCGCGCCACGCGGCCAATTCGCCCACCTGTGCGAAAGTAAACTCGGCTGACGCGGCCTTTGTCCCTATCAATAGGCAGGTGTAGGTTGTCGTACCAGCAAAGACCTGCTCGTGACCAAAGTGAACAAGCTCGCTGATGTGCCTGCCGCCACTCAGAAGCTCTCGCACTGCCTGTCCAGGGAGGGTCGACATAAAGCGATGAGGCACGATGTATCCGAAGCGCCCAGTCGGTTTGAGCAAGTCGAGTGCCCGCTCGATAAAGAGCAGGTACTTATCAAAGTTGAAGGCGCGTGCGCTCTTGAACGGAGCGTGCTCCTGAAAGTAGGCTACCTGAAGCGGCTCGAACTCAGCCAAGGTCTGGATGCGCACGTAGGGCGGATTGCCGACGATCACATCGAAGCCACCCTCGCGCATTACGTCTGGGAACGCCTGGCTGAAGTCGAAGGGGTTGACTGCGAGTAGCTCGGCGCGATCGAGACGCGTCTCGGGATAGACCTCGAAAAAGTGTGGCGTCACGAGTGAGTTGCCGCCGACCACTTGAGCATCGATGTCAGGCAACACTGCTGCACCAAAGCGCGCGATGCTCTCGCGGTCTTCACCATCGAGCACGGCGAGCATGAGGTTGAAGCGGGTTACTTCGACAGCTTCCATGTCTATGTCGACACCAAAGATGTTGGATCGCAAGATCTCGTGCTTGAGGCTAAGTGACGGCGCTACGCCTTCGGCCTCAAAGTGCGCTAGCAGCAGCCGGAACGCCTGAAGCAAAAAGATTCCCGAACCACACGAAAGATCGACCAGCCGCAATTTCCTAACGGCGTCTAGTGACGCGCTCGCAAGAAGCGGTCGGAGAGTGCGATCAAGGATCGCGTCCACGATATAGCCGGGAGTTGGCACGATGCCGCCTGCGTGGGCAACCTCGGGCTTGCGTACTAGGGATATCGAGCGGTTCTTGTCAAGCGCGATCCGCTCTGCCAGAAACTGTTCGTATATCGATGCAAGGATTGGCGCATCGACTACCGAGAATGCGTAGGGACTTTGCGGGTAGTACAGCTGAGCAATGAGGTGGTGCAGTAGGTCTGGGTCGATATCCACATCGTCGAGCGCTCGAAAGAGCCCAGCGTTGTAGGTCTGGTCTGCATCGCGAAACCGCGCATCCAGGGCCGCTCGGTCGTCTACCTTGAGGAGTTCGCCGTACTCCTCAAGGTTGCGGTCTTCGCACACTCTCAGGAATACGAGACGATTGAGAAGCCGTTGTGTCGCGCGTGCGATGGCGCGCTCGTCGAGCGCAGCGTTGCGCTTCGCGATATCCGTTGCAAGATCAAGCCGCCATTTGCGGATCTGCTCAAGAAATACCGCGTCGAAGCTATTTGCGCCTCGTAGCTCACGCTCGATCGCGAACTCCTCATCGAAGGTGCCGTCAAGGACTGATTCCTTCGACAATGCGCGCCAGAGGTCATCGAAGCGGTCAACATATTCCTCGCATGTGTAAACGTGTCCAGGAACGCGAGCAACGGCCGCGCTGTCGCCGGGACGAGGCTGGACGCGACAGTCGTATATGGCAAGCTCAGCGAAGTTTGTTAGTACTGAAACGCTCAGCCCGGCACTCCATCCATAACGACGCGTCTGGTAGGCGGGAGCGATCGCGACTTTGATGTGCACGGATGGCTTCTTGGCCTCAACGAAGAAGCGTCGCTGTCCGCCGGGCTGGATGGTGTAGTCAGGGTTGCCGGCCGCGCCCACGCTTGCTGGATCGTCGTCGTCGGGTAGCTCGACGGTTTCCTCGACGCGCACCTCACGAGCCGACGGCGATAAGCCCTCACGGTTCGCCAGGTCCCATCCAAACGCCTCAAGCAGCGGATCAATAAAGTCCATGCGGACCTGCGCCTCGTTGGACGCGCAAAGGTCGCGATTGTCCAAGTACTGCTTGACTAGCCGAGCGACGGCCTCGCGGGCAAGCTCACGCGACATACGAGTCATTGTCCTCCCGGCCAATGGCCGATGTCTCCGGCTTGATGACGCGCAACATCGATTCGCTCCTCGATAGCCGAGAGTTCCTCCAAGTCGGGTAAGAATAGGACTGAGGTCGGACGTACCCGCTCCATCTTGTCCGCGACGGAGCATGCTGATCCTGGTTGCCCATTGCCCTCATGGTTTGCATTAGTAACAATTGTAACTTATGCCGGGGCGCCAGACTAGAGCTTCTCGCTTTGGTCTCCGGGCTAATGACTAGCGAGCCAAGCCAGCACGGCGCCGGCAAAAGCTGGCGCGGCGGTCTCTGGGTGTTCGCGAACGCCGAGAGGAAACGAAGGATGCCAACGTAGAGGGATGGCTTAACCAGCGGTACAAACGGCGTCCCGGCGATTCGAGGACTTTGCGAGGTCGAGTCCCAGAGTCTTCGGCGTCGGAGTAGTCCGATCGGCCCGGTACCCTCGCGGCTCGGCCCGCTCTTTGATCGCTACGGCTGGCAACCGCCGTGGGCTTCCACCGAACCTCCCTCCGACGAGGAGCAGTCTACGTCCGAGCTGACTAAGACTTGACCAAGCAAGTTGGCAGTCTCATAATGTGAGTGCCAAGTGATTGAACTAATCTATGGAGGCGGATATGGCGAAAGCGCCCGCAAATCATCAGGCTGAAGTCCGCACGAGGCATCGTCCTACTTACCACCGAGTTAGCGGATCTGGAACCGACTGATGGCTGCTAAGACTATCGGGGCTCACTGGATTCGCGCCGCCCTGCAGGTCAACCCGTTTACCTATCAGGGCAAGAACCAGCCGTCGACATCCTTTGCCACAGAGGACGAATATAACACGGCCCTCCTCGACGAATGCGAGGCCCTGGGCATCGCAGTTATTGCCATCACTGATCACTGGCGTGTCGATAGCGCTAGCGGGCTAATCGCAGATGCCACTGACAGAGAGATCGTGGCGCTTCCGGGGTTCGAGGCTAACTCTTCGGAGGGTATCCACCTTTTGGTGATCTTTGAAGCTGAAACGGACCTCTCGACGGTCAACGCGGCTATCGGAGCATGTGGAGTAGAGCCCGGGTGCGCCAATGGAACCACGGGTAACTCGTTCAGAGACATCCTTGAGGCAATGTCTGATCGTGGCGCTTTGGTTATTCCCGCACATGTGAACGTCGCCAATGGCGGGATGCTCACTGGGCGCACTGGACAGCCGCTCGTCGCGATGGTCAAGGACCCGAATCTTCACGCGATCGCGATCACGCCAAGCCAATCACCCGGAACAGACCAAGAAAAGATCATCAAAGGGGTGAAGCCGTACGACCGAAAGCATCCCTTGGCGGTCGTCAACGCAGATGATGTTGTGCATCCGGACGATCTGAAGACGAGCGGGGCAACGTCATGGTTCAAGGTTAGCAAACCGAGTGTCGAGGCTCTAAAGTTGGGTGTTCGGACACCTGAGACGCGTGTAGCTCTCAGTGACCCTGTCAGCACTCCGCGAACGCTGTTGCGTGAGATCAGCTGGACAGGCGGCTTCCTTGACGGTGTAACGATTCCGATCTCGACTGATCTCACGGCACTCATCGGTGGTCGCGGTACGGGCAAGTCGACAGTGATCGAGAGCCTGCGTTACGCGCTTGGGCTTGCACCGATCGGCGACGACTCAACGAAAGACCACAAGGCCATCGTGGACAAGGTCGTCCGCTCTGGCACGATCATCAAGGTCGAGGTGGACACGGTCTCGCCAACTCCTCGAAGCTTTACGATCGAGCGCGTCGTCCCCGATCCGCCCGTTGTACGCGACGCGAGCGGCACCGCCACCAACCTGCAACCGAGTGACGTGGTCGACCTCGTAGAAGTGTTCGGTCAACATGAGCTTGCCGAACTCGCAAGTGATCCGGCGCGCGTCGCAGAAATGGTGCAGCGATTCGCCGGCGCGAGCGCCATGGACCCTGCACATCAGGATGTGCTCAACAAGCTGGCGCACAACCGGGACCAGCTGAAGAAAGCCGAGGTGGCGCGTGCAGAGCTCAGCGATGAGCTCGCCGACATTCCGCGTCTTGAAGAGCAAGCCCAACAGTTCAAGGAGACCGATGTCGCGACGCGTCTCGCGGATCTCAAGCGCTTGGACCGTGACGAATCCGTGTTCACTGAGGCGACCCAGCGCCTTGGCAGCGCCATTATGGCGCTAAATGATCTTGCTGATCCTCAGCTCGAGGCCACGCTGACCGCCGAATACGATGGCCTCGAAGAGTCGCCACGGAAAGAGCAGCTGCAGCTCGTTTCCGCTGCCACCGGCACCCTGGCGGCGAAACTCAAGTCCTTGATTGCCGATGCCAAAACAGCCATCGCAACGGCCCAAGCGGAGATCGCTTCCGCTAAGGCAGATTGGGAATCAGCCGTCAAGGACCAGCGAGATGACCACGCGGAGGTGCTGCGTAAGCTGCACGACGATGGTCTTGAGCCCGACAAGTACCTCGCCACGACCAAGGCTCTCGATGAGCTGAAGGCCAAGCAGCCTCGTCTAGCTAGCCACGACGAGACGCTCAAAAAGCTTCGGAAGGAGCGCGAGGAACTCCTTGGTGAGCTTGCCGAGCATGAGCGAAAGCAACTCGAGGCGCTCCATAAAGCAGTGCGCTCAGCGAACAGCGCAACCGACGGCGTCGTCGTCGTTCGACCGATTGCCGCTCCAGACCGGCAGCACATTGTTGGCGTGATTGCGCGCCATGTGCCCGGCCAACGTGGACAGATTGCCGCAGCCGTCGGTGCCGATGACTTCTCACCGCGCGCTCTTGTTGCCGCGGTCCGAGGCGGGATCGACGAACTAGAAAAGTTGAATATCAAAGGCGCTCAGGCGGCAAATCTCGTTGGGGCCGGCGAGCCACTCCTGCGGGAGCTCGAGGAGCTGGCCGTCGGCCATGCTGTCGAGGTGTTGCTCAACGTCTCTGCTGATGGCGCGACCGAGCTGAAGACGATGGATGAGTTGTCCAAGGGACAGCGTGCGACGGCGCTCTTGCTTTTGCTGCTCGGAGCCTCAACCGCGCCACTCGTCATCGACCAGCCAGAGGACGATCTCGATAACCGCTTCGTGTATGACGGGGTAGTGCAACACCTGCGCAAGCTCAAGGGTGTTCGACAGATAATCGCGAGCACCCATAACGCCAACGTCCCCGTCCTCGGGGACGCCGAGTTGATCGTCGCGCTAGAGGGCGACGGTCGGCACGGGAAACCCGCGACCGACGGTATCGGGTCGCTTGACGACGCCACTATCCGCTCGCTAGCCGAGGACCTCCTTGAGGGCGGCCCGGCCGCGTTCAACGCCCGCCAGCACCTATACGGGTTCTGATCCGTCGGCAAGACAGCTTCTACGTACCCGTACGGGGAGGCCGGAATTAAGCCGGCAGTCCAAGCTCGGCGTCCCGACAGCTACCCCCGCCCAATTGCCTTAAACGCCCGCTTCCGGGCTTGCCGAGCCGCCGGCTCCATAAGATCCTTTAGGAGGCCGTCCCGGGTTCCGACGTTGTACCGAGTCTGCCCAACTGGAGAGTGTCTATCGTGACTTGCGTCGGGCGCTAGAGGTTCTTTGGAACTTGTAACGCAAGGCAGGATCGCCGAATGCCGCTTTTGCGACGCCTCGCGCGAGCGCTAGAACATTGGCTGCGTCTGCGGCGGTGGTATTAGCAACTCCGCGTCGAGCAATCGGTACTGCGGGTCTTGCGGGGTTGGCGTTGTCTCGGGAACATCGTAAGTCACCTCGATTGTGGTGCTGACCTCGGCGTCCCAAAGACCTTCAGACTTCAATCGGAGTCCTACATCTTCGTCATATGTTCCCTCGACCAAGGACTTCCCCTTTAGTAGCGGCGGTCTAATCGCGCCCGACGGCAAACTCAGCTCGAAGCGGTGACGACGAGAGTCAGCCATCGTCAGGGTTCCAGGAACTTGCACAGTCTCTGTTCGCTGCTCGCCCTCCCTGTCGAGGATCGCGAAGTCACGCCTTGCGTCTGCGCTCGTGACAACCACATAGCGAGTAGACTCCGCAGGAAGCCACTCAACGGTAACCTCATCACCACCAAGCGTGTTCAGTAGGCGCTTGTACTCGGTGGCGGCTTCGGGTCCGAGCTTGAGGGCTAGGTCCACAAGATCATCGGCCGGCGCCGCAAGCAAACGACCGAGCGTGCGTGCGGCCTCGATTGTCGGCGAGTTGCGCGACTCGTCTAGGCCGCGTTGTACCTGCTCGTCCTCAGCGATCTCGAGCTCGATCACGATTGACGCACCCAGGGCAGCAGTGCGAAGCTGCGCGTCGCCGATAGTCTGCGCCTTCGTGGCCTGAGCCTCGGCTGTCTCCTTGAGTGCGCGAGCCAGACGCCGAATGACGTCCCCGATGAACTCGGCACGGCCTCTGATGGTCTGGATGGAGCCACCGAACATCCGGACGCGTAGTGCCGAACGTTCATCGGCAACCATGAAGCTCTGGTCGGCCAGCTCGTCCGGCCTGGCCTCGCGGAATCGCTTTCCTGTGGCCTCCTCGGATATGCCCTCAGCGGGCGAGGATTCCGCCTGCTCATCAGGTTCGTCCTGCGGCTCATCATTTGGAATGTCTCGTTGATTCAAATCGTCCGCACAATCAAAGCAAATACAAGCTCAAGCACAGTGGCAGCCAGGGATAGCGCTACAAACGTGCGACAAGACTTGTACGCCTTGCGGCGGACGGTGTTCGCATCACGACGAGACCGAACCACCCCAGCGTAGTAGCCACCAAGTCGTCCGAGAACTCCATCATCGCCTTCGTAAGCCGCATTCAGATCAGCCATCAGATCCTCAAGAGGCAAATCCTTCGACGCGACGACGTCGTCGGCGGCAAGGACTCGTGCGGTGGCGATCCCGAGGGCGAGTACAGCCAGGGCAGCGAGCACCAGGATCGTATGCTTCTCGTGACTCGAGAGCTTGGCGGCCCCAAAGTTGTTGAAGGCGACCGTCTGACTCACGACGAACACACCGGCCGCCAGCGCATAGGCCTGACGGGCCTTGGACGCGAGTCGCTCTGCGATGTGGAACTCTTGGTCCGCAGAGGCCTTCAAGGCCTCAACAATCTCCGCTGCATTGCCGGTGCCAGAGCCCGCTCCGCCGAGCACAACTTGGGCGCCAGGACTACGTGACACGTCAGAGCCAGCGGCTCGTAGGCGAGGCGGCTCGGGGCCTGCACCCTCCGAATGCCCTTGCTCGGTCGCCACGTAACGAGACTACGCGAGATTGGGGACGAGATGATCGTGGCCGCGCGCTCTAAGGATGCGCCGCAGGGCCAAAGCGAACCGATGCACGCAAGCCGCTGCGCACGGGCAGCAACCCGAGCTCCCCGCAACGCCCGCAAGCAGGGATGCCTCGTGTATGGCCTTGGCAGCCCGCCGCCGCGCTTGCCTCCCAGCCGGCTCCATGAGATCCTCTAGGAGGCCGTCCAGGTTCGGTCGTCGTACCCGGCTCCGCAGCCGACCGGACTCAAACCCCGCTCTGGCCGCGTGCTGTCAGCGCCTCGACGAGCCTCCAGACCCGCCCCTGGCGGTCCTGGGACGCCGAAGGCCCAGCCCCCTGGGGGACTGGGCCGTTTCGACCTTCATCAAGATGGTGGAGCCAGCCGGGATCGAACCGGCGACCTCCTGCTTGCAAAGCAGGCGCTCTCCCAGCTGAGCTATGGCCCCGCGCCTTCCGAGTGTAGGGCAAGGATCGCCCCTGGGATCGGTCAGGGATCGCCGCTCCGAGACGGGGATCAAGAGCCCGATAGCCATATCGCCGATCGGGCGGTCTACGCTCGCCGGAGGCGGTAGCTCGCAGACGTCGGGCGGCAGGCTCCCGGCGTCCCGTGGCCGGCTACTCGTTGAAGTCGAAGTCGCGCGGAGGACGCTGCTCGAACCAGAGACGCTCCTGCTCGGGCGTCTCGCGCAGGAAGTCCGGGGTCTCCTCGAGCACGTCGTCCACGTGGTCCTCGGCCTCGGGATCCTCGTCGTAACCGTCTGGATGCTCGACAAGCTCCTCGGGATGCTCGCCGGGCACCTCCAATTCGAGCGATTCCTCGGCTGCGGCTTGCGAGTGTGCCGGGTGCGCCACCGGGGCGGCTCGATCGACGCTCGAACTCGACGGAGCTGACGCCGAGTCCGGATCTGAGTCGAATCCTGTGTCGGGGTCGAGCATGGCGTCCATGTCGATCTCGGCGGTCTCCTGACCGACGGATGATAAGTCTGCTTCGGGAGCGGTCTCGGAGCCTGGGAAGAAGGAACCGTCGGTCTCGAGAGGCACCTCTGCTTGGCCCTCTGACCCGTCGTGCGCCGCTTCGTCGTCACGGAGCACCGGCCCCAGGGCCTCGTGCTCCTCGCGGGCCACCTCTCCCGGATCAGCTCCCCTGAGGCGCCTGAGCTCCAAGTGCTCGCGGATGGCGTCATCCAGCAATCCCATTGCGCCAGCAAACCATACTGCGTCCGCTCTCGCCCGCTCTGCCACTACACTTTCGGCACGCCACCCACGCGCTGCGGCGTGGGTCCGCGGGGCTATAGCTCAGTTGGGAGAGCGCCTGGATCGCACCCAGGAGGTCGCCGGTTCGAGCCCGGCTAGCTCCACCATCCGAAGGAAGGTCGAACCGCCCCGGTTCCCCGCAAGGGAGCCGGGGCGTTGGCTTCCCAGGAACGAGCCGAGCGGGCGCGGCGGCTGATCGAGGCGTTGATGGCTGCGTGACGCTGAGGCTGCCGCGTCATTGGCGGGGTTCGTACATGGTCTGAACTCCGGGTTGCTCGATGAGCTCGCAGAACGCGCGTACGACGCGCGGATGGAAGTGCGACCCGGAGCAGCGGCGCAGCTCTGCGAGCGCGTAGGGCGTGTAAACCCGGATCGTCACGCTACGCGCGCGTGGGGCAACGCGGAGCAAGCTACACGCTCGGCTCGACCACGTGATTCCCTGCCGGCGTCGGAGGGGACACGGCTGATCGAGTTTCTGCGCCCTACGGGGACGTCCCGCAAGGCTGTGTGCGACCGACCTCGGCCTGTTTTTGGGGCCGGTCGCACCCGTGGGGCTCAGGCGCGTGTACTGAGCTGCTGCAGGACGGCGCGAGCGGCTGCCTCGGAGGAGGCAGGGTTCTGGCCGGTGATCAGGTTGCCGTCGACGACGATATGAGAGTCCCACGCGGGTCCAGCTTCGAACTTGGCTCCGGTGGCGCGCAGGCGGTCCTCAAGCAGCCAGGGAGCCTTTCCCGCGAAGCCGGCCTGGGTCTCCTCCTCGTCGGTGAAAGCGGTCAGCTGTCGACCCTCGAACAGCGAGGTCCCGTCGGGCCGCTGCGCGGATAGGAAGCTTGCCGGTCCGTGGCAGACCGATGCGACGACCTTCGTGGGGTCGTCCAGCAGCGTCGCTAGGACCTCGGCGACGGGGGGACTGGTCGCGAGGTCCTGCATGGGGCCATGCCCGCCGGGGATGAAGACAGCGTCGAAGGAGGCCGGGTCAACCTCCTCCAACGGCATTGCCGCGGCCAGCAATCCCTGCACCTGCTCCAGGTAAGTCCGCAGGTCTGCCACCTTGTCAGCGTCCTCGCCGTTCATGGCCAAGGAGAGGCTCAACTCGTCGGCGACCGGCGTGACGCCGCCAAGGGTGGTGATGGTGACGTCCAGGCCGGCGCCGGTGAACATCCGATGAGGTACGACGAACTCCTCGGCCCAGAACCCGGTCGGATGCGCGGTTCCGTCCTTCAGGGTCCAGGTCCTGGCCCCCGTGAGCACCATGAGCAACGACGACATAAGCAACCTCCTAGTATACGAACGGTCGGCTAGCTCTCTAACGACCTCGCCCTCCTGGACGACCTGTGGCGCCAGACTCTGCTGCTGCTCGCCGTCCCTCAGAACGTTCCCACCCCGGCGTGAGCCGACCGCACGGAGGAGCCTCCCGTGACCTCATCACCGAAGTGGGCTGACACCGGCGTCGCACGACGACTCGGCCTGCGCTACCCGATCATCCAGGGCCCATTCGGGGGCGCGTAGGGCGCATAAACTCGATCAGCCGTGTTTTCTCCGACGCCGGCAGGGAATCACGTCGTCGAGCCGAGCGGGTAGCTTGCTCCGCGTTGCCCCACGCGCGCGTAGCGTGACGATCGGGTTTATGCGCCCTACGCGGCGCATAAACCAGTTCCAGCGACGAGGACGATCGGCCGCGCTCTCCGAATGGCGGTTGATCACCGCCACCCACAACCTACTGAAGCTCTACAGGCGCCAGATGGCCGTCGCAGCCGCCTGAGAGGCCGCCCTGGCGGTCACTGGTCCGCCTGGCAGCACCTACGGCACGAGGAACGCAGACCACCGGCGGGGCGATCATCGCCACAACCTCGTCGTCACCGTGGCCGCGAATCTTTGCGCGACACCCACCGCGCGAAGCGCAAGCAGGCGGTTTCGAGCAAGAACGCGCTTGGAAGGGCTGGAGCTGTACCCCTGCTGCGCCCAGACCTGGCAGGGCCTCGAAGCTGTTCTTGTGCGACGCGGGATACTTGCTCGATAGTCGAGGTTCGCCGAAGGGTGCGGTCGATCTACTCGGGGTGGGAACCGCGGCGGCCGGAGCGCGGCGGCGGACTGTCGCGCTACGAGCGTTGGAAGCGATCACAGTTGCTCGTCTAGGCCAATGGCCCGCTCAAGCATCGGATCGGCCTGGTGACCCTCGTTACGGATTGCCTCGAGCATCCCGGTAGCCAGGGCATCGAGCTTGCTTTGCACGGCGGCCTCGGCCCGCAGCTCAGCGTTCTTGAGCAGCGCGACCAGCAGCAGCGTTGTCGCCGTGAGCGCGGTGCCCGCGGCTTGCTCATAGCCACTGCCGGCCCCGAACACGTAGCCACCAAGCCACGCGAGCACCATTCCGACGCAGATAAGGAAGAAGAAAGGCGAGCTCGAGAAGTACGACGCTCCTTGAGCGAGCCGGTCGAACGGTCCACGACGGTCCCGCGCCCCTCGCTCACTGGGATGCTTCGGCGACAACCAGCGAACGACGGCGCCCTTGGCGCGAGTTGGCTGCTCATCCATAAGAGCCAGCGTAGCGTCGTCGTGCCGGCGGATCGAGTGGCCACTCCCATTCCTGCGTGTCCGGCGTGAGGAGCGGTGTTGTTCGCCTCGGGAAACCCGCAGCCGGGTCATGGGGGGCTACGGATGTGTTCAGGGGCGCGGCTGGGCGCATCGTTGGTCGGGAAGGACGCCAACCCAGGCAGTCGGGACGCTTGATGACACCGACGAACGAAGGAGACCGAAATGGGCGAGCAC
>CABEAD010000214.1_pt1 | contig 27520 bp, 28 predicted proteins | sample 3132311 | NCBI WGS metagenome assembly CABEAD01 (sample SAMEA5534342, study PRJEB31848) | metagenome | biome: tundra; feature: field; material: soil | place: USA | collected 2013-05 | depth 0.45 m
GCGCAGTCCTCGCCGACATCAACTACAGCCCCGGCCCCTCCTCGTGGCCGGGGACTGAACGGTTACCCGAAGGCGCTGATTTGCAGGGAGTTCCTACGATTTAGACCCCCCTCGCGCCAGTTCTCGCGCCAGTCGTGCAGCGCAGGTGTACGCGCGGGACTCAACTCACGCGGCCACGGCGCCGCGCAGGTGCTGGGCGAGATGAAGGATGATGCGAGGGTGCCTGCGACGCAGAAGGAATGGATCAAGCACCTCCAACAGGAAGGCTGGGCGCTGGAGCGGGGCGGGAAGCACCAGGCCAAGATGACCAAGCCGGGGCAACGGCCGATCACGCTCCCGGAGAACAAGCGCCGCGCCTACTCGAAGGGCTTCGAGTCGCAGCTACGCCGCGAGGCCGGCCTACAGGACAAGCAGACTTGACCCGACATCTATCATGGATATGACGATGCCCGAGCCGCAGCAGCTGCGTTTCAGTGTCCGCTTCGAGGACGGCTCGTTCTGGGCGACCGTCGAGGAGTTCCCTGGCGTCTTCGCCACGGGCGATGACCTCGACGAGCTGCGCGAGAGCCTGGAGGAGGGAATCGCGCTTGTCCTCACCCGCCCCGGCGAGAAGCCGCCCACGGTGAGTCTCGGCGGGTTGCACCCGGAGCCGGTCACGACGACCGCCGGTGCGGAACTCGTCTACGCCTGACGGCTCGCGCGGCGTCCGGCCTCACTTCTCGGCTTTACGGCCGGGGCTGTTCTAGTAGCCCGTGCAGTTCGGGAGGTGTCCTTCTGGAGCGGTGTTGCGGCAGATCTCTTGGGATAACTTCCTGCTTGCAGCCAGTTCACGCGTAAGCATGGTCTCGATCTGAGCGAGGGTGCTCTCGGCACTCGAATCACGGACCTTCTGAACGGCGGCGGCAATCGCGGTGGGGCTTGCCTCGCTCACGGTCGCGGCAGCCGATAGCGAACCCACGGCTCCGCCAATGGTGGCGCTGGCCGCGATCGCGGCGGCGAGGATGCGGGGAGTGATGGTCATTGCGGTTTCCCTTCTGGATCTGGTGGACGGCATGCGGCCCGCACTCTAGGCGCCCGACCTGCTCACGACAGACCCCGGCCTACTCGGGAAGCAGTCTTGCGGCGACCTTCCGAAGCCGAAGACGGAACAGGGCGTCGCTTCCCAGCTGCCGGTCTTCGTCGTGCCCGCGCAGCGGTCCGATAGTCATGGGGACGCCTTCTGCACGTCTGCCAAGGGACTCGACAACGATCCTCACGGTCTCGTCCTGATGCTTATGCACGCGCAGCCGTCCGCTGCCGGTGTGCCCCACGAGCGACGGCGACGGGGGCTTGCCATCCCTGACTTGACACACGGCATGCTCGATCTCGCGAGGCGTGAGCTGACCGTCGAGGTCGTGGCTCAACAGCTCAGCGCCGGTTCGTAGGGCCTTCGCGTCGGCTCGTACCTCGACCAACACATCTAGTCGAGCCTGCACTGACGCCACGGAGAGAAGTCCCCTGCGAAGGTCGAGCAGCGTCTCCGCGTCGCTGTGATCGGCTGGCGTCACGTGGTGACTTCCAACGAGGGAGTAGACGCCGGTCGCCTGCTGGATGTCGCCGTCGCTAAATGTAATGGCGATCCCGCCCACGGTGCTCGATGCTGAGCCTGATGGTGTCATCTACTACATTCTGCCCGCCGGTTCGGCGGACGCCCAGCACCCTCGCCCACATTCGTTTTCTGCAGGGTATGAGCCAAGCCGCCCTGGCCGAGAAGGCCGGTGTCGGCCGGAGCACAATTGCTCGCCTGGAGGCCGGCCGCGGGCGGCCGCAGCTCTCCACCGCGACAGCGATCGCCCGAGCGCTCGAACTGTCCGTGGGTGTAGTTTTCCCGTCGCTCGAGGAGCCCGAGCCGGACATAGAGCAGCGTCGGGTCGACGTTCTCACCATGGTCGCCGCGCAACTCGGCAACGGCAGGCCCGATGGCTAGGTCCCCCAGCGGACAGAACGGCTCCCGGACTGTGGAGCTGAAACGAAGGGGAAGACACTCGCCGAGCGATCGTCGTCGCGAGGCGCAGCGCCTTGCCAAACGCATCGAGGATGCGAGCCGCGACCGTCGCAACGCTCGAGCAGAAGGCTGTCGCGACGACGCGCACGAACTCGACGTCGAGCTTCATGGCACGGACGCTGGCGCACCGAAGAGCCGCGGGGAAGAGGCGTACAGAGCCTCGCACGGCGGCCTTTACGAGGAATGCCGCGCAGCGCGCGCAGTCGGGGGCGAGCGATGAGCCGGGCGATGAGGTCGGCTCGCCGGCGCGACGTGTTCGAGCAGCCGCTCGACGCCGCGTTGCTCGCGCTCCGCGTGGCCGAGCTGCCCTACCAGTGGACTGATGACCTGAAGGTATGGAGGAGCGTCTGTCCATCGTGTCGCGCGCCAGAGTGGGGCCTGACGATCCGCGAGGGCTACGTCGGCGGCCCGATCACGCTGAGGTGCAGCAGCAGATGCTCGGACCCGGAGATCAGAGCCGCGCTCGCGGCGGCGGCACACGACATCGACCCCTTCGCGCTGGAACTCGCTGAGGAGGCGCGCGACGTGGCCGAGCGCGCGTTGGAGCTCATCGCCGATGACACCCTGAGCGTGGCGGCGTGAGCGTTCTACCTGGCGGCGCGTTCGTCCTCGACGGCCCGACCGACATACGCGCGGTGTGGGGTCGCGATGGAGAGGTGCTGTGGGCTCACGGCGAGGCGCTGATGATCGCCGGGCCACAGGGCACAGGCAAGAGCACCGTCGCGCAACAGCTCGTGCGCGCCCGGATGGGACTCGACGACGGACTGCTCGGCTTCCCCATCGAACCCGACGACCGCCCGGTGCTCTACCTCGCCTGCGACCGTCCAGCACAGATCGCGCGGTCCATGCGCCGGATCTTCACCGAGGCCGACCGCGACATCCTCGATGAGCGTCTGCGAGTCGTGCGCGGGCTGCTGCCGTTCGACCTCGTGCGCGCACCACACAAGCTCGCCGAGCTGGTCACGAAGGCCAACGCCGGGACGCTCGTGATCGACAGCCTGAAGGACATCGCGCCCGAGCTCGCGAGCGAGCAGAGCGGCGGCGCCGTCTCCCGAGCCGTACAAGGCGTCCTCGAAGCCGGATGCCAGGTCGTCGAGGTCCACCACCACCGCAAGGCGAACGCCGACAACAAGAAGCCCTCCAAGCTCTCCGACGTCTACGGCTCAGTGTGGCTCACGGCAAGCGTCGGCTCTGTGCTCGTGCTCTGGGGCGAAGCCGGCGACCCGCTCGTCGACGCCATCCACGTCAAGCAGCCCGCCGAGGAAGTCGGACCGCTCCAACTCGAACACGACCACCGGCACGGGCGCACGACCGTACGAGCCACACCCAACGCCGAGAACCTGCTCGAGCGCAGCGGACCACACGGCATCACAGCCGCCGAAGTCGCCCACGCCGTCTACGGACGCGAGCCCACACGATCCGAGGTCGAGAAGCAGCGCCGCCAGCTCGAGAAGCTCACCGCCAACGGCCACGCCACACGTCACCCGGCCACCACCGCCGGCGCCCCGACCCGATATGTGCCCGTGAGGCACCGTGAGGGTAAACGTGAGGGGTCACGCCAGGGTCACGACCCTCACGAAACCCCGCCAACACTGGTCACGCAGCCTCACGCACAGCAGACCCTCACGAACCCCCTTAAGGAAAGGGGTTCGCGTGAGGGGTGGAGCGACGACGAATTGCAGGCGCTCGTCGCCAGCGAGCAGGGGGGTGTCGCATGAGCGCCGCGACACAGGCCGCGCCCCCCCGCCCGCCACGAAACGGGCTCGAACGGAAACCATCGAAGGCAACGCCGACCTTGGCGCTGTCCGTCGAGCAGGCATGCACTGCACTGGGCGTCTCGTGGGACACCTGGCACGCCTCGATCGAGCCGGACGTGCGCATCGTCCGCCTCGGTCGGCGCAAGCTAATCCCGGTCGCCTCGATCGAACGTTGGCTTGACGAGCACGCCGAGACGACGTTGGAGCGCAGATGACCTTCATCTGAGCGTCCCCGGGCCGCGGCGACTATTGTCGTGGGGGAGATGGGGTCAATCCCGATCAACATTGCCGAGCTTGTTGGGCGAACACCGATGGTTCGGCTCGAGCGGATGCTCGGAGGGACGGCTGCGCAGGACAACGGCGTGGAGCTCTACGCGAAGCTCGAGGTCTTCAACCCGGGCGGGAGCGTCAAGGACAGGATCGGCGTCGCCATGATCGAGGCGGCCGAGGCGGAAGGCAGGATCGAGCCGGGACGCACGACGATCGTGGAGGCCACAAGCGGTAACACGGGGATCGCGCTCGCGTTCGTGTGCGCCGCGAAGGGATATGAGCTGGTGCTGACGCTTCCCCAGGGGATGAGCCGCGAGCGAGAGATCCTGCTGAAGCTGTACGGGGCGCGGGTTCAGATCACCGAGTCGCTCGGCGGCATGAGCGAGGCGGTGCAGGCGGCGCAGGAAATGGCGCGCCAGCCGGACGTGTTCCTGCCCGACCAGTTCTCCAACCCCGCCAACCCGGAGGCTCACCGTCGCACGACCGGTCCGGAGATCGAGCGGGCAATCGACGGGCGCGTCGACGTCCTGGTCGCGGGTGTCGGCACTGGCGGGACGATCACAGGCGTAGGGGAGTACCTGCGTGAACGCAACCCCGGCATGCAGATCGTGGCGGTCGAGCCGCGGGGCTCGGCAGTCCTGTCCGGTGGCCCGGTGGGCCCGCACCGCATCCAGGGGATCGGGGCCGGCTTCGTTCCGCCCGTGCTCAACCGAGAGCTGATCAGCGAGGTGATCGCGGTGTCCGACGACGATGCGATCCAGACGGCGTGGCGCTGCGCGCGACGTGAGGGCGTGCTCGCGGGGATCTCCTGCGGCGCGGCCCTGTGGGCCAGCCTGCTCCTCGCCGATCGTCCGGAGTCCAAGGGCAAGCGGATCGTGACGATCATGCCCGACTCGGGCGAGCGCTATATCTCGCAGGCGTTCTTCGCCCCGTGAGCAACTCGCTACGCTTTGACCATGCTCGGCATCGGGACTGTCGCGCGGGTGGCAAGTGAGCTGCGCCGTGACGTGGCTGCGGCCCGCGATCGCGATCCGGCCGCGCGCGGTGTCGGCCCCGTCGAGATCGTCGCGACCTGGCCGGGCATCCAGGCGCTGCTGTCCCATCGGGTCGCCCATGCGCTGCACACGTCCGGCGTGCCCCTGCTGCCGCGCTCGATAGCGCTCGCCTCACGAGCCCTGACCGGCATCGAGATACACCCGGCGGCACACATCGGCGAGGGGCTGTTCATCGACCACGGGTCGGGGGTGGTGATCGGCGAGACCGCGAGCATCGGCGATGACGTGACGCTCTACCAGGGCGTCACGCTCGGCGGGACCGGCTTTGCGACCGGCAAGCGCCACCCGACGGTGCAGGACAACGTGACGATCGGCTCGGGCGCGAAGCTCCTGGGGCCGATCACGATCGGGCACGGGGCGAAGATAGGCGCCAACAGCGTCGTCATCACCGACGTGCCGCCCAACTCGACGGTGGTCGGCAATCCGGGTCATCCCGTGCGGGTCGAGGGACGCCGGCCCGAGGGTCCCGATGCCGACTGGATCCATCTGCCCGATCCGATCGCGGAGGCGATCGGAGGGCTGGCGAGCCGCATCGGGGCGCTCGAGCGCGTCGTGGCTGAGCTCTCCGGCGAGGACGCTCACGCGCCCGCTGAGGTCACAGCGCTGCGCCCCGCCAAGGGGCCCAGCCCGGCCGGGGGCTGATCAGCCGCCTGCACTCGGGCGGACGGCAAGCGGGACCCACAACGACGAGGGCGCGGAGCGATCGCGAGCGTCAGTAGAAGACAGTGCGGCAGCGGTGGCGCGGGCGCGCCTTGTACTCGGGCTGCTGGCCTCGGTTCCACAGCCATGTGTCGATCGTGCGCGCCGGCACGCCTGTGCGCTTGGAGATCAGCTCGCAGGCGTGTACCGCGCACGCGCGGATCTCGCGCTCGACGCCCCCGAGTGGGAGCTGCTCACCGCCGTCGATGCGCGCCGCGAGCTCGTCGTCGTAGACAAGCACACCGTCGCAGTGCAATACGTGCGGCACGAGGTTGTCCGCGAAGATCGTCAAGCGGTTGAGGTCTCCGAACTCCGCCACGCCGGCGAGCGCGAGGTCGTTCGGGACGATCTGGGCGCGCTTGTAGAAGCCATGGTCGTCGAACATCGCCATTCCGCGGGCCAGCATCTCGGCCAGGCGCTCGGCTGAGTCGCCCGCGACGGCCACCAGGTCGAGCGCCCGCCGGGTGGGTGGGCCTTCCAAAAAGCGCCCCAGCAAGCGCAATGCCTGTGCGTAGAGGCTCATCAGCTCGTGATCGGGACGCTGGTCGAGGATCTCGGCTATCTCGGTCGTGCTCACGCCCGCGAGCCACGCGGATGTCGGGGGACCGTGGGCCCGCACATGATCGGCGAGCGCCCATGACACGGTGAAGTAGCCGCTGACGGGTGCCCCCTCGAATGTGCGCTTGCGCAGCGTTCCGAACCAGCCCGACCCGAAGTTGATCGCGTCGAGCGCGAGCATGTAGTCGGCCACGTCGGCCGGAGCGCCCTCCAGGTAGTGGCGCTCGGGGTCGAGCGCGGGCGGCGCTCCCGGCCGCACCTCGCCAGCGGCCTCGACGTCGATCCGCACCGAGCGGGCGACGGAGGCGATCTGCGCGCAGGACGCTCTCACTTCGTCGGTCAGGCTCACTCACGCCAACGTTACCCTGGCCCTGGCGGCCGATCCCGCTTCTATGCTGCCGGGGATGGCTGAGAACGACCACTCCGAGCGCGTCCAGGCGCTGCTTGAAGGCCTGAACGAGCCTCAGCGAGAGGCGGTGACGCATGGGGAGGGCCCCCTGCTGATCCTGGCGGGCGCGGGCAGCGGCAAGACGCGCGTGCTGACCCATCGCGTGGCGTTCCTGATCTTCACGGGCCAGGCCCACCCGAGCGAGATCATGGCGATCACGTTCACCAACAAGGCGGCCCAGGAGATGCGCGGGCGCGTGGAGCGTTTATTGACGGACCCGCCCACCCATACACGCGGGATGTGGCTGATGACTTTTCACGCCGCCTGCGCGCGCATCCTGCGGGCACAGGGAGAGCGCTTGGGGTATACGCCTCGCTTCACGATCTACGACCAGGCGGACGCGCGTCGCATGGTCAAGCGCTGCATCGAAGGGGTTGGGGTGGACCCCAAGCGCTTCGCGCCGGCGGCCGTTCACGGCCAGATCTCCCAGGCCAAGAACAAGCTCCTCACCGCGTCTGACTGTGCGCAGTCGGTCGGGTCGCAGTTCGAGGAGGTCGTCGCCGAGGTGTACGGGCTCTACGAGAGCGAACTGCACCGCATGAACGCGATGGACTTCGACGATCTCCTGTTCCGTGCCGTCAACCTGCTCGAGCTCTACGAGGAGGTGCGCACGAGCTACGCCCAAGCCTTCAAGCACGTGCTCGTGGACGAGTACCAGGACACCAACCACGCCCAGTACCGGCTCTTGCAGCTGCTCGTGGGCGGCGGTCGCTCAAAGCCCGTGCGCGGCGAGCGCGTGAACATCCCAGGCCATCGCAACCTGGCGGTGGTCGGCGACGACAGTCAGTCGATCTACGGGTTCCGCGGAGCCGACGTGCGCAACATCCTCGACTTCGAGGACGACTTCCCCGATGCAAGGGTGGTCAAGCTGGAGCAGAACTACCGCTCCACCCAGACGATCCTGTCGGCCGCCAACGCGGTGATCGCCAACAATCGCGGCGGGATCGCCAAGCGCCTGTGGAGCGAGCGCGGGCAGGGCAGCCCGATCAGGGTCCACGGCCTCGACGACGAGCACGCCGAGGCGCGCTTCGTGGTGGGTGAGGTGGAGCGCCTCGTGGATGAGGGCGCTTCGCGCTCGGAGATCGCCGTGTTCTACCGGACGAACGCGATGTCGCGCGTGATCGAGGACACCCTGGTACGGCGCGAGATCGCCTACCAGGTGATCGGCGGCACGAAGTTCTACGAGCGCGCCGAGATCAAGGACGCGGTGGCCTACCTGGCGTGGATCGCCAACCCGTTCGACGTGGTGAGCTTCCAACGCGTGGCCAATTCTCCAAGGCGCGGTCTCGGTCAGACGTCGCTGTCGAGGATCGTCGCCCACTCGGCGAGCGTGGGGGAGTCGGTATGGGAGGTGGCCGGCGCCGCGGAGCGCATACCGGGTCTGGGAGCCGCCGCCATCAAGGCGCTGGGGCGCTTCATGACGACGATGGAGGATCTCGCGGCGCTCGCGCGCGACGGCATCCCCGTGGGCGACCTGATGGACGCCGTGCTCGCCCGCACCGGCTACGTGGAGGCGCTCGAAGCGGAGGCTGTGGGCCGCGGCGAGAAGGCGTTCGAGTCCCAAGGGCGCATCGAAAACCTGCAGCAGCTCGTCGAGGTCGCGCACGAGTTCGACTCGGGCGCGCGGGCCGAGGGCGACACGCTCGAGCTGTTTCTGCAGGAACTGGCGCTCAAGTCCGACGGCGACTCGCGCCGCGACGACGAGGGCTTGGTCACGCTGATGACGCTTCACAACGCCAAGGGCCTTGAGTACCCGACCGTGTTCGTGGTGGGCTGCGAGGAGGGCGTCTTCCCCCACCAGCGCGCGCTCGACGAAGGCGGGATCGAGGAGGAGCGCCGGCTCTTCTACGTCGCCGTGACGCGCGCGATGCGCGAGCTCTACCTGACCTATGCCCGCAGGCGATCGGTGTTCGGAGCTGCGACCTACAGCATCTCGAGCCGCTTCCTCGACGAGGTACCGGCCGACTTGACCGAACGCACGGAGCTGCCCAATCCGCCTGTGCCCGCCAGGGTACGTCCGGGAGGCGCCCGCGTTGGCATCGGCGGCTTTGCGAGCGCGGGTGTCGCAGGCGCGGGTGTCGGTTCCGCCAACGGCGTCGCCCCCACGCGCGCGCGTGGGGCATGGCCCTCCGGCTCGCACACAACACCCCCGTCGGTCTCCTTCAAGCTCGGCGAGGACGTCGTGCACGCCGCCTTCGGCGAGGGCGTCGTCACCGGGGTCGAGCCGGGCGGCATCATCGTCGTGCGCTTCGCCGGCGATGGCTCGGAGCGCAAGCTGATGGCCGAACACGCGCCCGTCAGCCGACGATGACAGTCGGCCGCTGAGACGCATACGATCCGGTCGATGTCCGCCACGATCATCGACGGCAAGGCGATCGCCGCGGGCGTTCGCGCACAGGTCGCGCGCGAGGTCGGCGAGTTCGTCGACCGTGCCGGCCGTCCGCCCGGCCTCGCGACTGTGCTCGTCGGCGAGGACCCCGCATCCGGCGTGTACGTCGGCGGCAAGCAGCGGGCCTGCGCCGAGGTCGGGATGAGGCCGCTGGACGAACGCCTCCCGGCGAGCGCCACGTTCGAGCAGGTGGCCGATCGCATTCAAGCGCTCAACGACGATCCGGCCGTAAGCGGCGTGCTGCTGCAGCTCCCGCTGCCCACCCACCTCGACGGGCCGAGCCTCACGAGCCTGATCGACCCGCGCAAGGACGTCGACGGCCTGACTCCCGTGAACGCCGGATTGCTGTCGCTCGGACAGCCGGGCCTGCGCCCGTGCACCCCCTCGGGCGTGATGGAGCTGCTGGCGAGCGTGGACGCCACCCTCGAAGGCGCCGAGGCGGTGGTCGTGGGACGCTCGAACCTGTTCGGCAAGCCGATGGCGCAGCTGCTCCTGGAGGCCAACGCGACGGTGACGGTATGCCACTCGCGCACGCGCGAGCTGCGCGAGGTGTGCGCCCGCGCGGACATCCTGATCGCGGCGGTCGGCCGCCCGCGTCTGATCGGGCGCGAGTTCGTCAAGCCGGGCGCGATCGTCATCGACGTCGGCATGAACCGCCTGGAGCCCAAGGAGGCCGGCACCCCCCATCGCGGGGGACACCCTCTGGGGCACAAGCAGGCGGCGAGCGGCCTTGTGGGGGATGTGGACTTCGCCGCGGTCAGCGAGGTCGCGTCTGCGATAACTCCCGTGCCAGGGGGCGTTGGGCCGATGACGATCGCGATGCTGCTGCTCAATACCGTCAAGGCCGCTCGCGCGCAGGCCGGATTGGAGGTCACATGAGTCTCAAGCGAATACGGCTGGGCGAGTTGATCGCGTTGATCGGCGCTGCGTGCGTGATCGTCGCGTTGACACTGCCCTGGTATGAAAGGCTCGAAGGCAAGCTCGACGCGTGGAGCACGTTCGGCCCGGCGGTCGTGCTGCTGATGCTGGGAGCGCTCGCGGCGCTCGTCCTGGCGGTGGCGACAATGACGGAGCGCTCGCCGGCGCTGCCGGTGGCCGCCGCGGTGTGGAGCACCCTGTTCGGCATCGTCGCGGCGATAGCGGCCGTCGTGCGAGTGCTCGAGCGCCCGAATAACGCCGTGTCCCTGTGCGCGGGAGCGTGGCTGGCGCTCGCGGGCGCGGTCCTGGTGCTGGTGGGATCGTGGCAGGCGATGCGCGACGAACGCACCGGGCTCTACTCGCCGGCCCACCCCGAGCCGCGCAAGCCCCCCGCGAGTTAGAGGAAAGTCGGAACGAGCGTAGAAAACATGTGACGAGAGTTGCAATCGTGGTGCAAGCCGGCGATGGTGCGCACGGCAGCACCCTCATCACAGGACCCTCTTCAACTACACACGGGGGAATCAACGCAATGAGCTTCGAGGTCAATCGTCTGCGCCGGTCCGACTGGATTGTCGGGGGCGGCGGCGTCGCATTGTTTGTGTTCATGTTCTTCTTCAAGTGGTATGGCGGCAGCGTCAAAGGCGTCGTGCCGGTTGGGGGCTCGGTCAGCTACGGCTCGAGCTCGACCGGCTGGGACACCTTCACTAACAGCCGCTGGATCTGGCTGATCACGATCATCGTGGCGCTCGGGGCGGTAGTGCTCGTCGCGACTCAGCGCAAGCTCAGCCTCCCCATCCAGCCGAGTGTGATCGTCGCCGGGCTGGGAGCGCTCTCGACGCTGTTGATCCTCTACCGGATCATCCACCACCCATCGGGTGGGTCGTCGTTCGGCGGCGTGGAAGCCTCCTATGGCATCAAGATCGGGATCTGGCTCGGCCTGATTGCCGCCGCCGTGATCACCTACGGCGGATACCTGGAGATGAAAGAAGAGGGCACCTCCCTCGGCGACGTCCGCGACCAGGCCGGCCGCGCTGTGGGGAGCTTCACCGAGGGCGGCACGGCGTCGCCGACCCCACCCCCGCCGTCTGCGGAACCGCCGCTGCCGCCGCCGACCGCGGAGCCGCCGCTGCCGCCGCCACCCGGCCAGCCCGGGGAGGGGAGCTCGGGAGAGGGGGGGTCCTCGACCTCGGGCTTTTGAACGTCGCTTTTGACGCACGGCCTCCTCCCCGGCGCGAGGGCGTCTGAGCAGATGCACGCCGCCTCTACGGAGCGCCGACTCGGCGCTCCGTAGAATGCGGCCCAATGATCGACCGCGGTGAGGTTCTCCACGTTGCGCGCCTGGCGCGTCTTCAGCTGAGCGAGGAGGAGATCGAGCCGATGGCGCGGGAGCTCTCGGCGGTGCTCGATCACATAGCGAAGATCGGAGAGCTCGAGCTGAACGGCGTGCCGCCCACCTCGCATGTCGTCGAGGTGACGGGCCGGCTGCGTGCGGACGAGCCGCAACCGTCGCTGCCGCGCGAGGTCGTGCTAGCCCAGGCGCCGGCCGTGAGCGGCGACGGCTTCTTGGTCCCCAGCCCGCAGGCATGAGCGCCGGTGAGCTGATCGAGTTGAGCGCCGCCGCGGCGGCAAAGGCGCTCGCGGCCGGTGAGATCGCGCCCGCCGAGTTGTTCGAGGTCTATCGCAACCGGGCGCGGGTGGACGAGTTGAACTGCTTCACGTGGGTCTCAGACGGCGAGGCGCCACAGCCCGCGCCGGACGCACCCCTGAGCGGCGTGCCGCTGGCGGTGAAGGACCTGTTCTGCACCGAGGGGATCCCGAGCCAGTCGGGGTCGCGCATCCTCGAGGGATATCGGCCTCCGTACACGGCGACCGTGGTCGCGCGTCTGGCCGCGGCGGGGGCCCCGCTGCTGGCGAAGACCAACCAGGACGAGTTCGCGATGGGCTCCTCAAACGAGAACTCCGCGTTCGGGCCGGTGCTCAATCCGTGGGATCGCACGCGCGTGCCCGGCGGCTCCTCGGGTGGGAGCGCCGCGGCCGTGGCGGCCGGCCTGGCGCCATGGGCGCTCGGAACCGACACGGGCGGCTCGATACGTCAGCCCGCCGCCCTCTGCGGGATCGTCGGCCTCAAGCCCACCTATGGGGCCGTCTCGCGCTACGGGATGATCGCATTCGCATCCTCGCTCGATCAGGCGGGACCGCTCACGCGGGACGTCACCGATGCAGCGCTGATGCTGCGCCACATGATCGGACGCGACGAGCGCGACGCCACCTCGCTGGGCTTCCCCGAGGAGATAGCGCTGCCGAGCGCCGAGAGTCTTGAGGGGGTACGCCTTGGGGTTCCGCGGGAGCTGACCGGCGAGGGCATCGACCCCGGCGTGCTCGACGCGTTCGGAGAGGCGCTGGATCGCGCCGAGCGGCTGGGCGCGAAGATCGAGCAGGTGCGTCTGCCGCACGCGCCTCACGCGCTGTCCGCCTACTACGTGCTCGCGCCGGCCGAGTGCTCTTCGAATCTTGCGCGTTTTGACGGGGTCCGCTATGGGCTGCGCGCCCAGGACGCCGACGATCTCCTCGGCATGTACACGCGCACCCGTCACGACGGCTTCGGAGCGGAGGTCAAGCGGCGCATCATGCTCGGCACCTATGCCCTCTCCTCCGGCTACTACGACGCCTTCTACGGGCGCGCCCAGCGGGTGCGCACGAAGATCGTCGAGGACTTCCGCAGCGTGTTCGAGCGCGTGGACTTCGTCGTCACACCAACGAGCCCCACGGTCGCCTTCGAGCTTGGCGCCAAGACCGGCGATCCGCTGGAGATGTACCTCAACGACTTCTGCACCGTCCCGATGTCGCTCGCCGGGATTCCGGCCATCTCGATTCCGTGCGGCCTGAGCGGAGCCGGCGAGGGCCTCCCCCCGTCGCGGGGGACAGGCGGACCGGGTGGAGCGGGACTCCCCGTCGGACTGCAACTCGCCGGCCCGGCGTTCAGCGAGAACCGCCTTCTTGACGCGGCCTACGCGCTCGAGCAGACACTCGGCTTCGACTCGACACCCGCGCGCGCATGACACGGGGCGCCCCACAAATCCCCCTCCACATCCACCTGGGACCGTCGATCCGCGCATGACCGACTACGAGCCGGTCATAGGCCTTGAGATTCACGTGCAGCTCGCAACGCGCACGAAGATGTTCTGCGGCTGCGAGCTGTCGTTCGGCGAGCCCCCCAACACGCGCACCTGTCCCGTGTGCCTCGGCCTGCCTGGAGCGCTTCCGGTGGCCAACGCGCGAGCCATCCACTTCGGCCTGATGATCGGCATGGCGCTCGAATCGGAGCTCGCGCCGCGCTCGATCTTCCATCGGAAGAACTACTTCTATCCCGACCTGCCGAAGGGCTACCAGATCTCCCAGTACGACGAGCCGCTGTGCCTTGGTGGCAGCCTGGGCGAGGTGCAAATCCATCGCGTACACCTCGAGGAGGACGCCGCCAAGCTCGTCCACGTCGGCGCCAGCGGGCGCATCCACGCCTCTGACGCCTCCATCGTGGACTTCAACCGCGGCGGCACCCCGCTCGCGGAGATCGTCACCGAGCCGGACCTGCGCTCGGCGGAGCAGGCGGGCGAGTGGCTGAGGCTGCTGCGCGCCACGCTGCGCCACCTATGCGTCAGCGACGTGAACATGGAGGAGGGGTCGCTGCGCTGTGACGCCAACATCTCCGTGCGCCGTGCCGGCACGGATGATTTGGGAGTGAAGACGGAGCTGAAGAACATGAACTCCTTCCGCTTCATCGAACGCGGCATCCGGGCGGAGGTCGCCCGTCAGGAAGAGATTCTCCAGGGCGGCGGGCGGGTCGCCCAGGAGACGCTCCACTTCGACCCCGACTCCGGCAGGATCACCTCGCTGCGCTCCAAGGAGGAGGCCCACGACTACCGCTACTTCCCCGAGCCCGATCTCGTGCCGGTGGCCGTCGGCCAGGAGATGCTCGACATTGCGCGGGCGGCCATGCCCGAGTTGCCGGCCGCGCGCGCCGAGCGCTTCGAGCAGGCGGTCGGCTTGAGCGCCGACAGCGCACATCAGCTCGCGTTCCGCGCCGAGCTGGGCGACTACTTCGAGCAGGCGCTCGCCGCGCGGGTTGATCCCTCGCCATCGCCCCAGGCGCTTGCGAACTGGATCACGATCGACCTCGTTGGACGCCTTGGAGACGGGGAGGACCCGGGCGCATCGCTCGTGTCTCCGGGCGCGCTGGCGGCGCTCTGCGCGATGGTGGCTTCCAAGCGCGTGAGCACCGGGGCCGCACGCCAGGTGCTCGACCGGCTCGTGGCCGAGGGGGGGGACCCCTTGGCGATCGTCGAGGCGGAGGGGCTCGCTGCCATGGACGGCGGAGATGAGCTCGGCGCGATCGTGGCCGCCGCGCTCGCCGTCCATGCCGACGCGGCCGAGCGCGTACGAGCGGGCAATTCCAAGGCGATCGGCCCGATCGTGGGTTACGTGATGCGCGAGACCAAGGGCCGCGCCGACGGCGGCGAGGTCACGCGGCTCGTGCACGAGCAGCTCGGGGTCTGAGAGCCACCGGCGGGGCCGTGTGGGCGGGGGCACGGGTCCGTCTACAGTTTGTGGTCCGATTGCTCGGTGATATGCCCCGCTCTTGAGATAGGCTCTAGGCATGAGTGAGTCTTCGTCGAACACCTCTTCGTCATCAGGTTCCCTCGGGCGGACGATTGTCGCGGTGCTGATCATGGCGCTCGCCGCGTGGGTGCTCCTGCACTACATCATCCACATCGTCGCGTTCTTCGCCGGCATCATCGTGGTCGTCCTCGCGATCGTCGCCGTCGTCTGGGCGCTGCGCGTCCTGCTGTAACCGACGCCCCGACCATGACCTGCCCGGGAGCACCACGATGGGCTACGTAGTCATCGCCCTCTGCTTCGGCGTCGCGGGCGGGATCGTCGGCCGCATCAAGGGCAGCTCGTTCGTGCTGTGGTTCCTGATCTCTGGGGTCGTGCCGTTCCTCGGCCTGATGGCGGCCATCCTCTATCGCTTCGAGCGCGACGAGCTGCGCCGCCAGTGCCCGAGATGCGGTCGAGTGACGAAGGTCTACGACGCGCTGTGCACGCGCTGTGGCGCGGAGCTCGACTTCCCCGAGCAGCTGCTCGCGTCCGAGTCCGCCACAAAGATTTAAGCGGACCCTTTGCATAGGCTGTCAAAACAGCCCATGAACACACAGGCCAAGACCACACACCACCTCCGGGCGTCGCTGATCGCCCGTCTGATCCACCGTGCGGGCTTCGAGAACGAGCACGACTTCGTGCTGCGCGTCGTCCAGCCAGCGCTCGTGGGGATGATCGACGGTACGGTCTCCTCGCTCGCCCCGATCTTCGCGGCGGCCATCGCCTCGAGCTCCCACACGGCGCTGCTCGTCGGGCTCTCCACCGCGCTCGGCGCGGGTGTGAGCATGGGCTGGTCGGAGGCCCTGTCGGACACGGGCGAACAGACCGGGCGCGGCTCCGCGATCGTGAGAGGCTCCATCACGGGCGGGATGACCACCCTGGGGGGTCTCTTCCACACGCTCCCGTTCCTGATCTCAAACGTCCACAAGGCCCTGCTCGTGGCCGGGATCGTCGTCGCGGTCGAGCTGTTCGCGATCGCCTGGGTACGCAACCGCTTTCTCGAAGTCTCGATGCGCTCCTCGCTGCTCGTCGTGACCGTCGGCGGCGTGATCGTGCTCGCGATAGGCGTCGCAATAGGCAGCTCCTGAGCGCGGGTCGGGCGAAACCCCACTGGTACACTCGGCTTTACCGAAAGCGGGGGCCATCGAGGCCCTTGCGGTCCTGTCATCCCCATAAACGAAGGAAAGGAGGTCGGTGCCATGCGCGCGGTAGATGCCGTGATGGAATGCCTGAAGGCGGAGGGTGTGGACGTCGTCTTTGGCCTGCCCGGCGGCGCCAACCTCCCAACCTACGACGCCTTCGTCGACGGAGGCATCCGTCACATCCTCGTGCGTCACGAGGCGGGCGGGGGCCACGCCGCCCAGGGCTACGCGAAGGCCACCGGGAAGGTGGGCGTCGCGTTCGCCACCAGCGGCCCGGGGGCGACCAACCTGATCACCCCGATATGCGACGCGATGATGGATTCGGTGCCGGTCGTGTTCATCACCGGCCAGGTGCGCACCGAGCTGCTGGGGACGGACGGGTTCCAGGAGGCCGACACGATCGGCATCACGATGCCGGTCGTCAAGCACTCATTCATGATCCAGCATCCGCTTGAGATCCCGCGGGCGATCCACGAGGCGTTCCACATCGCGCGCAGCGGCCGTCCCGGCCCGGTGCTCATCGACATCCCCCAAGACCTGTCCCGTGGCGAGATCGAATATGAGCCCGTGACCGATGTGCGCCTGCCCGGCTACCAGCCGACTCTGGAGGGCAACCAGAAGCAGATCCGCCAGGCGGCCAAGGCGCTCGCGTCCGCGCAGCGCCCGGTGATCTACGCCGGGGGAGGTGTGGTGAACGCAAACGCCTCGGGAGAGCTCGTCGAGTTCGCGACGAGCGACCGTTTTCCGGTGACATGCACGCTGATGGGCTTGGGCGCGTTCCCGGCGCCTCATGAGCAGTGGCTCGGCATGCTCGGCATGCACGGCACCAGGGCCGCGAACTACGCTATGGACGAGGCCGATCTGATCTGCGCGGTGGGCGCGCGCTTCGACGACCGCATCACGGGAAAGCTGTCCGAGTTCGCTCCGCGGGCGAAGTTCATCCACATCGACGTCGACCCGGCCGAGATCTCCAAGAACGTTCCAGCGCACATCCCGATCGTCGGCGACGCCAAGCACGTGCTGGGGAAGCTGCTGATCGAGTACCGGGCGCTCAGCCCGGACCCCGCGCGGCTGGAGGCGTGGTGGAGCGCCATCGAGGGTTGGCGCGAGAAGTACCCGCTGGGATTCCAGGACAGCACCGACTCGGAGATCAAGCCGCAGTACATGATCAAGGCGCTTTACGAGGCGACCGGCGGCGAGGCGATCATCACCAGCGACGTCGGCCAGCACCAGATGTGGACGGCGCAGTACTACGACTTCCCGGCGCCGCGCCGCTGGATCAACTCCGGCGGGTTGGGCACGATGGGATTCGGGTTGCCCGCGGCGATGGGCGCCGCCGTCGGCTGCCCGGAGCGGCTCGTGTGCTGTGTCGCGGGCGACGGCTCGGTCCAGATGAACGCGCAGGAGCTCGCCACGTGCGCCCAGGAGGGCATCCCGATCAAGGTGTTCATCATGAACAACGGGTATCTGGGCATGGTGCGTCAGTGGCAGGAGCTGTTTTGGGATGGGCGCTACAGCCAGGTCGAGACCGGCGAGTACCCCGACTTCGTCAAGCTCGCCGAGGCATACGGCGCGACGGGGATGCGCTTCGAGGACAAGCACACGCTGGTGGACGACATGAAGCGCGCGATCGCAACCGAGGGCCCGGTGGTGGTCGACGTGCGGGTGACCCGCGAGGAGAACACCTACCCAATGATCCCCTCGGGCCACGCGGCCCGAGAGATGGTCGGGTGAGTGATGGCCACCCCCACACTTAGAGCCCCTACGCCCGACGAACGCACGCACGAAGGGAACCGCTGATGGGTGAGCCGGGAACCAAGGAGCCCCTGAGCCTCCAGGACCTGGAGGCGGTGGCAGGTCTGCGCACCGGCCGCAAGCACGTGCTGTCGATCCTGGTCGAGAACAAGTCGGGCGTTCTGACACGCATCGCGGGCCTGTTCGCCAGGCGCGGCTTCAACATCGACACGCTCACCGTTGGCCCTACAGACGACGAGCACATCTCGAGGGTCACGCTGACCGTCGACGGCGCGGTGCACCCGATCGACCAGGTCACCAAGCAGCTGCACAAGCTCATCAATGTCCTGAAGATCAGGGACCTCGAGCCGGCCGACACGGTGGCCCGCGAGCTCGCTCTGTTCAAGATCTCCGCGGATGGCGCACAGCGCGGCGAGCTGATGCAGATCACCGAGATCTTCCGCGGCAAGGTCGTCGACGTGACCAAGCGCTCGGTGATCGTCGAGGTGACAGGCACGACCGAGAAGGTCGAGGCGTTCGAGAGCATGGTCCGGCCGTTCGGCCTGATCGAGATGATGCGCACTGGCGAGATAGCCATAGCGCGAGGCAGGGGCGAGACCTAGACGTTCGCTGGGCGGCGCGATACTGCGTCCTCCCTCCCTCATGTGCAAAGCACATTTCGGTCGGTGCGTCCTTGTCTCGCTTGCCCAGCGAACGTCTAGGCGCTTGTGTCGAAACGGGCTGCTCGGTACGCTGAGCCTGTGACGCTCACGACGGGCGAGCGATCGCCGTTCACGCTGAAGGAGTCCGACTGCGAGCGGCTGCGCGCCCGCCTTGACCTCGCCCTCCAGCGCGCCCGCCGCACGGGCCGTGCGACGCTGGCGACGATCAGCGTGCCCGTGCCCGCCGATGTGGACCCGGCGGCGGTCGTGTGCGCCTCGCGGCGCCCAGGCGAGCCGTGGTTCGCCTTCGAGCAGCCCGACCGCGGCGGCTCGGCCCTTGCGTGTCTGGGAGAGGTCACCTGCCTGACAGGCTCGGGAGCGGACCGCTTCGCAACGGTCGCCGATCGCTGGCGCGCGCTGTCGGCCGCGGCGGTCGCCGACTCACCAGGAGACCCCGAGGGTGGCGGGCCGGTCGCGGTCGGCGGCTTCGCGTTCGCCCCCGACGGTGGAGCCTCGCCCGCCTGGAGCGGCTTCGAGCCCGCGTCGCTGCTCGTGCCCGAAGTCGCGCTCGCCCGCGAGCAGCGCGACGGTGAGCGCAGCGTGCGTATTACGCTCGCCGCGCTCGCCCAGCCTGACGACACGACCGAGGACCTGCTCGCCCGCCTGAACGGCCGCCTCGACGAGCTCTCGGGGACTGCCCTTCCGCTGCTCGACCCCGCGCCGACGGGGCGCTTCCATGTTTCGAGCGGCATGCCCCCGGAGCACTACGAGGCCGCCGTGAGTCGCGCCGTCGAGCTGATCCGGGCAGGGCGCATGGAGAAGATCGTGCTCGCCCGCGAAGTGCAGGTTCACGCGCCCCGCGAGTATGACCCCGCGGCGGTGTTCGGCGTGCTTCGCGAGGCGTTCTCCTCCTGCTTCGTGTTCTGCGTCGGTCGCGGCGACGCCACGCTCGTGGCCGCCAGCCCCGAGCTGCTCGTGCGCCGCGAGGGGCAGCGGGTCAGCACGCTCGCTCTGGCAGGCTCCACGCGGCGCAGCGCCGACCCCGCGGTCGACGCGCACCTCGGCGAGCGCCTGATGCGCAACGACAGCTATCGCGAGGAGCACGCGATTGTGGCCCGGCGCATAGAGCGCACGCTTCACCCATACGCGATCTGGGTGGCCGCCGCGCCCGAGCCCACGCTCGTGCGGATCGCCAACATCCAGCACCTGGCCACGCCGATCCGCGCCCAGCTGGCGGCGCCCGTCGAGGCGATCGAGCTCGCCGGACTGATGCACCCGACGCCCGCGGTCGGAGCGGAGCCGGCGCGGCTGACACTCGAGTTGATCCCAGCCCTGGAGGGCCTGGATCGCGGGTGGTACTCCGGACCGGTCGGCTGGACGGATGCGTCGGGCGATGGCGAGTTCTGCGTCGCGCTGCGCTGCGCCCTGCTGCGCGGAAACGTGGCCCGCTGCTATGCGGGCAACGGCATCGTGCGCAGCTCCGACCCCGTCGCGGAGCTCGCCGAGACCGAGCTCAAGCTGGCCGCTCTGCTGCCGCTGCTCGCCGGGTGAATCGTGGTAGCCACCAGTTGCGCGCGCCGAACAGGCGCATCAGAGCGGGCACGAGCACGAGACGTATCAGGGTTGAGTCGAGCGCGATCGCGAGCGCGAGCGCGAACCCGAACTGCTTGAGTTCGAGCACATTGGCGGTGACGAAGCTGCCGAAGACGGCGACCATGATCGCGGCCGCCGCTGAGATCGGCCGCGCTGTGTGCTCCACGCCGGTCGCCACCGCGAGCTCGTTGTCGTGGGTCTCGCGCCACGTCTCGCGCATCCGCAGGATCAGGAAGACCTCGTAGTCCATCGACAGGCCGAACAGCAGCGCGAACACGCTCAGCGGTAGATACGTCTGGATGAAACCCGTACTGGTGAAGTCGAACAGGTGCTCGCCGTGGCCCTCCTGGAAGACGACGATCACGAGCCCGACGGTCGCGCCCGTGGCGAGCAGGTTCATGATCACCGCCTTGATTGGCAGCACCACGCTGCGGAAGATCGGTACCAGGAACAACAACGAGAGCCCGAGGATCAGCCCGAGCACGAGCGGGAACTTGGCACGCGTTTCGTTGGACAGGTCGACGATCTTGGCGGTCGCGCCGCCGACCGCCACGTCGAGTCCACCGCCGCCGGCGCGCAGCGGCGGCACCAGCTCCCCGCGGATGTGCCGCACGAGCTCTTCCGCGCCGTGGGAGTCGATCGGCGTCGTTGGCGCCACGGTCAGCAGCTCCGCGTCACGGCCTCGGGTCACGGCCACCGCGGCGACGGCGTTGTGTCTGGCTGGGGTCAGCTCGCGCGCGAGCCGCGCCGTGTGCGCTTGTTGCGCACGGATGAGCGGACCGCTGTCGCGGAGGCCGCTCACCACGATCTCGATCGGCGCCAGCGTGCCCGCGCCGAACGAGCGCGCCAGCACCAGCTCGCCCTTGCCGGAGGGCGTGCCCGACAGCGAGGAGATACCGAAGTCGACCCCTGTGCGCAGCTTCAGCACGGGCGTGGTCGCGAGGATCAGCACCGCCGCGATCGTGCCCGCGGCGAGCACCGGACGGCGCATGATCGCCAGCGCCCAGCGTGCCCACACCCCGTGCCCGTCCGTCGCCTCCGGCCTTGAGTCGCGAGGCTGCATGCGTGCGGGCAGCGCGCCCCTGTTGATGCGAGGCCCCAGCAGCGCGAGCACGGCCGGCAGCAGGGTCAGCGCGACGATGACGGTGCAGATCACCACGGACACGGCTCCGAGCGCGAACTCGCGGAAGATCGGCGCTTTGATCACGACCAGCGTCGCGAGCGAGAGCGCCACGATCGCGCCTGAGAACAGGACCGTGCGACCCGAGCTGGCGATTGCCGCGCCCACGGCCTCCTCGACCTGCTCGGCCGCGACGGCCCGCTCGGGACCGCGCTCGCTTGCCGGTCCGCCGCCGCGGCCGATCGGGGGTTGGCCGGCGCGCATCCGCTGGGCGAGCTCCTCGCGGAAGCGGCTGACGATGAACAGCGCGTAGTCGATCCCGACGCCGACGCCGATCATCGTCACGATCGTCATCAGGAAGCTGTCGAAGGTGAGCGTCGTCGCGAGCATGGCGAGCACCCCGTAGGTCAGCAGCAGGCCGCACCCGGCCAGCGCGAGCGGCACCACCGCGGCGACCGCCGTGCCGAGCGCGACGAGCAGGATCAGCAGCGCCACCGGCACGCCGATCGTCTCGGCTCGCTCGACGTCTTCGTTCTCGACCGTGGTGATGTCCTTCGCGACCGGCGAGTACCCGGTCAGCCAGACGTGCACCCCCGCGCCCGCGGTCCCCGCCACGATGCCCTGCAGGCGGTTGGCGCGCTCGACCAGCTGGCGCGAGTCGCCGGCGATGCCCACCAGTGCGATCGCGGCGTGCCCATCCGCCGAGATCTGCCCCCGTGCGCCGCGGTCGTAGGGGCCGGCGACGCCCTTCACGTAGCTATGCCGGCGTGCGAGAGCCAGCGCGCGGGCGACCACTTCGCGATAGGCCGTTTCCTCCGCACGGCGCGTGCGCGAGTAGAACACGAGCACGTCCTGCTCGGCGCCGTGCCCGGCGAAGCGCTGTTCGAGCAGCTGCGCGGCGCGCGAGGACTCCGCCCCTTCGATCCCATAGTTGGGCGCCCCCAGCGAGTGCTCAAGCGACGGGTAGGCCGCCGCGCAGGCGATCAGCGCCAACACCCATGTGGCCAGCACGGCGCGCCGGTGGCGTGCGACCGCGCGGCCCCAGCGGTAGGCGGCGGAGCTACTCATCGCCGTGCGCCTGCGCCGCGGGTGGGGCCGAGCACGCGAGCGACACCGCGCTCCAGATGCGGCCGTGCAGCTCGACGTTGCTCGCGCGGTCGCTCCGCACGTGAACGATCGTGGATCCAGCCTGCGGCGACAGCGCGCGCTCCAGGGCGGCGCGGAACGCGGGGATGGTCTCCACGCGCTCGTGGGCCAGGCCGTACAGCGCAGCGGCCCGCGCGAAGTCGAGACCCGTCGGGGTGGCGACGTGGCGGGTGTAGATGTCGTCCTCTTGCGCGATCACCGCCCGCGATACGGGCAGGAAGTCGAAGATGCCGCCGCCTTCGTTGTCGAGCAGCACGATCGTAAGCTTCAGGTCGAGACGGCGTGCGGCGAGCAGGCCGCCGATGTCGTAGGCGAGCGCCACGTCTCCGATCAAGAGCACCACCGGGCCGTGGCCGGCGGCGGCCGTGCCGAACGCGCTCGAGACGGTTCCGTCGATCCCGTTCGCGCCGCGGTTGCACAGCACTCGCGGTGGGTCGGCGCGGACCGGCCAGAACGTCTCGATGTCGCGCACCGGCATCGAGGACGCGACGAACAGGGTGGCCTTCTCGGGCACCAGCACGCCGAGCTCGCTCGCCACCGACGGCTCGCTCAGCCCGCTCGCCGCGAGCACCCCGAGGATCGCCTCGGCCGCGCGCTCGTCCGCGCTGCGCCAGCTTCCGAGCCAGTCCGGATCGGTGGGGACGGCTCCGCCGGAGGTGGGCTCGCCGGCGGATGAGGACTGTTCGAGGAGCGACGTGAACGCGCTCAGCGTCATGGATGGGTCTGCGGAGATCGAGTCCGAGACCACACCCGCCGGGTCCTGCCAGGCGCCCTCCGGGTCGAGCGCCACCTGGGGTGTGCTCGTGAGGCAGGCGAGCCAGGTGCGCAGCGGCTTCGACACCGGCAGGTCTCCCACTCGCACGACCACATCGGGCGTGTGCTCGGCGAGGAACGAGGGCTCACGCAGCAGGGCGTCGTAGTGGGCGATCGCCGCGTCCCCGCGCCTGGCGCCGGACATCGGGTCCGCGAGCAATGGCCATCCCATCGCGGCGCAGAAGCTCGAAGCGGACCTGCCAAGCGGCGTCTCGCGCTCGTGGCGGCCCGCGACGAGCACCCCCCGGCACGCCGAGCCGATCAGCTCGCGCAGCGCGTGCGCGGCGGCCGTTGCGTCCCACGCGCGCGGCGGGCGGCTCACGAGCGGAGCCCCCCCCGGTCGTCCGCCGCCGGGCGGGGGGATCGGCTCGTCGCTCACGAGCGGCTCGCGCAGCGGGAAGTTGAGGTGCACGACGCCGGGTCTTCCCTCCAGGGCGGTCCACCAGGCGCGGCACGCGAGCGCTCGCATCCAGCGCACCCGCTCCGGTGTGGCCTGGAGCGATCCGACCTCGAAGAACCACTTGGCGAAGCCGCCGAAGATCTTGATCTGGTCGATCGCCTGTCCCGCGCCCACCTCGCGCAGCTCTCCTGGACGGTCGGCGCTCAGCACGATCAGCGGAACGCGTGCTTCGCGAGCCTCGACGACGGCGGGCAGCAGCTCGGCCACCGCGGTCCCCGACGTGCACGCCACGGCGACCGGCAGCGCCGACGCCTTGGCGAGCCCGACGGCGAAGAAACCGGCGCAGCGCTCGTCCACGTGGGAGTGACATCGCAGTCGCCCATCGCGCGCGAGCGTCAGCACGAGCGGCGCGCACCTCGACCCGGGAGACGTGCACGCGTCGCGCATCCCACAGCGGGCCAGCTCGTCCACGAACGCGCCGAGCAGCTGGTAGGTGTCGGTGGGGGAGCTCATAGGATTCGGGTGTGGTCGAGAGCGTCGTTCTGTTGCATGGGTTCAGCGGCACTCGCCGAGCGTGGGACGGCGTGGTGGCACGGTTGCGAGCAGAACGCTACCGGCCGCTGGCGTTGGACCTCCCCGGGCACGGCGAGGCCGTCGGCGCTGAGCGCCCGATCACGTTCGACGGGTGCGTCGCTCACGTGCTGGCGCGTGCGCCCGCGCGCTTCGTCCTGTGCGGCTACTCGATGGGTGGGCGCATCGCCCTGCACGTCGCGCTGGCTGCGCCCGAGCGGGTCGCACGGCTCGTGCTCGTGGGCGCGAGTCCCGGCATAGAGGACGACGAGGAGCGAGTGCGGCGGCGAGAATCCGATCGCCGGCTCGCCGACGAGCTGGAAAGCGCGCCGTTCGAGGACTTCATCGAGCGCTGGCGCTCCCAGCCGCTGTTCGCCGAGGATCCCCCCGAGGTCGGCGCCTTGGCGCGCGAGGACCAGCGCCGCAACCAACCCGATGCGCTGGCGGCGGTCCTGCGGGGCATCGGCACGGGGGAGATGCAACCGCTGTGGGATCGCTTGGAGGAGCTGACGATGCCCGTCACGGTCGTGGTGGGAGACCGCGACCTCAAGTTTCAGGAGTTGGGGCGAGGGATGGTGGAGCTGATGCCCGTGGCTGAGTTGTGCACTGTGTCCGGCGGTCACGGTCTGCCACTCGAGAACCCGCAGGCCGTGGTCGACGCGATCGAGGCCTAGCGGGCCCTCCGACCGACGTCGGAGCGGATCGACCTCGGTCGTCCGGTCTACCGAGCGACGGGCTTCCTCAAAGCGGATCGACGCCGAGGCCGGGCCCATCCGGGACGCGGATCTGCCCACCCGCGGGCGCCAGCACATCCTCGAGGCCCTCGAGCATGCCGAGAGTCGCAAGGCCACACGCGGGCAACGGACCGCGCGAGGCGAGCGCCGCCGCCGCGTGCACCCCCGCCGCGACCCCGAGCGGACCGTCGAGCGTCGAGGCCACGTACGCCTCCGCGCCCGACGCTCGCACGAGCGCAGCCGCCGCGAGCAAGCCCGAGATGCCCCCGCAGCGGGAGATCTTCAAGCACACCGCGTCGGCCACTCCGGCGGTCAGCGCTCCGTGCTCGGCGGCCGTCTCGTCGATCGCCACGCGCACCGCCACCCGCTCGCGCACCTCGCGTACCCCCGCAAGGCCGTGGACCGGCTCCTCGACCAGCTCCAGCCCCGACGGCGAGAGCGCATCGATGCTCCGCACCGCCTCCTCCACGCTCCAGGCGCCGTTGGCATCCACGCGCAACGCCGTATGCGGGCCGGCGGCTGCCCTCACAGCCGCCACCCGCCCCGCGTCGTCTCCCGTCCCGACCTTCACCTTCAGGCACTGGAACCCGAGCTCCACGGCGCGCGCCGCCTGCTCGGCCGCTCCCGCGCGGTCCACCGCCGAGAGAGTCGCGTTGACCGGCACGTGAGCCACGGGCGCGTCGGTGAGCAGCGACGCGACCGGCCTTCCCGCGCGACGCCCCGCCCGATCCCACAGCGCCAGGTCAATCGCGGCGAACGCCTCCGGCAGATCATCCGCGCGACGGCACGCGTCCACGATCTCGGCGCCGTTGGAGCCCTGTGAGCGCTCGACGATCGGTCGATAGCGCTCGAGCGCCCGCTCGACGCGCTCAACGCTCACGCCGTCATACGGCTGCAGCGGCGCCGCCTCGCCGTACCCCGTCACGCCGTCGTCGTCGGTGAGCGACACCACCAGCAACTCGCGCTCGCTCACCGTCCCGTAGGAGCTCTGAAACGGTGGGAGCAGGCGCAGAGCGTGTCGCCGCATGACCAGCTTCATGGCGTGGCGCCGGTCAGGGTCCGACCCCGCCGCTGGCGAGAATGCCGGCGGCGAACAGCACGCAGAAGAGGAGCTGCAGCGCCCCCGCCTTCGCGAGCGCCGCGTTCAAGGACGGCCCATCTACGCGCGTCCTCACGACTTTCACGAGTGGGATCGCGAGTGGGATCGCGCACCACGGCAACAATAGCCACGGTGTCATCGATCCGAGCAGCCACGGCAGCGGGGCGAGGACGAACGCGCCCGCCACCATCACCGTGTACAGCGTGCGCGTGCGCTCGCGGCCCAGGCGCACGGCGAGCGTGCGCTTGCCCGCGCGCCGGTCTGTCTCCAGGTCGCGGACGTTGTTCACGACGAGGATCGCGCTCGCCAGGAGCCCCACGGGCACGGCGCACGCGAATGCCTGCCAGGGGAGCTCCTGGACCTGCACGAAGTACGAGCCGCTGACCGCCACGATCCCGAAGAACAAGAACACGAACACCTCGCCCAGACCCTCGTAGCCGTACGGTCGTGGCCCGCCCGTGTAGAGCACGCCGGCGAGGATCGACGCGGCGCCGACCGCGAGCAGCTCCCAACCCGCGACCGCCACCAGGTAGGCGCCGCACAGCACCGCCAGCCCGAACGTCACGTACGTCGCGAACAACACCATGCCCGGCGGGACCAGCCCGCCGGCCGTCACCCGCACCGGGCCGAGCCGGTCCTCGGTGTCGGCGCCCCGTCGCGCGTCGGAGTAGTCGTTTGAGAGGTTGGTGCCGACCTGGATGAACACGGCGCCGAGCAGCGCCGCCACGAAGGCGAGCGCTCGGAAGCGTCCCGCGCCGAGCGCGAGCGAGGTTCCGACGAGCACCGGCGCCACCGCCGCCGGGAGCGTGCGCACGCGCGCGGCCATCACCCAGATGTGAACAGGGCTCGAGGCCCGCGTCGTCGGCGCCGCGGCGGACCCGGCCCGGGGGCCGATCGTCCGCTCCGCGTTCACGCGCGCCTCGGGAAGCGGGAGAAGTCGGGCTTGCGCTTCTGCTTGTACGCCTCGCGCCCCTCTTTCGCCTCCTCGCTGCCATAGAACAGCAGGTTGGCGTCGTGCGCAAGCTGCTGGATGCCCGCCAGGCCGTCCTCGGCGGCGTTGAAGCTTGCCTTCAACAGCCTCAGCGAGAACGGTGAGAGCGCGAGCATCTCGCGACACCACTGAACCGTCTCCTGCTCGAGCCGATCGAGCGGCACCACCGTGTTCACGAGGCCCATCCGCAGCGCCTGCTCGGCATCGTACTGCCGGCAGAGGAACCAGATCTCCTTCGCCTTCTTGGGCCCCACCGTGTTCGCGAGCAGCCCGGCGCCGAAGCCTCCGTCGAACGATCCCACGCGCGGCCCCGTCTGGCCGAAGCGGGCGTTCTCGGCGGCGATCGTCAGGTCGCACACGAGGTGCAACACGTGTCCGCCGCCGACCGCATAGCCCGCCACCATCGCCACCACGGGCTTCGGCAGACGGCGGATCTGGACATGGAGGTCCGTCACGTGGAAGCGCCCGATCCCGGCGCTGGCCGATCTTGGATCGGTCACGTCGTCATCGGCGAGATAGCCCGAGTCGCCGCGCACCCGTTGATCGCCGCCCGAGCAGAACGCGAGCGGGCCCTCGCCGGTGAGGATGATCACGCCGACCTCCGTGTCCTCGCGTGCCTGCTCGAGCGCCTGGGAGATCTCGACGATTGTCAGCGGACGGAAGGCGTTCCTGACCTCCGGGCGGTTGATCGTGATCTTCGCGATGCCCCCCGCCTGCCCCTGGGA
>CABEAD010000219.1_pt1 | contig 27520 bp, 29 predicted proteins | sample 3132311 | NCBI WGS metagenome assembly CABEAD01 (sample SAMEA5534342, study PRJEB31848) | metagenome | biome: tundra; feature: field; material: soil | place: USA | collected 2013-05 | depth 0.45 m
GAGCAACTCGGTGGCGGCGCGCGCGGCCGCGCGGGCAGGCGTGGAACGCGACCCGCTGTCGGCAGTGGCGCTGTTCAGGCTGGCGGCCGTCGAGCACGCCACCGGCGAGAACGCGCTCTCGCGCGCGACGCTGCAGAAGGCCGTGAAGCTGCAGCCGTCCAACCCGGAAACGTGGCTGACGCTCGGCGAATACGACATGACGATCGACCCGCACGCGGCGGTGAACGAGCTGCGCGCCGCCGTCTATCTCGACCCGGAGTCGATCCCGGCTCAGAACGCTTACGTGCAGGCGCTGCGGGCGACCACACCGACCGCCGGGGCCGGAGGAACCGCCGCGGTGAGGGGGCGGCCGACGGGGCCCTGATAGCGAGCTTCTCAGAAGCGCCTGCGCCGCCCGCTCGCGAGCAGGACGCGGCGCGCGAGCGGGAAGCCCCCCGCGCCGAAGACCGTGACGTCCTCGAAGCCGAAGTCCTCCAGCAGGGCGACCAGCGTGCGGCGCGTGTAGAAGCGCAGGTGGTCTGAGCGCGGGTCGAAGTGGGCGTCGAGCCTGCGTGGGCGCAGGGCGAGCCACAGCATCGAGAGCGGTCCGTGGTCGGGGGTGCTGAGCAAGAGGGCGCCGCCGGAGCGCAGCACACGGCGAACCTCCGACAGCCAGGCCGAGGTGTCGGCGACGTGCTCGATCGTCTCGCCGGCCCACACGACGTCGAAGCTGCAGTCCTCCAGCGGCCACGGGGCTTGCGGCTCCACCAGCCGCAGGTCGAGCTCCGGGTGGCGCGCCCGCGCGCGGCGCAGCGGCTCGGCCGCCACGTCGATCGCCACGACCTTGGCCCCCGCGCGCATGAGGGCCGCGGCGAAGTGCCCCTCGCCGCAGCCGACGTCGAGCACTCGAACCGGCCCCTCATGCCCCTCAGGCCGATCGCCCCCTGCGAAGACCCGTTCGAGCAGGAAGGCTTCGCGCAGCCGTGCGTGGGTTGGCGCTGCTCCCTCGGGCACGCTCTTCCACAGGCTCTCGTGGTAGTCGCGCGAAGGCATCGCGTGGGGAGGCTAGATGGTTGATCGCACGTTCGCACGAGGACATAACGCGGCGCGGCGGGTCCACGGCCGGGGAGCGCAATCGATTGGAAACAGCGGGAACAATCCACAGGCGATCTGCGCAGGGGAGCGCCCGAAGGACTATGTTCCCCTCAGTGCGCGGCTTGGGACAGACGTGAAGGCGTCTCGCGGTCTGGGCTCGCAGCCCAGGGCGAGGGATGCCCTGAGGGTCGCCTTCGACAGCCGCCCGGCGGCGGATGTGCGCGGTGTGGGCCGCTACTCGCGCTGTCTGCTGACAGCGCTGCGCGAGACCGGGGGCACAGGTGTGGAGATCATCGAGACGCACAGGCCGCGACGCGCGGACGTGTTCCACTCCCCGTGGATGGAGGGCGCGATCCTGCGCAGCCCATGTCCCATGGTCGTGACACTCCATGATCTCTCTGCGCTCAAGCGCGCGAGCGAGCACCTGCGTGCGGGCATGCGCATGCGCTTGCGTCACCTGGCGGTGCAGCGCGCCGTGCGCGTGATCGTGCCGACCGAGGCGGTGGCGGGTGACGCGGTGGAGCGGGTCGGCGTGGAGCGCGAGCGGATCGTCGTGATTCCAGAGGCGCCCGACTCGACCATGTACACGCGCCCGGCGGAGGAGATCACGGCCGTGCGCGAGCGCTTCGGGCTGCCCGAGCTCTACCTGTTGTGGGTCGGGTCGCTGCGCCATCCGGACCCGCGCAAGCACGTCGCCAAGCTGGCAGCCACGCCACGCGAGCTGCCGCTCGTGCTGGTCGGTCCGACGCGACCGTGGGCGCACGAGCTGCCCGACGTGATCCTCACCGGCGAGGTGTCCGACGAGGAGCTCGCGGCGATCTACAGCGGCGCCCATGCGCTCGTGATGGCATCCGAGGACGAGGGCTTCGGCCTGCCGGCCGTGGAGGCGCTTGCGTGCGGCACGCCCGTGGCCGCCTGTGAGGTGCCGGCGCTGCGTGAGGTGCTGGGTGAGCGGGCCGCGTTCGTGGAGCGCGGGGACCTGCAGTCGCTGATCGAGGCCGCCGAACGGACGCGGCGTCCGGCCCCGGCGCCGCCGGCATGGACGTGGCAGGACGCCGCCAGGTCCACATGGCACGTGTACCGGGACGTGGTCGCACAAACCGAAGGGTCCCGGCCGGTCGCCTGGAGCCTCACAGAGCCCCGGGCGGAGCTGGAGTAGCGGCTCAGTAGGCCCCGCGCTGGGAGAGCACCGCGGGGATCGTCTTCAACAGAATCGCCAGGTCGAGCGCGAGCGACCAGCGCTCGAGGTAGATGAAGTCGAGGTGCACGAGCTCGTCGAAGTCGAGCTCGGAGCGCCCCGATACCTGCCATAGGCCGGTGATGCCCGGAAGCACGAGGTAGCGCTTGCGATGCCAGTCCTGGAGCATCTCGAAGTCTCGTTCGGGTAGCGGGCGCGGGCCGACCAGCGACATCTCGCCGCGCAGGACGTTGACGAGCTGGGGCAGCTCATCGAGCGAGAAGCGGCGCAAGAAGCGCCCGACCGGCGTGAGGCGCGGGTCGTCGCGGATCTTGAACAGCGCGCCCGAGGCCTCGTTGAGCTGCTCCAGATCGGGGTGGTGGTGCTCGGCGTCGCAGTACATCGTGCGGAACTTCAGGCACGCGAACGGGCGCTGGCCGATGCCGGGGCGCATCGAGCGGTAGAGAATCGGGCCGCGCGAGGAGAGCCGCACGGCGAGCGCGATCGCCGCCAGCAGGGGACCCAGCACGATCAACAGCAGCGCTGAGCCGATCACGTCGAAGGTGCGCTTCAGCGCGAAGTCGATCCCCTCGAAGACGGGTGGTACGAGCTCGAACAGCGGCACCGACTGGCCGGGCACGAACTCGGCGTGGTGGATCAGGATCTCCATCGTGGACGGCGCGATGCGCACGCGCACCCCGCGCCGGTGGCACTGGTCGACGAGCTCCACCGCCTGCTCCTGGGGAAAGTCGGGGTCGGCGATGATCACCTCGTCGACGCGCTCTGTGCCGATCACCTCCTCGAGGCGCTCGAGCGTGCCGAGGAAGCGCAGCCCGTTGGGGGGCAGCTGCTCGGGCGAGAGGAACCCGATGACGTCGATCGGCGAGTGCGGCGCGTCGGTGAGCGCGTGGGCGACGTCGCGGATCTGCTTACCGTTGCCGACGAGCACAGCGCGGCGCTGGTAGCCGGCGGCGCGCAGGATTGCGCTGGTGGCACGCTCGTAGACGTGGCGCAGCAAGGAGACGTAGAGCAGCGCGAAGACGAGCGAGCCGTAGAAGATGTAGTAGCTGGAGAAGTGCTGGCCGTCGACCACCGCGAAGCCGAACGCGACGAGGGTGACCTGGAACAGCGAAGCCATGATGCGCGCCAGGCCGGGGCGCAGGGAGCGCTCGGCGTACAGCCCTGAGCGCGCGAACAGCAGCGCTGTGAGCAGGTAGGCGAACGCCAGTATGCGCTTGGTCTCGTGCAACACCTGGCCCGCGTCGAGCTGGCCGAGCAGGGCCGCCTTCAGGCTGAGCGCGGTGAAGATCGCCAGCCAGATCCCGAGCAGGTCGAGCGCGAGCAGCGAGACGACGCGCAGCGACCGACGGACGGTGTCCATGCGCAGCAGGAACGAGAGCACGGGCGGGCGCTTGCTGCGCACATCGCGGTCCGAGCGCGCGGCCGGGGCGATGAGCGCCTCCTCGCCGGACGCCGGACGCGCGGCCACGGCGCCGCGGGCACCAAGGAAGGCCCGCTCGGGGCGGTCAGTGTGCGGCGCGTCCGGGGAACGCACTCCCATCTCGCCCTTCACAACAGTGAAGGTTCCCAAACAGAGCGGTCGCGAAGCGTTCGGGTGGTTCTCAACCGACGAGCTGCTCTACGCCGGAGGTGTCGATCGTGCGGCGCAGGCCGTCCCGCAACGACACCTCGGGACTCCAGCCGAGCAGCTCGCGAGCGAGTGTGATGTCGGGCTTGCGCTGCTTGGGATCGTCGACGGGCAGCGCCTCGAACAGGATCTCCGAGTCGGCGCCCGCGACCTCCTTGACCGCTTCGGCCAGTTCGAGCAGCGTGTACTCGTCGGGGTTGCCGATGTTCACCGGGTTGTGGTAGCCGGACTCGGCCAGCGCGATCAGTCCTCGAATGAGGTCGCTCACGAAGCAGAAAGAGCGTGTTTGGGAGCCGTCGCCGAACACGGTGAGCGGCCGGTTGGCGAGCGCTTGGCGCAGAAACGTGGGGATCGCGCGCCCGTCGTGCGGGCGCATGCGACTCCCATAGGTGTTGAAGATCCGCACGATCGCCGTGTCGACACCCTGCTGGCGGTGATAGGCCATCGTGAGCGCCTCGGCGTAGCGCTTGGCCTCGTCGTAGACGCCGCGCGGGCCGATCGGGTTGACGTGGCCCCAGTAGGTCTCGGCCTGGGGGTGCTCCAGCGGGTCGCCGTAGACCTCGCTGGTGGAGGCGATCAGGAAGCGGGCGCGCTTGGCCTTGGCGAGCCCGAGCGTGTGGTGGGTGCCGTAGGAGCCGACCTTCAGCGTGTGCAGGGGCAGGCGCAGGTAGTCGATCGGCGATGCCGGCGAGGCCAGGTGGTAGACGAAGTCGACCGGCTCGTCGATCTCATACGGCTCGATGATGTCGACGCCCACGTGTCGGAAGCGCTCCGGATCGCGGATGTGCTCGATGTTCGCGAGCGAACCCGTCTCAAAGTTGTCGACACAAATGACGCGATGCCCGCGCGCGAGCAGCTCGTCGCAGAGGTGAGAGCCGAGGAAGCCGGCGCCGCCGGTAACCATGCAGGTGGACACGGCCCGGAGGATAACGGCTCCATATGATCCTCACAGGCAACGGACGGCCGCAGTCCGAGCGAGTATATATATACAGAATCTGCAAATTGTCGATGGTATACACATTTTGTATCCACTAACGGCAATTTCAAAAAAGAACACACACAACACCCCCGACCGACAACGATATGACCGATCCCCGACCCACGCCCCCTGACGAGCCGAGCGAGCACCTGACCGTGGCCCCGATCGTGGGGCCCGATGACCCGCGAAGGTTCACCGACTCGGGCATCGAGATCGAAGAGCTCTACACCGAGGAGGACCTCCCGGCCGAGCTCGACCTAGGGAGGCCGGGCGAGTTCCCGTACACGCGTGGGGTGCACCGCGAGATGTATCGCAAACAGACCTGGACGATGCGCCAGTACGCGGGGTACGCCTCGGCGAAGGAGTCCAACGAGCGCTATCGCTACCTGCTCTCCAAGGGGTCGACGGGACTCTCGATGGCGTTCGACCTGCCGACCCAGCTCGGCCTGGACTCGGACAACCAGCGGTGTCTGGGCGAGGTGGGCAGGACTGGCGTGGCGATCGACACGATCGACGACATGAGGACCGCGTTCGACGGGATCCCGCTCGATCAGGTGTCCACGTCGATGACGATCAACGCGCCGGCGGCGTGCCTGCTGCTGCTGTACGAGCTGGTGGGCGAGGAGCAGGGGGTGCAATCCGACCAGCTGCGCGGGACGACCCAGAACGACGTGCTGAAGGAGTACATCGCGCGCGGCAATTACATTTACCCGCCCGAGCCGACGATGCGGTTGACGACCGACCTGTTCCAGTACTGCCACGAGCGCGTGCCGAAGTGGAACACGATCTCGATCTCCGGCTACCACTTCCGCGAGAAGGGCTGCTCCGCCGTGCAGGAGGTCGCCTTCACGCTGTCCTCCGGGATCGCCTACGTGACGGCGGCGATCGAGAAGGGCCTCGACGTGGAGGACTTCGCGCCGAGGCTGGCGTTCTTCTTCAACGGTCACAACAACGTGTTCGGAGAGGTCGCGAAGTTCAGGGCGGCCAGGCGCATGTGGGCGCACATCATGCGCGAGCGCTTTGGCGCGAAGAGCCCGAAGGCGACGATGCTGCGCTTCCACACGCAGACTGGCGGGGTGACGCTGACGGCGCAGCAGCCCGAGAACAACATCGTGAGGGTGGCATTGCAGGGGTTCGCGGCGGTGTGCGGGGGGACGCAGTCGCTGCACACCAACGGCTTTGACGAGGCGCTCGCGCTGCCGACCGAGCGGGCGGCCAAGATCGCATTGCGCACGCAGCAGATCCTGGCGCATGAGTCTGGGGCCGCCGACACGGTGGATCCGTTCGCGGGCTCCTACTTCGTGGAGTCGCTCACCGACGAGATCGAAGCGCGCGCCAACGAGCTGATCGCGAAGGTCGACGCCCTCGGCGGATCGGTGAACGCGATCGAGTTCATCACGGGCGAGATCGACGAGTCGGCGTGGGGCTATCAGGAGCGCTACCGGATCGGCCAGGACGTCGTGGTGGGCGTGAACAAGTTCGAGGAGGACGACATCGAGGTGCCGGACCTGCTGCGCGTGGACCCGCAGTCCGAGAGCGACCAGGTGGCGAGGTTGAAGGCGTTCAAGGAGAACCGCGACCAGGAGCTCGTGAAGAGGCGGCTGGAGGAGCTGCGCGAGCGGGCACGGGGCAGCGAGAACCTGCTGCCGACGATCAGGCAGGCGCTGAAGGACCGCTGCTCGCTCGGCGAGGTGTGCGGGGCGATGCAGGATGTGTTCGGCAAGTACGCGCCTACGTTCTGAGGAATCAAGACCGATTCGCGCGTCGTGTCGAGCTCGCGGTTGGGCGGTACCCTGGGAGACGCGATGAGCCAGGGTTACAGAGTCGCCGTGGTGGGCGCTACGGGGCAGGTGGGCACGCTGATGCTGGCGCTGTTGCGCGAGCGCGAGTTTCCCGCGCGCGAGATCGTGGGGTTCGCCTCCGAGCGCTCGGCGGGACGCGAGCTCGAGGACGGCAGCATCGTTCAGCCGCTCACCGACGAGACGATCCAAGGCTTCGACATCGCCCTGTTCTCGGCGGGTGGGCAGACCTCGGGCGAGTGGGCGCCGCGCTTCGTGCAGGCGGGCGCCGTGGTCGTGGACAACAGCTCGCGGTGGCGGATGAACGAGGACGTGCCGCTCGTCGTGGCGGAGGTCAATCCGCAGGCGCTTGCGGGCCACAACGGGATCGTGGCGAACCCGAACTGCTCGACGATGCAGATGGTGGTGGCGCTGAAGCCGCTGCATGACGCGGCGGGGATTGAGCGGCTGGTGATCTCGACGTATCAGGCGGTGTCGGGGACGGGCAAGAAGGCGGTCGACGAGCTACTCGACCAGTCACACGCGCTGCTGCACGGCATGGAGATCGAGCCGCCGAAGGCCTATGCCCACCAGATCGCCTTCAATGTGCTCCCCCACGCGGGGAGCTTCGCGCCGGGCGAGGATCACACCGATGAGGAGCGCAAGCTGATGAGCGAGACGCGCAAGATCCTCGGTGACGAGACGATCAGGGTGAGCGCGACGTGCGTGAGGGTGCCGGTCGTGAACGGCCACTCCGAGGCGGTGAACGTGCAGACGCGCGAGGAGCTCTCGCCGGAGCGGGCGCGCGAGCTGCTGGAAGCGGCGCCCGGCGTTACGGTCGCCGATGACCCGCGGGCGGCGTTGTACCCGCTCGCTACGCAGGCGACGGGCCACGACGAGGTGTTCGTCGGGCGGATCCGCCGCGACCCGAGCCACGAGCGGGCATTGGACATGTGGATCGTGGCCGACAACCTGCGCAAGGGAGCGGCGACGAACGCGGTGCAGATCGCGGAGCTGCTGCACGAGCAGGGACTCATCGCGCCCCGCAGCGCGCACGCCGCTGCATAGGAAGGACTCCCGCGGGATCGCTCGAACCTGGGAGCGATGAGCGTCTCGACCGAGGTGCAGCGAACCATCGTGAAGTCCCCGCCCGAGCTGTGGGCCGAGCTGAGCGACCCCGAGGCGCTGAGCCGCCACCTCGACGAGCTGGGCGAGATCCGCATCACGCGCGCCGAGCCGGAGACGACGCTCGAGTGGGAGGCCGAGGGCGCCAAGGGGGCGGTGCAGCTGAAAGCGTCGGGCTTCGGCACGAAGGTGACGCTGTCGCTCACGCGCGAGGTACCCGAGCCGCAGGCGTTGGTCGAGCCGGAGCCACAGACGACAGCTGAGCCCGAAACGGAGCAGCCGGCAGCAGCCGGGCCCGAGCCGCCAAACGAGCCGGAGCCCGTCGCGGAGCAGCCCGAGCCCGGGCTGGCGACTAAGCAGGAGCCCATCTCCCCAGGGCCCGAGCGGGAGCCGGAGCCCGAGCCACGACGTGGATTCTTCGCCCGGATGTTCCGCCGTCGCGGTGCCGAGCAGATCGTCCCGGCGCCACCAATCGAGCCTGAGCCCATCGCGGTGATCGAGCCCGAGCCGGTTGCGGCGGTCGAGCTGGAGTCGGGCCCCGAGGAGCCAGCGGTGGATCTCGCCGCCGAACTGGCTGCCATGGAAGCCCAGATCGCCGAGCAGACGACCGAGCTGCTGATCGGTGTGCTCGACAGCCTCGGCGCCGCGCACCACCGGCCGTTCTCGCGCGGATAACATCCGCGGCGTGCGGAGCAAGGCCCCGGAAACCTACGACGAGAAGCTCGCACAGCTGAAGGAGCTGCGCGAGGCGGCGCTGCACTCGGCGCCGGAGGCCGAGGAGAAGCAGCACGCGCGCGGCAAGTACACGGCGCGCGAGCGTGTGGAGAAGCTGCTCGACCCGGGGTCCTTCCAGGAGCTCGACACGTTTGTGCGCCACCGCACCTACGACTTCGAGATGCAGAAGAACCGGCCGTGGGGCGACGCGGTGGTGACCGGCCACGGCACGATCGACGGCCGGCGGGTGTGCGTGTTCAGCCAGGACTTCACCGTGTTCGGCGGCTCCCTCGGCGAGGTGATGGGCGAGAAGATGTGCAAGATCATGGACCTGGCGGCCAGGATCGGCTGCCCGGTGATCGGCATCAACGACTCCGGCGGGGCGCGCATCCAGGAGGGGGTCGTGTCGCTTGGCTCCTACGGCGACGTGTTCCTGCGCAACGTGCGCTGCTCGGGCGTGATCCCGCAGATCAGCCTCGTCATGGGCCCGTGCGCCGGCGGCGCGGTGTACTCGCCCGCGATCACAGACTTCGTGTTCATGGTGAAGGAGACCTCGCACATGTTCATCACGGGTCCCGACGTGATCAAGACGGTGACGGGCGAGGAGGTCGGCTTCGAGGAGCTGGGCGGGGCGATGTCGCACAACACGAAGTCGGGCGTGGCGCAGTTCGCCTCCGACGACGAGGACGCGTGCCTGGAGGACTGCCGCTACCTGCTGGGCTTCCTGCCGCAGAACAACCTGCAGACGACGCCGCGCGTGCAGCCGAACGACGACCCGAATCGCATGGACCCGGAGCTCGACCATGTGGTGCCGGACAATCCGAACAAGCCGTATGACATGCGCGCGGTGGTGCGGTTGATCGTCGATGACGGGGAGTTCTTCGAGGTGCACGAGCACCACGCGAAGAACATCGTCTGCGGGTTCGCGCGCCTGGACGGGCACGCGGTGGGGATCGTCGGCAACCAGCCCAGCCAGCTGGCGGGCGTGCTCGACATCGACGCCTCCGCGAAGGCGGCGCGCTTCGTGCGCACGTGCGACGCCTTCAACATCCCGCTGATCACGTTCTGCGACGTGCCGGGGTTCCTGCCGGGGACCGCCCAGGAGTGGGGCGGGATCATCAGGCACGGGGCCAAGCTGCTGTATGCGTTCGCCGAGGCGACGGTGCCGAAGGTGACGATCATCACGCGCAAGGCCTATGGGGGCGCCTACGACGTGATGTCCTCCAAGCACCTGGGGGCCGACTTCAACTTCGCCTGGCCGACGGCCGAGGTCGCTGTCATGGGGCCGGAGGGCGCCGTGAACATCATCTACCGGCGCGACATCGCGGGCAGCCCGACTCCGCCGGAGCGCAGGCAGAAGCTGATGGACGACTACAGGGCGCGCTTCGCCAACCCCTATACGGCCGCCGAGCGCGGGTACATCGACGACGTGATCGTCCCCCACGAGACGCGCCCGAAGCTGATCGCGGCGCTCGACACGCTGCAAACCAAGCGCGAGCCGGGCCCGAAGCGCAAGCACGGCAACATCCCGCTGTAGGGATGGCGGGTCGCCGACCCAAGCTCGAGCTGCCGTTCGGCGATCGCGTGATCGCCGAACGGTCAACCCCGCCGGCGTCGCCCGCCGAGGCCGCCGCGATCGTGGCTGCCCTGGAGCGCTTCATGCGCGAGACCGCGCCGCGCGCCGGGCCGCCGGCCGAGAATCCGGACCCGTGGCTGCGCGCGGCTATGCTCGAAGGCGTCGAGCGTGAGATTCAGGACGATGTTCCCGACTCCCGGATAAATACCTAAAAGCCGCTAGGCTTTACGGTAATCTCTCTGCCGGTGGCAACTGCAAGCCGGGCCGCGGGCCTGGATCAGGAGGTTTCGTCGATGGAGCCAGTTTCAATACCCGCTCAGCGGCCCGCCAAAAGGGGCACGCTGGAGGACCCGGAGGTCCTTCAGAACGTCCCCGGGCACGTGATCCCGATCCTGCGGCGGGAGTACGACGACTTCAAGACCGAGGCCGGCAAGTTCCTCGCGGGCGAGACCCCCGAAGATGAGTTCGTCAAGTTCCGCCTCAAGCAGGGCGTCTACGGGCAGCGCCAGCCCGACGTGCAGATGATCCGCACGAAGCTCCCCTTCGGCGGGATCACGCCTGAGCAGATGGAGGCGTTCGCCGACGTCGTCGAGAAGTACGCCCCGCTGGGCAAGGGCCACATCACGACGCGCCAGAACATCCAGATGCACCACATCACGCTGCCAGACGCCGAGAAGGCGATCAGGGAGCTGGGCGAGGTGGGCCTATCAAGCCGCGAGGGCTGCGGCAACACGGTGCGCAACGTCACCGGCGACCCGTGGGCGGGCGTGGCCAAGGACGAGCTCTTCGATCTCACCCCCTACGCGGGCGCGTATGTGCGCTACTTCGTCCGGCACCCCACCACGCAGGGGATGCCGCGCAAGATCAAGACCTCTTTCGACGGCAGTCCGCGCGACCGCGCGATCAGCGGCATCCACGACGTCGCCTTCAGGGCCCGCATCAGGGAGATCGAGGGCCGCGGGGAGGTGCGCGGCGCCCAGATGCTCGTGGGCGGAGGCACCTCGATCATGCCGCGCGTGGCGCCCGTGCTGTACGACTTCGTGGAGCTCGACAACGGCGACTACCTGAAGATCTCCGAGGCCGTCTTCAGGATCTTCGACCGCCAGGAGTGGCTGCGCGTCAACCGCGCGCGAGCCCGCATCAAGGTGTTCGTGGACAAGTACGGCATCGACGAACTGCGCAACCAGGTCGAGCAGGAGCTCGAAGGCGACTGGGTGCAGGAACGCGACTTCTCGATCGAGCAGCGGCTCTTTCTCGACGACGAGCGCGAGGCCGCGCCGGCGCCGCCGGCCAGCTATGGCAAGCCGGGCACACACGACGGAACGTCGTGGGTCGGGGACGTATCGGAGCTCGAGCGCTTCCGCGAGGCGAACGTCGCCGAGCAGAAGCAGGAGGGCTTCGTGACGGTCGAGGTGAAGATCGTGCGCGGCGACCTCACTCCCGAGCAGTTCAAGGGCCTCGCGCAGATCATGCGCGAGCACTGCGGCGGCTATGCGCGCACGACCGTGCAGCAGAACCTCGTGCTGCGGTGGGTGCGCGAGGAGAGCGTCTATGACGTGTGGCGCAGGCTCGTCGAGGTGGGTCTCGGCGACGCCGGGTCACGCGAGATAAGCGACGTGGTGTCCTGCCCTGGCACCGACTCGTGCAAGCTCGGGATCACGAGCTCGATGGGCCTCAACCAGGCCGTGCAGGAGCGCATCGAGGCGATGGGCATCACCGATCCGCTGACGCGGCAGATCCACATCAAGATGAGCGGCTGCCCGAACGGGTGCGCCCAGCACCACGTCGCCAGCATCGGCTTCTACGGCGCGTCGATGAAGGTCGGCGAGCACACGATCCCCGCCTACATCCCCCACATGGGCGGCGTGTGGGAAGGCGGCGATGTCAAGTTCGGCCAGCGCCTGAAGCTGAGACTGCCCGCCAAGCGCGTGCCGGAGGCGGTGGAGCGCTGGGTGCGCCACTACGAGGCCAACCGCAACGACGGCGAGGAGTGGGGCGCGTTCGTGGAGCGCGTCGGCACGGGCGAGCTCGAAGGGCTCGTGAAGGAGCTTTCGATGCCGGTGGAGTTCGGGTTGGAGACGATGAACACGTTCATCGACTGGAACCGCGACGTGCCGTTCCAGGTGATCCGCGGCGAGGGCGAGTGCGCGGTTTGAGCGACAGCCAGACGGAGACGGCCCCCGCATCCGGGGACGATCTCGCGCGCGGCCTGAGCGACACGCTGCGCGAGGCGGCCGAGCGCCACGGCGAGAAGGCCGTGCTGCTGTGCTCCTTCCAGAAGGAGGAGTCGGTGCTGATCGACGAGCTGCTGCGGATCGGCGACGGACACACCGCGGTGCGGATCGCAACGATCGACACGGGTGTGCTGTTCGGAGAGACGATGCAGACGTGGAAGGCGTTCGAGGAGCGATTCGGGATCGCCGTGGAGGTGCACGACGCGAGTAATCCGTCGGCGCCGTGGAGCGGGCCGGAGCACTGCTGCTCGACCGCCAAGGTGGCCGCGCTAGATAGCGCGCTCATAGGCGCCGAAGGCTGGATCACGGGCATAAGGCGCGAGCAGGGCCCCACGCGCGCGGGAACGCAGCTCGTCGAGCGCGACGAGAAGCGCAGCCTCTGGAAGTACAACCCGCTGGCGCTGTGGACCGAGAGGGATCTGTGGCGGCGCATCCATGAGCGCGATCTGCCGTATCACCCGCTGCACGACCAGGGCTACGCCTCGATCGGCTGCGCGCCGTGCACCCAGCCCGGCTCGGGCCGCGACGGGCGCTGGGCAGGCACAGACAAGACCGAGTGCGGGCTCCATGAGCACGTATAGCTGCGCTGGATCGGCGTCCTCGGTCGCTCGCGTGCGTAGCACGCCACGCTCCCTGCGTCCTTGCCCAGCTTGCTCTACGTGCCCATGGCCTGCGTTCGAGGGATGAAGTGATGTTCGGCATAAGCCCCGAGATCGTGCTGTTCGGCCTGGGCGTCGGCGTTCTGATCGGCCTCACCGGGATCGGCGGCGGGTCGCTGATGACGCCGCTGCTGATCATCGTGCTCGGAATCCATCCGGTGGTGGCGGTGGGCACCGATTTGACCTACGGAGCGATCACCAAGACGCTCGGCGGTTACAAGCACCTGCGCAAGGGCACCGTGGATCTCGGGGTGTCCAAGTGGTTGGCCTACGGCGGCGTGCCGGGCGCGCTGGTGGGCGTGCTGCTCGTGGACCGCCTGCACAAGGCCTATGGAAAGAGCTTCGACCACGTGCTCGTCGGGTGCATAGCGGGGGCGCTTGTGATCGTTGCAAGCGTCGTGCTCGTGCGCACCCTGCTGCTCACCCACCTCGCCGAGCGCGAGCGCCACAGCTTCCGGTTCACTCGACGCACCGGAGTCGCCGCGATCGCGCTGGGCTTCGTGCTGGGAATGATCCTCGGCATGACGTCGGTGGGCAGTGGCGCGTTGATCGGGGTGGCGATGATCGTCATCTTCAGGCTCACCCCGCAGCGGGTGGCCGGCTCGAGCGTGTTCCTCGCGGCCATGCTGCTGTGGGTCGCCGGCCTCGCGCAGGTGGTGAGCGGGAACGTGGACTACGGTTTGATGGGCAACATCCTGATCGGCTCCATGCCCGGCGTGTGGATCGGAGCGCACTTCGTCGACCGCGTGCCCGCCCAGGCGCTGCGCGTGACGCTCGGCGCGGCGCTGCTGGGATCGGCGCTCGCGATGGTCAACAACGCGGGCGGCGACATCCCGGTCGGTGTGATCTTCGGCGCGCCGATCGGGGTGGGCCTGCTCGGCTGGCTGCTGCACTTGCGCTCGCGGCCCGGCCGGCGAGCGGCGGCGGCGCTCGTGGCCTCCAAGCCGCCGATCGCCCCGCCCAAGCCCGGGGTCGCCGCCGGCAGCGCGGGACTCACCGCTCCGGAGGGATCGTGAGCATCGCCGCCCGGCCGCAGCTCAGTCACCTGCGGGCACTGGAGTCCGAGGCGATCCACGTGATGCGCGAGGTGGCGGCCGAACTGGAGCGCCCGGTGCTGCTGTTCAGCGGCGGCAAGGACTCGATCGTGCTGCTGAGGCTCGCCGAGAAGGCATTCAGACCGGCGCCGTTCCCGTTCCCGCTGATGCACGTCGACACGGGGCATAACTTCCCCGAGGTGATCGAGTTTCGCGACCGGCGCGTGGCCGAGCTCGGCGAGCGGCTGATCGTGGCGAGCGTGCAGAAGTCGATCGACGCCGGCAGGGCGGTCGAGGAGACAGGGCCGCGGGCTTCGCGCAACCGCCTGCAGACCGTGACCCTGCTCGACGCGATCGCCGAGCACGGTTTCGACGCGGCGTTCGGGGGAGCGCGGCGCGACGAGGAGCGTGCGCGGGCGAAGGAGCGCATGTTCTCCTTCCGCGACGACTTCGGCCAGTGGGACCCCAAGAACCAGAGGCCCGAGCTGTGGAACCTCTACAACGGGCGCATCCACAAGGGTGAGCACGTGCGGGTGTTCCCGCTGTCCAACTGGACGGAGCTCGACGTGTGGGAGTACATCGACCAGGAGCAGCTGGAGGTGCCGTCGATCTACTTCGCGCACGAGCGCGAAGTGTTCCAGCGCGACGGGATGCTGTACGCGTGGCACGAGCGGGTCGAGCTGATCGACGGCGAGAGCGTGTTCTCAGAGACGGTGCGCTATAGGACGGTCGGTGACATGAGCTGCACAGGGGGCGTGCGCTCGCGGGCCGTGACGCTCGAGGAAGTCGTGACGGAGATCGCCGCCACGAGGATCACCGAGCGCGGGGAGACCAGAGCCGACGATCGTGTCTCGGAGGCTGCGATGGAGGACCGCAAGAAGGCGGGCTACTTCTGATGCGGGGATTTTTTGTGGGGGGCGCGCTCCGCGCGCGGAGGGGGGACGCCCCTGGCAGGACGTGCGCGGCACGAGGGAACGGAGGCTTTCGATGACCCTCGATCTGCTGCGCTTCACCACCGCGGGCTCGGTGGATGACGGCAAGAGCACCTTGATTGGACGGTTGCTTTACGACACCAAGCAGGTGTTCGAGGACCAGCTCGACCACGTGACGCAGGCCAGCGAGCGGCGTGGCGGCGAGGGAGCACTCGACCTCGCGCTGCTGACCGACGGGCTGAGAGCGGAGCGCGAGCAGGGGATCACGATCGACGTGGCCTACCGCTACTTCGCGACCACCAAGCGTCGCTTCATCATCGCGGACTGCCCGGGACACCAGCAGTACACGCGCAACATGGTGACGGGCGCCTCCACGGCGGACCTGTCGGTGATCCTGCTCGACGCGCGCAAGGGCGTGCTGGAGCAGTCAAAGCGTCACGCGTTCATAAGCGCGCTGCTCGGCATCCCGCACCTCGTGGTGGCGATCAACAAGATGGATCTGGTGGATTACTCCCAGGAGCGTTTCAATGAACTCGTCGCCGAGTTCGAGGGCTTCGCCGAGAAGCTGAACGGGACGGGCACGAAGTCCGGCGGCCTGGGTCGCGACATCACGTACATCCCGATATCGGCGCTCAACGGCGACAACGTGGTGGACCGCTCACAGAGCATGGACTGGTATGACGATCCCACCCACCCGACGCTGCTCGAGCTGCTCGAGCAGGTCGAGGTGGCCTATGACCACCCGCATGACACGCCCGCACGGTTCCCGGTGCAGTGGGTGATCCGCCCGTCGGGCCCGAACGGCGGCGACTACCGCGGCTACGCCGGCCAGCTGGCGAGCGGCTCGCTGAAAGCCGGCGAGGAGATCGTTGTGCTGCCTCGCGGCCAGCGCACGAGCATCGCGGCGATCGACACCTATGACGGCGAGCTGGAGGAGGCGCTGGCGCCGATGTCGGTGACGCTGAGGCTGAGTGACGAGCTCGACATCTCGCGCGGTGAGACGGTCTGCCGTCCCGATGAGGCCCCGACGGTGGCGCGAGAGCTGCAGGCGGACGTGTGCTGGCTGGCCGACGAGCCGCTGCGAGGAGGCGGGCGCTACATCATGAAGCACACCACACGCGAGGTGACGGCGATCGTGGACGAGCTGTGCGACCACGTCGACGTGCACACCCTCGAGCGCGAGAGCGCACCGCAGGAGCTCGCGCTGAACGACATCGGCCGCATCCGCCTGCGCACAAGCGCTCCACTCGTGTTCGACCGCTACGACACGAACCGCCGCACCGGCAGCTTCATCCTGATCGACGAGGCGACCAACAACACGGTGGGCGCGGGGCTCATCCAATAAGCTCCCCGGCCCGATGTTCACGAAGGTCCTGGTAGCCAACCGCGGCGAGATCGCGCTGCGCATAATCCGCGCCCTGGAGGAGATGGGCATCGCCTCCGTGGCCGTCTACTCGGAGCTCGACCGCGATGCGCTACACGTAAAGCGCGCCGATGAGGCCTACAACCTCGGCGAGGGGCCGCCTGCCGAGAACTACCTGAACGTCGAGAAGATCCTCGACGCGGCGAGGCGCTCGGGCACGGAGGCGATCCACCCGGGATATGGCTTCCTGGCCGAGAACGCGCCGTTCGCGCAGGCCTGCGAGGACGCCGGGATCGTGTTCATCGGACCGCCGCCGAGCGCGATCGAAGCGATGGGCTCCAAGACGAGGGCGCGCGAGCTGATGCAGGGGGCCGGCGTGCCGATCGTGCCGGGCACCACCGCGCCGGTGGCGAGCGTCGCCGATGCGCTGAAGATCGCCAAGAAGCAGATCGGCTTCCCGGTCGCGGTGAAGGCCGCCGGCGGAGGGGGCGGCAAGGGCTTCAGGGTGGCGCTGAGAGAGGAGGAGCTCGAGGGCGCGTTCGAGGGCGCGAGCAGGGAGGGCGAGAAGTTCTTCTCCGACCCGACCGTGTACCTGGAGCGCTACCTGCCGGATCCGCGCCACGTCGAGGTCCAGATCCTGGCCGACCGCCATGGCAATGCGATCCACTTGGGCGAGCGAGACTGCTCGATCCAGCGCCGCCACCAGAAGCTGATCGAGGAGTCCCCGGCACCCGAATGGGTGGTGGACGAGGCTCTGCGCGCCCACATCGGCCAGATCGGCGTGGAGGCCGCGCGCGCGGTCAACTACGTGGGCGCGGGCACTATCGAGGGGCTGTTGGCCTCGAATGGGGAGGGCCAACCCGCGGAGTACTTCTTCCTGGAGATGAACACCCGCGTGCAGGTGGAGCACTGCGTGACCGAGATGACCACCGGGATCGACATAGTCAAGGAGGGCATCAAGGCAGCGGCGGGGGAGGAGCTCTCCTACCGCCAGGAGGACGTGGTGCTGAGGGGCCATGCGATCGAGTGCCGCATCAACGCCGAGGACGCCTCCAAGAACTTCGCGCCGGCGCCCGGTGCGATTGGCGCCTACTTCGAGCCGAAAGGCCCCGGGGTGCGTGTGGACTCCGGAGTTGGCCCCACCCACGAGGTTTCCCCGATGTACGACCCGATGGTGGCCAAGCTGATCGTGTGGGACTCAGACCGCGAGCAGGCCACGAAGCGCATGCTGCGGGCGCTCGACGAATACGAGATCGAGGGACTGAAGACCCTGATCCCCTTCCACAAGGCGCTGCTGCAGACCGACCAGTGGGCCAAAGGCGAGACGTGCCGCGACCTGCTCGAGGATCGCGCCTGGCTGAAGACGCTGGCGTTCGAGAAGCCCGCCGCGAAGGGCGACGGCGAGGCCCCCCCATTGCGGGGGGCACCCAAAGGGCACACAGCAGGCGAGCAGGCGAAGGTCGAGCAGACCTACACCGTCGAGGTGTCGGGCCGGCGCTTTGACGTGAGGGTGGTCGGTCCGCCATTCGCGGGCGGCGCCGCGCAGGGCGCGGGCGCGATCAACGGCTCCTTTCCGGGCGCTGCGCGCAGCGCGCCGAGGCGCAACACCGATCGGAGATCGGCCAGCAAGTCCTCGACCGGGTCGGGCGGTCCGGACACGCTGGAGTCGCCGCTGCAGGGCAACATGTGGAAGGTGCTCGTCAAACAGGGCGACACCGTGGCCGAGGGCCAGCTGCTGTGCATCATCGAGGCGATGAAGATGGAGAACGAGATCACCGCCCACAAGGCGGGCACGATCGCCGAGCTGCCGATCGCCGAGGGCGAGCCGATCGCGGCGGGCGCTCCGATCGCGACGATCAAGAGCGACGCCGAGAGCCCACAGGGCTAGACGCGCCTCGCTCCGAACGACCACAACACGGAGGGAAAAGAATGTCAGCAGTTGACTACACGGCGGTGGCCGCCGGCTTGAGCCAGGCGATCCCCTTCAACGTGCACCTCGGCCTGGAGACCACCACGGTCGCCGAGGACCACGGCGAGGTGAGGCTGGCGGACGACGAGCGTTTGCGCAACCACGTCGGCTCGCAGCACGCCGGGGGGCTGTTCTCCGCCGGCGAGGCGGCCTCGGGAGCGGCGTTCGTGGGCGCGTTCCTGGACATCATGGGTGAGATCACCCCACTGGCGGAGTCGGCGCAGATCGCCTACAAGAAGCTGGCCAAGGGCGAGATCACAGCGACCGCCCGCTTCACCGAGAACAGCGAGGAGCTGAAGGCGAAGCTCGCCGCCGATGGACGGGTGCGCTTCCCGATCAACGTGGAGATGACCAACGCCGAGGGGACGGTCGTGGCGGAGATGACCGTCAACTGGTACGTGCGGCGCAACGACGCCGCGCGCTAGCCCCAATAACGTTTACTTAAGGCGGTAGTCGGCTCCCGCTCCCCGATGGAAGGCAGCGGTCTACCAGGCCCCCATGCCGGCTCTCGGAGCTCGTCCTGAGCGATCGCGTCAGCCGCTCCCGGTGACACGCCCGCAAGCGTGCGATTGCGGTAGTCAGCGACGGCGGCGACGGGCCGTTACGGACCGACGGCTTAGCGCGTGATGGTGACCGCGCCGCCGGCGGGAGACGAGGAGGTTCAGGCGATGACCGAGCACCAGCGGGAGTCCGAGTGGAACGTCGCCGACTGGCACGGCAAGATGCTGGTCGATTGCAACGGCGGGAAGATCGGCGAGCTGCAAGACGTTTACGTCGACGTGGAGACCGACGAGCCGCACCGCTCCTTCCTGTCCTGCGCCTTCTCGCCGAGTCAGTCCACGCCGGCCAAGACATACGATGCACTCGTCAACCAGCCGCTCCCACGCCTGCCACGGGATTCCCGGGCTACTTCTTCAGTAGCGGCTACGGATGACCGTGCCGCGATTCGGGCGTAGGTTCGTCGACATGGACCTAATCGTCATGCTGCTCGTCATTCTCATCGTCTTGGCGTTGGTGGGAAGCCTTGCCGTGAGTCCGCTGCTGTGGGTGCTCGTCATCATTCTCGTGGTCTTCGCGGTTGGAGGTCGAGGCCGCTACTACGGACGGCGAGGGTGATGGTTCGCTCTGGAGCCATCGTGGATCGCAGCGATGGTCTCCGCAACGTCCACCGGCATTCACGTTGACCATCTACACCTCTGGCTCGGGTCATCGTCGCTTGGGCGACGCGTCTCGGCCACAACCCAGTACACCCTAGGAGGCCCACAATGGGCGAGAAGACCGACAAGATCAGCGGCCGCGCAAAGCAGGCCGTCGGCGCTGTCACCGGCGACGAGGACACCAAGAGCAAAGGAGAGCGCCAAGAGGACAAGGGCAAGCTCAAGGGTAAGCTCGACTCGACCGTCGACAAAGCGCAGGACGCGCTTGAGGACCTGAAGGACAAGGCCGACCGGAGATGACCGACCGTGCGCGCTCGCGGAGATGACGCTGCCCGCGGCGGGCCGGGCCGCGGCGGTCGCTCACCCCGCCTTGCGCCGGTCGCGCCGCGGCCAAGCAACTCCGCGACCTCAGGGTGGTGAGAGGATGAGATCCGGAATCGTCAGTCTCCTCTACTTGGTCGTCGGGGCGGTGCTCGCCTCCTCGCACCACTACTTCGAACACGCCAGCACTCTCAAGCCCATCCTGTCAGCGCTGCTGGCCATCGTCCTTTGGCCGCTCCTGCTCCTCGGCATCAACCTCCACATCAAATAGCCCCTCCCGCCGCTCCGAAGCGGCGGGGCTTTCTACTCCCGGCCTCCTCAGGGAAGCGACGTAGATACCCCTTCGCGTATTGGCAATCCGTGCCGCGGCCCTGAGCGGCAGCGCCCACCAGTCCGACTACCGCTTTGAGGGCGAGAGCGATCCACGGGTTTGAGAACCGCGGCAGCACCGACGCGACGTTCCTGGCGATCGCCAGCCCCGGCGTCTTCGGACCCGCCTACTTCCAAGAGGTCGGCGAGGTCGTGGCCGCCTCCGCCGGCGGCCCGCCGGACTACGCCGCGGTAGCGCAGGTCATGCTTCGCCACGGCCTCACACCAGCCCAGCCCGCCACCACCTGACCCCCACCCCGATAACGACTGAAGGAGACGCACACTGCTGCTTTCGCGGGACAAGCGAGCGTTTCGGCAGTCGAACTCGACACGCCCGCTCAGGACGACAAGCAGCCCTCTCAATCAACGCTCGACTCGCTTCTGCTTGGCGGGTGCGGGGAAACACTGCTTACCGACGTCGACTTCGTAGCGCTTGAGCCAGTTGCGCAACGACTGCTAAACGATATTGGGGCTAGCCGGCAACTCGATCTACGTTCACGGCGTGGATGTGGCGTTGCACCTTGGTGCGGCGTCCCTCTGGCAGTTCGGCGGCCGCTCCGACGTCACGCAGCGCGCTCATATAGTCAAGATCCGCCTTCAGCACTTCCAGAGCCCGCTCGGAGTCCAGCACAGGCCCATGACCGGGCACGACGTGCTCGGCTGAAGAGACCAAGGGCCGCAATCTCTCCAATGTGGCGAGGTAGAAGTCGACCGAGCCGCCCTCGCCCAGCATCGGGATCTCGACCGTCGAGAGGTAATCACCCGCCACAAGAACGCCCGCCCAACCGATCCACACGGCCATCCCGTCGACGGTGTGACCCTCAGCGGGGTGCAGAGCCAGCTCGTGCGAGCCGATCTCACACCCTCCCGGAACATCGAGCGCTTGCACGGAGCCGAGCGCAAGCGGACGCGGACGCCGCACGTAATGCTCCTCGTCGAACGCACGCAGCTCGCGCTGGGGAGCGCCCGGAGTGGAGCGCATCCGCTCAGCGCTCGTGGAAGCACAGCCGAGCGTGGCTTCCGGAAAGGCGAGGCGGGCGAGCAGGTGATCCCAGTCGGCGTGGGTGGCGAGCAGTCCGCTGGGGTCCGGGAAATGCGACTGACCGAGCAGCGCCGGCAGCACCTCGAGCTCCTCGGGCAGCACCGGCGAGTCGATCACGAATGTCTCATCTCCGACGCCGGCCTCGCTCGGACCGTTCTCGGCGGCCGCCCCGGCGCCGGCCCCTCCTATGCCACGCACGATCACGCAGTTCGTCTGCCAGATGGCGCTTGTGGCGAGCAGAACGTCGGCGTGCAGCGAGACGACGCGCACGCCGTCAGGCGATACCCAGCAGCTTGGCGGCCTCGCGCAGGTTGGGGACCTCCGCGGTCGGCTTCTTCTGCGAGGAGTCCAGCGTCTGCTTGTTGCGGTTGACCCAGATCACAGGGACGCGCAGCTTGACGCAGGGTGCCACGTCGGAGTGGTGGCTGGCGGCGACGTGGACCCAGCCCTTCTTCGAGCCAAGACGCCGGGCGCACTCGACGAAGTGGGCCGGTTCCGGCTTGTAGGAGCGAACCTGCTGAGCGGTGACCACCAGGTCGAAGTCCATCGGGATGTGCCGGCGGGTCTGGCCGAGCAGCTTGTCGTCGATGTTGGAGATCAGCCCGAGCTTGTGCTTCTTGGCGAGCTTGGTGAGCTGCGTGGGGGTCTCCTTGAACGGCTTCCACCGCTGCACCGAGTCCGGGAGGAAGCCCGAGCGGGACGGTTCCAGCGGCCACTCGAGCCTCTTGGCGATCTCGATCGCCGTGCGACGCAGCACCTCCGCGTAGAGCTCGTAGGAGCCGGCCTCGATTTCCTGGGAGATCTCGTGGAAGAGCGGGATCAGGACGTTGCGGTCGATCTGAAAGCCCTCGCGCTCGGCCTCCTTGGCGAAGGCATCGTAGATGCCGGTCTCCCAATCGATCAGGGTTCCGTAGACGTCGAAAGTGACGAAGGCGATGTTCTTGGGAATGGGCATTGGAGCGGGCATTATGCCTGGCGAGCCCTCCCTCGCGCTGCGCGCCCGCCGCTGCCGCGGAGAAGGCGGACACGACGCGCTTTCGGTTAGAGTCCCGGGCCGCACATGGATCTGCTCGAGTATCAGGGCAAGCAGCTGTTCGCCCGACACGGCCTGGAGGTGTCCCCCGGCAAGGCGGCCACCAGCGTCGAGGACGCCGTCGCGGCGGCCAACGAGGTCGGCTACCCGGTCGTCGTCAAGGCCCAGGTGTTGATCGGCGGGCGCGGCAAGGCCGGCGGCGTGAAGCTCGCCGCGGACGAGAGCGAGGCGCGCGAGCACGCTCAAAACATCCTTGGCATGGACATCCGCGGGCACACCGTTCGCACGCTGTGGATCGAGCACGCGAGCGACATCGCCACCGAGTACTACGCCTCTGTGCTGCTCGACAGGCAGGCGAAGCAGCCGATGGTGATGTTCAGCGTGCAGGGCGGCGTGGAGATCGAGCAGGTGGCACAGGAGAGCCCCGAGAAGCTCGTGCGCCACCACGTGGACGCGCTCGAGGGCCTCTCGAAGGCGGAGGCGATCGAGATCGCGAGGCAGGGCGGCGCGGACGAAGACGTGATCGATGGCGTGGCCGACGTGCTGATGGCGCTGTACGAGGTATGGCTCCAGGAGGACGCCACGCTGGCGGAGATCAACCCGCTGATAGTGACTCCGGATCGCAAGGTGAGGGCGCTCGACGCGAAGGTGTCGCTCGACGGTAACGCGCTCTACCGCCACCCCGAGAACCAGGGTCTCTCAGACAGTGAGAACGAAGACCCGATCGAGCGCAAGGCCAGAGAACAGGGCTTGCAGTATGTGGCCCTGGACGGGGACATCGGCATCCTCGGCAACGGGGCGGGGCTGGTGATGTCCACGCTCGACGTCGTCGCCCAGGCGGGCGGCAGGCCCGCGAACTTCCTCGACGCCGGAGGGGGCTCGGACGCCGCCAAGATCAAGCAGGCGGTAGGGCTGATCCTCGCGAACGACGCCGTGAAGGCCGTGCTGTTCAACATCTTCGGTGGGATCACGCGCTGCGACGAGGTGGCCAGGGGGCTGATCGCGGCGTTCGAGGAGATCGGGGTGGGTGGGAGCACGATTCCCTTCGTTGTGCGCCTGGACGGCACCAACGACGTGCAGGGGCGCGAGCTGCTGCAAAAGGCCGCGCTGCCGAACGTGCACGCCGCCGCGACGATGAACGAGGCGGCGGAGAAGGTCGTGGAGCTGGCAGCGGCATGAGCGTCTTGGTAGACGAGACCACGCGGCTCGCGGTCGCCGGGATCACCGGCAAAGAGGGCTCCTTCCACACGCTCAACAACCGTCGCTACGGCACGAACGTCGTGGGCGGCGTGACGCCCGGAAAGGGCGGCCAGGACGTCGAGGGCATCCCGGTGTTCGACAGCTGGGAGCAGGCCACCAGCGAGGTGAGGCCGAACACGGCGATGATCTTCGTCCCGCCGCGGTTCGCGGCCGACTCGATCCTCGAGGCCGCCGCCGCGGGCGTGGAGCTGGTGGTGGCGATCACCGAGGGCATCCCGGCCCATGACGAGCTGCGCGTCTACAACACGCTGAGGCGCGAGCACCCGCGCACCCGCCTGGTCGGCCCGAACTGCCCGGGCATCCTCTCGCCGGGCAAGGCCAACGTCGGGATCATCCCGGCGTCGTTCTTCAAAGAGGGCAACGTCGGCGTGGTGTCGCGCTCGGGGACGCTGACCTACCAGATCGGCAACGAGATCGCCCGGGCCGGCTTCGGGTGCAGCTCGATCGTGGGGATCGGCGGCGACCCGGTGCCGGGGTCCTCGTTCGTGGACATCATCGAGCTGTTCGAGGGGGACGAGCAGACCGAGCTGATCGTGCTCTCGGGCGAGATCGGCGGGTCGGCCGAGGAGGAGGCCGCCGAGTACATCTCAGAGTCGGTGAGCAAGCCAGTGGTTGCCTACATCGCGGGGTTCACAGCGCCCGTCGGCAAGCAGATGGGCCACGCCGGCGCGATCGTGTCGGGGTCCGCCGGAACAGCGGCGGCCAAGGCGCTGGCGCTTGAAGCGAAGGGTGTGCGCGTCGGGCGCACTCCGACGGAAGTGGCGCATATCGCAATTGAGATCCTTGGCGGAGTAGCCACCGATCGACGATCGACGGGATCGCCGATCGACCAGCAGCTACGCTAGACCCGTGGACCAAGAGGTTGCAAAGACGCTGGGAGAGCTCGAGCTCAAGCTCGCCGAGCTGGAGCGCGAGCTGACCTCGATCGGACGTCGCCAGGAGCACTCCGGCGAGAGCGCCGGCAGGCTGGTCGACGAAGCCGTCGAGCGGGAGCGGCCAGTGCAGCACATGCCGCCAGTGCAGCACATGCCGCCGATGCAGCACATGTCACCCGTGGAGCAGGGGCCGCCGATGGAGCAAGAGCGGTCGGCGGAGCCTCAGGAGCCGGCTGAGCGCGACTGGACCATCCAGTTTCGCGAGACCACCTATGCCGACATTCCGGCATATGCGCGCGAGGTTGATGAGACGGGCCGGGCGACGCAGGCCGGCGCCCCAGGAGCCGGCGAGGGTTCTGCTCGCGCGTTCCAGACACCCGTGCAGGCCGAGCGCCAGTCGATCGACCTCGCTGAGCTCGTGCGCTTCCGCGACAAGCTCAAGGGCACGATGGACGAGCTGATCGACGAGTACAGCCGGCTGCTGTCGCTGAGCCCTCCATCGCCGCCGCGATCGGACGTTTGAGGGTCCCCTGAGCGCTCGAGCGACCTCGACGCTCCGGCAGCCTTCGCACATTCCGTCTACGCTTTTTCGCCCGATGTCCGGCTCCACGATCTCCTTTGCCCGCGGCGCGCCCTCACTCGACATCATCGACGTCGAGGGACTCAGCGATGCGGCTGTGCGCGCATTCGAGAGCGACCCGGCCGGGGCGACCGCTTACGGCACCTCGATCGGGTATCCGCGATTGCGCGCGTGGATCGCCGACCGGCACGGGGTGGAGCCCGAGCGCGTGCTCGTGACCAACGGCTCGATGCAGGCGGACGCGTTCCTGTTCGAGCACGCGCTCAGAGCCGGCGACGACGTGATCGTCGAGCGCCCGACGTATGACCGCACGTTGCTCTCGCTGCGCGAGCGCGGTGCGAGAGTGCACGCTGTGGAGCTGCAGCCGGATGGGATCGACACGGACGCGCTCGCCGGCCTGCTGGACGGGGGCGTGCGCGCGAAGCTCGCCCACATCATCCCGAACTTCCAGAACCCGGCGGGGTACACGCTTTCGCTGGATAAGCGCCATGCGCTGCTGGCGCTCGCGGGGAAGCACGACTTCCTCGTGTTCGAGGATGACCCCTATGTGGCGCTGCGCTTCAAGGGCGAGACGCTCCCGACGATGCTCTCGCTCGATCCGGAGCGCGTCGTGTATGCATCCTCTTTCTCGAAGACCGTGTGCCCGGGGATCCGCGTCGGCTATCTGGTGGGGCCGGTCGAGTTGATCGCGAAGATCGCGAAGATCGCGGCAAACACGTACATATCGCCGAGCATGGTGTCCCAGTCGATCGTGTACGAGTTCTGCGCCTCAGGCGCGATCGAGCGCTCGATCGAGACAGTCAAGACGGCGCTCGCCGAGCGCGTCGGAGTGTTGGAGGCGGCGCTGCGGAGAGAGCTGCCCGAGGCCGACTTCGTGACGCCCGAGGGCGGCTACTTCATGTGGGTGACATTGCCCGAGGGCACGGACGCGAATGCCCTCCTGGAGGCGGCGAGCGAGCGCGGGGTCAGCTTCGTGAAGGGCGCCGACTTCTTGATGGAGGGCGGCGATAACACGCTGCGCCTGGCCTATTCGGGCGTGACCGTGGAGCAGATAGACGAGGGCGTGGGGCGACTGGCCCAGGCCTTCCGCTCGCTCTGAGGCCGGGAGATTTTTTGGGAGACAATCGAGCCGGTGGGCCGCACGTCGGTTCGCGTCGCCGGTCACTGAAGCGGGCGGGCCGAGTCCGAACCTTATCGTCCGTAGCGCTGGCCCAAGACAAGCTGCTCTGGGAGAGCGGTGCGCGGCGGCGGCGAGGGGTTGGCGATCACTGAGACGGTCTCAGCGACGCTCGGCGTGAGGACGCAGCGCAGACCGTCCGCAGTCTCGACGACGACCTCCTCGGCGTCGCGCGCGACGAGCTTGCCATTGAGGCCCGGCTCGATGCCCGACGCCTTCAGGTAGCGCAGCAGGTCCTCGGCCTCGTTCTCGAAGCGCACGATGCGCACCGAAGCGCCGAGGGGCACGTCGGCGAGCGGCACGCCCGGCAGACGCGCGCCCGCGACTATCGGATGGCCGTGGGGGCAGGTCTTCGCGTCGCCGATCGCGGCGCGCATGCGCGCCTCCAGCACGGGCGACATGGCGTGCTCGAGGCGCTCGGCCTCCTCGTGGACCTCATCCCAGGGCACGCCGAGAACGTCTGTGAGGAAGCGCTCGATGAGGCGGTGACGACGCACGATCCCCTCGGCGTGCTCTGCGCCGCTCGGGGTGAACGCGATCGCTCGGTCCTTGCCCCGCGTGATGTAGCCGTCTCGCTCGAGGCGGACGACCATCTCGTGGACGGTGGGCGGGGACAGTTGCATCGCGCGGGCGACGTTGGCGCCTGTCATAGGCAGGCCCGCCTCTGAGAGCCAGAAGAGGATCTGGAGATACTCCTCCTCGGCGACGGTCGCGGTGGCGCTCTCATCGGTCATTGTGTGGTGATGCTAGAGGACACAGGACGCCCCGGCCAACCGTGATCTCCGAAACCGTGCTCGTGCTCGCCGGGGCCTTCGGCGAGCGGCTCGATGCCGAGCGCGTCGCTGAGGCGATCGGCCGCGGGCTGCGGGCGGATGGTCGCCTGGAGTGCGACCTCTGCCCGATCGACGAGGACGCCGACCGATCGACGGCGGGCACCGCCCGCGAAGCGGGCGGTCCGGCGAAGCCGGTGGTGGGCCAGCGCGCGGGTGAGGCGTCGGCGCTGCTCGACGGGCTCGATTTCAACAGACGAATGCGCGCCGCCAGAGCCGTCGTGATCGCGCGCGAGAGCCTGGACGGCCGCACGCTCGCCGGCAGCGTCGCGTTCGAGGCCGCCACCCGCGCGCGTCAGGCGGGCGTGCCGGCCTATGCCGTGGCCCGGCGCAACGCGCTCGACCCGTTCGAGGCGCGGATCGTCGACCTGCAGGTCATCCTCCAGGCGAGCACCCCACGGGCGCTTGCCGCTGCCGGCAGGAAGCTGGCGGCGCTGGTGTAGCACCCCGCGCGGCCGGATCGGGCAGCGGCCGGCCGCGCGCGGCGAATGGCAATCGCGGATCGGCGGCCGGCCAAAGTGGACCTGGCGATGGCCGGCGCTGTCGTGCCTGACCACGCGGGCGACGCGTGGATCGTTAGGCTCGCGCACAGATGACCGCGCCCGAGCCCACCC
>CABEAD010000261.1_pt1 | contig 24775 bp, 23 predicted proteins | sample 3132311 | NCBI WGS metagenome assembly CABEAD01 (sample SAMEA5534342, study PRJEB31848) | metagenome | biome: tundra; feature: field; material: soil | place: USA | collected 2013-05 | depth 0.45 m
CGACCCCCCCGCCATCCTCCGCCACCAGGTCCTCGCCGATCCCACGGGTCGGCGAGGACCTGGTGGCGGAGGATGGCGGGGGGGTCGGGCTCTGGCATGGGCAGCGGCAGATCCGCCTGCACACGTGACACGCACGAACGGCGCGAGTTGTGCCTTGCTGTCCTTTGGGCTCGCGGCTGAGGTCTGCCCGCGGGGTCGCCTACCCACGGTACTCCCTCAGTGAGCGCGCCACCACACCGTCACCGCCGCTCCGGACGACCAACAGCAGCCCGATCCAAGCGACGGGCCACTCCCGCATTCGCCGGCCGAAGCGGCAGCGGGCGCTCCCCGGGGTCGTGCTCTCGAGCCTCGTCCTGAGGGGTTACGTGGTCAGCAACATAACTGCGTTGGACGATTTGCAGTCGCTGCCGGTGCGGCGGCAAGGACGCCTCCGTCACCAATGCCCGCCGGGCGTCGCAGTAGGTGCGCGTAGAGAAACTGTTGGCTTGCCCCGGACGGCGTGCGATGGGTCGCGAGGCTCGCTGATGCGAGCGCGAGCGCGGCCGGCGCATTGAAGAGACGAACGCTGCGCTAGCTTGATGCCGTGGCTTCGCAGGCTCCAACGAGTGCACATCCTGACGCTCACAGGCACGGCAAACGTGTCCACAGCCACCCCCACAGCGGCCCCCATCGCCATCTCAGCTCGGGCCTGCGGCGATCCGAGCCTCTCGGCGAGCCGAGCTATCACCCGCACGGCCACGATCACCCGCACGGCCACGATCACCCGCACGGCCACGATCACCCGCACGGCCACGATCACACACACCACGACGATGGCCACGGCCTTGGCCATGGCGAGCACGGCCACTCCCATGGCCTGATAGACGACAGCATCAAGCGCTCTCGGGAGGGCATCCACGCCGTCTCGCTCTCGCTCGCCGTCCTCGCCCTCGCCGCCGTCGCTCAGCTTGCCGTGTTTCTTGCCAGCGGTAGCATCGCCCTGCTCGCGGATCTGATCCACAACTTCGGCGATGCGCTCACGGCTGTCCCCCTGGGGATCGCTTTCGCGTTGCACTCCCGGGTGGCCGAGCGGCGGGCCGGTCTGGCGGTCGTCGCTGCGATCTTCATCAGCGCTTGTGTCGCCGGCTATGAGGCGATCGGACGCTTTATCCACCCCGCGGCCCCAACTCATCTCGCGATACTCGGGCTCGCCGGGGCGATCGGCTACGGCGGCAACTACATCGCTGCCCGTATCCGTCTGGGCGCGGGCCGCAGATTGGACAGCGCAGCCCTCATCGCCGATGGGCATCACGCTCGAGCCGACGCCTATGTGAGCCTGGCCGTGATCGCCTCAGCGATCGTCGTCGCGCTCGGTGCGCCGATCGCCGATCCCATCATCGGCCTCGGGATCACGCTCGTGATCCTGCGCATCACCTGGCAGTCCTGGGCGACGGTACGCGGACACCACTCCCACTAGCCCGCGCAGGTGCCGCCAGACTGTCCTGGTGCTCACTGTCTTCGGCGCTACCGCCCTGACGATCCCGCTCTCGGAGGTGACAGTGCGCGTGAGCCGTTCCTCCGGCCCGGGGGGACAGCACGCCAATGTCACCGCTTCCCGTGTGGAAGCGAGCTTCGACGTGCTCGCCTCGCCCACGCTGACCGACGCACAGCGGGAGCGGGTGCTGGCGCGCGTTGGGCCGCGAGTCGTGGCGATCGCACAGGACGAGCGATCCCAAGCACGCAACCGCGAGTTGGCTCTGACTCGCTTGAGCGAGCGGCTCGCCAGCGCGCTCGCTCCTCCCAAGCGCCGCCACGCCACCCGTCCCACCGCGGCCTCGCGCGAGCGACGCCTTCAAGCCAAGCGCCGGGGGACCGAACGCAAGCGCGAGCGCCGCCCGCCCGAGGACTCCTGAGCCGCACAGAGCGCCGCCCCACGCCTGACGAGGACTGCCCGCGGACCGGAGCCATCGACCCCGCGCTCCTACGCGCTGGCGGTAGGGTCCGGGCGGCCGAGCCTGAATGGCTCAGGACGAAACTCGTGGCGGCGACTCCTGCTAGCCTCGTAAAGCGCAGCCGCGACTGGCGCCAGAGGTGGAATCGACCACCGGGAAGCGGCTGAGGAAGTCCGCCGCGCGCCTGGGCACTCAGACACTCATGCCAGCTTAGGAGCGCGCCGATATGTCCGCCTGTACCCGTAAGGGTGATCTCAGCCCCGACTACTTCAACCGCCCGCTCGTCGAGGTGGACCCCGAGATCGCCGAGGCATTGCGCGGTGAGCTCGAGCGCCAGCAGCGCACACTGGAGATGATCGCCTCGGAGAACTTCGTGCCCCAGGCCGTGCTCGAATGCCAGGGCTCGGTGCTCACCAACAAGTACGCCGAGGGCTATCCCGGCCGGCGCTACTACGGCGGCTGCGAGTGGGTCGACGTCTCCGAGCAGCTCGCCATCGACCGCGCCAAGGCCCTGTTCGGGGCGGAGCACGCCAACGTCCAGCCCCACTCCGGCGCGCAGGCCAACACGGCCGTCTACCACGCCCTGCTGAGCCCCGGCGAGAAGATCATGGGACTCTCGCTCGCCCACGGCGGCCATCTCACGCACGGCATGAAGATCAACGTGTCGGGTCGTCTCTATGACATCACGGCCTACGAGGTCAATCGCGAGACGAGCACGATCGACATGGACGAGGTCGCTCGCATCGCGCGCGAGTGCCGGCCGAAGCTGTTGCTCGCCGGCTGGTCGGCCTACCCGCGCCAACTCGACTTCGCGCGCTTCCGCGAGATCGCGGACGAGGTCGGGGCGCTGTTGATGGTGGACATGGCCCACTTCGCCGGACTCGTCGCCGCGGGGCTTCACCCCAACCCCCTCGCCTACGGCGCCGACGTCGTAACGACCACGACCCACAAGACGCTCGGCGGCCCGCGCGCGGGAATCATCCTGTCAAAGGAGCAGTACGCCAAGAAGATCGACTCGGCCGTCTTCCCGGGCCAGCAGGGCGGTCCGCTCGAGCACGTGATCGCGGGCAAGGCCGTCGCGCTGAAGATCGCCTCGAGCGAGCTGTTCGCCGAGCGCCAGCGCCGCACCGTCGAGGGCGCCAAGGCCGTCGCCGAGCAGCTCATGCAGGCCGGTCACGGTGTCAACGTGCTCACCGGCGGCACCGACGTGCACCTCGCGCTGGTGGACCTGCGCGCCGCCGAGCCCGAGCTGACCGGTCGCCAGGCCGAGGACCGCCTGCACGAGATCGGCGTGACGGTCAACCGCAACGCCGTCCCGTTCGACTCGCGCCCGCCGATGGAGGCTTCGGGGCTGCGCATCGGCACGCCCGCGCTCGCCACGCGCGGGCTGCGGGTCGATGACTTCGTCGAGGTCGGCCAGATCATCGCCGTCGCGCTCACCCCGGACTTCGAGTCGCGCAAGGACGAGCTCGCAGCGCGCGCGCAGGCGATCGTCGAGCGCTACCCGCTGTATGAGCACCTGAACGCCCCGGACCGATTGGAGATCAGAGGGATCTCCAATCGGCCAGCATAGCCGCGCGCGGCGCCTTTGGACTCCGCCCGGCGGGAGGGTGTGTGTTTCGGCAGGATGTCCCCCATGCGCGCGTGTGGGCAGTCCCTCGTGGACCACCACACCCACGCCGCTCCTGACGACGCCCGCGCCTGCGATGCTGTCGCAGGTCGATGGCCCACCTGAACGAGCTCGACGCGCTTTACGCATTCCTCGCCGCCGCGGCCCTGACCGCGCTGCTGACGCCGCTCACGATGCGACTTGCGATCCGAGTGGGCGCAGTCGACGAGCCGCGCGAGCGGGGCCTCTCCGAACGCCCGACGCCGCTGCTCGGGGGGCTGGCGATCTTCGCCGGGGCGCTTGTCGCCGGCTTGATCTGGCTGCCCGCCGGCTACGCCAGGGAACACCAGCCCCAGCTATGGCATGGCGTGCTGATCGCCGCGGCGCTGATAACGCTCGTCGGCGCGCTCGACGACCGCTTCGACCTGCCGCCGATCGCAAAGCTGGCCGGCCAGATCGCGGCGGCGGTGATCGTCGTGCACTTCGGAGTGGCCGTGAAGGTGATCACGCTGCCGTTCATCGGCAAGCTTCACTTCCCCAACACGGGCGTCGCGGACGCCGGGCCGGTGCTGACGGTGATCGGCCTGGTGGTGATGATGAACGTGGTCAACTTCTCCGACGGCGTCGACGGCCTGGCGGCGGGCGTCTGCGTGATCATCGCCGGCACGCTCGCCATCATCGCATTCGATCTCCAGCGCACCGAACCCGGCGTGCTCGCGGCGCTGACAGCCGGCGTCGCGCTCGGCTTCCTGGTGCACAACTTCCCGCCCGCCTCGAGCTTCATGGGGGACTGCGGCTCCAACCTGTTGGGCCTGCTGATGGGGGTGGTGACCGTCGAGGCGGCCGTCAAGACACCCGTCGTCGTCTCGTTCGTCCTGCCGCTGATCCTGCTCGCCGTGCCGTTTCTCGACACGACGTTCGTGGTGCTCAAGCGCCTGAAGTACCGCCGCCCGATCTACGCGCCGGACAGCGAGCACTTCCACCACCGCATGGCCCGCATCGGCTTCTCCAACAGACGCACGATCGCCTACCTGTACGCGTGGACGCTGCTGCTCGCCGGCCTGGCGCTTGCGCTGCGGTTCATTCCCTACTCCGACCACAAAGGCCATTTGCACACCGGCTGGACGCTCGCGATGGCCGTGTTCGCGCTCGTCGTGGCGGCCGCCAGCGTCTATCTCGTATACGTGCTCGAGATACTCAAGTTCCGCCGGCTGGACGCCCTGCGCCTGCGCCGGTTGCGCCCCGGCGCCTCAGCCGCCGAGATCGAGCGCGACGTGGCGATCGACCTGCAGACGGGCGAGTACGACGCCGTGTCGCTCCCCCGATCGGGGCGTGACGGCTCCGAGCGAGGAGGCGGTCCCGTGGGCGGCGTGTCGGGTGTGCCTGGCGGGGCTGAGCAGCGGGTCGGCGAGCGGTAGGTGGATCAGGATCGCGTAGGCGCAGAACGCGAGCGTGGCAGCGCGCAGCCGGCGGCTGTCGGCGAGCGCGGCGAGCGGCAGCATCCATATCGCATACCAGGGCAAGAGCCAGGCGGTCGATAGCAGCAGCGCGAGCGTCGCCCAGCCGGCCATCGCGCGCCAGTCCGCTCCGCGCGCCGTGCGCCACAGGGTCAGCGCCAGCACAGCCGCCAGCACACCCAGGAACGCGTGACGCCACCACCCCGGAACACCGACCAGGCCCACCAGGCGGGCCGTCTCGGCCGGGATGCTGTGCGTCGCCACGAGCTGCTGCTGCTCGCCCAGCGCGCCGAGGAAGCCGAACGCGTGGGCGCCGAACCCGACGACTGCCACCACCGCCAGCAGCGCCAGCGCGCCGCCCGCGCTCGCCGCGACTCGTAGGCGCTCTCGCCAGGGGGTCGGCGCCAGCACGACGAACGGAAGCACGAGCCCGGCCGAGGCCTTGACGCCCACTCCCGCCACGAGCACCATGGCCGCCGCCCTCAGGCGCGGCACGGCGCCCGCGGCCAGCGCCAGCGCGCCCGCCAGGGCCAGCAGCACGAGCGTGTCGTTGTGGGCGCCGCCCATCGCGAGCTCGAGCAGCACCGGGTTCAGGCCGACGAACGCGGCCGCCGCCTTGGCCGAGCCGCCCATCCTCTCGGCCGCCTTGGCGGTCAACGCCACCGCTCCGAGGCTCGCGGCCACCGCGGTCGCCTTCAGCGCCCACAGGCCGCCCGCCACTCCGAGCGGGGTGATCGCGTAGGTCCCGAGCGTGAACAGCGGACCGTACGGGGAGTGCTGAAACGGCCAGCCTATGAACGGGAACACGGCGTCGGTCGGCGCTTCGGCGGCCACGTGTGTGTACGGGTCCAGGCCGTGCAGCACGCCCAGGCGCGCGAAGGCGAGGTAGCCGAACACGTCCTGGGAGATCAGCGGCGGCCCGAGCAGCAGCGCTGCGTTCGCCGCCACGATCGCCACTGCGATCGCCCGTCCGGAGAGCACGCGCGCGGCGAGCAGCACCGCCGCGTAGCCGGCGCACATCACAAGTGTCAGCGTCTGGAAGCTCCCCGAGCTCAGGCTCAGGCCGAGGCCCTCCAACGGGCCCGCCATCCAGCTCGGCCAGCCGCCGCTGCGGCCCGGCACGTAGAACGTCGGAGCCGACGCGGCGCCGGCCGCCAGCAGGAAGACGCTCGTGACCACTCCCACAAGCCCGACCGCGCCGAGCGCCGTCAGCGCAGGCGAAGACCCGCCGGACCGATGCGTTGCGGTCTCGTTGCCGTCGCGCCCGGCTTGTGTGGGGCCGGCGAGCGCCGTCGATCGCCCGGGTATCGGAGTCGTCTCCTGGATCGGCCTATTATGGGGTGCCGTCCGCTGGGCGAGCAAGGCTTGACCTGTATGCCACGCCGCCACCGCACACCCACCTCGCGCCGGCGCCCTGGGCCAAAGCGCGTATTGATCCTCTCCGCCGACGTCGGCGAGGGTCACGCGGCGGCCGCGCGCGCCCTCGCGCGCCAGATCGACAGCTCCTCCCAGGAGGCCGAGGTCACGGTCATCGACGGCCTCGCCGCGATGGGGCCGTTGCTGCAGCCCGTCGTCGAGGACGGCTACCGCGTGCAGCTTCGCTTCTTCCCGTGGACCTACTCGGTCGTCTACTCGCTGCTCGAGCGCGTCGCCCCGGTGCGCGTGCTCGCGCGCCGGCTGCTGTGCCTGTTCGGCTCACGACCCCTGGCCCAGCGCATCGCCGAGCACGAACCCGACGTGATCGTCTCGACCTACCCCGCCGTCACCGTCGTGCTCGCGCGCCTGCGCCGCACCGGCGTCGTCAACTGCCCGACTGTCGCCACGATCACCGACCTCACCGGCCTGTTCTTCTGGGCCCAGCCCGGCATCGACACGCACCTCGTCATGTACGGCGAGTCGCTGCCGTCGGTCGAGCGCATCGCCGGACGGGGCAGCGCCCACCTGGTGCGCCCGCTGATCTCGGCCGATTTCTTGGAGCCGCGCAGCCCGCTGCAGGCGCGTCACATCCTCGGCTTGCCCGAGAAGGGCCGCATGGTCGTCGTCTCCGGCGGAGGCTGGGGAGTGGGCGACGTCGAGGGCGCTGTGCGCGAGCTCGAGCGCATTCCCGACGTCAGCAGCATCCTCTGTCTGGCCGGCCGCAACGAGCAGCTCTATGAGCGCTTGAGCGCCGACTTCGCCGAGGAGCCCCGTGTGCACGTGTATGGCTTCACCGACATGATGCCCCAGATCCTGGCGGCCGCCGACGCGCTCGTTCACTCCACGGGCGGCGTCACGTGCCTTGAGGCAAAGGCCACCGGCACCCCCGTCGTGTCCTACGGCCTGCCGGTCGGACACGCCCGTCTGAACACGAAGGCGATGGCCGACCTGGACCTCCTGCGCCTGGCCAACAACACGACAGAGCTGCGCGAGCAGGTGCAGGCGAGCTTCGCCGAACGCGCCGAGCCGCGCGCGCGCGCGGCCATTCGGGCCCGCGAGGGCTTGCTGGCGATCGCGGGCGATGAGACGCCGCTGGCGGCGGCGCTTGCGCAGACGCCCGGGCGGTCGGTGCTCGCAAGCGCCTCCGAGCAGCCCGTGCTCGCTGAGGGGTCCGAGTCGTCGCTGTCCGACGAGCCGTTCGAGCCCGCTGCCGTGGACCTCGTGCTCGACGCCCCCCACCGCGTGACGCCGATCCCACTGTGGCGCCTGCGCGTCATCGCCTTCGTCACCCAGCTCGCGCTGCTGCTGGGGGCCGGCACCTGGCTGATGTCCACCGACGAGGTCACCGCGGTCGCGGGCGTGATCCTGCGCGTGCACCCGCTCCAGCGGGTGACCACCACCTACCCTGATGTGGGACTGGTGGTGCGCGCCCCCGCGGGCGACGTGACACTCGTGGCAAGCAAGCTCTCCCAGGCCGGCATTCGCGTCTCATTCGCCGACGGTGGCGCCCACTCGCGCGCCACGATCACCGACCTGCGCGCGCTCGGCGACGAACTCATTCCCGAGATGCCCCGCTCGGGATCGCCGTTTCGGTGGGTGCGCACACGCGGCACGTTGCGCTCCCAGGCGCGCGCGCTCGGGCTGCACCACCGCTTCTACTTCCTGCAGCCGCCGAACGGGTTGACCGTCGGCCAGCTCCTGCTCGCCCGCACGACGGGCGCCACACCCGTGTCCGGCGCTCTGCGGCTCAGCAGCACCGGACCCTTGCCTCAGCGGCCGATGCGCGCCGGTGACGTACTGGTCGTGACGGTCGACGGGTCGGCCTCCTCGGTGCGCGGCGTCGAGCGCATCGTCTCCTGGCTGCGCTCCGACGGGTTGTCGGTCGAGTCGCTCGTGTCGCTCACGAGCTCGCCTTCCGTCAAGGGGGCACCGACCTCGAAGAGGTTGGTCAGGAGAGGCGAGCGTGCCAGGGCGGCCGCGCCCACGACGAGCACCGCCAGCGAGATCGTCAACGGCACACCGCCGAGCGGCGTTGAGCTGAAGCTTTCACCGAGCAGCAGCGGCGCGAGCATCACCGGTACGACCATCTGAGTCACGAACACCACCGGCGCCACCTGGATCGCCGGGCGCATCTGCAGGGCGCTCATCTCGCTGAGCGCGGCCACGGCGGAGGCTCCGGCCGTCGAAAGCCCCCAGGCGGCCGCGAACACGAGGCTCCCGTGCGCGAGGTCGTCGGAGAAGAGCTTTGTCGCCACGCCGCTCCACGCGAACCCGAGTCCCGCTCCGATCATCGTCAAGGACGCGGCCGGCCGGCGCACGCGGTTCACGGCGTAGGGGAGCAGCGTCAGCAGCCCGAGTCCCACCAGCACGAGCGTCACCGTGAGGTTGCTCGTGTGCGTGCTGCTGCGCGCCGGCGCACACAGCGCAATGCCCACCACGCCGAGCACGATCGCGCCCATCGCGATGTGCTCGCGCCGGCCCGCGTGCTCGTCGAGCATCCGTTGGCCGAGGAACAGCAGCACGAGCAGGCCCACCGCCAGCGTCGGCTGGACGACCACGAGCGGCGCCAGCAGCAGCGCCACCACCTGCAACGGCCAGCCGAGCATCGACAGCCCGGTTCCCGCCAGCCAGCGCGCCCGCCTGAGCAGGTTCAGCGCGAGCGCGGGATGCAGGTGCTCGGAGTGGGGGGTCCGCTTGGCGTCCATCGCCTGCAGCGCGACCCCTAGGCTGTAGAGCGTCGACGCGGCCACCGCCGCCACGATTCCCAGGATGAGATCAACCATGTACCCCACCGATCATCGCAGCCCCGGCACACGGCTCGCCGGCGCCGCGGCGGGCGTGGCTATGGCCGGCTACCTGCTGCCGGCGCTCGCGGGTTCGTGGCCGGTGGGCTTCCCGCGCTCGCCGGCGCCTATCTGGCCCACGCTGCGCCGGTCGCTGGGGGTCGAGGATCGCACCGCCACGGACACCGGCTGGGCGCTGACGTTCGACGACGGCCCGCACGCCCAGGGCACCCCCGCGGTGCTCGACGTCCTCGCACGCCACGGCGCTGTGGCGACGTTCTTCCTCGTCGGCGAGCAGGTCCTGCGCAATCCGACGATCCCACGGGAGATCGTCGCCGCGGGCCACGAGATCGGCTTGCACTGCCACCGCCACCGCAACCTGCTGCGTCTCGCTCCCTGGCAGGTCCGCGATGACATTGAGCGTGCGCAGGCGGCGATCGAGGACGCCACCGGGATCTCGCCGTCGCTGTACCGCCCGCCCTACGGCGTGCTCAACGCGACCGCTCTGCGCCTCGCCCGCCGCGACGGCCGGCGCACGCTGCTGTGGACTCACTGGGGCCGCGACTGGGAGGCGCGCGCCACCCCGGAGTCGATCGCCGCGCGCCTGACCACCGGCGCCGGAGAGGGGTCGGTGCTGCTGCTCCACGACGCTGACGACTATGGCGCTCCGGGCTCCTGGCGGCGCACGGCGCTCGCGCTGCCGCGCGTGCTCGACACGCTCGACGAACGCGGGATCGAGTCGGTGCTGCCGTGAGGGCTCATCGACCCGAAAGGCGAACCGTGAGCGCCACGCGCGTTTCACTGTCCGCGTTCGGCGCCGGATAACATCGCCGGTTTGGCCGGCTCGTCGACATCCGAGGCTACAGCGCTCCCTTCGTCGCTGCCGCGGCTCGCGGTGGGAGCCGTGGCGCGCGAGGCCACGCGCGCGCGCTGGTGGGTGGACCTGCTCGTGATCGCTTGGCTGGGATGGCTGTATGACCTCGTGACGGGCCTCGCTCCGCTGCGCGAAGCGGTCGCGCTTGGCCACGCACGCGGCATCTTGAGCTTCGAGCAGGCATGGCACCTGGCGCCCGAGCTGACTCTCAACCGCTGGCTGGCGGGACACCGCACGCTCGGACTGGTGCTGTCCGACTACTACGACAACGCCCACTTCGTCGTGACCTTCGGGCTGCTCGCCTGGCTGTGGTGGAAGCGCGCCGACATCTACCGGCCGCTGCGCAACTCGCTCGTCGCGATCAACGTGATCGGGCTGATCGTCTTCTGGCGCTACCCGCTGGCTCCGCCGCGGATGCTCTTTGCCGACGGGTTCACCGACGTGGTCGCCTCGACGCACGCGTTCGGCTCCTGGCACGCCGGGAGCCTGGCTTCCGACGCCGACCAGCTCGCGGCGATGCCCTCGCTGCACATCGCCTGGGCGGCCTGGTGCACGCTGGTGCTGTGGCGGCTCTCGCCGCGCGCGTGGGTACGCGCCCCGGCGGTCCTCTATCCGTGTGTGACGACCGTCGCGGTGCTGGCCACCGCCAACCACTACCTGCTCGACGTGCTCGCCGGCCTGGCGACCGCCGCCCTGGCGGTCGCGCTCGTGCGGTTGGCGTCCGTACCGCATGTCACAAAGTTGTTACGAAGTCGCAGGGCCGGTAGACTCGCGGGCGGCTGCTGAAGGCGCGTTGTGAGGGGAATCACGGGTCCGCCGTGGAACGCGCGCGGGCTTTCGCGTCTGTAGGGTGGCCCCACACACCATGCTCACATCTGTTCGCTATCTCGACCTGCTGCTGGTCGTGCTCGCCCTGCCCGTCTTCCTGGCGGCGGGACTGCCCCTGAACGGCTGGGCCGTGGGGGGCGGCGCGTGGGTCGCCCAGCGCGCTCTGCAGACCTATCTCGACCGCCGTGCAGGCGCCTCCAAGAACCCGCGCACGGTCGTTGGCCTGCTCGCCGGGTCGATGATCGCGCGTGGCTGGCTCGTGGCGATCGCCGTATTGCTCGTCGGCTTGAGCGACAACGAAGCGGGGCTCGCCGCGGCTGTGCTCGTGATCGTCCTGTTCACCTTCTACTTCGCCGTGCGCATGATCCTGCGGAGCGTCGATACGCCGCGCACTCCGTCGCTTCCGGGGGGAGGGGCGCGATGAGGATGCGCACGAGAGTGCTGCTCGGCTTCGGGGGCGTGCTCCTCCTGCTCGTGGTGCTGGGAGTCGCCTTCGGCTCCACTGGCATGAACAGCGAATACAAGCCCCAGAACGAGTTTCGACTCGATCCGTGGATCCCACTGAAGCTCGGCTCGATCGACCTGTCGATCAACAAGGCCGTGCTCTACCTGCTGCTTGCCTCGCTGGCCACCGTGGTCTCGATGTTCTACATCGCCAGGCGCATGCAGGCGCGCCCGAACAAGGTGCAGACGGCGGTCGAGGCCGCCTTCTCGCTGATGCGCGAGAACATCACGATGGGCAACATGGATCGCAAGATGGCCGCCAGGTGGTTTCCGTTCATCGGAGCGCTCTTCCTGTTCATCTGGTTCTCGAACATGATCGGCTACATCCCGCTGCCGACCAACAGCGAGGAGACCTTCAACGTGTTCGGCGCGCACATACCCTCGTTCGCCCTGTATGCCGCCACGGCGAACATCTCGGTCACGCTGGTTCTGAGCCTGGTCGTGTGGATCAGCTACCACGTCGAAGGAGTACGCTCCAAGGGCCCGATCGGCTACCTGAAGAGCTGGGTGCCGGCCGGTGTGGAAGGACCCGCGGTGGTTCCCATCTTCGGGATCGAGGTGATCTCGCACTTCGTGCGCATCATCTCGCTGTCGGTGCGTCTGTTCGCCAATATCCTCGCGGGGCATCTGCTGATCCTGTTCATGGCGGGCGGGCTTGTCGTGCTGCTCGGCCTCGCCGCCCTGGGGGCCTTGACCGTTCCCGTCGGAGTGCTGTTCTTTCTGTTGGAGGTGGGCTTGATCGCGACGCTGCAAGCGTTCATTTTCGCCACCCTCGCTGCCATCTATCTCGGCGGCGCCGTTGCCGCCGAGCACTGAAAAATAAGGAGTGCAAGTGGACCTGTCTGTCATCACGCACCTGGCCACCGTGGCCGAAAGCGAAGCGATCGGCCGTAAGGCCGGCAAGGCCATCGCGTTGGGCGTCGGCGCCGGAGTCGGCACGATCGGCCCGGGCATCGGCGTCGGCTTCATCTTCGGCAAGGTGATCGAGGCGATCACCCGCCAGCCCGAGATGCGCGACGAGATCACCTCGATCCAGTGGCTGGGCTTCGCCCTCACCGAGGCGATCGTGTTCTACGCCTTCATCTTCGGGCTGATCGCCTTCTTCCTCTCCTAGACGACGATGCCCTCGCTATACGCAACACTCACGCCGCTCGCCGCCGACCAGGGCAACTTCCTGGTCAAGCCCAACCTGGGTGTGATGATCTGGACCCTGGTGGCATTCGGCTTGACGATGCTGATCTTGGCCAAGCTGGTGTTCCCGCGTATCAGCGAGGCGCTCGACAAGCGCCAGAAAGCGATCGAAGACTCGATCGACAGCGCCCAGCGCACGCGCGAGGAGGCGGAGAAGCTGCTGGCGGAATACCGTCAGCGGCTGCACGAGGCCCGCTCGCAGTCCGATGAGATCGTGCAGCGCGCGCGGCAGACCGCCGAGGCTCATGAGCGCGAGTCCAAGGAGCACGGGCGCGAGCTGGCAGCCGAGGCTTCGGCCCGCGCTGCCCGCGACATCGAGGCGGCGACCGCGCGCGCGCTCCAGGAACTGCGCAAGGAGGTCGCCGACCTGACCGTGCTCGCGACCGAGAAGGTCACGCGCAAGGTGCTCGACAGCTCCGACCAGAAGCGTCTGGTCGAGGAGGCGCTCGGCGAGCTGGACTTCTCCGGCATCTCATCACCCTCGCGGGTACCTGCGGCCGGGGCGAGCGAAAACTAGCCAGATGACCCGTCCCGTGCCACATACCCGCGTAAGGGGGGCGAGCGACTGATGGAGGAGCTGGCTCAGGTATACGGCCGCTCCCTGTTCGAGGTCGCCGGTGAGCAGAACAAGCTCGATCTGCTGCGCGAGCAGCTTGGGCAGTTCGTGGACGCGCTGAAGGAGAACCGCGACCTGGAGCTGTTCTTCTTCTCGCCCTACTTCTCCACGATCGAGAAGCAGGCGGCGCTCGAGAAGGTGCTGGACGGCGCCGACGAGCGGCTGCTCAACTTCTTGGCGCTGCTGATCGAGAACCACCGCATGCCGGTGATCTTCCGCGTCCGCCGTGAGTACGATCGCTTGTGGGAGCAGGAGAAACGGCTCTTGCCGGTGGTTCTCACGAGCGCGGTCGAGCTCGACGAGCAGACCATCGAGGATCTCGGCGAGCGCATCGGCGAGCGCACCGGGCGCACCGTGACGCTCACCAAGCGCGTCGACCCCGACATCCTGGGCGGCATCGTCGTCCAGGTGGGCAACTCGATCCTCGACGCCTCCATCCGCAATCGACTCGAGCAACTGCGCACGCAGGTCGCTCGGGGAGTCTCTTAAGCGCTCATCTTCAACCGCTTCTTCCACGAACCCTTAGGAAAGACATGCAGATCAACCCAGACGAGATCACAAGCATCCTCAAGAGCCGCATCGAGGGGCTCGGCGCCGGAACGGCCGAGCTCACCGAGGTCGGCACCGTCCTGTCCGTGGCCGACGGCATCGCCCGTCTGCACGGCCTGGAGAACTGCATGTCGTTTGAGATGCTCGACCTTCCCCACGGCGTCACCGGCCTGGCGCTGAACCTCGAGTCCGACAACGTCGGCGCCGTGCTGTTCGGCGAGTGGGAGCGCATCGCCGAGGGTGACACGGTCAAGCGCACCGGACGGCTGCTCGAGATTCCCGTCGGCGAGGCGCTGCTCGGCCGCATCGTCGACCCGCTCGGGCGTCCGCTCGACGGCAAGGGCGTTCTCGCCACCACCGAGACCCGCCCCGCTGAGTTCAAGGCTCCCGGCGTGGTGCAGCGCCAGCCGGTCAAGGAGCCGATGCAGACCGGCCTGAAGGCGATCGACGCGATGATCCCGATCGGCCGCGGCCAGCGCGAGCTCATCATCGGAGACCGCCAGACAGGCAAGACGGCGATCGCCCTGGACACGATCATCAACAACCGCGACACGGGCGTGATCTCCGTGTACGTGGCGATCGGCCAGCGCATGGCCACCGTCGTGGCGCTCGCCAAGACGCTCGACGAGGCGGGTGCCCTGGACAACACGATCATCGTGGCCGCGCCGGCCGACGAGGCGGCGCCGATCAAGTTCATGGCGCCCTACGCCGGCTGCGCGATGGGCGAGCACTTCCTCTACAGCGGCCGTCACGCGCTGTGCGTGTACGACGATCTGACAAAGCACGCCTACGCCTATCGGCAGATGTCGCTGCTCTTGCGCCGCCCGCCCGGACGCGAGGCCTATCCGGGCGACGTGTTCTATCTGCACTCTCGTCTGCTGGAGCGCGCGGTGAAGCTCAACGACGACCTCGGCGGCGGGTCGCTCACGGCGCTGCCGATCATCGAGACACAGGCGGGCGACGTCTCGGCGTACATCCCGACGAACGTGATCTCGATCACCGACGGGCAGATCTTCCTCGAGCCGAAGCTGTTCTACTCGGGCGTGCGCCCGGCGATCAACGTCGGCATCTCCGTCTCGCGCGTGGGCGGCAACGCCCAGATCGCCCCGATGAAGAAGGTCGCGGGCCGGATCAAGCTCGAGCTCTCCCAGTACCGCGACCTGGAGGCCTTCTCGCAGTTCGGCTCGGACCTCGACGCCGACACGCAGCGCACGCTCGCCCGCGGCGCCCGCCTCGTGAAGACGCTCAACCAGGGAGAGCGCGCGCCGCTGGGAGTCGAGGATCAGGTCGTGCAGATCTACGCCGCCACGAACGGCTTCGTGGATCGCATCCACGCGGAGCGGGTCCCGGCGTTCCTGACGGCGCTGACCGAACGCTGCCACGCCGAACATGGCGAGTTGCGCTCGAAGATCGCCGCTGGTGACTGGTCGGATGAGGTTCAGAAGGGCACGCACGACGCGGTCGAGTCGTTCGCGCGCGACTTTGGCTACGACCTCGACGAGGAGGGTCAGCCGCTCGAGGAGGACCGACCGCTGGAGGGGGCCAAGGCGGCCTAGCGCCGTCCGCGTCCCACAGTCATGGCTTCTCAGCGCGACGTCAAGAACCGGATCGCCTCGGTCAAGAACATCCAGAAGATCACGCGTGCCATGGAGATGGTGGCCGCGGCGCGATTGCGCCGCGCCGAGCAGCGGATCGCCCAGCTGCGCCCCTACGCGGAGGCGATCCGGCGGATGACCTACCAGGCCGCACAGGCCGCCGGCGCCGAGGCGTCCTCGTTCCCGCTGCTCTGGAAGCACGAGCGCCTCGAGAACGTCGGCCTGCTTCTGATCACCGGCGACCGGGGCCTGGCGGGCGCCTTCAACTCGCAGATCATCCGCGCCGGCGTGCGCGCGGGCTCAGAGCTCTCCGAGCAGAGCCTTGCGACGGTCTGGTACGCCACGGGGCGCCGCGGGGTCTCCTCGCTGACGTTCCGCGGGCGCGAGCTGACCGGCAGCTACACGGGTTTCGCCGACCGTCCGGCCTATGCCGATGCGCGCGCGATCGCCGACGATCTGATGACCGCCTATGTGGACGGTCGCCTGGACCGCGTGGACATCCTCTACAACGCCTATGTCTCGCCGCTCACCCAGCACGTCACGCGCGAGACGCTGCTGCCGCTCGCCCAGCCAGTTCTCGGCGGCGCGAGCGCCCTGGGGAGCGCGGCCGGCGCAGGTCCGGCGGCCGAGGAGGCCCCCGCTCCGCGAGCGCTGGTCGAGTATGAGCCGGGCCCCGAGGAGATCCTCAAGCGGTTGGTGCCCGACTACGTGGAGATCTCGATCTACCGCGCGCTGATCGAGTCCACGGCAGGTTTCTTCGGCGCGCAGATGACGGCGATGCGCAACGCCTCGGAGAACGCCGGCACGCTGATCGACGAATACACGCTGCAGATGAACCGCGCCCGCCAGGCCGAGATCACTCAGGAGATCATGGAGGTCGTGGCGGGGGCTGAGGGCCTTGGCTAGGGGACGTAGTGTCTTCGATTGTAAAATTTTGCGTTAGTAGAGGCAGTCGTAGTCACCATGGTATTTAACAAAAAGAGGAACTACCATCCCTGGGCGCCCATCGAGCCGCCATCTACCTTCCAGGCCAGCCCCCACCACGAGAATTTGAATAGAAACTAGGAGAACCAGAGACCAATGGAGGCCACCATCGCCACAAAGCCGACACCCCGCCAGGGCTCTTCCGAGGACGCCGGCGAGCGCAACGTCGGGCGCATCGAGGAGATCCAGGGCGTCGTGCTCGACGTCGTCTTCCCCGACAAGCTGCCCGAGATCAACCACGCGATCACGATCGCCCGCCCGGCGGCCGCGGCCGACGAGGAGGCCGAGGGGATCAGCCCGACCGCCGGCTTCGCCGGCGGTGCCCCCGGCGGCGATGTTCTCGTGTGCGAGGTGCAGCAGCACCTCGGCGACGACCGCGTGCGCGTGGTCGCGATGGACACCACCGACGGCCTGGCGCGCGGCGCCGAGGCGATCGACACCGGCGGCCCGATCACGGTGCCCGTCGGCGAGGCGACGCTCGGGCGCATCTTCAACCTGCTCGGCGAACCGATCGACCTCGGCGAGGAGCTGCCGGCGGACACGCCGCGCCGTCAGATCCATCAGTCCGCCCCGAAGGTGGAGGACCTCACCCCGACGACCGAGATGTTCGAGACGGGCATCAAGGTGATCGACCTGCTCGCCCCCTACGCCAAGGGAGGCAAGGTCGGACTGTTCGGGGGCGCCGGCGTCGGCAAGACCGTGCTGATCCAGGAGCTCATCCACAACCTCGCCAAGGAGCACGGCGGCCTGTCCGCGTTCTGCGGCGTCGGCGAGCGCTCGCGCGAGGGCAACGACCTGTGGCTGGAGATGAAGGAGTCGGGCGTCATCGACAAGACGATGCTCGTGTTCGGTCAGATGAACGAGCCGCCCGGGGCGCGTATGCGCGTCGCCCTCTCCGGTCTGACGATGGCCGAGTACTTCCGCGACCAGGGTCAGGACGTGCTGCTGTTCGTCGACAACATCTTCCGCTTCGTGCAGGCCGGATCCGAGGTCTCGGCGCTGCTCGGACGGATGCCCTCGCAGGTCGGCTACCAGCCGACGCTCGAGACCGAGATGGGCCAGCTTCAGGAGCGGATCTCCTCGACACGCCATGGCTCGGTGACCTCCGTGCAGGCGATCTACGTGCCCGCCGACGACCTCACCGACCCGGCGCCGGCATCGGTGTTCGCCCACCTGAACGCCACGACGGTGCTCTCGCGGGCGATCTCCGAGAAGGGCATCTACCCGGCGGTCGATCCGCTGGACTCGACCTCCACGATCCTCAAGGCGGACATCCTCGGCGATGACCACTTCCGCGTGGCCAACCGCGTCAAGGAGATCCTGCAGCGCTACAAGGAGCTGCAGGACATCATCGCGATCCTCGGCATCGACGAGCTCTCAGACGAGGACAAGCTCACCGTCCAGCGCGCACGCAAGATCGAGCGCTTCCTCTCGCAGCCGTTCAACGTCGCCGAGCAGTTCACCGGCACCCCCGGCGCCTACGTGCCGATCGCCGAGACGATCCGCGGCTTCGACGAGATCATCGAGGGCAAGCACGACGAGGTGCCCGAGCGCGCGTTCTTCCTAAAGGGCACCATCGAGCAGGTGCTCGCTGACGCCCGATGACCTGCGCATCTCTACGTCCTCGGTCGCTCGTGTGCGGAGCACACCACGCTCCCTGCGTCCTTGATCTGCTTGGTCCTCGAACGTCAGAGGGCCGGGGATGGGAAAGGACTGACTGATGGCCAGAACGAAGTTCCCAGTCGAGGTGCTGACCCCCGAGGGGGAGGTGTTCAGCGAGGAGATCGAGATGCTCTCCACGCGCACCTCGGTCGGGTCGATCGGCATCCTCGCCAACCACGCTCCGCTGCTCGCGATGCTCGAACCGACCGAGCTGCGGCTGTACCGCTCAGAGTCTGAGATCGTGCGCTTCGCGCAGGCTGAGGGCTACCTCCAGTTCGCCGAGAACCGCGCGCTCTTGCTCGTCGAGGAGGCGATCGCTCCCGAGGCGCTCGACCGGCCGACGTTCGAGACGAGGCTCTCAGAGGCCCATGCCACGGCAGAGGGCGCCGGGGAGGGCAGCGAGGAGAAGGCGCGGGCGCTGCGCGACATCAAGCGCTACGAGGCGTTCCTGGCGGTCGGAAGCTGACGAGCGGCGCGCGCGCCATCCCGGTCACGACTCTTCCCGCGACCACCGGCTAGCCTTCGCTGCCTCATGACCCGCGGGCCGCGACCGACATGACCGCTGAGCGCGAACCGATCGGGGTGATCGGCACCGGCTATGTCGGGCTCGTCACGGCGGTCGGCTTCGCCGAGCTCGGCAGCGAGGTGTGGTGCGTCGACGTCGACGCAGAGAAGATCGAGCGCTGCAAGCGTGGCGAGGCGCCGATCTACGAGCCGGGCCTTGAGGAGATGATGGGCCGCAACCGCGAGCGCCTTCACTTCTCCACTGACCTCGCGCCGGCCCTGGAGCACGCGCGTCTGCTGTTCGTGGCGGTGGGCACACCGCCGACGCACTCCGGCGACGCCGACCTGTCGGCCGTGCACAGCGTGGTCGACTCGATGCCCGATCCCGACGGGCACGCGCTCGTGATGAAGTCGACCGTCCCGTGCGGCACGGGCTCGAGCATCAAGCGGATCTTCAAGGAGCGCGGCAAGTCGGGCTTCAGCTACGTGTCCTGCCCGGAGTTCCTGAAGGAGGGGTCGGCGGTTGGAGACTTCCTGCACCCCGACCGCGTGGTCGTGGGCGGGGACGGAGACTGGGCCGAGGAGGCGGTCGTGAAGCTGTACGAGCCCTTGAACGCCCCGCTCGTGCGCACCGACGTGGCGAGCGCCGAGATGATCAAGCTCGCCGCCAACGCGTTCCTGGCGACGAAGATCTCGTTCATCAACGAGATCGCCAATGTCTGCGAGGCGCTCGGCGCGGACGTCGTGGAGGTCGCGCGCGGCATGGGGCTCGACGATCGGATCGGCCCGAAGTTCCTGCAGGCCGGCCTCGGCTATGGCGGCAGCTGCTTCACCAAGGACGTGAGCGCTTTGAAGCTGCTCGCCGGCAACTCCGGCTACCACTTCCAGCTGCTCAATGCGGTGATCGAGGTCAACGAGCTGCAGAAGCGTCGTGTCGTGTCCAAGCTGCAGCGCCACCTGGGTGAGCTGGCGGGCAAGCGCGTGGCGCTGCTCGGGCTCGCGTTCAAGCCGAACACGGACGACATGCGCGGCGCCTCCTCGCTCGTGCTCGCCGCGCGCCTTCAGGCCGAGGGCGCGCACGTGCGGGCGTTCGACCCGGTCGCCGAGGAGCAGGCGCGCTTGTTGATGCCCCAGCTCGACTACGCCGACTCGGCGCGTGAGGCCCTCACGGACGCCGACGCGGTTATCCTGGTCACGGAGTGGCCCGAGTTCATAGAGCTCGAATGGGAGCAGGTCGCCCGCGCGATGCGTGGGACGCTCCTGATCGACGGGCGCAACGCGCTCGACGGCGATGCGGTGCGCGCCGCCGGATTGACCTACGAGGGGATCGGCAGGCGCTGATGGGGGCGGTCACGCTCGCCGTCGCGACACCGATGCGGGTCGATCGGGGCGCAATCCGGATGGGACGACCATGCAGGCCGTGATCCTCGTCGGCGGCGAGGGCACCCGCCTGCGCCCGCTCACCTCCACCGTCCCCAAGCCGGTCGTGCCGCTCGTGGACCGCCCGTTCATCTCCTACATGCTCGAGTGGTTGCGCGGGCACGGGATCGACGACGTGATCATGTCCTGCGGCTTTCTGGCGACGAGCGTGCACAACGTGCTCGGCGACGGCTCCAGCTACGGGATCAGGTTGCGCTTCGTGGAGGAGCCAGACCCGCGCGGCACCGCGGGCGCATTGAAGTTCGCCGAGTCGATGCTCGACGAGCGCTTCCTGATGCTCAACGGCGACGTGCTCACCGACATCGACCTGACAGAGCAGATGGCCCAGCACGAGCGCACCGGCGCGAAGGCCACGCTCGCGCTCGTCCCGGTGGAGGACCCGAGCGCGTACGGGCTCGTGCACCTCCATGACGACCGCGCGGTGAAGGACTTCGTCGAGAAGCCGAGCTCTGACAGGATCGACACGAACCTCATCAGCGCCGGCGCCTATGTCTTGGAGCGCGAGATCCTCGACCTGGTGCCGCCTGGCCGCAACGTCTCCATCGAGCGCGAGGTGTGGCCGCTGCTGATCGGAGCGGGGCTGTACGGCTTTCCGTCGGAGAGCTACTGGCTGGACATCGGCACGCCCGAGCGCTATCTGCAGGGCACCTTCGACATCCTCGAGGGCAACGTCCAGACGGCGGTGCGCGAGCGTCTCGGCGATGACTACATGGCGGTGTCCGACGCGGCGCAGGTGCGTGGACGCGCGATCCCGCCCGCCGTGATCGAGTCGGGCGCTTACATCGCCGAGGGCGCCCACGTCGGCAGTCTCGTGGTGCTCGGCCACGACGTGAAGATCGGCGCGGGCACGACGGTCGAGCGCGCCGTGATCCTCAACGGCACCGAGATCGGCGAGAACTGCGTACTGCGCGACTGCATTGTCGCCGCGGGCTGTCGCGTCGGCGCGGGGACCCACATACAGGAGGGCGCCGTGCTCGGCGAGGGAGCCACCGTGGGAGCTGACAACGTGATCGCCGGGGGCGCGCGTATCTTCCCTGGCGTCACGCTGCCGGACGGCGCGATCAGGTTCTAGGTCGCGGTCAACTTCCAGGTCCACAGGAATCGAGCACACATGAGCGAAGGCGCACCTGCCGCTGCGACACCGACGACCGATCAGCTCTCACGCGAGGCGATCGCGCGCGTCGATGCCTCCGGCCAGCTGGACGACGTGCTGTCGCTGCCCGAGCACCTGCGCGACGCGCTGTGGAGGGTGGAGTCGGCGATCATGGCCGAGTGGGACACGCCCGCCGGCCTGGTCGTCGCCGGGATGGGCGGCTCGGCGATCGGCGGCGCCCTCGCGCGCGCGGCGCTCGGCGATCACGCCTCGCGGCCGATCTTCGTCACACGCGCCTATGGGCTTCCGCCATGGACCACTCCCGACACGACGGTCTTGTGCGCCAGCTACTCGGGCAACACCGAGGAGACGCTCGCCTGCTACGAGTCGGCGGGCGCCCTGGGCGCCCAGCGCGTGGTCGTCACGACCGGCGGGCGTCTGGCCGCGATGGCGCGCGAGGACGGCGTTCCCGTCATCCCACTGCCGGGCGGCTTTCAGCCTCGCGCCGCGGTCGCCTACATGACGGTCGCGGCGCTCGAGGTGGCGGCGCTGTGCGGCGCCGGTCCACGGCTGACCTCTGAGATCGACGTGGCGGCCTCCCACACCGAGCAGCTGGTCGCCGAGTGGGGCCCCGACGCCCCCGAGGACTCGCTGGCGAAGGAGATCGCCCGCGGACTGCTCGGCACCGCGCCGGTGATCGCGGGAGCCGGGCTGACCGTCCCGATCGCCTACCGCTGGAAGACCCAGATCAACGAGAACTCAAAGCAGCCGTGCTTCTCGCACGAGCTGCCCGAGCTCGACCACAACGAGCTTCAGGGATGGGAGGGCGCCCAGGACGTGGGCCGCTTCTCGGCTGTGTTCCTCGACGACTCCGACGCCCACCCGCGGGTCAAGGAGCGCATGGACCTGACCGAGAGGCTGATCGCGAAGAACGCGACGGCGAGCTTCCGCCTGGAGACGCGCGGGCAGACGACGATCGAGCGGGTCATCTCGCTCGTGCTGCTCGGCGACCTCGTGTCGATCTACCTCGCGACGCTGCGGGGCGTCGACCCCGGGCCCGTGAAGCTGATCCAGCAGCTCAAGGCCGACCTGGCGGGTTGAGACGACTGTGTGCGCTGCGCGGTGCTGCGTCCTACCGATCGGAGATCGATGGGATCTCCGATCGGCCAGCACATGTGCAGAGCACACTTCGCGAACTGCCTGTGCCCTCCGGGTACGTCCTTGCCCCGCTTGGCCCACAGCCGTCTCAACCTTGACAGAGTCTTGATAAGGTCTCCTCGATGCAGGCTGAGACTGTTGACGCTCTGACGATCAACGAGGCAGCCGAGACGACCGGCTGGTCGGCGCGGATGCTGCGCTACATCGAGAGCATCGGGCTCGTGGAGCCGGGCCGCTCTGGCTCCGGCTACCGCCTGTACGGCCCGGCCGAGCTGCAAAGGCTGAGCACGCTGCGCGAGCTGCTCGACGAGCACGAGCTCGACCTCGGCGAGGTGGGCTTCGCGCTGAGGCTGCGGCGCGAGCCGGCGCTGCGCGAGGCGATCGAGCAGTGGCTCTCGGCCGAGCCGACCCGCCCCGAGCACGTCAGCGCGGCCGACTGGCTGCGCTTCGAGCAGGAGAAGCACCAGCGCCTGCTCGCCGCTGTGGCCGTTCCCGAGAACCGCCCTCCCAAACCGACCATGGAGATCGCATGACCCCGACCGCAACGCTGACCGACACCGACTTCAAGGTCGCCGACCTCTCGCTCGCCGAGTTCGGGCGCAAGGAGATCACGCTGGCCGAGCACGAGATGCCCGGCCTGATGGCGATCCGCCGCGAGTACGCCGCCGCCCAGCCGCTGACGGGCGCGCGGATCACCGGGTCGCTGCACATGACGATCCAGACGGCCGTCTTGATCGAGACGCTGACGTCGCTCGGCGCGCGGGTGCGCTGGTGCAGCTGCAACATCTTCTCCACCCAGGACCATGCCGCCGCCGCGGTGGCCCTCGGTTCGGACGGCACCGCGGAGGACCCGCGCGGCGTGCCCGTGTTCGCCTGGAAGGGCGAGACGCTCGAGGAGTACTGGTGGTGTACCGACCGGGCCTTGCGCTGGCCTGGCGAGGACGGCGGGGTGGGTGGGTCCCCATCATCAGGGCCGAACATGATCCTCGACGACGGCGGCGACGCGACGCTGCTCGTGCACAAGGGGACCGAGTTCGAGAAGGCGGGCGCCGTGCCTGACCCGACCTCAGCAGACTCCGAGGAGTTCCAGATCGTGCTCGGGCTGCTGGCGCGCTCGCTCGGCGAGGACCCCCAGCGCTGGACGAACATCGGCAGGGGCATCAAGGGCGTCACCGAGGAGACCACCACGGGCGTGCACCGGCTTTACCAGATGGTCGAGACCGGCGAGCTGCTGTTCCCCGCGATCAACGTCAACGACTCCGTGACGAAGTCGAAGTTCGACAACCTCTACGGCTGCAGGCACTCGCTGATCGACGGGATCAACCGCGCCACCGACGTGATGATCGGCGGCAAGGTCGCGGTCGTTTGCGGCTTCGGCGACGTCGGCAAGGGCTGCGCCGAATCGCTGCGCGGCCAGGGCGCCCGCGTTGTCATCACCGAGATCGACCCGATCTGCGCGCTACAGGCCGCGATGCAGGGCTACGAGGTCAAGACCCTGGACGACGTCGTGGAGAGCGCCGACATCTTCATCACGTGCACCGGCAACAAGGACATCATCACCGCCGGGCACATGGCGCGCATGAAGCACCAGGCGATCGTCGGCAACATCGGGCACTTCGACAACGAGATCGACGTCGCGGGCCTGTCCAAGACGCCCGGGATCGAGCGGATCAACATCAAGCCGCAGGTCGACGAGTGGGTATTTCCGGGCACCGCGGAGCGGTCGGGCCACGCGATCATCCTGCTGTCGGAGGGGCGTCTGCTGAACCTCGGCAACGCGACGGGTCATCCGAGCTTCGTGATGAGCAACTCGTTCACCAACCAGACGATCGCCCAGATCGAGCTGTTCTCCAAGAACGACGAGTACGACAAGCGCGTGTACGTGCTTCCCAAGCACCTCGACGAGAAGGTCGCCCGTCTGCACCTCGCCGCGCTCGGAGTCAGGCTCACGAAGCTCAGCGAGGAGCAGGCCGCGTACACCGGCATCCCCGTGAACGGCCCCTACAAGCCCGACCACTATCGCTACTGAGGTAGACAGCGGCCAGGCGCGCATCGACTGGGCGGACGCCCAGATGCGCGTCCTGGCGCAGATCCGGGAGCGACTGGAGCGCGAGCGTCCGCTCGAAGGCGTGAGCGTCGCGGCCTGCCTGCACGTGACGGCCGAGACGGCCAACCTCGTGCGCACTCTGATCGCGGGCGGCGCGCAGGTCGGTCTGTGCGCGGCCAACCCGCTGTCCACTCAGGACGACGTGGCACAGGCGCTCACCGAGCGCTACGGCGCGAGGGTGCTCGCCGAGCGGGGGGAAAGCGCGGAGCAGTACGCCGATCACGTGAGGGCGCTCGTGGAGAGCGCCCCGCTCCTGACGATCGACGACGGGGCGGACCTCGTCAGCGCGATCCACGAGTTTCACCGCGAGCACGCGGCGAAGATGCTTGGAGGCACCGAGGAGACGACCGCCGGCCTGCTGCGAGTGAGGGCCCTGCAGGAGCAGGGAGCGCTCGCCTGTCCGGTGCTGGCGGTCAACGAGTCGCGCACCGAGCGCGCGTTCAACGACCGCTTCGGCACCGGCCAGTCCACGAT
>CABEAD010000267.1_pt1 | contig 23689 bp, 20 predicted proteins | sample 3132311 | NCBI WGS metagenome assembly CABEAD01 (sample SAMEA5534342, study PRJEB31848) | metagenome | biome: tundra; feature: field; material: soil | place: USA | collected 2013-05 | depth 0.45 m
GCGTTCGAGTTGAACGGCGGATCGAGGTAGACGAGATCGACCGACTCGTCCGCGACGTGCCGTCGCAGCACGTCGAGGTTGTCGCCGTAGTAGAGGACGTTCTCGGCCATCCCGGCAGGCTATAGCGAGCTTCGGTTGCTTTGGGATCGCGGGCACAATCAAACCGACCTAACTACCCGCGATTTGGGGTCCGGTTTGGGTTTGTCAGCGAACACATCCCCGACTATTCGCGCGGGAGCCGATCTCCGGGTAGCCTTGGCGATCGATGGCGAACGTGCTCGAGCCAGACTGGGATGAGGAGCAGGACCGGCCGCCCTTCTCCTGGAGACGGGCACGGCTGGGCCGTCAAGCGGGCGCTCACGCGCTCGGCGCGTCGCTGTTTGAGTTGCCGCCCGGCGCTTCGAGCTTTCCGCTGCACGTTCATCACGCCAACGAGGAGATGCTCATCGTCCTTGCAGGTCGGCCCACCCTGCGCACGTTGGACAGCGAGCGCGAGCTTGCCCCCGGAGAGCTCGTTGCCTGCCCCGCCGGCAGCGACGGTGCTCACCGCATCGACAACCGCAGCGATCAGCCGGTGCACCTCCTGGTGATCAGCACGATGCTCGCCCCCGAGATCAATGAGTATCCCGACACCGGCAAGATATGGGCACGCACATGGCCGGCCGGCGCACCACGCCCGGATGACGCGGTCGACCTCCTTGTACACCCCGGCCAGGAGCGCGCCGACTACCTCCAGGGCGAGAGCTGAGGCAAGTGGGCACGGACGAACCGATGAGAATGACGCGGGCCAACGCGGTCGAGATCCGGGAGCTGTCCGTGGGCGAGACCCATCTCGCCCATCAGGCGATGCGCGCGCTGCGAACCGCATACGAGAGCGAGCAGGAGTTCGTCGAGCACGTCGACGGTGTTCTGCGCCCCGTGGGCTACAGGCTCGTTGCCGCCTTCGTGTCGGATCAAGAGCAGGCCGTAGCGGTCGCCGGCTTCCGTATCGGTGACAGCCTCGCGTGGGGCCACCACCTCTACGTCGATGACCTCTCGACCGCTCCCGACGCACGACACCAGGGCCATGCTGGGGCGCTGCTCGACTGGCTCATCGACGAGGCGCGAAGGCTCGGGTGTGGCCAGCTGCATCTCGACTCGGGGACCGGCGTGGAGCGCTTCGACGCGCATCGGCTCTACTACAACCACAGGCTGGCGATCCACTCGCACCACTTCGCTCGCGGGGTGTAGGAGCGCCAGGAGATCGTCAGTGTCGAGAAGCGGGATCCCGTCGAGATCAAACCCGATAACCGGGTAGCGACTCTTGGTCCCTCCCAAGCCCCACGAGCGATTGCAGACCATACGCACCCCAGGTGCCAGCTCCCCCTGCAGTTGCCCCCGAAGCGCTCCGCGGATTGTTAAGACGCCGCGCCTCAGATGCGCTGAACTGCGCTGAGTTTACCCCCGGTCGCCCCCCTCTTGCGGCCCGTCGGAGCCCCGCATACGTTCGATCATGTGCAGAGCACCCACAAGATCGCAGGCGCCGACGCCGAGGGTTTCGCCGACTACCTGACGGCCGATGCCGGTCGCGGCGACTACTACGTCCCCGACGAGGACGACCCCGGCGCCGAGGATCGCGCGGCCGGCGTGTGGCACGGCTCCCCGCGAGCACTCGCGAGCCTCGGCCTCTCAGCCGCCCGTCCCGTGCAGCGCGACGAGCTGCTCGCCTTGATGAACGGCAAGGCCCCGAACGACGGCCGTAAGATCCGCCCGGTCGGCGGCAACGGCACGCGGGTCGCCGGGATCGACATGACGTTCAGCGCGCCGAAGAGCGTGTCCGCCCTGTGGGCAGCATCGTCGGGGGAGCACCGCGAGCAGATCGAGCGCGCGCATCGCGAGGCTGTGGAGAGCGCGATCAAGCATGTCGAGCGCAGCGTCGAGCTGGTGCGAACACGCGAGGCTGGCGAGCTGAAATGGCAGACCGCGAACAGTCTGGTGGCCGCCCAGTTCATGCACACCTCGAGCCGCCTGACGCGCGATCAGGAGCGTGGCGGTGTGCCCGATCCGCAGCTGCACACCCACGTCGTGGTGCTCGCCGCCGAGCGCGCCGATGTGAGCTTCGCGGCGGTCGATTCGCGTGAGGTGTTCCGCAGCGCTCGCATGAACGGCGCGTGGTACCGCTCCCAGCTCGCCCACAACCTCAAGCAGCAGGGTCTCCAGGTCGAGCGCAACACTGGCAGGGACGGTCGCTACTTCGAGGTCAAGGGCGTTCCCAAGGAGCTGTCCGAGCGCTGGTCGACAAGGACCGCGCAGATCGAGCAGGCCGCCCGCGAGTTCCGTGACCGTTACGGCCGCGATCCGAAGGGAGCCGAGCTTGGCTCCCTGACGACCGGCACGCGCGGCACCAAGACGCTGATGGCGCAGGTCAACGTCGATCAGGCCTGGAAGGCGGTGGCGGGAGAGTACGGCCTGACCCGCGAGCAGGCGCACAGCCTCTTCACCGCGCGCGAACAGACAGCGGAGCGCGCCCAGCAGACCGACCCCTCCCGCGACCTTGGGCGCGAGCTGGTGGCGCGCGTGACCGCGAACAGCTCGACCGTCAGCGAGCGTGACCTGTATGCGATCGCGTATGAGCGCTCCGCCGGCGCGTGCCCACCCGAGCAGGCGCGAGCGCTCGTGAAGGACCTCGCGCGCTCGGGCGAGCTGATCGAGCTGCGGGGCGGGGTGTGGACGACCAGGGAGCTGCGCGAGCGCGAGCAGCAGACGATCGCCACCGTCGAGGAACGGGCCGCCGAGCGGGCGGCGCCCGTGAGCGAGCAGACCGTCGAGCAGGCCCAGCGCGACGCACAACGAGAGATCGGCGCCCCGCTCAGCAGAGAGCAGCGCGAGGCGCTGCAGACGATCACCGGGCAGGGCGGCGTGAGCGTGCTCGTCGGCCAGGCCGGGGTCGGCAAGGGAGTCGTGCTTGGGGCCGCGTCCAACGCGTGGCAGAGGGAGGGCTACACCGTGATCGGGACCGCTGTGGCGGGAGCGACAGCCGAGCGGCTTGGGGCCGACGCGAAGACGGACCGCTCGATGACGACCGACGCGCTCCTGATGCGAGCCGAGAAGGGAACCCTGACCCTCGGCAAGGACACCGTCGTGATGATGGACGAGGCAGCCATGGCGGACACGAACCGCCTGGCAAAGCTCGTGCAGCTGACCAACGAGAAGGAATCGAAGCTCGTGCTCGCCGGGGATGGCGCGCAGCTATCCCCGATCGGCGCGGGCGGATTGTTCAACGAGATAAAGGACAGGGTGCCGAGCGCCGAGCTGAAAGAGGTCCACCGCGCTCAGAACCAGTGGGAGCGCGAAGCATGGGCACAGGTCCGCGACGGCCAGGCGGCCAGAGCGCTCGCCGCCTACCAGGCCCACGACCGCTTGCACATCGCAGAGACCCGTGAGCAGGCGGCGGAGAAGATGCTCGCCGACTGGAATAAACAGCGCATGGAGACACCCGAGGGCCGCACGGTGATGCTGACCGACGCCTCCAACAAGGAGCTCGACCGGATCAACGCGAAGGCCCAGGCCCTGCGCGAGCAGGAGGGCGAGCTGGGCGCCGCGCGCGCGAACCTCCCCGACCGTCCCTACTCCCTCGCCGCCGGAGACCAGGTGATCTTCACCAAACCGATGTGGGTCCCCGGCCAGGACCGCGTGGAGAACGGGACGCTCGGCACCGTGAGGGACGTGCACGACAAAGAGACCCTGACGATCGGAACCCGCGGCGCGAACGAGCGCGACGTGAAAGTGAACACGAGCGAGTTCCAAGACATCAAGCTCGCCTACGCCCAACACGTCTACAAGGCCCAGGGCCTGACCACCGAGAGAGCCTTAACGATGGTCGGCGGCTGGCAATCAGACCGCGAGCGCGCCTACGTCGCCGTGACCAGAGCCCGCGAGCAGACCAACATCTACGCAGCCCGAGAGGACCTCGGCGAGCAGGGCATGGAGGCCGAGGCGATCGAACGCCTCGCCGAGCGGATAGCCGAGAGCCACGCGCAACAGGCCAGCATCACGACGCCCGCAGCGGGCCGCGCCATCGACCAACCCCTCGACCCCACGACCGACCGCACGATCACCCAGACCCCTGATGTTCAACCCGAGAACGGACTGCACCCCGTCCCCGAGCGAAGCGCCGAACACGACGGGGTCGGGGCCACCCCCCAAGGCCCCGACCCCTCGCCCTCGCCCAACGAACGCGAAACGATCGAGATCACACACGAACAGCACCCCGACGACCGCGAACCCGATCACGACCGCGGCTTCGATCTTGGGATCGAATAGCCGGGCGACGTATCCCACCGATAGGCGAGCGCCGCTCCTGTCGATACTCGCTGGGATGCTTGTCGGCGAGCAGGAACCCAGGCAGCCCAGCGTAGGTCGTACGATCACGGCGCTCGACGATGCCCTGACGAGCCAACAAAGGAAGCCTTAGCGCCAAGATCGCACCGGCCTCGCGAGATCGCTCAGGTTTCACCGGGCCGATCGACCATCGCATGCGGTCCCCATGACATGAGTCGCCATTCGCCCCGAGGATGGTCCAGAACGGCTGGCTCGCCCTGGTCGTCCTCTCTGATCCAGCGCAGTCGCCCGGCCTTGGCGTTTCCGTTCCAGACGAGGTCTGCCTCGATCTCGCAGATCACCGGACCCTGGAAGTCGAGCTTTGTAATGCGGAAGTCTTCAAGCTCAACATGCGAGTAGTGATCTCGCACGAGGCCAGCTGTCTTTCGTTGCGTGTCTCCCCTCGTGAGCCATGCCAGACAGGCGGCCATCTCGCCGTAATTCCTCGCTTTCCACGCGTTGAGGAATCCGCAGGCGATGGCGTAGAGCGGCTCGTTTGTGAAGTCGGTGGGCTCGGTCAGGGTACGGGGCCGCCAGCCGGCGATCGCTTTCTTGGTCTTGTCGTTCTCAGCCACCTGCTTGAGAACGTCGGCCCAAGAGGGCTTCGGCTCGGTTGGCGCGGTCTTCTTCTCGTGACCCGCCGCCCAGTCCGTAACTGCAAATAGGCGGTTCCATGCCTTCGTCGCGACGATGCGGTTGTCGAAGTTAGTAAGCATTCCGTGCACGATGCCGTTGCGATACAGCTCATGCACTTCCTCATCAGAGGTCTTCCCGAATGTCTTTGTAAAGGTCCGATGCGCGCGACCCAGACCGAGGTGGTGGCCAGCGGCACTGTCCCATGGCGTCATTTCCTCCTCGCTCCTCGCATGCAGCCCACGACGCCGCTCCGAATCGATGTCGTTGACGAAACCGTCCATGACGGCGAGAAGAACCAAAACCGTCGAGTAAAAGCGCTCGGATTCGTAGTCCTCCTGCGCTCGTTCAACGAGGACCATGCGCGGGCGCATCTCAGGATGAACTCCGAGCCTGCTGATCATGAAGCCCAACGCCGCCGGGTCCTGGTAGTAAGCGATGAGTGCGTCCTCCGCCTCGTCGGCTGGCTTCGCGATGATCAGCTTAGCGACATCCATGTTCATGCTGTCGTGAAAGATCCAATGACGTGACCCGAGTAGGTCATAAAAGCCATCAATAACTTCGACGAGCTTCTCCAGCCGCTGCTCGATCTCTCGGACTGTGGCTTTCTGCCCGCGCGCAAATACCATGGTCAAGAACTTGAAACCGCGCAGCTGCTGGAGCATCGCCGAGACGCTCGGCAAGTCTCGAGCAGACCGGTACCGATCAGACGGCGTGCTACTCATGCATCGAGCGTATCCTCTCAATCGGTTCGAACGGTTGGTGGCGCGATCTAGATGCGTGTGCTCGTCGGCTGCAGTGGAGCTCTGGTTGTGGTTTGGCGAGACGGTGCGCAGCTGCGTCGCCTCTCGATCGACTTTACGAGGGCTGCCGCGACGTTACGGGAGCGCGTGAACGGCGTCGGCGGACTCGCAACGTGGCTAGCCTCCATCCGGGCGCGCAGATATGACCAGCGTGCCTATGCCCCGTTGAAAACGAACGCAGCCCATGTGGTGGGCCGCCGGAATTCTGCAACGTAGGCGCCTTCCTCACGGGCCGCGCGCTGCCGCGACCGCGGGTACTCGAGCATCGGATGTCTCGCAGCGTATTGTGCCTCCTCCTCGGGGCTCAGGTCCCGTAGCCACAGCGCCGCGACCCTCAGCGCCCGGGCCGGGTGCGTGGGCGTCTCGACGAGCTCCTCGTAGAACCGGGTCATCAGTAGCGACGTGGGATAGTCGCCGACCGACCACAGGGATGCCACTACCCCGGCCGTGCCTGCGCCGAGAAACACAGTTGACAGCGCGAGAGCCTCGTCGGCGTTCTCGTAACCGGGGATCACACCCGTCTCGCACGCCGATGCGACCACGAGTCGCGCCCGCGACAGCTCCACGTCAAGGATCTCGGCGGCCGAAACGGGCCGGTCGTGGTCGAACGACAGGGCGGAGTCGAACGCTCGTGCGTCACCCGACGCCCGTCCGTGGCAGGAAAGATGGATGTGGCTGGCCGACGGGATCGCCTCCAGGATCGTCTCCTTTGTGGCGGCCTCGCCGAGCAGCAGCACCCGCTCGGTGGCGGGCACGGTCGCGCTCACGAGCCTGGCCTCGTCTTCAGCGTGACACAGCGGTTCGGCTTGAGGGAGGGGGTTTCCAACGGCCACGAGCCGATTAAACCCTGGCCGGGCTACCGCGCGGGCGTGGCAGACTTGGCGTACGTACATCGACGGAGCGTAGGCGACGACAAACTCGTCCAGCAGGCAGCGCGGGCCATCGTGTTGCGCCCAGACCAGCGCGTGCAGCGGCACGCGGCCCAGTAGCCCGATCGGCACCAGGCATACCGAGGTCGCACCGGCTTCGCGCAGTGCCCGCGCCAGCGGCTCCAGCAGGACGGGTCCAAGCAAGGCGGCCATAGTTGCGATCTCGTCGTCGAGCAGCAGACCGGTGCTCGACTGCTGCACCAGATAGCCCTCAGCGATCTCCGCCTCCGGGTCGACGCGCAGCATCGCCTCCAACACAGCAGTCGAGGTCAGCGACGGCAGGTCCACCACCGTCACCAGCGGCGCGTCGCCTGGGCGCACGAGCAGCCATGCCGACCCGCGCGGCGACGTGACGGGATAGGCGATCGTCTCGCCGACGGGCAGTGTGCTCACCAGCGCGGCGAACGAGGGCCGCTGGAGGAAGCCTTCCAGCTCGGGGAGCCGGCGGATCTCGGCGATCGTCGCCGCGAGATCCTCGGTGTTGCGGGCGACCCCGGCGTTGCGGATGCTGGCCCCTGTGCGCTCGGCAGCCTCAATACGGCTGCGCAGGTCGATGAACCTCCCGCAGAGTTGTGGGTCGATCTCCCGCAGCGGCTGGAGGTCGACGACATCGCGCTGCAGCCACAAGGCGAGCTCTCGGGCGCGACCGAGCTCGAGTATCTCGACCGCCCGCTCGGACTCGCCGGCGCGGATGAGTGCGTACGCCGCCCAGCGGAAGACGTTGACACTTTCCGCGATCTCGGCGAGCCGCGCGTCCCGCGTAGCGCGCGACTCGACGGCCGCCGCCGCCCCGCAAGCAGCCTGCTCCCACGCCTTGGCGGCGACGGGCCAGTCACCGGCGTCAGCTGCAAGTTCGGCCAGCTGCTGGCCTGCCTGGCGACACTCGCGGGGAGCGGTCTGCGGCGTCAGCTCCTCCAACGCACGCCGTAGCGTCGCGACCAGCTCGGGTGTGTAGCGCCCACTGGCGGCGAGAACGCGTCCCAGTTGTTGCCAGCGGCGTCCGGCTGCAATACCGGCGGCGTCCCCGCCGATCATCACTATCGCTGCCCGCGCGTCCTGCTCGGCGGTGCTCAGCAGAGTTGCGCGATCCTCGGGTGCGGTGTCATCCAGCACCGCGAGATCTACCCGGGCGTACGCGCGGTTGCCCAATGTCTGGGCCTGATATTCGACGTGGCCGGCAGCCTCGAATCCTCGAAGCGCTTCGCCGTAGCTGTCAATCGCGCGTCGCAGGTTGGCGCGGCGGTCGCCAACCTGGCGCCGAGAGTACGCAATCGCGAAGTTGGTGATGGTGTGTGCCCAGTCGTACGGATCCCTCTCAAAGCTACGGAAGGTCAATGCCTGCTCGAAGTGTCCTATGGCCTCCGTCAGCCACGCCTCCTTGCGGGCGCGAGACTCGGCATCCTCCTCGTCGCTCTCGCGTTCGAGCAGGCTAAGTCCCAGGTTGGTGTGCACCATCGCCCAAGTTCGCCCGTTCTCGTCCTTGGTGATGAGCCCGAGCGCCTCGCGCTGCATTCCGATAGCCTGCTCCTGGTTCGCTGCCGGGTCACCGCGATGCCGTGCGCCCATGACGACGCCGAGGAGCATTACGGCGTCCACACGCATGGCCCTTGGGGCCGCGTCGGCGTCGCGATCCATGATCCACAGGGCACGCTCAAGCAGTACGCGGCAGCGCTCCAGGTTCGCCGCGCGGTCGCCGTCAGGCCATTGCCAGTAGGCGGTGGCGGTTCGCATCGATGCTTCGGCCTCCATCGGCAACATCCCGAGTTCGACGGTCTTGGCGATCAGTTGCTCGCCTACTTCTATGGCGCGGGCCTTGTCCCGATCCGCGACGGCATCGAACTCCTCGCGCAGGCCGCGAACCGGCGGCTCGAGTACCTCGGCAGAGAAGATTCCAAGCATCACCTTGTACGCCGCCCATCCGCCAGCGATATCTCCGGCCGCACAGCTGTCGAGTAGCTCAAGCTGAGCGGTCACGACTCGCACGGCAACATCGTCCCCGGCAGCCAGCGCGGCCGCCTTGACCCTTTCCGGCTCGCGGCGGCCTTCCGCGGACAGTAGCTCCGGGTATCGCCGGAGCATCTCCTCTAGTTCAGCTACGCCGCCAACATGATCAAGCGCGCCCCAGGCGGCGTTAAGCCGCCGCTGAGGCCGCGAACCCTCGATATCGCGCAGGAAGACCGCATAGCGCTCCGCTGCGTCGTCGCCTAGATGGTTAGCGACTGACCGCATGGCCGCTTCGGGATCGGCGACATCGCGGTCGACATCGCGCCCGAGTGCCACGATGAGAACATCGAAAGGCATCGGCAGCAGCGGCCCAGGCAATGTACGGCGCTCCTGGCGCAGCTCACGAGTCACCTGCGTGATGACGGCCGTAGAGCTGGCCGCCGGATCGTCGGTAAAAAGGATCTCGTCGGGACATGCCAGTACCACGGGAGCCTCGTCGCCCATCCCCAGCACCAGAAGCGGGGGCTCGCGCAGAACAGGCTCTCGGCACGCGGGACACGTCGAGCGGTAAGCGTCGGGCTTCCCGAACGCGGCGCGCAGGTCCGGTCGCTCGCTGAGATCTATAGCCAGCCAGGTCAACGCGCCAGCGATCTGGCCACACGTGGGACACAGAATCTCGCGGTGCTCTGCGATCGAGACGGGCATGGGCATCCACGATAGGAGCGGCGCCTGTCGAACAACATCGTGCGAACGGCTACTTGGTTGCGTGAGCCCGCAGCGGATGGCGCGCTGTCCTTTGGTATGCACGTTGGCGCACACCACACCCCTGCGCTAACTGGGGAGCTGCGGTGCGAACGGCACGTGCAGAGGGCCCCCGATCGTTCGCCTGTCGCAATAGCGGTACATCCGGCTAGGCTCACCAGTGATGGCTGCTCCTTCCGCACCGTCCCGCGACTTCTTTGTGTCTTACACCGGGATCGATGAGACCTGGGCAACCTGGATCGCGAATACGCTCGAGGACCACGGCTACACGACAGTCATCCAGGCGTGGGACTTCGCTGCCGGAAGCAATTTTGTCCTGCGGATGCATGAGGCCGCCCGCACAACCCAGCGTACGATCCTTGTCCTCTCCCCGGACGCTCTGTATGCGGACTTCACCGCCCCGGAGTGGGCGGCCGCTCTCGCGCAAGACCCCAGGGGACATGACAGTCGTCTCATTCCAGTGCGGGTACGGGACTGCGAGCCCGACGGACTGCTCAGGGCAATCCGATACATCGACCTGGTTGGCCTGGACGAGTCGGCCGCGGTGAAGAAGCTCGTCGCCGAGGTCACCGTCGCGACGACTCCGGGCACACGTGGGACACACGCCGGAGCCGTTTTCCCGGGCGCCGCGGTCGTCAGTCAGACGCGCTTCCCTGCTGGGTTGCCAGCCGTCTGGAACGTGCCATTCCGCACGCTGACTTTCGTCGGCCGGGAACAGATGCTCGCCGATATGCGTGCGCGGCTCGACGAACGGTCGGGCGCGGCGGTTTCTCGGCCCGAGGCTATCCATGGGCTGGGCGGCATTGGCAAGACGCGGTTGTGCGTTGAGTACGCCCATCGCAATGCTGAGGCGTTCGATGTCGTTTGGTGGGTCCGTGCGGGTACGCCGGTGACACTCGTGGGCGACCTGGCTCAGCTGGCGAAGCGGCTTGCTCTGCCGGAGGCGCGTGACGCAGACCAGATGGTCGCTGCATTGGCTGTAAAGAGGTGGCTTGATCGCAACCCGAGATGGCTCGTAGTGTTTGACAACGCTCCGGGACCTGGCGACGTGCGGGATTGGGTTCCGGCTGCAGGTCACGGTCAGACGCTCATCACATCGCGTTGGAGCGCCGGGTGGGGCGCCACAGCGCTGTCGGTCGAAGTCTCCGTGCTCGATCGAGATGAGTCGGTTGAGCTGCTCTCCGCATCCGCCCCCGACTCCGACCGCGCGAGCGCAGAGGACCTGGCCGGTCTGTTGGGGGACCTGCCGTTGGCACTAGCGCAGGCGGCAGCATATGTGCAGGCGACCAGCATCTCCCTGGCCGACTATGTCAAGCGCTATCGCGCGCATGCTGCCACGATGGGCTCGCTCGGAAGGCTCGGCGACTACGAGGCCACTGTCGCGACAACCTGGTCACTGGCAATGGAGCAGTTGGAGAGTGATCAGGCGGCACGTGCGCTGATGTCGACTACCGCGTTTTTGGCGTCAGAGCAGATCCCTCGGGCGCTCTTTACGGAGAGCGAGTTCGTCATGTCTGTGTTTGCCACGGAGGAGCGGCTGCTCGCGGTTGACGCCGCGGTGGAGGCCCTGCGTCGATTCTCCATCATCGACGCCTCCGGGGAGGGCATCGAAATGCACCGTCTCGTGCAGGCGGTCATTCGCGAGCGCCTCTCACTCGACGAGGCGAAGAACTGGAATGGGGCCGCCCAAGCCGTACTCGCTGGATTGTTCCCGTCCGAGGTGCAGGTGCCCGAGATCTGGAGGAGATGTGACAGCTTGCTGCCGCACGGCCTGATCGTCGGCGACTGGGCCGCCGAGCACGGTAACGAGACCGCGGGTACCGCCGCCCTGCTGTATGCGCTGGGTCGCTACCAGGCATGGCGGCTCGAGCTGAGGTCTGCAGAGGCCCTGTTCCGGGGCGCGATGCGCATTGCAGAGCGTGTCGACATGGACGCCGGCGACTCGGCAGCCATCAAGACAGAGCTGGCTCAGGTCCTTGCAGAGGCTGGCGAGGACGCCGAGGCGACCATCCTGATCTCCGATGCGCTTAACGCGATTCAGGATCGCTTCGGCGCGGATTCACTCGCGACTGCGAGCCTGCTAAGGAACAAGGGAAGCATCTTGCGACGCACCGGGGACTTGGACGGCGCCCTCCGTGATCTGGGCCGAGCCCTTGAGATCGCCGAGGTCGAGTTGGCGGCGGATGACCCCGAGCTTGTCGGCTTCCTGGTGAACCTCGCCAATGCCGAGCCACCGGCAACCGCCCGTGTCCTGCACGAACGCGCGGTGGCAATCGCCGAGGGGCAGCCGCAGGTCGACCCGCACCTCCTTGCCGTCTCGCTCACCAACCTCGGGAACACCCACCACAGGCTCGGAAACCTCGAGCTCGCGGGGAACTATCTGCGTCGCGCAGTCACGATCTACGAGGAGGCGTACGGGCCGGACTTCCCCCGCATCGCTGGTCTCCTCGCCAGTCTCGGTGTCGCGCTACGCGAGCAGAACCACCTCGACGAGGCCGAGAACGCGCTGCGCCGGGCGATACAGATTGAGGAGAAGACGCTTGGGGCCGACCACATGGAGGTCGCCACGACACTCATCGATCTCGCGGATCTCCTCCAGCACACCGACATTGCAGAGGCCGAACGAATGGCGGCCCGCGCCGTGGACATTGCCCGATCCTCAGGAGACCCCCCAGGCAACCTTCCGAACCCTCTAGCGCGCCTCGGCGACATCCAACGCCAGCGAGGAGCGCCCTACGAGGCCGAGACGACGATGCGTGAGGCCCTGCAACTCGTCGTGGACCGGCACGGCGAGCGGTCCCCGGAGTCTGCGCATATCCGAGTCAAGTTGGGCGCCATCCTGCGGTCGCAGAATCGGGCCGCGGAGGCAGTCGATGAGCTCAATCTCGCCGTCGAACTGCTGGAGGGTACGGGCGACATCTATCAGCTGGCCGCCGCGATGAACAACCTCGGGAACGCACTTGGGGATATCGGACGTAACGGAGAGGCGGCTGCGTCGCTCGAGTGCTGCGCCTCGCTGACGAAGGAGTTGTTTGGCGATCGCCACCCGAGGTATGCCTCAGCGCTTATCAATCTGGCGATCACCTACAGACAGATCGGCGACGAGGGCCGGGTATCTGAGCTAGTTGAGCAAGCCATCGACATCAACCCAAATTGCGTGCAATGGGACTAGTCGAGAACCGTTCGGATCTCACCCCGTTGCGCCGTTCGGTGGGTTGCGCCGTTGCAGGACGGTTGCAGCGCGACCTCGATTCGGCTGTAGTAGCCGGGTTGCGGTACGCTGGGTTCGTGGCGGCCACGCTCGACAGGGACAAGCTGCACGATGTGCTCGATCAAGCGGTGCTGGTGATCGACGCCAAGGATCTCGAGCGCTCGCGCCGCGATCCGCGGGTGCGAGCGTTGCACGAGAGCGCCGCGAACCTGCTGGCCGAGCTTGAGGCCGAAGGCGCCGATTACTCCTGAAGGCTGAGCCACTGCCGGCGCAGCCGGCGGTTGCCCGGCACCGGCTGCTGCGAATCCTGAAACCCGAAGCGCTCGCGCCACATCTCGGCGGTCGGTCCGTCGAACGGGTCGACTACGAGCACGGTCGCTCCGATGTAGGCCAGTGCGCGACGCGCGGTGCCGTCGGCGTGGCGCAGCAGCTCCTCGCCGATGCCCGGGGTGTCTGCGGCACGCGCGAATTGGGCGAGCAGGATCGCGGGCTGGGTGCGATAGTGCACGCCGCCGAGCTGTGCGCGCTCGTCGGTGCTCAGCGCGATCTGGGCGGCGCACAGCGCGTAGACGCCTGTGACCATTCCGTGGCTGAGCCGCACGCGGACGGTCGCCTCCAGGGGCTCGCGCAACGCACGGTCGCTCAGCCATTCGGCGACGCTCTCTCCGGCGGGACCCGGGACGGGCTCAAACGCCCGGATCGCCTCGCCGAGCTCGGGTAGCGCGCCGATGACCGTCTGATCGACGCGCACGTATGCGCGTGCGCGCTCCAGCACATCGTGTGAGGGTGGATCTGGGACGCTCATCTCGGCACGGAAGCGTACCCGTGCTGCCGCAGTTGCCGCCGCATGAACAGCCCAGGGCCGCTTTGTGGTCTCGATGGCGGAGGTTGTCCTGGGGTTGCCGGCCCGGCGCTGTCCACCGTGGCCCTGGGTGCGGATTCAGCTCGGTCTCGACACGGGCGAAGCCTCGGTATAGAGCCGGGATGGCGTCTGCAATCCGTTTGCAGACGGCCAAAAAGGTCCGTGTTTACGCGAACTTCGCGAACTTGAACCGGCCGCCCCGATATTTTTTGTCTGCGAATGCGGGCGAACAGGAGCGAATGGCAGCCAACAGGCCCGAAAACTCGGGACACTGCGAAGCGCGTTTACGGGTCGCAGGCGAGCGTCCGGCGCTCGCGGTCGTGGGATGAAGCACGTCCGCAGCTTGATCTAACGTTTCGCTCATGCCCGACGAGGAGCCGCTGAGTCCCAACGACGTCAATCTTGCCCTGCTCACGAGCCGCCGTGCTCCCGATCCGTTTCTCGCTGAACTTGCCCAGCGCGCCGAGATAGGTGTCGGGCTGGGGGTTGGGCTGCTCGTAAACGGCATGGTCATCATGGGGGGCCTCGCACCGCCGGAGCCAATGGCCGAGGACATTGACGCGGAGTGGCTGGCAGCCATGGACAGGTCGGACCGTCCCGAGGATACCTCCGAGGAGGAATGGGCCGAAACGCGCGAGCGCGTGGCAACGCGAGAGGCGAAGGCAGTCAAGGTGCAGCGTGAGGAACTCGAACAGCTTGACGCCGACGCCAAACCCCACCGCGGACCCGACGGGCTCGATCTGGCGACCATTCCCGCCGAGCTTGGAAGGCGCGCTATCAACGCCAACGCCTACTCCCATCTCACAGTCAAGAACGCACACATCGTCGCCCCCGGCCAGGTAGGTGTGACGGTCGTGGAAGTGATGCGGGTCGCCATCGACCAAGTCGCCGGATGGTGGATTCTGCGCACCGATGAGAAGGGCGGCAACCACACGACCCTTTGGACGACCGACAGTCCCGCCGTTACGTTTGGCGATTCTCCGAGGCCAGGCGCATAGCCCGTATCTGACCCAAGGTTTGCGCACCGTGCGCAAACCACGACCGCGCCTCGTTCCGAGGCGCGGCCCGGCGATGCGACCGAACCGGCCAGTTCTCCTGTCTTGTATGGACTTGAACACCCCGAACGCTCTCAACAGGAGCGGACGAGGCGGGAGGACCGCCACTTCAATTTCAACGCCAGGTGGGACGACCTCCGATGGCACCGCGCACAAGCCGAACCATTGGCCGGCTCGGGATGAGCGCTGCCCTACTGCTTGGTGCCGCCATCTACGCCGCCATCGGTCTGGTGCTGCCGCTGAGTGTGGGTGCGCACCATGTCACGCTCATCGGGTGGAACGCCCTTGGCGTACTACTCGGCTGGACGGTCACAGTCGCGTGGTTGTTTTCGCAGGTTCAAGCCGCTCATCGGCGACATCTCCTCGAGTGGACGACGAACCTCCGCTTGCTCTCGGCACAGGAGTTCGAGTGGATCGTTGGCGAGGTATTGCGCCGCGAGGGCTGGGATGTCCAGGAGACCGGTCGAGAGGCGGAGGCTGACGGCAACGTGGATCTCCGCATCCGCCGCGGCGAGAAGGAACTGCTCGTACAGTGCAAGCGCTGGCAGTCGTGGCCCGTCGGTGTGGACGAGGTACGCAAGCTCGCGGGAACGCTCATGCGCGAAGGGCTCCGTGGCGAGGCTGGCATCTTCGTAACGTTGTCGCACTTCACCGAGCCGGCGATCGCCGAGGCGGCCAAGCTCGGGGGCGAGCTCGTCGACAACGAGGAGCTCGTGCGCCGGATAGAGAACGTGCGTGCCAGCGAGCCGTGTCCGATCTGTAGGACGCCGATGCTGCTCGACCGGTCCGCGCGGGGTTGGTGGCTGCGCTGTCCGCGCTGGGCCGATGGCTGCGCCGGCAAGCGCGACCTCGGTCCCCATCCAGGACGAGCGCTCGATCTACTCCTTGCCGACTAACGCGAACCACGACCGGCGCAGCTGTCGCTTCGCGTGAGATCCGAGGCGAGCGTCTCTGCTGTGCTCTGCTCACGCACGCATCGGACGATCCCCCGAAGGCGCCCCTTGACGATCGGCTCACGCTCGCTCTCGCCTGGCGATACGGGAGCTGTCACCTCGGGCTCCTGAGGTCTCGTCCTTGTCCGAGGCAGGAGCGCCGGGAGGTTCGCCGACGCGCTCCCTCATCGCGCAAAGCGCACGCGGTCGAGCGATGCAACGCTTCTCGCCGGGTTGCTTCCGGTAAAGCCGGGTACTTTGGCGTGGGGTCGGCAGCCTGTTACCACCAGACCGACCACCACTCTTACGTGGGCACAGGGATAAGGCCGCCATTCGGACCTCGGCACACCCGCACAGGTCCACTACTTAGGTGGAGCGTGACCGGTGTTCCGCCGAGCGCGCGACAATTCGCTTCAAAGCGTTGGTATTCTGCGTGTTCCCGTTCCGTCCTTTCACGATTGTGTCGGTCGGTTTCTTCACGTTCTTCTCGGCGAATCCGAGCTTCCTGTTCGCTGCGGCGTCTATCCGCCGCTTCTTGCCGCTTCTTCGCACTCTTGCACCACAACGACGAAACGTTGAAGCGGAACTGGCCAGAGGCAGACACTGTGGCTCCAGTGTCGCCCCTTGCGCGGGCGGTGTATCTGATCACTGCGCCTGGATCTTGACATGCCCATGGAAACGCATAGACGCGTGCTTCCTGTAGTTCTTTCGGAGCGTAGGGCGGTGCCCACCAGCGTTGCCCAAGATGACGCTTTCCGCGCCAAAAATCAATAGTCATGAAGGCGGCCGCTTCCGGAGCGGTTCCAACTTCAACTGCCGTATATCCCGGGAAGCGATAAGTCCGTCCATGATGGCTCCTTGTCGCAACCTGGATGGACGTAATTGGCAATCGGCGTTCTATTGGCGTGACTGTAAACGTCCATGTGTGCGATTCGCCGCAACACGTTTCGATCGTCACGTCGTTGTAGGTACCAGGTTTGACCGCGATCTGTCCTGACGTCTTATTCTCTTCGATGACTGAAAGTTCATATTCCTTGTCGTTGATAAAGAAATCACTTTCACCGCAGCCCGGACAGTTCCAAGTGAGCACCGACTCGTTCTGCACCGTGATCGATCCCAGGTCCATCCTTTCTCCACTGCCGCTAAACGACTGTGGAGGTTCAATGGGCGGGGCTTTGAACGCCGTGCCCGAACTTGCGCCGAGGAGCAGGGCAGCCGTCATGGCGCAAAGCGCTACCCCCAGTCGCATGACGAGAACATATCACGCGCTCGGCGGGCGGGTCAAGTAAAGCTTCAAGGTCGCCGTCAAGCAGGTACACGTACGTGGACAGCGTGAACGCCGCCGCGTGGTGACCGAGCGACACCGCACCTGCCTGTGACCCAATTGCGCGCGTCGGCCGAGCGCCTCCCCATTTGCGGCCAAGTCTCCCGGGAAGCGGTGTCAAATTGGTGTCACGCGAAGTTCCAGAAACGCGAAACGCCTTGCGAGCTGACGACCCTTGGGCGAACCGGTAGACGGCTGCAAGCCTTTACAACATGAGCGATATTGGGCTCGAAACTGTCGCGAGGCCCCGATTCGGGCGGTCTCTCCTCAAACAGTGCGTCCTAGCGTGCCGATCTCGTAGGCGCGGGACTGCTTACCGTGATACGGCTCTGAGTGTCCCCGCGTGATGAGGAGAGTTGGACGACACTCAGCACGATCGCGGCAACCGCGAACATAAGCAGCGCGATCGTCAGGAAGACCATCTGGTTCTGGGTGCGGATGCTCTGGCCGAGGCCTGCGAACTCGACGCTCCTCGACAGCCGCTCGCGTTGGTCTTGCTCGAGTTCCGCCACACGAGCCGACTCTTCCTTCACCTGCCGAGACCACCAGGAGCGGAGAAGATCAGCCCGTTCGTCGAACCCATAGGTCATCGTGAAGTCGAGTCCGCGCAGCACCACGAGGGGCCCCAGCTCCTTCGGGTGGCGCCGAACATCGGCGCAGAAAGCGCCCGCGTCTGCGCTGCGCCGGAGCACGGTGGACACGTCCCCCGAGAGACGCCTCGCGAACGCCACCGACGACTCGTCTGTCTCCGGTGCGCGATCTCTGGCAGACGCCAGGCTGGCGCGCATCCCGTCGAGTAGACGGAGCGTCGCCCAACTGGCCACGAGGTCCTCAACGCGGTGCTCCATGTAGTTGCCGAGCACCCAGCGGCTGACCTCGCTCCCATAAATGCCGAGCGCCCGCTCATCGAACACGTCCGCGGTGCGCCCGGCTAGCGTCAGGGTGGGAGGTTCATCCCGTTCGGGCAGGGCGAGACGCCAGCCTGGAAGAGATGGGCTTGTCCCGGTCATGAACCTGCGATTGAGGGAGAGAATCCTTCGGTAGTCGTATAGGACGAAAGGCTCCTCCTCGTCCTCGAAGGGCCTAGCGATAGCCGTCGAGACGACATCGACTGCCGGGTGAGGCACTCCGAGATCCTCGAATGCTCCAGGCACACGTTCGGTCAGCCAACTGGCGAGGCGGCGATGCATCTCTCGGCGACGGCGTTTAAGCTCAAGTTCCTTGCGGCTGACCGGGCCGTAGATCTGGTGGCCGTTGCGTATAGGAATCCAGGCAGTTTGATAATCCGTCCTGACGATGCGGTCGAGGGCGTCGCCCCAGTACTCGTCCCATTCGCACACCGCGACGAGCATGGTGAGGGAAGGCGTCACGGACCAGAGTCGCAGTCGAATGCTCGATACCCCGTCCGGCAACCGCGAGGAGATCGATTGCCCGAAGAACGTATGCGTGCCCTCTGGCAGGAGTGTCTTGAGCGAGCTCCAGGCGCCGCCGAGTGATCCCTCTCGCATAGACGGAACGAGGTCGGGCGCGGGCTTCCAGCGTTCGCTGCTCCAGCCTAGCCTCGTCAGGGTGTCTGCAAGGCCTTCGGCATGGGAAGGAAGGTACGCCTCAGCTACGTAGGTCAGGTGCCATTCGATGGCCTCCTGCGGAGGAGGGGTCGAGCCCTTAGCTTCTTCTTCATCGTGAATACTCCGGCTCTTCCTCGGCGGAAGGTTGGGGTCGATTAGCGGCGGTGGTGGTTTGCGGAAGCGCACTATCAGGCACGTTAGACTGTGGCTCCGACAGAGGCTCGCCGAGACACAGAGGCCACGAGGCACATAGCGCAATACCCAATCGCGCTACGACATGTCTGTCCCGACTGCGCTGCTGCTTTCGTGTGGAACCGAGCGCGCCGGTGTCAGGCGACAGACACTTCCTCGACTGGGACCCAGAGCCAAGATCCCCACCGTCGTAGCCGCTACTTCCAGCCTTGAGCGGAAGCAACGCTCAGCCACGGCCGCGTCCGGTGCCAGGCCGTCGTCCGTATGAACTCCCACGCCGTCCCGCGCAAATGCAGTGCCCGTCCAGCCGGCAGCGAGGCGATCTCCCCTGGCGTGAGCACGCGTTGGCGGACCGTGCTGTAGGTGACGCTCTCGCTCTTCGTGAGGTTGGGGGAGAGGTCGAAGAGCCATTCCTTGGTCTCCGAGCGCCCATGGGTTTCCGAGACGAGCTCCCGATCGTATTCCCCGAGGCACAGGGAGATCGCTTCGAGCGTCTTGGGGTCGGCGACCCCGTTGAGGACGACCTTGCTCTGAAAGAGCGAGAGGAACCCGTCCGCCGTGCTGTCCCCCCACCGTTTGCGGGCTTGGGAGAGGTCCTGCAGGCAGACCATGACGTGCAGGCGCTGGCCCCCGGCCTCTGAGACCAGGGCGGCGAGGTCGTGGATCGGCGCGATGTTCGCGACCTCATCCAGGCACATGTAGAGCGGCGGTCGTCCTTCGGCGATCATCGCGGGCGCCTGCTTGTAGGTCGCATGGCGTATCTGCTCCAAGAGTCCGACGACCAGTGGCGCGCAGAGCGCCTGCTTGTGCGCGGGCGCGGTGATGTAGATCGTCTCTGTCGAGGAGACGAAGGCGTCGGGGTCGAAGTTCGGGTGCGCGGCGTTGCGACGTGTCGCATCGGCGTTATACGCCGCCAAGACGCCGGCGGTGGCGGAGAGGATCGAGGAGCGCTCGCGCTCATCGGTTTTGACGATCCCGGCCAGCACGTCGGCGGCGATCTGCGCGCCGTGCGCTTGGAGGGCCTGCCTGGCCGACTCGAGCTCGCCGCGCAGGACCCACGTGAGCACCTGCGTGATCGGCTTGCTCGTCACGTTCGCCGCGTGCAGCAGTGGCGCGAGCAGAGCGGTTGAGCGCTCGCGCCAGTGGTGCTCGTTGGTCGTGCCCTTCGCGGACGATCCGCTCGCGGCCATCGCGCGCGCGATCAGTAGAGCCCCGTCCCACGTCGCGGCGGCGGGGACCGGTGACCAGCACAGGCGTCGTATCCCTTCAGGCCACTGCTCGCGCTCACCGCAGGGATCGAACAGCCACACCTGTCCCACCTCTGAACGCGCGCGCCACGTCGCGTCCATCACGTCCTGCTTGGTCGCCGTGGAGATCACCGCTCCGGGCGCCGCGAGGATCGAGGGGATCACGATCGTGCTCGTCTTCCCCGAGCGGGGCGGGCCGAGGATCATCACCGCGTGCTCCGGGTCGGCCGTGACCCACCGGCCATCGCAAGCGAGCCCCAGGTACGCCCCGCCCCCACGGCGAAGGGAGCGCAGCCGCACAGCCTCGCCGGGATCGGTCAGAGCGCTCGTGAGCCGCACGGGCACACGCGGAAGTTGGCGCTCGGAGCGCCGCAAAGCGGGGAAGCAGCCCCAACCCTTACACAAGTCTGATATTGACATCGCCCTTACATACTACTATCATGTCCGTATGTCTGCAAGAGCGAGACGAAAGGCGAGGCGTGATGAACGACATGCGACACGGTATGCGCGGCGTGCTGGGCGGGATCGACAACGAGCTTGAGCGCGTCAACCGCCAGCTCGCGGGCTATGAGGAGCTGTTGGCGCAGCGAAGCCGCCTATTGGCGGCCCGTGCGGCGTTGACGGGTGCCCAGGCGCGCGCGAGCGGAGCGTCCGGACGGCGGCGTATCTCCCAGGACGAGGTCGCGGCCTACCTGGACGATCACCCCGACTCTCTGCCCTCACAAATTGCACAAGCTCTGGGGGTTCCCGTCACGAATGTCTCGGCACATCTCTCCCGTGGACGGGACACGAGATTTTTGAGGGGGGGGTCTGGATGGCGCTCCAACCGACATACAGGGTGATGGACCACCCAAATACCAAGGAGGAGCACCATGAGCACGCCAAGGACAGGCGCCTATGTCATCCGACCCAAGGAGATCTCCCCGAGCTGGGTACTGCTGTATGCGGCGACGTTTGCGTTGCAGCTGCCGTGCGCGTCGTTCAGGGGGATCGTCGTCTACCCGATCCTCGTCGCCTTCTTCTGGATGTTCAGGAACTTCACGAGCGTCGGGGTCGAGCACATCCACACGATGGCGCTGATCGTCGCCTACGCGCCGCTGGCGATCTCGCTGCTGACGCTGATCCTGCCGCTGGATGGCTGGTGGTGGGAGCAGCGCGCCGGAGGGCGCTCGCCATCGGAGCGCGAGCAATTGATCTATGAAGACGCGATAGCGCAACTGCGCCAGGCCGACCCCGCTCTGCGCGAGCCACGCCGCTGGTTCGTGCTCGATGAGGAGTACGAGTCAGCCGCGGCGTACGCCGACACGCTCATGATCACCCGGGGCCTCTTGGAAAGCGGCTACCTGGCGAGCGTGATCGCGCACGAGCTCGGGCACCTCAACACGAGCGACGGGCGCGTGAGCGCCGCGCTGCAGCGGCTCACCACCCCGCCACGCACAGAGGTCCGTCGCGGACTCAAGACGATCTGCTTCCTGGCCACCGGCGCCGCCGGCATGTGGGTGCTGCGAGGCTCGTGGGGCTCCTACTGGCGATACCGCGAGCACGAGGCGGACCACTACGCCGCGAAGCTCGGGCAGGCAGGCGCGCTCAGCGCGTTCCTGGATGAGCGAGTCCTATACGACCTGCCCGTCCCCTTCAGGTGGCTCACCGAACACTCCCACCCCCCGACGGAGCACCGGATCGACCAGCTCGCGCACTACCCCACATGAACACCGACCGGGGACGCACGCAGCGAAGCGGACCAGAACACCCGAGCTACGAAGGGAGCCAGCCACCGAGAACACGACACCCGCGGTAGCGGACCGGCCAGAACCATGTCAAGGGAACCCTACGGGCCGCCCCATGGGGCGGGGCCTGACGGCCTTCCCTTGACAGAACCTGACCGGCCCACTGAAAGGCACCCAGGTCGGCAAGGACGACCTTGCCGACCTGCAAGGACGACCACAAGGAAAGGATGAACAACCGATGCGAGCCCTGACAGTGATCCCTCAGCGCGGACAGCGACGCCAACGCTACGCGACGCTCGACCCATCCGGCGTCGGCAGGCCGAAGGTCGCCGCGATCATCGCGCCTGCCGGCCCGGCCACGATCGCGCTGCAACGCCATCCTCGACCCCACACGCACCGCACGATCGGCGGACGTGTCGTCCAGAACGTCCGGCGCGCGTTCACGCCGCTCATCGACGCCAAGGCGGCGAGCACGCTGCTCGGCGTCCCATACACCTGGCTGCTCGCACAAGCCCGGGCCGGAACCATCCCCCACCACCGACTCGGCCACTACGTCAGGTTCAACCCCGACGACCTGCACGTCTGGCTGCGCGAGACGAAAATCGAGCCGCGGCCCGGACAGCGCGGACGGCTCAGGTAGCGGCTGCGCACGCCCATGCCACACGAAGAATCGAAACGCAAGCGCCGCTGGCGCCACTACGAGAGCGCCAGCGGTCGCCGGCCCGTGCTCGAGTTCATCCGCGGGCTCTCCGACGCCGACAAGGCCGAGGTGCTCGCCGCGATGGCCGAAGTCCGCCGCGAGGGCGCCCGAGCAGCACGGCACCTGCGCGGCGAGATCTACGAGGTCAGGGCGGACGGCGAGCGCGTGATCTACCGCGTCCTGTTCGCCACCGAAGGCGAACGGGGCCAGGTGCTGCTCTCGCTCGTCGCGTTCAACAAGAAGACGCAGCGCACCCCACCCGAGCAGATCCGCCTCGCCGAGCGCCGTCTGCGCGACTGGCGGTCCAGAAGCCGCGCCGCCACCGGCCGGCAGCGCTCGCGCAAAGGCACAGGCTGATAGCCTGCTTGATATATCAACTAAAGCATGATAAGCTCAGTCCCAATGACCCCAAGCCCAACCCGCGCGCCGCGGGAGCCCGACGCGCTCGACGAGATGATCGCCGAGTTCACCGAGGCCAACCCCAACTTCCCACGGCTCCTGCAAGCAGCCGAACGCCGTCGCGCCCTGCTGCACACGCTCGCCGAGCAGCGCAAACGCCGCAACCTCTCCCAGACCAAGGTCGCCGCCGCGATGAACACCTCTCAGCCGACCCTCGCGCGCCTTGAGACGACCGCCGCCGACACCAAGCTCTCAACGATCGAGCGCTTCGCCGACGCCCTCGGCTACAGCATCGAGTACCACCTCGTGCCGGCCAAGACGTCCAAGCGTCGAACCGGCGTCGTCGTCGAGCAGGGGTGAAGACCGCCACCGACGCGATTCGCACACTGCTCCCTCTCGCGCATTGCGAGAGCGAGCCAAGCGTCGGCGTATAGCCTGCTCGGTCGTCCGAAGCGACCGTACGCTTAGCTCATGTGAAACGACGGCCTCTCCCGCAAAGCGAAAGCGCGAATACCGCTGAACTAGTCCTGCGCCCGCAAGGCCATTAACACGGCATCCGCTCCGGACGGGGTTGGCCGAACCAAACCTCGATATGCCGGAGACAGCAGTGCCTTGACGCCCGATGGCAGTGCTGCTACGGGCCGACCGGTAACGGCCACAGAGACGGCAGCGGAGACAAGATCCATCACTGAGCTCTCCAAGAACACCCGCCGGACGATCGATGGGCGATCCCCTGGGCTCTCTATCGCCGCGACCCATCGGCGCAGCGCGTCGTTAAGTATCTCGGCGCTGAGCTCAATGTCGCCAGCGCTCTTAGCAGTACTGTCTAGAACGAGTTCCTCGAGCCGCTCCTGCCACGCTTGCCAAGTGTCATCTTCCTCGCGAAGTCTGACTGCTGCGGGGGCCGACAGTGCGTCTAGGTGACGTGCCCAGGGACGTTGCGAACGGTGTGAGGTAGGTCCGGGCCTGCCGAGAGGCTGTGGGTGTCAAAGCTCACTGACCTCAGGGAGGCCCGGAATGCAACACGCTAACGCTCCACTCA
>CABEAD010000002.1_pt1 | contig 22981 bp, 26 predicted proteins | sample 3132311 | NCBI WGS metagenome assembly CABEAD01 (sample SAMEA5534342, study PRJEB31848) | metagenome | biome: tundra; feature: field; material: soil | place: USA | collected 2013-05 | depth 0.45 m
CTCCTGGATCGCTCTCGTCGAACTGACCCCAGCGGCTCAGCGGCCGTTCGTGGGCAGCTCGACCGACAACACGGAGCTCAACCTCACCTTCAAATACAACGGCTTCGGGCGAGTCAACGGCCAGGTGGGAGGACCCGCGCAGACCCCGGCCGGCGCGGGCGCGCTCGTGTCGCGCCACGTCCACGCGACACACGGCGCGCGCACATCGCAGCGGCTCAGAGCAGCGCCCACCGCCGGCAAACGTCGCCTCTCCCCCGTCCTGCCCAACGGCCGCAATCGCAACGCGATCGCCTTCGGCGGCCCCCCGGGGCCCCTACGGCTCTTCGGCGCCGGTCTCGACGACCAGGCGGCCTGGGTGCTGCCGCTCGCGCTCGCCGGACTGCTGGCGCTCGCCCTGCAGACGCTTGGCGCGGGACGCGAGGAGCGTGGGGAGCGACTCGCGGTGCTGCTCGTGCTCGGCGGCTGGTTCTTGACCGAGGCGATCGTTCTGAGCCTCTCGAAAGGCATCGTCCACCCCTACTACGCCTCGGCGCTGGCGCCTGGAGCGGCGGCGATGACCGGCGCGGGCGTGGTCGCCTTCGCTCAGTTCGCCCAGCACCGAGACTGGCGCTTGGCGCTCGTACCGTGCGCCGTCATCGCCACCGTGGCCGTCCAGGTTGTGCTCTTGCACCGGGAGCACTACATGCAGTGGTTCGGACCCGTGCTGATCGCCGTGAGCGCCGTCGGCGTCGGCGCCATGGCGATACGACGCCTGGCCGGCCTGGGCATGGCGCTCACTCTGGGCGTGCTCCTGATAGCTCCAGCCGCGTATGCGACGACCACCTGGCTCGCCCCCGTCGAGGGCACCTTCCCCGCGGCTGGTCCAGCAGAGGCGATCGGCTACGGGGGGTTCGACGTGAGCTCGGCGGGCCTGCAAGCTGACCGCGCGCTGCTGCAGTACGTGGGCACGCACGGCCCCGGCGCACGCTGGGCGGTGCTCACCGACGCATCGGACACAGCCGCCCCGCTCATCCTGCTCGGCCTCGACGCCGGGGCGCTGGGAGGCTACGGCGGGACCGACCCGATTCTCGACGGGCCGGGGCTCGCGCATCTGGTGGCGCGCCACGAAGCCCGCTATGTCGTGCTCGGCGGCACCTATTCGAACCGCGGCGGCAACCGCGCGACCGCCGCCGTCGCGCGCGCGTGCCTCGAGCTGCCCTTCAGTGCCTGGCGTGGCGGCGCGCCATCGAATCGGGGCCTCGTGCTGTTCGACTGCGCCGTCCGCACGCGCTGGGCGCCGTAGGTACGCGTCGGCTGATTGGGTGTTCCGCGCGACCGCGCGTTCGCCTGGCGGTGCGCTTCAGGCGGCGCGCGCATCCGGGGAGGCGAGCGCCGCGTCAAGCCGCCTGCGGGCGAGCTGGCGCTCGCAGAAGATCCCCTCGCGCAAGCCGGCCCGCGTGACCTCCAATCCCGTGAAGCCCCCGGCCGCGAGCACCCCCTGCGCCACAACCGCGCCGGCGAGCACGACGTCGGCACGCGCGGCTTTGATGCCTGGAACCCGGCTGCGCTCGGACGCCGGCAGCGAGGCCAGGCGCTCGACCAGCTCGTCGAGCGCGTCCCGCTCGATCACGAAGCCCTGCACGCTCTCGGCCGGCGGCCCGGCGGCGCGCTCAGCGGCGGCGGCCAGGTTGCGCACCGTCCCGCCCAGCCCCACCAGGCGCGGGCCCGTCGCTCTCAGCCAGGGCGCGCGCTGGAGCTTGCGCTCCACGTGGGTCTGCAGCGCCTTGAGCTGGGCCCGCTTGGCGGGGCCCTCGCCAGAGAGGAAGCGCTCGGTCATTCGTACGGCCCCCAGTCGCCAGGATCCCGACTCGCGGGCCAGCCGTCCGAGCACCCGCACGAGCTGCATCGAGCCGCCGCCGAGGTCGAGCACGCAACCATCGGTCAGCGTCGTCGAGTTGACAGCGGCGAGATAGCCGTAACGCGCCTCCTGCTCTCGGCTGAGCACTCGCACGTCGAGGCCCGTGCGCATGCGCACCCGCTCGAGCAGCTCGGCGCCGTTCTCAGCGTCGCGGATCGCGCTCGTGGCGACCGCATCGATGGCACGGTCGCCAAGTCCGTGGGCATCGCACACCCGCGCGAACGCGTCGAGCGTCACCAGCGCCCGCTCCATCGCCGCCTCGCCGAGCCTGCCGGTGGCCGCCAGGCCCTCGCCGATGCGCACCGCCTCGGAGAGCTCGTCCTCCCGCTCCCACGAGCCGCCGGCGGCTTTGAACACGACCATCCGGAACGAATTCGAGCCGAGGTCGATCACCGCGACGCGCTGCTCGTTCTCGATCTGCACGCCTGAAGCGTAGTGGCGCCGCCGGAGGGTACCCTCATGCGGTGAGCCGCGATTCACGCCACAGGTGCAAGAGGGTGGCGCTTGGGCTCGCGCTCGCGGCGGCTGTGTTCCCATCGGCGTGCGGCAAGGCCGTTGAAGTGAGCGGACCGTCGCGCACGGGCGCCCCCATCGCCGCATCCGCGACAGCCTCCCGGCCCGCAGCCGACACGAGAGGCGTCTCTCCGGCCTCGCCGTCCGGCCCATCGGCGGGCACGTCTGCCACACCCCCTCAGCCCAAGCCGGCGCGCCATGGGCCGCCGCAGCCGAGGATCGTGCAGGACCCGATCCCGTTCACAGCCAAGCGCAAGGCGGAGATGGCGGCCTACGCCCGGCGTCACTACGGCATCGACACCTACAGGCTCCTCGATCCGCACGTGATCGTCATCCACTACACCGAGACGCCGGACTTCCAGTCCACCTACAACACGTTCGCCCCGGACGTTCCCGACAGCGAGCTGCACGAACTGCCCGGCACCTGCGCCCACTTCGTGATCGACAGCGCCGGGATCGTCCACCAGCTCGTGCCGCTAGCGATCATGTGCCGACACACCGTCGGGCTGAACTGGACGGCGATCGGCATCGAGCACGTCGGCTACTCCGACAGCCAGGTGCTCGACGACCACCGCCAGATGGCCGCGAGCCTCGCGCTCACCCACTGGCTGCGCTGCCGTTTTCACATCGCGATCTCCAACGTGATCGGCCACAACGAGAGCCTCTCGAGCCCCTACCACCACGAGAACGTGCCAGCGTGGCGCACCCAGACGCACAGCGACTTCAACCGCGCGGACATGCGGGTCTACAGGACACGCCTGCGCTCGCTCGGGGGGTGCTGAGAGCCGCGGCGTCTTCGGGCCTGAAAGACGAATCCGAGCGGGAGCTTGGGCCGCGCCGGGTCTAACCGCGTCCGGACGGGGCTTCCCGGCGAAGATGAGAAGACTCTACTGCGGCACATAACCTGCACTTAGGTAGTCCCGTGCAAAATTGAGCCATCTTCGCGACTTCCAAGAACTGGGATGCGCGCGTCGCGGATGCTGAGCTGATCGCGCGCGGCGCTGGGTTTCGCGCGCTGCGCGACCGCATCATGGAACTCGCAGAGCCCCAGGCGGAGCACACCGTCGTCGATGTCGGCGCGGGCACGGGTCTGCTCTCCCTGGCGTTCGCCGAGCGCGCCGCTCGCGTGTGGGCGATCGACAGCTCCGCCGCGATGGGTGAGTACCTGCGCGTCAAGGCCGACAGCGCGGGCCTGCACAACGTCGAGACTGTGCTCGCCTCTGCCGTCAGCCTTCCCCTCGTCGACCACGTCGCCGATCTCGTGGTCTCCAACTACTGCCTTCATGAGCTGCGTCGCGACGACAAGCACCGCGCCCTGGAGGAGGCCAGGCGCGTGCTGAAGCCGGGCGGACGGCTCGTGATCGGCGACATGATGTTCTCGCTCAACCCGATCCAGTCTCGCGATCGTCGCGTTGTGACGGTCAAGCTGCGCATGCTCGCAAGTCGAGGGCTCCCCGGCGTGTGGCGGCTGCTGAAGAACGCCGCCCGCCTGGCCAGCGGACGCTGGGAGCATCCCGCCAACGCCGCCTGGTGGCACGAGGCGCTGAAGCGATCGGGCTTTCACCACGTGAAGATCGAAATGCTGGCTCACGAGGGCGGCATCGCGATGGCGCAGGCGCCTGCTGGTGGTGCCGGCCAATCCTCTGACGTCCAGTCGCAATCCCCTGACGTCCGGTCGAACAGCCTCGCGAACGGCGCGCCTGGCCGGGCTCAACCAGCCGGCGTAAGCAGATAGACCTGCGCGGGCGGCTTCGGCGCCCACGAGAACACCGACCACGTACGGCCCTGGAATGTGACCGTGCCGTGGTTGGGGATGATCTTCGGGCCGACCCCGCCCGCGAGTCGCTTCGAGCCGGCTCGCACGAACGCCAGGCCGCCGGTCGAGCCCCGCAGGGTGCCGACGAGGTCTTTGTAGTGCGCCGCCAGCGGGCTGAAGCGGGCCGCTATGTGCATCGCGACATCGCCCCACGCCGCGACCCGCACGGCCGCGCAGCTTTGCGCCGCCATGCTGCCCGTCGGCTTGGGCACGAACAGCGCGACCTTCAATCTGCCGCTCGGGAAGGCGCTCGCGTCGAGCACGCGCGCCTGGTAGGCCCTTCCGCCGACGATCACGGACTGCCCCGCGCTCACCGAGGCGGGCGCGGGCCGCAGCGTCCCCATCAGGAACGACCCATTCCTGTAGAGGTCGATCGGCACGCCGATGAAGCGGCTTATGAGCTTGACGTAGCCGACGTCGTCTTGCACGGACATCACGAAGCGCCCGACCGTCCTGCCTTTGAACGTCAGCGTGCCGGACACCGGCGCGAGGATGTAGGGACCGCCGACGTCGGCGAGCACGCGCCCGTTCTTCACGACGCGCAGACGCACGATGTGCCAGTGGGGCATGTACACGATCGTGTGCACCGCCGCATACACCGCCGGTCGGTTGGAGCTCGCCAGCGCACTCAGGAGCGCACGGGAGCCGGTGACGTGGGCGACGTCGGCGCTCGTCTCGCTGCTGTGCGCCTCGCCCGTGTAGATGCGCCGCGCCACCGCGGTGTCCACGCTCGCGAGCGTCGCCGCGCTCGCCACCGCCCCGCACGGGGCCTGCGTAGCCGACCCGGAGCCGTCGGCGAGCGTCAGGCCAACGATCGCCGCGGCGAGCGCGATGGCTGTGATCGCCGCGGCGACGCGGCGGTGTGGCAGGCGTTTTGCTGGAGCGGACATCGCACAAGCTTGTGGTGTCGTGCTTAGCCTCACATGAGCGGCTCGTGAGAGTCATCACACGTGGTGCGCAAGGGGCGCGCCAAGCACGCCGCGAATCCTACGGCTCGGCTAGCACCGAGGCCGTCCCCGGGACGCTGCCGAGCGCGACGAGACGCCGGAGCGCTCCGGGCCGGCGCTTGAGGTAGCCGTCGAGGAACGCGATCGTGACTCGCTCGACGATTCCGAGCTGTGGCTGTTGATCGGAGTACGGCGGCAGGTGTTCGGCCCCGAGCAGGCTGAGCAGGTACTTCGGGCGCTGTGCGACGTCGAAGAAGGCGTTCGAGAGGCTCGGTGGGTTGACGGTGTCCTCCGTGCCCTGCGTGGCCAGCAGTGGCGGGCTCCCTCGCGGGAATGTGAACCCGCCGACGCCGGGCATCTCCGCGCCCGAGAGAATCACAGCGGCGCCGATCCGTGGATCGCGGAAGTAGCGGCTGTAGGCCACCGCAAGGGCCGTGTCGCCGCCATCGGACTGTCCCGCGACGGCGATCCGAGTGGGATCGATGAGCCCGGCCAGAGGTCCTGCGCCCGCGACGGCGATTGCGAGCATGCGGGAGATGACAAAGCGCATGTCGGCGGGCTGGTTGACGAGGTCCGACTCGTCCGGCCCACCCACGGCGTTGGCGTTCTCGAGTGGAAACACAGGGGCGGCGACGACATACCCCGCCCGCACCCAGCTCTGCAACATGCGCGCGTAGAGCGCGGGCGTGACGGCGAAGCCATGTCCGAAGACGACAAGCGGGAACGGGCCGTATGCGCTCGCCGCCGGCGCGTTGGCGACGTCGGTTCCGCCGGGCGCCCCGAGCGCCGGGTAGCGGACATACGTGAGGAGCGTTCGTGGCTCGGTCGTTCCATTGGGAAGACGAATGGCGCGACTGGCGTCAACCAGCCGCAGCACGTGCATCCCAACCGCGAATGAGGACGGCGACGGCCTTGCGCCTGGGTTGCTCGTCACGTTCGCGTGATTGCCGGGAGCCGTGCCGGCCCCGCGGCGATGCTTCGGCGCCGGCCCGCTCCTCGCCAGGACAACCGTCAGCGCGACGGCCGCAAGGACGAGCCCCACGAGCCCGAACGCCAACAGGCGCGGGCGCCAATTGGCCCGCCTGTGCCTGGCCCTCTCGCGCTCAGCGGCCCTTCGACGGGCGGCTCCTTCGCTTGCGAGATCCGGGGGGTTTCGGGGTGTGGGTGGCACAGGACCTCCCGGTTGCGATGGTGAGGCGCTCCGGCTCAACATGACCAAACCAGCGCGAGGAGCGTTGGCAAAGCCTGTGATGAACCCTACCCAAAGAGCTCCGGCGCGGCGCCAGCACGCGGCATCAGGCGACGCTCCCGCGCGGCAGGACCCAGCGGGTTGGCTGGCCGGTGATCTCTGCGATGCGGTCGTAGTCGGCGTCGTAGTGAAGGACGGTCAGCTCGGCTGTCTCGGCGCAGGCAGCGACTATGAGGTCGGGTAGGGGCACGGCCCGGTGCTGTGAGCGCTCGGCCAGGCGGGCCTGAACCTCCAGGGCCCGGTCCAGGACCGCTTCGGTCACAGCCACACGCGGGAGTGAGCGTAGAACCGAGGCAAGCGTGGCGTAGACGCCGGGGCTGGATGCGCTGTAGAGCAGCTCCAGGTCGACGATCCCACACGTTGCGATGGCGCCGGAGAGCAGAAGAGGCTCGATCACCGCTCGTGCCTCAGGGCGCGTGTCGCGTCGCGTGAGCGCGCTCTTGTCAGCGAGATAGGTTGCCAAGGCGCCGCTCAGCGCCAGGCGCCGGCCATCGCCGCCGGGTCGTCGAGCTCGAGCGCGCCCGCTTCGAACAGCAGCTCGACAAGCCGCTCGCGCTCGCGCAACCTGATGACCTCGTCGAGGGCGGCATCCACTGTGTCGGTGAGCGACCGCGTGCCGAGGACGCCGCGCGCGGCGTCAACCTTCTCGAAATCGACCTCGAACGAAGTCTTGCGTCTTGTTGCCGTTGCCATGCAGATAAGATAGCAGATTACAACGATTTAGATAGCAATATCTCATGTGTTTGCTATCAGGGGCTGCCGATCGTGGGACCGAGCCCCCGCTGACACACGCTCGCGGCGACCTGCGACGTGACGGGCAACGTCGTCGCCGTCAGCCCTGGTGCCCCAGGGGCGTAGCCGTCCCGTCAGGCGGCGGCCGGGTCCTCGCCGGGCTTGCGGGCGCGCACGATGGCCGACACAGCGTGCTCGTGCACCCGGTGGGTCTCGCGGATGTCGACGTCGATCAGGCCCGCATCTGAGAGTGCGCGGCTGAACTCCTGGTGGGTTAGCGCCCCGGCTATGCAGCCGGTCCACTGTTGCATGTCGGCGCGCGTAGCGGCGTCCATGTCCTCGTCGGCGATGATGTCGGAGATCGCGAATCGTCCGCCGGGGCGCAGGACTCGCGCGACCTCACGTAGAACCTGCGGCTTGTCGCCTGAGAGATTGAGCACGCAGTTGGAGATCACAACGTCGATGCTTGCATCGGGGAGCGGGATCGACTCGATGAAGCCCTTGTGGAACTCGACGTTCTCGACGCCTGCCTGCTCGGCGTTGCTGCGGGCAAGAGCAAGCATCTCGTCGGTCATGTCCAAGCCGATTGCCTTACCGGTGGGACCGACGCGTCGCGCAGAGATGAGGACATCGGCCCCGGCCCCCGAGCCCAGGTCAAGCACCGTCTCGCCCTCCTTCAGGTCAGCGACGGCCGTAGGTACTCCGCATCCAAGCGACGCGGCGACGGCTGTCTCGGGTGCTTCGCCTGCCTCGGCGGGCTCGTAAAGCGCGCCGCCGAACACCTGCTCGCCGGACGCATCGGTTGTGGACACGACTGGGCTGCAGCACGAAGACGTAGCTGCTGCTCGGGTGGGTCCGCTGGAGGTCTGGTGCTCGGCGACGGCACGGGCGGTGGCGGCGTAGCGCTTGCGGACGCTCTCGCGGATCTCGGTGGTCTCATCGGTCAGCTCAGCCATGCGGATAGCTCCTTCAGTGAGTCGGGGATGACGTAGTAGTAGGCCCACAAGCCCTGTCGCTCTGAATCCACGATTCCGGCGTTGCGGAGCTTCTTGAGGTGGTGGGAGAGCGTGGGCTGGGAGACCTCGAACAGCGGCACCAGCTCGCAGACGCAGATCTTGCCGGCATGCTTGCGTAGAACGTCAACGAGCTGCAAGCGGATCGGGTCGCCGAGGGCCTTGGCTACTTCGGCCATCCGTAGCGCGTGGTCGCGCGCCACATCGGGATAGACGACGGGCTCGCAGCAGCGCTCACCGGCCGCCCGCTTGTGCTTCGGGGTCAGCTCCAAATCGACGGGCACCTATATACATATATCAATAACACTCATGGTTGTCGATGTAATACGATCTGCACCGTGTACGCCGCGAGGAGAGACCTGTCCTCATGAGCCAGGCCGCCGCCCATCCCGCCGAGGCTGCGGTGATCCGGCGGCTGTCGACGCTCGACCGCTTCCTGCCGCTGTGGATCGCGCTGGCGATGGCGGGCGGCCTGGCGCTGGGATCGGTGGTGCCGGGCCTGAACGACTTCCTGGACAAGCTGAAGGTCGGGACCGTCAGCCTGCCGATCGCCCTCGGGCTGCTGCTGATGATGTACCCGGTCCTGGCGAAGGTCCGCTACGAGGACATGGGCCGGATGCGCGGCGACGGGCGGATGTTCGGCGTCTCGCTGTTCCTGTCCTGGGTGATCGGCCCGGCGCTGATGTTCGCGCTGGCGTGGCTGTTCCTGGCCGACCAGCCCGCCTATCGAACAGGCGTCATCGTCGTCGGACTGGCGCGCTGTATCGCCATGGTGCTCGTCTGGAATGACCTGGCCGGCGGCGACACCGACCGCGCCGCCGTCCTCGTCATCTTCAACGCGATCTTCCAGGTCGTCGCCTACGCGCTGCTCGGCTGGTTCTACCTCAACGCGCTACCCGACCTGCTCGGCCTGAACAATCAGGGCTTCCACGTCGGCATCTGGGAGGTCGGCCGGACCACCCTCATCTTCCTCGGCATCCCGCTGACGGCCGGCTACCTCACCCGCCGCTGGGGGCTGCGCGCGCACGGGCGCGACTGGTTCGAGTCCCAGGTGATCCCGCGCATCGCGCCGATCACGCTCTACGGGCTGCTGTTCACGATCGTGCTGCTGTTCGCGATTCAGGGCAATCACATCACCGCCGAGCCGCTCACCGTCGCCCGCATCGCGCTGCCGCTGCTGGCGTACTTCGCGGGCATGTGGGTGCTCGGCTTCCTTATCGGCCGCGCGATGAACCTCGGCTACGCGCGGACCGCGACGATGGCGTTCACCGTCGCCTCCAACGACTTCGAGCTGGCGATCGCTGTCTCCGTCGGCGTCTGGGGCGCCACCTCCGGGCAGGCGCTCGCCGGCGTGGTCGGCCCGCTGGTCGAGGTGCCCGTCCTTGTGACACTCGTCTACGTCGCACTGTGGCTGCGCCGTCGCTGGTGGCCGCAGGAGCCCGTCGCGACCAAACCCGTGCTCGAACCCCTGTGTGAGCCGGCCGGAGAACCCGTGTAGAGCCGATGAACTGCCTGGACTGCCAGCCCGACGAGACGCCCGCGGTCGCCGTGTGCCCGCACTGCGGCGCCGGGCTGTGCGCCGAGCACGTCATCGAGTCCGAGGAGTACCTGACCTTTCTCATGCCCATCAACCGCCCAGTGCCCACCGCCCCGCCGGCACGCAAGCTGCGGTGCGCGCGCTGCGCGGCCGCCGAACACGCCCAGCAGAAACGGAGGACCGCATGACGGCCCCCGCGAGGCGCTCGACAAGCTGGCGGCCTGGCTGGGCACGATCCACTCTTTCACCGAGGTATGCGATGGTGACCGCGCTGTTCGTCTGTCTGCATAACGCCGGGCGCTCGCAGATGTCCGCCGCGCTGTTCAACCGCGCGGCCGGCGGGCGCCACCGCGCGCTCTCGGCAGGGACGCTCGCCGACCCCGACGGGCGTGTGCATCCCGAGGTCATCGAGGTCATGCGCGAGCTCGGCATCGACCTCTCCGAGTGACGCCCGCAGAAGCTGACCCACGAGATCGCCCAGCAGGCCGATGTCGTCGTGACCATGGGCTGCGGCGACGCCTGTCCCTACATCCCCGGCAAGCGCTACCTCGACTGGCAACTCGAGGACCCCAACGGCCGCCCCATTGACGAGGTCCGCGCGACCCGCGAGGAATCTGCCGAATGGCTCTATCGCAGGAGATTCGCCCCTTACCCCTCAGCGGCTGTGGTGTCGGGTGGTGTATGGCCTGTTTGCACTTTGTTCGCACCCTCGACGATCATTGGCACGCAAGATGGGACGGTACGGGCGACCGAGGGATCATCGCCCTGGATCGGGAGACGACGACCGCCGGTCATAGTGCAGGACATCGGCGGCGTACGCGCACGGCTTCCAAGCCTCGACCATGTTCATGCCGTGAGCCGGCGTCTGCGCAAGACGTGGACGATCGTTCGGGTACGGGACTACATCGCCGAGCCGAAGAGCTCTGGCTACCGCGCGCTGCACCTCATCGTGCGCCGGGACGGCTACCCGATCGAGGTTCAATTGCGCACTCGCCTTCAAGATGCCTGGGCGAACCAGGTCGAGGAGGACGGCGGGATGCTTGGTGTGGACCTCAAGTTCGGCGCGGGGCAGGCAGACATCCACGCCTACTACGTGGCTGTGTCCGAGGCGTTCGCGCTTCTTGACCGCGGCGAGCTCCTGTCCGATGAGGTCGCAGCGATCCTCAAGGCACGCTATGCCATCATCAAGGACATACTGCCCGACGAGCGGGAGCAGCCATGAGCCCAGACGAGATCAAGCACTTCCTCGTAATCCACGACACAGACACGCGCCACACCGAGGTCCGTTCCTTCGGGACGGACTACGACGCGGCACAGGAGGCGTACGCGGAGATCGGGCAGGAGACGCTCGACCGCCCGAACATCGATGCCGTGCTGCTCAGCGCCGACTCGCTGGCGACGATCAAGCGCACGCACTCCAGCTACTTCGACACGAACAAGCGCTTCGAGACGCTTCTTCCCGCCGGCGTGCTCCACGGATAGCTCCCTGGCCATAGCATCGAGTGGTGCGGGACCTACTTGCACTTTGTTGCACTCCGGAGGATCGTCGGCGGCACGACACCGGACGAGACGGCGGGCGACCAACACCCCGGAGGCGCACGGCGGCTATGCAGCCGGCTGTAGCGCTTGGGCGAGATCTTCTGGGCTGACGTGGCCGGCCGGCAGGGTGATGGTGAGCTCCCCGTCTTGATCGAGCAGCCAGGCCACATTCGTGAGGGTCATGCCGACGACGCGGCCCGCCGCGTCGTACTCGATGTTGTGGCCCTCCGGGGTCGAGAGCGCGTGGGCGGGCGGGCCTTCGTGGTGCGCCACGCTGAGGTACAGCACGTCGCCGCGCTGGTCGTAGTGATGGTGCTCGAAGGCTGTGCCGGCGATCGTGATGCTCATGGGACTCGCGGTCGAGGGTCGTCGTCCTGGATCAGGACCGTCACGACCCAGCCGGGGACATCGTTGAAGCCTACGACAACCCGCATCCATCGCCGCCACGATACGGGCTCGTGGAGACGAAGATCAGGCCCGACGCCCGGCGCAGCGTCCGTCGCCGGCGTGGCTTGAGTTGTTAGTGAACGGTGATCCGGCGTAGTGCGCTGACGCCGATGGCGTAAGCGGCATCGTGCGACTTGACCACGCGATAGTTGCCACTCGCTTTGATCCGCAGGGTCTTGCGGTAGATCGACGTGCCGGTGGTCGTGTGAAGCAGCGTGGCGGTGGCAACGGTGACGAACGTGCCGGTGCGGCTGCGGCGCTGGATCAGCACCATCTGGCCGTCGCGAGCGGGCGTGACCGAGCCGCTGAACTTGACGCGGGCGCCGACTGCTGGAGTCGTGGTGCTGACACGCAACGAGACTCGCGTGCTGACCTTTACCAGCAGTGTTGTGCTGGTGGCCTGCGGCTTGGACTTGGCCATCACGCGATACTCGGCATTGAGCTTGGGAGACTGCGCAAAGTGGTAGACGCCCTGGGTGTCGGTCGTCGCGGTCGCCACCTGCGCAAAGGAGGTGTAGGGGTAGGGCGCCGCGTGCAGCGTGACCGACACACCCGCCACGGTGGTGGCCGTGAGCTTGCCCGAAATCGCCACGGAGTTGCCGTAGATGATCGGGTTGGGAGCGGCGGCGATCGTCACCGAAGAAGGGCCGGGCTTGCCGGATTTGCCAGGCTTCGCTGCTTGGCCTGCCATGGGTGCGACTAGAACCAGCGCACTGATCGTGGCCAGTAGGGAGACGCGCCGCATCATAAAATCCTTCCGCTTTCCCTTGCACGCTTGATGTGAACAGCGACTGCGTCCATCTTGCCCCGGGGCGAGACGCCCGCACATCCGGCAGAACAACGGGCCAGGCGTCCGGAGAACTACCGAGGCGCCAGCCGTGTTCGACACCTATCCCTGCCGCGGCACAGGGATCCCAGCTCGGTCCCGCCTTGTCAATACTCGGAAAGGGCGGGCGTCCAGCAAGCGCCTCGTTTGCTGTTGTTCATCGGTCGAGGTCCGCCGCGGGGTCTTCCTGCGGCCTTCGGAGCAGATCGGCGCACAGCTGGCCGCCAAGGACGTCAGCGAGTCGGAGGTCATGGACGATTTCGCTGCCTCCCGCAATCGTCGCTGACGCGAACGTCGTCCTCTCCGCGCTCATCGGCGGCCGCGCCCGCGCGACCTCAGCCCGACATGCGCGTGTTCGCACTTTTGTGCCAGCCAGCCAGTGCTCAGCCGGTCCTGGTGGGTGTCAACACGATCACCGGGATAACGCGCTCGGTCTGCTCCTCATATTCAGCGAACTGCGGCACGCGCTCGGCCTGAGTGCGGTAGAGGCGCTCGCGCTCCTCGCCGGTCGCCTCGCTGGCAACGACATCGATCATGTCGGCCCCGACCTCGATCGTGACGTTGGGCTGCGCCTTGAGATTGTGGTACCAGTCGGGATTCGCCGGCGCTCCGCCCTTCGAGGCAAACACCACGTAGCGCCCGTCGTCGCTCTGGTAGGCGAGCGGGTTGATGCGGCTCTTGCCGGACTTCGCACCGGTGTGGTGCAGTAGCAGCAGCGGCATGCCTTCGAACATGCCGCCGACGCGTCCTTCGTTGGCGTGGAACTCCTCGATGATCTGGGCGTTGAAGTCCGCGGGCGGCGTCGACATCATGCTCCTCAGGACGTGTGGACAGGACGGGTGGCTGAACGCTCGCTCAGTCTATGAGTAGCATCTTTGCCGCGCAGGCGGCGGTGCCCGAGGCGCCGATCGGCGCCTCGGGCGCGTCAGGCCGGGGCTGTGAAGTCGCCAGGGCTGCTGGGCGTGGCGCTGAACTCCGTCTTGCGGTCAGGGGTCGCCTCCGCCAGCCCGCGGTGCACCCCGTCGGCGTCGAGGTCGGTGGCGTAGACCGGGGTACCGGGCTGCTGGCGCCAGGACTCATCCAGGCCGCCGGCGTCCACTGCGTCGAACCCGAGTTCGTCCACGAGTCCGAGCACGACCGCCTTGGCCGCTTGGGCGTCACCGGCGATCGGCAGAGCGATGCGTCCGTGCGTGCCCGCGGGACGGCCCTTCTCCAGCAGATGCTGTGCGTAGATGTTGTTGAACGCCTTGATCACGGGCCGGCCCAGTTGCTGCTCGACCCATCGGCTCTCCACCATGCCGTCCTCGATTGCGTCGATGCGCCCGTCGCGCTGTCGCGGGTAGTAGTTGCCGGTGTCCACGACGACAACGTCATCGTTCGCGCCGACGAACAGGTCGGACGGCAGGTCGGGGACGTTCTTCTCCGGGATCGTCACCACGACGACATCCTGGTCGCGGGCCGCCTCCGCGACCGTCACCGCATTTGCGCCGAACTCGTCGACAAGCTCGCGCAGCGTCTCGGGTCCACGCGAGTTCGCTACCGAAACGTCATGCCCCAGCGCGGTCAAGCGACGCGCCAGTGTGCCGCCGATATTCCCCGCGCCGATAATCCCGATCCTCATGTCCCCTCCTTACCTGGTCGATCGCTGAGTCCAATGGGTCAGCACGATACGCGAATCGGCAGGCAAAACCCGCCGCGTGCAGTAGGGGGTTCGATCGCCTCTCACGCGACGGCTGCGGTCCTCTCCGTCTCGACGGGCGGTGAGCTGCCGTTCCTGCCCTCGAGTACAACCTTCAGCGCGCCGGCGTTCGCCGCGTCGGCGAACGTGTCGTAGGCGGCCATCATGTCGCGGAGCGGGAAGCGATGGGTAGCGAACAGCGACGGGTCCAGGCGACCGCTTGAGATCAGCCGCGCCGCTGCCGCTTCGTGCAAGAAGGAGTCGTCTCGAGTGCCGGCGCCCGAGGCTAGCGCTTTGCGTTGCGTAAGCAGGCGTCTGCCGGTCGTCAGCCGGCGCTGTCGAGATTCGTCCAGACCGGGAGTCTGGAGCGAAGCTCAGCGGACGCTCGCAAATCGCGCGAAACGGCAACGGTCGCTGCTCGGTGGAGGGTTCGGCGGACGGTGCTAGTGTAGTGTCTCGCAATTAGCTGGGGTTTGTGGTATGGTGTCGTATGCGTCCGGCTACGGCACCGATGCCTGTCACCAACAGCCAGCGGGAGATCCTTGAGGGGGTGGCGAGGTCTCATGTCGCGGCGCATCGTGATGTGCAGCGGGCACGTGCGTTGTTGCTCGCGGCCAACGGGGTCGCCAATACTCAGATCGCGGCGACGGTGGGGGTATCTCCGACGAGTGTGAAGGCGTGGCGTGGACGGTTCGCCCAGGACGGATTGACCGCGTTTGGCGTGATTCGCCCCGGACGGGGGCGCAAGCCGTCGATTCCAGCGGAGAAGGTCGAGGCGATCGTGCACGCGACGCTGCACGAGAAGCCACCCGGGGAGACACACTGGTCGTGTCGTTCGATGGCCGAGGCGCAGGGTGTCAGTCCGGCCACGGTGCAGCGGATCTGGTCTGCGCGGGGTCTGAAGCCCCACCGCGTGAAGACGTTCAAGCTGCCCAACGACAAGCGTTTTGAGGAGAAGCTCGTCGACGTCGTGGGCTTGTACTTGAACCCGCCGGAGAAGGCGATCGTCCTGTCCATGGACGAAAAGAGCCAGATCCAGGCATTGGACCGCACCCAGCCAAGCCTGCCGATGAAGAAGGGGCGTGCGGGCACCATGACCCACGACTACAAGCGTTAGGCCGACCCGGTGGTTATGCCGACCCGCGCGAGAACCTCCTGTTCAGGATTGGTTGGGGCGGTGAGGTGGTCGGCATATCACAGGCCGTCCAGGAAGGCCAGGAGCGTGTCGGGTGCTTGGTAGCGCCCGGGTTTGGTGTTGGGTGGGGTGGTGCGGGCGATCGCTCGTTCCTTCTGTGCCATGTCGGCGTGCAGGTAGACGTTGGTTGTCGAGATCTGCTCGTGGCCGAGCCACAGCGCGATGACGGTGACGTCGACGCCGGAGAGCAGGAGCCGCATCGCGGCTGTGTGCCGGAGCGTGTGGGCGGTGATGTGCTTGCTCGCGATCGACGGGCAGCTGACGGTGGCGGTCGCGACGTGGCGGGCGAGGCGCCGCTCGATCGCGTCGCGGCTGAGATGCTTGCCGGTGGTGGTCGGGAACAGTGGCTCGGTAGGTGCGCCTTGGCGCTCGTCGAGCCACGCTCGCAGCACCGTCCTGGTCAGCGCGACGAGCGGTGTTCGTCTTTCCTTGCGGCCCTTGCCGACGCAGTGAACGGTGGCTCCTGTGCTGAGCGTGATGTCGGCGCAGGTGAGGCCGGCGAGCTCTGAGATCCGTAGTCCGGTCTGGATCGCGAGCACGAGCATCGCGTGGTCACGTCGGCCGGTCCAGGTGCTCAGGTCGCACGCGCCGATCAACGCGTCGACCTCAGGATCGGTGAGGTAGGTGACGAGGTTGCGCTCGGTCCGCTTTGGTGGGATCGCGAGCACCCGGCTGATTGACGCCGCATGCTCGGGATGCTGCAACGCGGCGTAGGCGAACAGCGAGTGGATCGCGGCGAGCCGGTTGTTGCGGGTCCTGGCCGTGTTGTGCCGGTCGCGTTCGAGGTGCTCCAAGAACGCGGCGATCAGCGGCGCGTCGAGATCGTCGATGTCGAGCTCACACGGCGGCTTGCCGGTTCGCTGCGAGGCGTAGCGCAGCAGCAGCCGCAGGCTCACGCGGTAAGCAGCGATCGTGTTCGGACTCGCGTCGCGCTGTCCAACGAGACGGTCAGTGAAAAACGCCTGTAGCGTAGGTGCGAGCGCGGTCATCGGCGTGCTCCATATCGGTCGTCGAGGCGCTCAGCGGCCAGTCCCATCAGCTCCGGGGCGGCCGACAGATACCAGTATGTGCCCGCCGGGCCCACATGCCCGAGATAGTTGGACAGCACCGCGACGTGCTCCCCGACATCGACGCCAGCTCGCTGCCAGCCGATCAGGGCGCTGACAGCAAAGCTGTGCCTGAGATCGTGAATTCTCGGTTGAACGCCGCTTGTGCTGCGCACTCCGATCGCTGAGCTCAGTTGCGCAAATGTTCGCCACACGCAGCTGTACTTGAGCGTGGTCCCGACGGTTGAGAGAAAGAACGCGGTCGATCGCGGCCTCGGGCACAAGTGGTCGCGCTCGGTCGCGTATCGGCGCAGCGCCTCGCTGCTGCTCAGATGCAGCGGCACCAGCCTGACACGGCGGAGCTTTGCCTCGTGGATCGTGAGCACGCCAGCGTCCAGATCGACGTCGTCTGTGTCCAGGCTGATCGCCTCGCCGACCCGCATCCCTGAGACGGCGAGCAGCCCGAACAACGTCTCGTAGGTCGCAGCGCGCAGCGGCGGGCGCAGCGCCCGCGTCGCGTCGAGCAGGCGGCAGACGTCGGCCGACGCCCACAGGTATGGCGTCCGGCGGCGTTGGCGGGCGCCGAAGACGTCGGCCGGCGGAACCTCGGTCGCGGGTTCGATCGTCTTCAGATAGGCGGCAAACGCGCGGGCGGCGCTGAGCCGGTGAGCCCACTGGATTGGCTGCACGCCCGCCGGGAGTCGCGCCCAAGCGATCGCCAGCTCGCTCGTCAGCGTGCTCGCGCCAACGGCGTCAAGGTAGGCAACGAGTTCAGGAAGCAGCCGTCCCTCAGGCTTGAGCTTGAACCCCAGTGCGCGCCGCAACCGCAGGTAGTCCTGGACGTGCGCCTCGAGCGCGCTCATCGTCTCGCCCCTTGTGGCCACGGCTGGGCCAGCAGCCGCAGCCGATCGAGATCAACCCGAGCGTAGTTCGCGGTGGTCTGCAGGCTGCGATGTCGCAGCACCTGGCCGATCTCTGGCAGCGGAACGCCGACGCTGACCATCTCGCACGCGACTGTGTGCCTCAGACGATGCGCCCCGATCCCCGGCACTCCCGCACGGGCGCAGGCGCGGCGGACGATCGCGGAAACCCCGCCACGCCCGAGCGCACCGATCGGCGCTCTGGCTCGCAAGAACAGCTCGCGCCGGCTGCTCTCAGGCCGACCCCGCCGTAGATAACCCGCGATCGCCTCCCCCACATCGGCGGGCAGCGGCAGCCGATCCTCACGGCGGCCCTTGCCGTGCACCACGATCTCACCAGCACGCCAGTCGACATCATCGAGCGTCAAGCGAGCCGCCTCGCCGGCACGCAACCCAAGTCGCAGCAACGTAATCATCACCGCGTAATCACGACGGCCGAGCGCCCGCCGCCGATCACAACAGCCAAGCAGTGCTGCCGCGTCGCTCTTGCTGATGCCCATCGGCAACGATGACCGTCGCCGACCCGTCACTGCCAGCGCCGCCGCCGACAAATCCGCCTCCACCAGCCCCTCGATCAAGCAGAAGCGCAGAAACGAGCGCAACGCCGTCACGAAGTACTGCGCCGAGGACGCCGACACCACAACCGACTCGCGCAACACCGCGCCAGTCACCTCGCCAGCCGTCACCCCGGACAGCTCGCCGCCGCCAGCAAGCCCGGCCAGGAAACGCCGCGCGTAACCCACGTACGCCACGGCCGTTCCTGCCGCAAGCCCCCGCTCCCCGAGCAGGTAATCGCCGAAGGAAGCCAGCAGCCGCTCAGCCGCCGAGTCCACGCTCGCAGACGACTCAGCCTCCAACACCCCCAGTCCACGCAGCACTTCCAACAGCGCCATCAACCCCTGGAGTGAGCACACAGCGCCTCGGCCGCCGGCCCTTCGTGCCAAGCGAAACTGCTCGAGACGCTCGTTGCTCAAGGCAGCCAACGTCAAACCGCTCGCCTCAAGCCAACCGCTCAGCCGCGCTACCTGCCGTAGCTGATTGACAATCGTCCGCGGCGCATAGCCGCGGTCGCTCAGCTCCGCTTCATACGCATCCACGAACGGTGCCAACGGCCCCGCCACCTCAAACCTGCTGACCCTGCCGGTCGGTCTGGTCATCCTGCCTCCTTCTCCTGCATCGGGGACAGGAGCATGACCACAACGACAAGCGTTATGCCGACCTTCTGATGACGATCAGCCCAACGTGCAGGAACTTTCGCCCGTCATCGGCATAACCACCGGGTCGGCCTAACGCTTGTTGTGCCGACGTCGGCACAACAAGCGCAACGGCACCACAACCCTGTTCGCCGCGCTGGACGTTCTCACCGGCACCGTGATCGGCGAGTGCCTGCCCCGCCACCGCCACACAGAGTTCCTGAAGTTCTTGCGCACGATCGACCGGGAGGTGCCCAAGGGCCTGCAGGTCCACCTGATCCTCGACAACTATTGCACCCACAAACACGAAAACGTGACGAAGTGGCTCGCCAAGCACCCGCGCTTTCACCTGCACTTCACGCCCACCTCCAGCTCTTGGTTGAACCTCGTCGAGCGATGGTTTGGGAAGCTGACCGACAAGGCGATCCGTCGCGGTGTCTTCCACAGCGTCCCCGACCTGATCGCCGCGATCGACGACTACCTCAAAGCACACAACGAGAGCCCCGAGCCATTCGTCTGGACTGCCACAGCCCAGGACATCCTCACCAAGGTACGACGCGGACGCGTCACCCTCGAAACAATCACCACCGAAAACTGAGACACTACACTAGGAATCCCCAAACGAGAGGCCCGTGAGTGGTCCTACTCGGGCAAGGGCTACTGGCGTATCTCCGGCTCCCCAGTCCTCTCCCGCTCCCTGCCCAACGCCTACTGGGTGCACCACGGCCTGAAGGGATTCGCCGACCCCTACCGCCGTTTCCGGGACGCGACGCGAACCGCCGGATGCGGACCCGCATGTCCGGTGGTGTGGGAGGGGCCGGGGTGAGCCCGGTCCCTACCCGATCGATCACCGTTCAGGATGTGCTCGAGTTGGAAGACATAAGGCCCCAAAGGGATTCAGCACGAGGCTATGGATCGGTCGCATGCCGCGCATCGGGACTCGCCCGCGAGGCAGATGTGGAGGGGGGCTCGTCGGCATCGTTACGCCTCGTCAGAGCTCTTACATGCAGATGTCCGCTCCAGTCTATTTCGACGCGGACTTCGTGGGCTATAGCTCATCTTCTGCCGGCACATCGGGCGCGTCGGGCCTGCCTGGCGCAGCCGGTGCGCGGGTCACAAAGTGTGCGTCTGGCAGCGACAAGGAGAACCCCTCGGCGGCCCCCGGACGCACGTCGAGTAGGAACGACGGCCTTCCCCAGCGCTCATACTGCTCGGAGTCCACGTAGAAGGGTGCGTCTGCGATCGTCCCCAGCAATGTGTCGCCGGGGCCCGGCGGTAGCTCGCCATCCTTGAGGCAGATCGGCAGGCTGCCGTCGCAGCAGCCGCCGGATTGGAAGAAGGCGAGCGGGCCGTGCTCGGTGCGCAAACGCTCGCTCGCCTCGATCGCGTCGTCGGTCGCGGTCACGCTCGCCTCTGCCATGACGTCGCCCGCCTCCTAGAACAGCCCCATCGGGTTCTGGTCGTAGCTCACGAGCAGGCACTTGGTCTGCGAGTAGTGCTCGAGCATCATCTTGTGGTTCTCGCGACCCACCCCAGAGCTCTTGTAGCCGCCAAACGCGGCATGTGCCGGGTAGAGGTGGTAGCAGTTGGTCCACACCCGTCCGGCCTTGATCCCGCGACCCATGCGGAATGCGCGGGCACCGTCACGAGTCCACACCCCCGCACCCAGGCCGTACAGGGTGTCGTTGGCGATCTGAAGGGCCTCGCGCTCATCCTTGAACGTCGTCACCGCGAGCACGGGACCGAAGATCTCCTCCTGGAAGATCCGCATGTCGTTGCTGCCCTTGAACACCGTTGGCTCGTAGTAGTAGCCGTCTGCGAGCTCCCCTGCAAGCCTGTTGCGCTGCCCGCCGATCAGGAGCTCCGCGCCCTCCTCGAGTCCGATCTGGACATAGCTTTCGATCTTCTCCAGCTGGGCTTGGGAGACCTGCGGGCCGATCTGTGTGCTCTGGTCGAGCGGATCGCCCTGCTTGATCGCGCGGATGCGCTCCAGGCAGCGAGCCATGAACTCGTCGTAGATCGACTCCTGAATCAGCGCGCGCGAGGGACAGGTGCAGACCTCGCCCTTGTTGAACGCGTACAGCACGAGGCCCTCGATCGCCTTGTCGAGGAACTCGTCATCGGCCGCCATCACGTCCTCGAAGAAGATGTTCGGCGACTTGCCGCCGAGCTCGGTCGTCGAGGGGATGATGTTCTGGGCGGCGTACTGCATGATCAGCCGGCCGGTGACGGTCTCGCCTGTGAACGCCACCTTGGCGATCCGCTTGTTCGAGGCCAGCGCCTTACCGGTCTCGGCACCTGGGCCGTTGACGATGTTCAGCACGCCGGGCGGCACTATGTCCTGGATGACCTCGGCCAGCTTGAGGATCGACCAGGGCGTGGGCGAGGCGGGCTTGACGACCGTGCAGTTGCCGGCGGCGAGCGCCGGGGCGATCTTCCAGGCCGCCATCAGCAGCGGGAAGTTGAACGGAATGATCTGCCCGACCACACCGAGCGGCTCGGAGAAGTGGTATGCGACCGTGTCCTTGTCGATCTCCGAGATCCGGCCCTCCTCGCCGCGGATCACGTCGGCGAAGTAGCGGAAGTGATCGGCCGCCAGCGGGATGTCGGCGGCGAGCGTCTCGCGCACGGGCTTGCCGTTCTCCCAGCTCTCGGCGACCGCGAGCATCTCGAGGTTCTCCTCGATCGCGTCGGCGACGGCGTTCAGGACCTTCGAACGCTCGGTGCTCGAGGTCTCGCCCCATGCGTCCTTGGCCGCGTGAGCCGCGTCGAGCGCCAGCTCGATGTCCTGCGCGCCCGAATGCGCGACCTCGCAGATCGGCTGCCCGGTCGCCGGGGTGAGGTTGTCGCGATACTCGCCATCGATCGGCGCCACCCAGTGGCCGCCGATGAAGTTGTCATACCGCGCTTTGCACTGCACTGGGCTGCCCGGCCGGCCGGGAGCCTTAAACGTCGTGGACTGCTCGGTGGTTGCCATGATGTCGATCTCCAGTGGTTGTGATCGGATGGGTCTTGATGTGATGCTCTTGCGATGGCTGGCTATACGGGTCCAAGCCGAGCGTCACGCAGTCGTCGCGGCCACCTCCGCCGCACGGCCGTTGTGCGCGCTCCCGCTGGCGCCCTGCAGCACGATCTTCAAGGCGTTTGTGTTCGCCGCGTCGGCGAACGTGTCATAGGCGGTCATCGTGTCCCCCAGCGCGAAGCGGTGAGTGGCGAACAGCGACGGGTCCAGGCGACCGCTCGCTATCAGTCGCAGCAGCTGGGGGATGCTGAACGTGTCCACCAGCCCGGTCGTGATCGTGACGTCGCGAATCCACAGCTTCTCCAGGTGCAGCTGCGCGGAGTGGCCGTGCACGCCGATGTTCGCGACGTGCCCGCCGGGACGGATGAGGTCCGCGGCCAATTCGAACGTCTCCGGCACGCCGACCGCCTCGAAGGCCACATCCGCACCGAGGCCGTCGGTCAGCTCCATGACCTCGGCGACGGCGTCCTCGCGGCCGTTGTTGATCATCGTGTCGGCGCCGAAGCGCTGTGCGCTTGCAAGCCGCGAGTCGGCCAGGTCGATCGCCACGATCTGCCCCGGTGAGTAGAGCTTGGCGGTGAGGATCGCCGCCAGCCCGATCGGGCCGGCGCCCACGATCGCCACCACGTCACCTGGTGTGACCCTGCCGTTGAGCACGCCGACCTCAAAGGAGGTCGGAAGGATGTCGGCGAGGAAAAGCACCTGCTCGTCGCTTAGCTGGGTGGGGACCTTGTAGACGGAGTTGTCGGCGAACGGAACGCGCGCGTACTCGGCCTGCAACCCGTCGATCAAATGGCCGAAGATCCAGCCACCCCCGCCTAGACACTGCCCGTAGCGGCCTTCCTTGCAATAGCGACAGCGCCCGCAGGAGCTGACGCACGACATCAGCACGCGGTCGCCCTGCGCGACCGTGCTCACGCTGGCTCCGACCTCCTGCACCGTTCCCACGGCCTCATGACCGAGCACGGTGCCCGGCGTGGTCTCGGGCACATCCCCTTTGAGGATGTGCAGGTCGGTACCGCAGATCGTAGAGGTGTCAATCCGCACGATCGCATCGGTCGAGTCGATGATCGCGGGGTCATCGACCGTGTCCCACGCCCGCTGGCCGGGGCCGTGATAAACGAGAGCCTTCATCTCGGGTTCCTACCTTTGGTTGGTGTGCGATGAGTTCGGTGACACGCGTCGTGCGCGGTGTGCCTGTCACGGCAACGGCACACCTGCACACTCGAAGCTACACCCGGCCCGGAGCCGGCACATCGAGAACTCTCCCCAACCCGGGTGCGCGTTTCTACGCGCGATGGCCCGCTTCGGCGCTAGGAGCCCGGGTCTCTATTGAGAGTCGGCGGAGGTGAGGGGCGGGGATCGGTGCCGGTGGCGCTGGTCGCGGCCCGGTGAGCGGCTGGTCCGGGCT